>Ga0126371_10000536_pt1 | contig 31592 bp, 24 predicted proteins | sample PanSoiMetaPlot_4_FD_110145 | JGI IMG/M metagenome (GOLD analysis project Ga0126371, IMG submission 110145) | Tropical forest soil microbial communities from Panama - MetaG Plot_4 | ecosystem: Environmental > Terrestrial > Soil > Tropical forest > Bulk soil | place: Panama | collected 2016-02-17 | reverse complement strand
TCGTCAAGGTGCTCGACGGCGTGCCGGGCGTGAGTGACGCCGCGATCGACGAGTACACGCCGCTGCCGCAAATCTCGATCAAGGTCGACCGCGCCGCGACGGCGCGCTACGGCATCAACGTCGCGGACGTGGTCAACCTGATCAGCACCGGGATCGGCGGCGGGGCGGTGAGCACCGTGTTCATCGGCGACCGGCGCTACGACATCACGGTGCGCTTTCCGGCCGCCGACCGCAACAGTCCGGACGCGATCAAGAACCTCGTGCTCACCTCGAGCGACGGCGCGCTCATCCCGCTCGCGCAGGTCGCCGACGTGCGGCTGCGGACCGGCGAGAGCATGATCAACCGCGAGATGAACCACCGCTATCTGCTGGTGAAGCTCAACTACCACGACCGCGACCCGCTCTCGGTGGTGGCCGAGGTCAACAAGCTGATCGCGCAGAAGGTCAAGTTCGATCCGCGTCTCTACCGCATCGAATGGGGCGGCCAGCTCGAAGGCGAGCAGCGCGCCGAGGCGCGCTTCAAGCTGATCATCGGGATGGTGCTCGCCGCCATGATGGTGCTGCTCTATGCCGAGTTCGGGCTGCTGCGCCAGGTCTTCCTCATCATCGGCGTGGTGCCGCTCGCGATCCTCGGCGGGCTGATCGCGCTCTACGCGACCGGGATCACGCTCAACGTCGCGTCGGGCGTCGGCTTCATCGCGTTGTTCGGCGTCGCGGTGATGAACGGCGTGATCATGGTCGCGAACCTCAACCGCATGCGCGAGCAGGGTCTGCCGCTCGTCGACGCGGTGCTCGCCGGCGCCGGCGAGCGCCTGCGGCCGGTGCTGATGACCGCCGCGGTCGCAACCGTCGGCATGCTGCCAGCGGCGCTCGCGACCGGCGTCGGCAGCGACGTGCAGCGCAACCTCGCGACCGTGGTCGCGGGCGGCCTCATCCCGGCTACGCTGCTGACGCTCTTCATCGTTCCGACATTTTATTACGTGATCGAACGCTGGGCGGAACGGCGGGCGCCGCAGCCGGAGCCGGAGTCGGCGGCCAGCGTCGCATAGGGGGAAGGGATAGAGTAGCGTCGAGTCGGGTTTCGCACCGGCGTCGAGGGGGACGTAGGCGTCACGGGGATGGCCAGGGGGTTCTTACGGGGGACTGCGGCGCTCGCCGCCGCCGCGCTGCTCGCAAGCTGCGCGGTCGGACCCGATTTCGCGCCGCCGCCGGCGCCGAACGTGTCCGGATACACGCCCGAGCGGCTCACCCCGAAGACGGCGTCGGCCGCCACGCCGGGCGGCGCGGCGCAGCGCTTCGTCAAGGACCTCGACCTGCCGGGCCAGTGGTGGAGGCTGTTTCATTCGAAGCCGCTCAATGCCCTGGTCGAGAAGGCGCTCGCCTCCAATCAGGATCTCAAGGCCGCGCAGGCCGCGCTGCGCGTCGCGCGCGAGAACGTGCGCGCCCAGCAGGGCCTGCTGTGGCCCCAGGTCGACGCCAATGCCTCGGCGTTCCGCGGGCTGCCGCCGATCGGCGGGCCGCTCGACAACAGCGTCCAGGCGCCGACGTTCAATCTCTTCACCACACAGCTCAGCATCTCCTACGTGCCCGACGTTTTCGGCGGCACGCGCCGCTCGATCGAGGCGCTGGCCGCGCAGGAGGACCAGCAGCGCTTCCAGCTCGAGGCGACCTACCTGACGCTGACATCCAACCTCGCCGGCGCGGCCGTGCAGGAAGCCTCGCTGCGCGGCCAGATCGCCGCGACCGAGCAGATCATCAAGCTCGAGCGCGATACGCTCGAGTTGTTGCGCAAGCAGCGCGCCGCCGGGCAGATCGCCGAGGCCGATGTCGTCGCGCAGGAGGCGGCGCTCGCCCAGGTCGAGCAGACGCTGCCGCCACTGCAGAAGCAGCTTGCCCAGGTGCGCAACCTCCTCGCCGCGCTCGCCGGCGGCTTTCCGAGCGAGAAATTGCCGATGCGCTTCGAGCTCTCCCGCCTCCGCCTGCCCCGCGACCTCCCCGTCAGCATTCCGGCAAAGCTGATCGAGCAGCGCCCCGATGTGCGCATGGCGGAGGAGAACCTGCACGCCGCGAGCGCCCAGATCGGCGTCACCATCGCCAACCGGCTGCCCAACATCACGCTCACCGCGAACGCCGGCAGCACCTCGGACGCGATCAGGACGATGTTCGGCTCGGGCACCGAGTTCTGGACCGTCACCGGCGCCGTGACCCAGCCGCTCTTCCACGGCGGCACGCTCTTTCACCGCGAGCTTGCCGCCAAGGCGGCCTTCGACGAGGCGCAGGCGCAATATCGCAGCACCGTGATCACGGCGTTCCAGAACGTTGCCGACTCGCTGCGCGCGATCCAGTCCGACGCGATCACGCTGCAGAAGGCGCTAGCCTCCGAGCGTGCGGCATGGCACAGCCTCGAGATCGTGCGCGGGCGCCTGAAGCTCGGCGACGTCAACTACCTCGCGCTTCTCAACGCGCAACAGACCTATCAGCAGGCGGTGCTTTCCCTCGCCCAGGCGCGGGCCGCACGCTACGCCGACACGGTCGCGCTGTTCCAGGCGCTCGGCGGCGGCTGGTGGAATCGCCAGGATGTCGAGCCCGAGAAGCCGCCCAAGTTCGAGGATTTCTTCCAGTAACTAGGCCCTTTGGGGCTCATCGGTTCACCCGAAGGCACCGCTCGTCGCCAGATAGGCGAGCACGAACGCGACGACGACCGCCGCCAGACCGAAACCCAGCACCAGGCGAACATTGTGGCCCGTCACGCTCTGCCGCGCCCGCACGCGGTTGAGCACGACTTCGTCGCCCTCGGGCGTGTGGTGCACTTCGGGCCCGCTACCCATCTCGGGCGCGGCGCCGGACGCAGGTCTTCCCTCTCGCATCTCTTGCATCGCGTCCTCTCCGACTCGCATCGAAAGTTCTCGTGACCGGCGAACGCATCGGTAGGCGTGAAAGTTCCAGATCACGCTGGCGGGAGCGGCAGGAACCGCCTCGCACGTCTTCCGTTTGAACCAAAGCGACGATATTTCGCAGGTCACGGAGGAGCCGCATGACGGAACGCGATTCCCGCACCCCGATCGCCGGTTCCAGCCGGCGGGAGTTTCTCCTCGTCGGCGCCTCGACGGTGGCGGCCCCGGCGCTGGCGCGCGCGGCCCCGACCGATACGTCGCGCCCCGCGGATCCGCGTGCGCCCGTCGCGATGACGCTCGAGGTCAACGGCCGCGAGCGCCGCGTCGCGCTCGACCCGCGCACGACCCTGCTCGACGCGCTGCGCGAGCATCTCGGTCTCACCGGCGCAAAGAAGGGCTGCGATCACGGCCAGTGCGGCGCCTGCACCGTCATGCTGGGCGACCATCGCGTGCTCTCCTGCCTCACCCTCGCCGCATCGGTCCACGGCCGCGCGGTGACGACGATCGAGGGCCTGGCGCGGACGGACGGCGAGCTGCATCCGATGCAGCAGGCCTTCATCGACCAGGACGCGTTCCAGTGCGGCTACTGCACCCCCGGGCAGATCATGTCGGCGATCGCCTGCGTCCGCGAAGGCCATGCGGGCAGCGACGCCGACATCCGCGAATACATGAGCGGCAACATCTGCCGCTGCGCGGCCTATCCGAACATCGTCGCTGCCATCAAGCAGGCGAAAGCCGGCATGGCGGCTGCCCCGACCGGCTCCGGCGAATAGACGGGAGGCGCGCATGCAACCGTTCGTGTTCGAATATGCCACCTCCCCGGCCGCCGCGGTGCGCGCCGGCGGCCGCACACAGGCATCCTCGGCAGTCACCAATCCGACTCAGTATCTTGCCGGCGGCACAACGCTGCTCGACCTGATGAAGCTCGACGTGATGCAGCCGCAGAGCGTCGTCGACATCAACGGCCTTGCCGACACGGCGCTCGGCCGCATCGACGTGATGCCCGATGGCGTGCGCCTCGGCGCACTCGTGCGCATGGCGCAGGCCGCGGAGCACCGCGCGATCCTGCGCGGCTGTCCGATGATCACACAGGCCCTCAAGCTCGCCGCCAGCCAGCAGATCCGCAACATGGCGAGCCTCGGCGGCAATGTGCTCCAGCGCACCCGCTGCACCTATTTCCGCGACGTCTCGTACACGGCCTGCAACAAGCGCAACCCGGGATCGGGGTGCGCCGCGATGGACGGCTTCAACCGCGACCATGCGGTGCTCGGCACGAGCGAGAACTGCATCGCGACCTATCCGGGCGACTTCGCTCAGGCCCTGGTCGCGCTCGACGCGCGCGTCGAGGTTATCGGCGCGGATGGCGCGAGGACCATTCCGTTTGCGTCGCTGCATCGGCGCCCGGGCGATACGCCCGACGTCGAGACCGTGCTGCGGCCGGGCGACATGATCGCGGGATTCCGCGTCGCGCTCGCCCCGTGGATGCGCCGCTCGATCTATCTCAAGGTGCGCGACCGCGAATCGTACGAGTTCGCGCTTGCCTCCGCGGCGGTCGCGCTCGACATGCGTGACGGCGAGGTCGCCGACGCGCGCATCGCGCTCGGCGGCGTCGCCACCGTGCCGTGGCGCGCCCGGGAGGCCGAAGAGGCCCTGCTTGGCCATCCGATCGACGACAACACGCTCACGGCCGTGACGCAGACCGCATTCGCGCTGGCACGCACCCGCGAGCACAATGCCTTCAAGGTCGCGCTCGGCCAGCGCACGCTGATGCGCGCGCTGCGCGCGGCCGCCGCCATGCAGGTTTGATGCTGGCTTGAGCGAATTCTGCGCACGCACACGGATCAGCACGCACACGAGATCAACGGAGGCAAGCCATGGCAAGCGCTGCGGCACCCGTCCCCCAGGCGAACATGGGCCAGCCCGCCCCGCGTCTTGACGGTCGGCTCAAGGTCACGGGCGAGGCCCGCTACCCGGCCGACGAGCCCCTGAACAACCCGGCCTATGCGGTGCTGGTGACGAGCGCGATCGCGAGGGGCCGGCTCGACGGGCTCGATCTCGACGACGCGCGCGCCGTGCCGGGCGTGCTCGATATTCTCACGTCCGAGAACACCCGCGACCTCAAGCAGCTCAAGTTCCAGCAGGCCGGATCGGCGACCTCGATCCAGTCGCTCGGGCCCGACATCTTTCATGACGGGCAGATGGTCGCGATGGTGCTCGCCGATACGCTCGAGGCCGCGCAGGAGGGCGCCTACCGGGTGAAACCGAGTTACGCGGCGGAAGCACCCAGCGCGACCTTCGGCTCGTCCGGCCTCACCCAGGAGGACGCCACCAAGGTCTCGAAGCAGCACCAGCATCTGCCCAACGCCGGCGATGCCGAAGCGGCGCTCGCCGGCGCCGAGGTCGCGATCGACGCCGAATACGCCACGCCGACACAGCACCACAATGCGATGGAGCTCTTCTCCACCACGGCGGTGTGGCACGACGACCGGCTGACGCTGTTCGAGCCGAGCCAGTTCGTCTTCGGACTGCGCAACGGCGTCGCGCAGCGGCTCGGTATCGACCGCGACAAGGTGCGGGTGGTGAGCCGCTACGTGGGCGGCGCCTTCGGATCGAAAGGCGGCATGACGCCGCGCAGTGCGCTCGTCGCCTTCGCGGCGCGGCAGCTCAACCGGCCGGTGCGGCTCGTGGTCAGCCGTAAGCAGGGCTTCACCACGGCGACCTACCGGGCCGAGACGCGCCACCATATCCGGCTCGGTGCGCAACGCGACGGCAAGCTCGTCGGCTATTTCCATGAGGGCTGGGAGATCAGCTCGCGGCCCGATCCCTATGTGGTCGCGGGCGTCTCCGACAGCGCGCGGCTCTACGGGTATGGCACCGTGAAGACCAAGGTGAACGTGGTGCATGCCGACCGCAACACCCCGGGCTACATGCGCTCGCCGCCGGTGGTGCCCTACATCTATGCTCTGGAAAGCGCCATGGATGAGCTCGCCTGGAAGCTCGGCATGGATCCGATCGAGCTGCGCCGCATCAACGACACCATGACCGATCCGATCGACGGCAAGCCGTGGTCGAGCCGGTCGCTGATGAAGTGCTACGACCAGGCCGCACAGGCGTTCGGCTGGGAGCGGCGCGCCGGCCAGCCGGGCACGACGCGCGACGGCGACTGGCTGGTCGGCTGGGGCTGCGCCACCGCGCTCTATCCGACCCACATCGGCACCGCGACCGCGCGCGTGCGCCTCCTGGCGAACGGCGAGGTGCGCGTGCAGACCGCCGCGGCCGAGATCGGCAACGGCGCCTATACGGTCATCGGCCAGGCCGCCGCCGAGCAGCTCGGCGTGCCGCTCGACAAGGTCAGCGTCGAGCTCGGCGACACCGCGCTGCCGCCGGCGCCGGTCGCGGGCGGCTCGCGCACCACGGCGAGCACCTGCTCGGCCGTGCTCAAGGCCTGCGATGCCATCCGCGAGAAGCTCTTTCGCGCGGCGCTGTCGGCGAACGAGGGGCCGCTGGCGGGCCGCAGCCCGGCGGACCTGACCCTCGCCTCCGGCCGCGTCACCGCGCGCGACGGCGCCGGCGAAAACCTCGCCGATACCTTCCGCCGCCTCGGCGCCAACGCCATCGAGGAATACGCCGAGTTCGTGCCGCAGGGCCTCAAGCCGCAGTCGATCCAGGCGCTCTATGAGGGAACGAGCGGCGCAACCGGCGGGCCTGAAGGCGACAAGGTGATGTACGCCATGGGCGCCGAGCTCGTCGAGGTGCGGATCAACAGTGCCACCCGCGAAATCAGGGTGCCGCGCATCGTCGGAGCGTTCGCGGCCGGCCACCTCATGAATACGCGAACGGTGCACAGCCAGCTCATGGGCGGCATGATCTGGGGCATCAGCTCTGCGCTGCACGAGGCGACCGAGATCGATCGCAAACGCGCGCGCTACGTCAACACCAATCTCGCCGACTACCGCGTACCGGTGAATGCGGACGTCGCCGACGTTGAAGTCATCCTCGTTCCGGAGGAAGATCGCCACGTCAATCCGGCGGGCGTGAAAGGCCTGGGCGAGCTCGCGAATGTCGGGACCGCGGCGGCGCTTGCCAACGCAGTCTATCACGCGACCGGCATCCGCGTGCGCGAGCTGCCGATCAGGATCGAGAAGCTGCTGACGGCGTGACGCGGGCCCGCGCAGGCGCGTCGCCGGCCGCGTCTTGGAGGGGCCTGCGATGAGCGAATCTCTGACGTGCACCTGCGTGGTCGCCGGCGGCGGCCCCGCCGGCGTGGTGGCGGGCTTCCTGCTGGCGCGCGCCGGCATCGACGTCATCGTGCTGGAGAAGCACGCGGACTTCTTCCGCGATTTCCGCGGCGACACCATCCATCCCTCGACCATGGAGGTGATGGCCGAGCTCGGCCTGCTCGACGAATTCCTCAAGGTGCCGCATCAGGAGATCCATTACGGCGAGGGCGAGATCGGCGACGAGCGCTTCCGCATCGCCGATCTCACCCATCTGCCGACCCGCTGCAAGTTCATCGCCTTCATGCCGCAGTGGGATTTCCTGAGCTTCATCGCCGCGCAGGGGCAGAAGCTGCCTACGTTTCGCCTGCTGATGGGCACGGAAGCGACCGACCTCCGGCGCGAGGGCGAGCGCATCGTCGGCGTGACGGCGCAGGGGCCGTCCGGCCCGCTCGATATCCGCGCGGATCTGACCATCGGCGCCGACGGACGCCACTCGCGCCTGCGCGAGGCGGCGGGCCTGAAGGTCAACGACCTCGGCGCGCCGATGGACGTGCTCTGGTTCCGGCTCGACCGGCGCGCCGACGAGGAGCACGCGGTGCTCGGCCGCATCGTCGCGGGCCAGCTTCTGGTGATGCTCGACCGCAACGACTACTGGCAGTGCGCGCTGGTAATCCGCAAGGGCACCGCCGAGGCGGTGAAGCGCGAGGGCCTCGACGCCTTCCGCGCCCGCGTGGCGCGGCTCGCCAGGCGCAACTCGGCCGACGAGATCAAGAGCCTCGACGACGCGAAGCTCCTGACCGTCGCTGTCGACCGGCTGAGCGATTGGTGCAAACCCGGCCTCCTGTTCATCGGCGACGCCGCCCATGCCATGTCGCCCATCGGCGGCGTCGGCATCAATCTCGCGGTGCAGGATGCGGTGGCGGCGTCGAACATCCTGGCCGAGCCGCTGCGGCGCAAAAGCGCCACGCTGGCGGACCTCCGCGGCGTGCAGAAGCGGCGCGCGTTTCCGACCTGGGCGACGCAGACGCTTCAGATCACGATTCAGAACCGCGCCATCGATCCGATCCTGTCGAGCAGCACGACACCGAGGGTGCCCGCCGTGCTGCGGCTGATGCAGCGATGGCCGTTCCTGCAGCGCCTCCCCGCGCGGGTGCTGGGCATGGGTTTTCGGCCGGAGCATGTGCGGACGGCGGCGGCGGCAACTCCACCTTGATCCGTCATGGCCGGGCTTGTCCCGGCCATCCCGCTTGGGCGGGCACCGTGCGTCCCCAAGCGAGATGCCCGGGACAAGCGCCGGCATGACGCGTCAATTTTCAGCTCGCCACGAACAGCAGCGAGATCGGCGCGTCCTTGAACACGCCGGCAGCGGTGTCGCCGAAGAAGAGCTGGTCGCCGGGGCGGCGGCTCACGCCCATGATGATGAGATTGTGGCCGTTGCGCTTGGCCGCTGCGACCACGGCCATATCGGGGGCGACATCGGCACGGACCGCGGTCGCGACGTCGCGCCCGTAGATATCGGCGAGGTGCTTGATGTCGTCGAGAATCGCCTTCTGCTGGCGACGCGCGCGACTGCTGCTTCCCTGCCGCGCGTTGCGGCTCGCCACGTAGAGCGCGGTGATCTCCGCCTCGACCCCACGCGAGATCTCGACCGCGATCTCTGCGGCGCGGCGCGACACGTCGGTGCCGTTCACCGGCACCAGCATTTCGAGCCCACTTTCTTCCGGATCCTTGAGGTGGTCGCCCGCGCCCACGACGATCGCCAGGGGTCCGTCGAATGCGGCTGCGATGCGGTCGACCTCGCGATGAAAGCCTTCGCGCCCGCGCATCGTGTCCATGCCGACGAACAGCAGGTCGTAGCCGCGCTCGGCTTCCTTCGCGATCGCCTCGTCCGTGGGCGCATCGAGGGCGCGCACGATCACGTCGACGGGATCGGGCCTGTCCTCCTTGGGCTGCGATTTCTTCAGATTTTCGGCCGGGACCTTCGCCGGCCCTTCGTCGGCCTGCTTGTCCTTTGTCTTCGCGACTTTCGTCTTTTCGTCCTCCACGGTGTCGAGCGGCAGCACCGTCATCGGTATGCCGCGCTGGGCGGCGACGAGGCCGGCGAGCCGCGCCGTGAACTTGCCGTTCGGACTGTGATCGACCGCGAGCAGCAGCCGCTCGAGCTTCGGCACGAAGCCTTTCGCCTCGACCTCCTCGCGCTCGAGCCGCTCGCGCTCGGCGCGGCGCATCGGCACGCGTGCGAGGGCGAAACGCAGCATCGGCGGCATCGCCATGGTGGTGCAGATCGCCATGGCGACGATCATGCTGAACAGGTTCTGGCTCAGCGCGCCCATGGAAAGACCGATGGTGGCGACGATCACCTCGGTCGAGCCGCGCGCATTCATGCCGCAGCCGAGCGCGAAAGCCTCGCGCCCGCGCAGGCCGCCGAGCTTGCCGCCCAAAAAGGCGCCGGCGAACTTGCCGACGCTCGCGATCGCGATCAGGCCGAGCGACAGCAGCAGGATCTCGCGGTTGCCCAGGATGGTCATGTCGCTCGAGAGGCCGGCGAGCCCGAAGAACACCGGCATGAAGAAGGCCGTGATCAGTCCGCGCAGCTGCTCGTCGATGTGGCGGGTGAGGATCGGCGACTCGCCGATCAGTACGCCGGCCACGAAAGCGCCGAGCACGGTGTTGACGCCGATCGCGTCGGTCACGAGCGCCATCCCACCCATGATCACCAGGATGGTGGTGATCACGGCGAACTCGCTCTCGAAATAGTCGTTGGCCCAGCGGATGAGCAGGGTCACGATGCGCCGGCCGGCGGTCAGGCTGAAGCCGATGAAAATCGCGGTGCCGATCACGCTGCGCGCCACGCTCGCAAGGTCGACGTGCCCGGCCTGGGCGAGGCTCAGCGTGATCGCGATGATGGTCCAGCCGATCGTGTCCTCGAGGATCGCCGAGGACACGATGATCTGGCCGAGGTCGCGACGGAAGAAATTCATGTCGCGCACGATCGAGGCGACGATCTTGATCGAGGAGATCGAGAGCGCCGTGCCGAGGAAGAGCGCGGTCAGCAGGCGCTGATCTGGACGGGGCAGCAGCGAGTCCGGCAGGAACCAGCCGAGCGCAACCCCGCAACAGAACGGCACCGCGACGCCGGCGAGCGAGACCGTCACGGCCGCGGCGCCGACCTTGCGCACGAGCTTGAGATCGGTCTCCATGCCGGTGAGCAGCAGCAGCAGGAGAATGCCGAACTGCGAGATCGCATCGACCATGCTCTTCTGCGCCTGCACGGAGGGAAACACCGCGTGCTGCAGATCGGGCCAGAGCGCGCCGAAGACGGACGGGCCGAGGATGACGCCGGCGAGAAGCTGCCCCATCACGGCCGGTTGGCCGATCCGCAGCATGCCCTCGCCGAGCAGGCGTCCGGCCACCATCAGCAGCACCAACTCGGTGATGAACACCGCCTCGGAGCCCTTGCCGCCTTCCGCCGCGAGCGCCGAGCCCGTCGCGAGCAACATCAGCGCAATGGCCGCAAGGCCGATGCCGGCCGAGCGGCCGGCGCGCCGTGTCGATGTCCGGATCGCGGTCATGCCCGGCGAATAATTCCCGGGATACCAATTGGTTCCCGGCGTAGGTCGCTAGTTTGGCGCATATCCTTGTCGGCGGGCCGGTGTCCACTTCGCCGGGATATGCGCTCACCCCCGCTGCCGGAGCGTATTTACATCCGGCAGCTGCTGGCGCACCCGGCCGATATCCCGCCAGGGATCCTGCTTGAGGCTGCCGAGCCGCTTCATCACGTTGAGGACCGTATATTGATTGGCGGCGGTGGCGCGCGCGAGCTCCAGCCAGCTCAGCGGCGCCGAGACCGGCGCGCCCGGGCGGGCGCGCGTCGAATAGGCCGCCACCGAGGTCTGCTCGACCGAGTTGCGCAGGTAGTCGACGAAGATTTTGCCCTTGCGGGCCGCCTTCGCGATCTTGGCGAGGTAGCGGTCGGGCTGATCGGCCGCCATGGCGAACGCGAAAGCTTGCGCGAAGGTCTTTGCCGTGTCCCAGTCCGTGCCCTCGATCGGCAGCACCACGTGGAGGCCCTTGCCGCCCGAGAGCTTGACGAAGCTTTCCAGCTCGATCGCGGCGAGGCGATCATGCACGTCGCGCGCGGCCGCGACGATGTCGGACCAGCCCACGCCCTCGCCCGGATCGAGGTCGAAGATGATGCGGTCGCTGCGGTCGAGGCGGTCGATCATCGAGCCGCGCACGTGCACCTCGAGCACGCCCGCCTGCACCAGGGAGAGCAGGCCCTCGAGATCGTCGACCGCGAGGATCTGACGCTTGTTGGCGTCGATCTCGGTGTGCAGGTTCTGCGCGGAGATGCCGGCCGAGGCGTGCTTCTGGAAGAAGCACTGCCCCTTGGTGCCGTCCGGACAGCGCACCAGCGCGAGCGGCCGGCCGACCACCTGCGGCGCCATCCAGTCCCACACCGCGCGATAGTAGTCGGCGAGGTCCCGCTTGGTGACGCCGACATCGACCCAGTAGACGCGGTCCGGATGCGTGAGATGCACGCTCTTCTCGGCCGCCTTGGCGCGCGGCTTGGCGGTGGAGCGTTTGGCCGGCTGCGAGCGCGTGGCCGGCTGCGAGCGCTTGGTCGCGGTGCGCGTCGCCGCCGCCGGTTTGGCGGCCGACGTCTGCCTCGATGGCCGCGTGGCGTTCTTCGCCTTCGCTGCGCCGCGCGCTCCCTTGGTCGCACCGCGGTTCGATTGCCACACCCGGCCGCGTTTGGCGTTGGCGATCTCGTCGAGCGAGCGGCCGCTCGCGACCGAATCCGGCTCCGCCTCGAGGATATCCGGATCGCGCGTATCGCGTGCCGCGTCGTCGCGCGCCTTGATGAGCAGCCAGTTCTCGCGCTTCTCGCCGGCGCGCCCGCGCATGCGCACGAGATGCCAGGCGCCGTGCAGCTTCTTGCCGTCGAGCGTGAAGTCGAGGCGACCCTTGGCGAGGCCGCGCGCGGCATCGCCCTCGGGCGCCCAGCTGCCGCGGTCCCAGATCAGCACGGTGCCGCCGCCGTACTGGCCCGGCGGGATCGTGCCCTCGAAAGTATTGTATTCGATCGGATGATCCTCGACGCGCACGGCGAGCCGCTTCTCGCCCGGCACCAGGCTCGGGCCGCGGGTGACCGCCCAGCTCTTCATGACGCCGTCGAGCTCGAGCCGCAGGTCGTAGTGCAGCCGGGTCGCGTCGTGCTTCTGGATGACGAAGCTCGAGCCTTTGCGCCGCGCTTGGCGGCCGCGCGGCTCCGGCGTCGCGGCAAATTTTCGCTTGGCGTGATAGGCCTGCAGGCTCATGCGCGGTAAATCCCTGCGCCTCCCCGGCGCTTGTGGGAAACGCGTCCCTCGGCGGCGGGGTTCCGGACCAGGATAATCCGGCTGACGGCCGAGGCGATAGGCCGGCCTGCATCCGATCTGCCAGCGTTGCAAAAGCCGGTGGGCGCCCTGCATCGGCTCCCACCCCTCCTTGACGCGTCGGCGGGCGGGCGCGACCCTTCGGGCAACGATGCGCCGCGCTGGTCTTGGGCGCGCCCAACCGCATCGATGGGAGGAAGCCATGTCGAAGCGCCGTCAATCGCCCGATGCCGCCCGCCGCAATTTCCTCAAGAGCGCCACCCTGGTCGGCGCTGCCACGATCGCGGCGCCGATCGCCGCGCGGGCGCAAAGCGCGGCGCCCCGGGTCAGGCCGAAGGCGCTGCCGCCCGGGCCGCTGCAGCTCGCGGCCGAGACCCAGGCGCCCAACAGTGATCCGGTGAATCAAACCACGAGCGGCGGCGACTTCATGGTCGACGTGCTCAAGACGCTCGACATCGACTACCTCACGATGAATTGCGCCTCGAGCTTCCGCGGCCTGCACGAGGCCGTGCTCAACCACGGCAACAATACCAAGCCCGAGATCATCACGTGCGCGCACGAGGAGATCGCTGTGCACATGGGCCAGGGCTACGCCAAGATGGAAGGCAAGCCGATCGCCATGGCGTGCCACGGCGTGGTCGGACTGCAGCACGCCACCATGGCGATGTACAACGCCTGGTGCGACCGCGTGCCGGTCATGGTGTTCGGCGGCAACATCATGGAGGCGAACAAGCGCGCGCCCGGCGCCGAATGGGTGCATTCCGGCGTCGACATCGCGGCGATCACGCGCGACTTCACCAAGTGGGACGACCAGCCTGCCACGCTGCAGCACTTCGCCGAGTCCACGGTGCGCGCCTACAAGATCGCGACCACGCCGCCGATGGGCCCGGTCATGATCGCGCTCGATGCCGAGCTCCAGGAGAACCCGATCGCCGATCCCGAGGGCCTGCGCATTCCCAAGCTCGCCAAGGTCGTGCCGCCGCAGGGCGACGCGGGCGCGCTGGCGGAGGCGGCAAAACTCCTCGCCGCGGCCGAGAACCCGCTGATCGTCTGCGACCGCGTCGCCCGGACACCCGACGGCATGGCCCGGGTCGTCGAGCTCGCCGAGACGCTGCAATGCGCGGTGCTCGATCTGGCCGGCCGGATGAACTTCCCGTCGCGCCACCCGCTCAACCAGACGTCCCGGCGCGGCACCGTGCTGATGCAGGCTGACGTGATCCTCGCCATGGAGGTGAACGATCTGTGGGGCACGCTCAATCATTTCCGCGACCGGATCGTGCGCACCTCGCATCCGGCGATCAAGCCGACCGCCAAGGTCATCACGCTCGGCGTGCGCGACCTCTACCTCAAAGCGAACTACCAGGATTTCGGCCGCTATCAGGACGTGGCTCTCGACATTGCGGGCGACGCGCAGGCGTCGCTGCCGGCGCTCACCGAGGCGGTCAAGCGCTTCGTCGACGATGGCCGCAAGACGGCGTTCGCGGCGCGCGGCAAGAAGCTCGCCGAGGCGCATGCGCAATCGGTCGCGCGGGCGAGATCGGACGCGACGCTCGGGTGGGACGCGAGCCCGATCAGCACGGCGCGCATGTGCGCGGAGGTCTATGCGCAGATCAAGGACGAGGACTGGTCGCTGGTCGGCAATGCGATCCGCAACACCTGGCCGCACCGCCTGTGGGACTTCAAGAAGCCGCATCAGTGGAACGGCGTCTCCGGCGGCGCCGGCGTCGGCTACAACGCGCCCTCCTCACTCGGCGCGGCCCTCGCCAACAAACGGCACGGGCGGCTCACGGTCACGTTCAACGGCGACGGCGACCTGATGTTCGTGCCGCAGACGTTGTGGACGGCGGCGCATCACCGCATTCCGATCCTCTACGTCGTCCACAACAACCGCGCCTATCACCAGGAGTACATGTACCTGCAGGCGATGGCGGCGCGGCTCAATCGCGGCATCGAGAACACCCAGATCGGCACCACCATCACGGACCCGAACGTCGACTACGCGACGGTCGCGCGCGGCTTCGGCGTGCATGGCGAAGGGCCGATCGTCGACCCGAAGGATCTGGCGCCCGCGCTCTCGCGCGCCATCGCGGCGGTCAAGAGCGGTCAGCCCGCCCTCGTCGACGTCGTCACCGACCAGCGCTGAGGAGGGCGTGCCATGATCTGCCCCATGACCCGCCCCCTCGTCGTCGCGGCTGCCTGCGTGAGCATTGCGCTCGGCGCTGCCGCCCTGCCGGCCCGCGCCCAGGACGTGCCCGCCGGCAACGCCGAGAACGGCAAGCGCATCTATATGAAGGACGGCTGCTTCCTGTGCCACGGCCGCGTCGGCCAGGGCGGCGGCTACAACACTCCGGTGCCGGCGCTCGCCAAGACCGAGATGCCGTTCGAGCCGTTCAAGCTCCAACTCCGCCAGCCGGCGGACGACATGCCGGCCTACTCGGAGCACGTGCTGCCGGACCAGCAGGTCGCGGATATCTACGCGTTCGTGCAGTCGCTGCCGGGGAAACGAAATCCGAAGGACATTCCGCTTCTCAACAACTGACGGCTGGCGCGAGAAAATCGCGTTGATGCACGCTTGAGTTCAAAACGCAGGCGTGCGAGGTTGAATGCGTCCACTTTCCTCTCACGATTTCCACACGTTCGATAACCGCTGCCTTGTCAGCCGGCGCCGGAGAACCTGGCCCGATGCGGGACTCGTAGCGTCCGCATCCAAGCACGGAGACGACCATGCATACGCTCGATTTGCGCGGCCGCGTGACATCATCGCTGACGCGCACATTGGCGGTGACCTTGCTCGCAGCTGCGTCGAGCGCGGCGCAGGCACAGCAGCCACCCGCCGCGCCGGCGGCACCCGTGCTGGTCTACGCGCAAAAGAACTGGGACGCGGAACGCGCGACGTTCTACACGACGAGCCAGGGCTCGCACATGATGCCCTTCGCCTATTTCAAGGCGCTGCGGCTCGATGACGGCGACCTGTTCGCGGCCGACCAGCTCGCGCGCTACGGCTATCTGCGCAACGACAGCCCGACGAACAAGAACAACCTGCCGGTCGGCTTCGTGATCGACGGCAATTCTGGCCAGCTCGGCATGACCTGCGCGGCCTGCCATACGGGCCAGATCGAATACGAGAAGGGCGGCGTCAGCTACGCACTGCGCATCGATGGCGCACCGGCAAACGCCGACTTCCAGCAATTCCTCACCGACCTCACGGCGGCCGCGCGCGCGACGCTCGCGGATCCGAAGCGGTTCGACATCTTCGCGAAGGACGTGCTCGGATCGGGAAACAACGCAAAGGCCACCGCCCGGCTGAAGCAGGACTTCACCGCGTGGGTGACGCAATTCGGCGCCTTCATGGATGCGAGCCTGCCGGACTCGCCCTGGGGCCCGGGACGGCTCGACGCCTTCGGCATGATCTTCAACCGGGTCGCGGCGCGCGACCTCGGCATCGCCAAGAATTTCCAGAAGGCCGATGCGCCGGTGAGCTATCCGTTCCTGTGGAACGCGCCGCGGCAGGACCACACCCAGTGGACCGGCATCGTTCCCAACGGCCTCTTCATCCAGGGCCTCGCGCGCAACACCGGCGAGGTGTTCGGCGTGTTCGCCGACTTCAAGCCGCAGGTCCTCGCCCCCGCCGGGCTCATCCCGACGGTCATCTCGTTCAAGAACAACTCGGCGGACTTCGCCGGCCTGCAGACGCTCGAGGAGGCAATCGCGAGCCTGCCTTCGCCCGCATGGCCGCGCGACATCTCGCCGATCGACGACCAGCTCGCCGCCAAGGGCCAGGCGCTGTTCGCCAGCCATTGCGCCGAGTGCCATGCGGAACGCAAGTCGCCCGACGTGCCGCGTGCCTGGGCGACCCCGGTGCGCGCGGTCGGCACCGATCCGAAGATGGCCGCCAATGCGCAGCGCATGTCGGATCCCGGTCCCTACGCCGGCGCGCTGCTGCCGCCGCCGGCCATCGGCGAACGGTTCGTCAATCCGGCCGGGACCTCCGACATCCTCGGCGCGTCGGTCGTCGGCAGCCTGCTCGATGAGGCCTTCGGCCTGCCGATCACGCCCGCCAAGCTCGCGCAAAGCGGCGTCTGGCGCGCAATCCGCAGGGACCTGGCCGATCTCGCCCCCAACGAGAAGCTCGAAACCCTGGTGGACCCGCGCCGCGGGGCCCTCGCCGACCTCAGGGCCCAGATCAAGGCGCGCTTGAACAACCTCTTCAAGAAGCCAGCATCGGCCGATGCCGGCGCAGCCTACGAGTCGCGCGTCCTCTATGGCATCTGGGCGACCGCGCCCTACCTGCACAACGGGTCGGTCCCCAACCTGTGGGAGCTCCTGCTGCCCGCCAAGCAGCGCACCACCGGCTTCGCGGTCGGCAGCCGCAAGTTCGACTGGGAGAAGGTCGGCTATGTGACGACCGAGACGCCGTTCAAGAACGGCGCCTTCAAGGTCGACGCCAGCAACGGCAATGGCAACGGCGGACACGAATACGGCACCGACCTCAACGACGACGACCGCCGGGCGTTGATCGAGTATCTGAAGACCCTGTAGCCGGCCGTTGATCCCCCACGCTTTTGCAGCGGCGCCCGGCAGGCCGCACATGCCCGATTCCGCGCGGGCCATCGCCTCCCGGCGCCGCTCGCAATGTGGTATGACGTCCCTGCATAGGACGTTGACGCGAAAAGAGTTTACGGTCCGCGTGAAGATGTGAAGCAAGCCCCTCCATGTCCGACGTAAAGGCCTACGACTACATCATCGTCGGTGCCGGCTCGGCCGGCTGCACGCTGGCGAGCCGGCTGACCGAGGACAGGGACGCCAAGGTTCTGCTCATCGAGGCGGGCGGCTGGGATCGCGACCCCTGGATTCATATTCCGCTCGGCTGGCCACGCCTTCTGCTCAACCGCCGCCACGATTGGATGTATTTCTGCGAGCCCGAGGACGCGATGGGCGGGCGCGGGCTCGAATGCGCGCGCGGCAAGGTGATCGGCGGCTCGTCCTCGATCAACGCCATGGCCTATGTGCGCGGCCACCGCGACGATTACGACCGCTGGGGGGCCGCCGGCCTGCGCGAATGGTCCTACGCGCATGTGCTCCCCTACTTCCGCCGCCAGGAAGCCTGGGAAGCCGGGGCCAGCTATTTCCGCGGCGGCGACGGGCCGCTCAGCGTGCGCACCACGCGCTTTGCCGACCCGCTGATCGACGCCTTTGCGGCGGCCGGCGTATCGGCCGGCTTCCCGGCGACCGCCGATTACAATGGCGCGCGCCAGGAGGGTTTTGCGAAGATCCAGATGACGGTGCGCGACGGGCGACGCTGCAGCGCCGCGGTCGCCTACCTGCGGCCGGCCCTGGCCCGGCGCAACCTGTCGGTTGTGACCGGCGCGCTCGCGACGCAGATCCTGATGGACGGCACGCGTGCGGTCGGGATCGAATACTGGCTCGGCCGAAAGCGGGTCATCGCGCGCGCCGACGACGAGGTGATCCTCGCGGGCGGCACCATCAACTCGCCGCAGCTTCTCATGCTGTCGGGCATCGGCGATCCGGCCGAGCTGGCGGCGCACGGGATCGCGGTGCGGGTGCCGCTGCCCGGCGTCGGCAAGAACCTGCAGGACCATATCTCGGCCGGGCCCGCCTGGCAGCGCCGCGGACGCGGGCCGTTTCACGCCCGGATGCGCATCGACCGCATCCTGCGCGAACTCGCGCGGGCGCGCTGGCGCGGCGAAGGCGTGGCGGCGGACCTGCCGGGCGGAATTCTCGCCTTCCTCAGGAGCCGCAACGCGACCGACCTGCCGGACGTGCAATTCCTGTTCAATGCGGCGCCGATGACGGCGCATGCCTACCTCGCGCCGTTCCGCCCCGCCTATATGGACGCCTTCGCGTGCCGCGCCGTGGTGCTGCGGCCGGAGAGCCGTGGCGAGGTGCGGCTCGCCTCGGCCGATCCCGCCGCCGCGCCGCGCATCCGGCAGAATTTCCTCGCGACCGACAAGGACCGCAGGACCCTGCGTGACGGCGTCCGCATGGCGCGCGCGGTCGCGGCTCAGCCGGCGATGCATGCCTTTGTCGAGCGCGAGATCGCGCCGGGTTCGGATGCCGACGCCGACATCGACGCCCTCATCCGCGCGAGCGGCATCACGGTGCACCACCCGGCCGGCACCTGCCGGATGGGCACCGATCCGCTCGCCGTGGTCGATCCGACCCTGCGGGTGCGCGGCGCCGAGAGACTGCGCGTCGTCGACGCCTCGGTGATGCCCGACCTCGTCGGCGGCAACATCAATGCGCCCGTGATCATGATCGCCGAGAAGGCCGCCGATCTCATCCGCGGCCACCCGCCGCTTGCGCCGGTGACCGTCGGCATGGCAGCGTCGCAGCGCATTGCCGGATGATCACGCCCCGAAAATAAGCACGGGACCGCAAACCGCATGGACGACCAGACCAACATCCGCTGGCCCGACGCGATCTACGATCATTTCAAGCGGGTCGGCATCCGCCAGGTCGGCTATGTGCCGGACGCCGGCCATAGCCGGCTGATCGAGCGCATCTGCAAGGATCCCGAGATCGCCGACGTGGTGCTCACCACCGAAGAGGAAGGCGTCGGCCTCGTCGCCGGCGCCCATCTCGGCGGACAGCGCGCCGCGCTGCTGATGCAGAGCAGCGGCGTGGGCAACTGCATCAACATGTTCACGCTCGTGCGCAACATGGGCTTTCCCTGCCTGGTGCTGGTGACGATGCGCGGGGAGTTCGCCGAGTTCAATCAATGGCAGGTGCCGATGGGCTCGATCACCGAGCCGGTGCTCAAGCTCGCGGGTTTCCTGACCTACCGCGTCGAGGAGCCGGGCGAGGTCGACGAGGTGGTGTCGGCCGCCTGCGACATGGCCTTCGACGGCGATCTCGCGGTCGCGGTCCTGCTGTCGCAGCGGCTGATCGGGCGCAAGCGGTGGACCAAATGAGCGCCGAACGGACGAAAGCCGAACCCGCGATGCTGGAGCGGCGCAAGCTCGTCAGGGATCTGCTGGTCGATCGCCGCGACCTGATGGTGGTGTGCGGGCTCGGCTCGGCGACCTATGACGTCGCGGCGGCGGGCGATCATCCGCTCAATCTCTATCTCTGGGGCGCGATGGGCGGAGCCGCGATGATCGGCCTCGGTCTCGCACTCGCCAGGCCCGACCGGCGCGTCGCGGTGCTCACCGGCGACGGCGAGGCGCTGATGGGCCTCGGCGCGCTCGCGACCATCGGCGTGAAGCAGCCGAAGAACCTCGTCATCGTCGTGCTCGACAACGGCCACTACGGTGAGACCGGCATGCAGGCGAGCCATACCCAGGGCGGCGCCAATCTCGTCGCCATCGCCAAGGGCTGCGGCTTCCCGGACGCGCTCGCGCTCACCGATCAAGCGGGCGTCGCCCGTGTGCGCGAGCTGCTCCACGCCGGCCAAGGCCCGATCCTGGTGAACGCGCGCATTTCCAATGAGGAGACGCCGCGCTTCCTGCCGGTGCGCGACGGGCATGCGATCAAGCTGCGCTTCATGCAGGCGGTGAATTCGTAGACAGAGAACTATTCGGGCGCCCGAGCGTTTGTTCTTGACGCCGCCGGGCCCGCCATGATCAACGACCTCTGGTACAAGAACGCCATCATCTACTGCCTGTCGGTCGGCACCTACATGGATGCGGACGGCGACGGCGTTGGCGACTTCAAAGGCTTGCTGCGCCGGCTCGACTACCTGCACGGGCTCGGCATCACGGCGGTTTGGCTGATGCCGTTCCAGGCGTCGCCGCACCGCGACAATGGCTACGACATCACCGACTATTACGCGGTCGACCCCCGCTACGGCACGCTCGGCGACTTCGTCGAGTTCGCGCACGGCGCCAAGCAGCGCGGCATCCGCGTGATCATCGATCTCGTGGTCAACCACACCTCCGATGCGCACCCCTGGTTCAAGGAGGCGCGGCGGGATCCCGAGTCGCAATACCGCGACTGGTATGTGTGGTCGAAGAAAAAGCCACGCGGGGCAAACCGCGGGGTGGTGTTTCCGGGCGTGCAGAAATCCACCTGGAGCTACGACCAGGCAGCGAAGGCCTGGTACTTCCATCGTTTCTACGATTTTCAACCCGACCTCAACACTTCCAACCCGATGGTGCAAGCCGAAATCCTGAAGATCATGGGCTTCTGGATTCAGCAGGGCGTGTCCGGCTTCCGCATGGACGCAGTGCCCTTCGTGATTGCGACCAAAGGCCCGAACGTCGCCAAGCCGCGCGAGCAGTACGACATGCTGCGGCGCTTCCGCGAGTTCCTGCAATGGCGCCAAGGCGAGGCGATCGTCCTCGGCGAGGCGAACGTGATGCCCAATACCGACTTCGAGTACTTCGGCGAGTACGGCGAGCGGCTGCAGATGATGTTCAACTTCCAGGTCAATCAGCACCTGTTCTACGCGCTCGCAGCAGCCGACTGCCGACCACTGGTCAAGGCGATGAAAGCGACGAGGCCGCGGCCCGCAACCGCGCAATGGGGCACCTTCCTGCGCAACCATGACGAGCTCGATCTCGGCCGCCTGACGCCATCGCAGCGGCAGAAGGTGTTTGCCGCATTCGCGCCCGATCCCGATATGCAGCTCTACGATCGCGGCATCCGCCGGCGGCTCGCGCCGATGTTCGACGGCGACCGACGGCGCATCGAGATGGCCTACAGCTTGATGTTCACCCTCCCCGGCACACCGGTCGTGCGCTACGGAGACGAGATCGGCATGGGCGACGACCTCAGGCTGCCCGAGCGCAACTGCGCGCGTACGCCGATGCAATGGTCGGCCGAACCGCACGGCGGATTCACCAAGAGCGACAAACCGGTATTGCCAGTGATCGCGAGCGGGCCCTACGGGTTCGAGCACGTCAATGCGGCGATCCAGCGTCGCTTCTCCGACTCCATGCTGAACTGGACCGAACAGATCATCCGCATGCGCAAGGAAGTCCCGGAGATCGGGTGGGGCGACTTCACCGTCATTGCGCTGAGCGATCCCGCGGTTTTGATCATGCGTTACGACTGGCGCAACAACTGGGTTCTTTTCGTCCACAATCTCGATGGCACCCCACGCGAGATCGCGTTCTCGGTCGGACTCGCCGGCGAGAATGCGCGGCACGGCGACGAGCTCGTCAACCTGCTGTCCGAGGATCACAGCCGCGCCGGGAAGGACGGCAGGCACCGCCTCGTGATCGAAGGCTATGGCTATCGCTGGTACCGCGTCGGCGGCCTCGACTATCTCCTCCGCCGAAGCGAGATCGACGAGACGTGAGGGGGGATCGGTGCGCGGACCTTCTGGGCACGCCTCCCCGCCATTGCCCTGACCTCATTCTTCATCCCGGCCCGGCTTCCACCACAATGCCCTCGTTCGGACGCAGGTCGACTGCGCCGCCGACCAGCACACCGACGCGGTCGCAATGCGTCGAGACCACCACGTGGCCGTGCAGGCCGTCGATCTCGGCACGGGCCGGCTCGTCGCCGAAGTTGAGCGCGACGAGCAGCCTCTCGGCGGAGCGTTCGCGCCAATAGAGCAGCAGTGCACCGGCCGCGTGGACCGGACGATAGGCGCCCTGCGTCAGCGCGGCAGTGTTCCGCCGCAGGCGGATGAGCGCGCGATACAGGCTGAAGATAGACGCCGGGTCTTTGCGCTGGTTGTCGACGTTCGCGGCGCGAAAATCGCCGGCAAGCGGCAGCCACGGTTCGACGCCAGAGAACCCCGCGAAGCGGCCCGCATCCCACTGCATCGGCGAGCGGCACCCGTCGCGCCCGAGGCCAAGTCCGGGCATGTTCCTCTCGAGCGGGTCGCGGACGCGGTCGGGCGGGATGACGACGTCGTGCATCGCGATCTCGTCGCCATAGTAGCAGGTCGGCGTACCCCGCAGCGTCAACAGCAGCATAGCGGCGACCCGCGCCTGCGCCTGGCCGACCCGGCTCGCGATGCGCGCGCGATCGTGGTTGCCGAGCACCCAGTTGGGCCAGCCGTCACGGGGCAACGCGGCCTCGTACGCGTCGATGATACGAGCGACCTCGCGCGCGTCCCAGCGCGCGCTCAGCAGCGCAAAGTTGAATGGCAGATGCAGCCCCCGCTGGTCGCGTCCATAATATTGCACGAGCCGCTCGATCGGAAGATAGATCTCGCCGATGAGCACGCGATCGTCGAAGCCGTCGACCACATGCCGCATCTCGGCGACCACGTCCTGCACCTCCGGCCGATCGGTGGTGTAGAGCGGGATGAAACGGTGGGTCGGCGGCCGCCCGATCTGCCAGGCCGGATTCAGCGGGTTGTCGCGAAACTGCTCGTCTTTGATCAGATGCCAGATGACGTCGATGCGGAACCCGTCGATACCTCGGCGCAGCCAGTAGCGCATCACGTCATAGATGGCCGCACGTACGCGGGGGTTGCGCCAGTTGAGATCGGGCTGCTCGCGCAGGAACGCATGGTAGTAGTACTGGCCGCTCGCGGCATCCCATTCCCAGGCGCTGCCGCCGAATTCGGACAGCCAGTTGTTCGGCGGCCCGCCGTCCTGGGCAGGATCACGCCAGATGTACCAGTCGCGCTTCTCGCTCGTTCGCGAGGCGCGGCTTTCGGCAAACCAGGGATGCCGATCGGAGGTGTGGTTGGGCACGAGATCGAGCAGCAGCCTCAATCCCGACGCGTGGACGCACGCGATGAGCTCATCGAGATCGGCGAGAGTCCCGAATACGGAATCGACCGCCGTGTAGTCGCTGATGTCGTAGCCGAAATCCGCCATCGGCGAAGGGAAGATCGGCGACAGCCACAGGGCGTCGATCCCGAGCTCGGCGAGATGGGGCAGGCGCGCCAAGATGCCGCCAAGGTCACCGACGCCGTCGTTGTTGCTGTCCTGAAACGAGCGCGGATAGATCTGGTAGAGGACCGCGCTTTTCCACCACGCTGGCGAACTGGAAGGAGGCATACGAGGAGCTGGCCGGACGCTGGAGATGACGGTTTGATGGGTGAACCACTCGTTACGCCATGCGTTCCCGCGCGCCAGCGGCCAAACACTGCTTGACGCGTAGAGGCTCAGGCAGCGTTCTCCGGCTGGTCGGCCGCATTCAGCCGATCATCGTGACGACCATCCCGACCACGGCGGCTGCCATCACGGCGGTCGCGACCCAGCCGACCACGCGCAGCATGCCGGTGACGACGAACTTGCCCATGATCTTCTTGTTCGCGGTCATCACCATCATGATCACCATGACGGGCACCGCGACGACACCGTTGATGACCGCGCTCCAATAGAGCGCCTTGATCGGATTGATCGGCGAGAAATTGATCAGCGCGCCGACCAGGGTGGCGACCGCGATGGTCGCATAGAACGCGACTGCCTTGCGCGGCTTCTGCGCCAGCCCCTGCGGCCATCCGTGCGCCTCCGCAAGCGCATAGGCTCCCGAGCCGGCGAGCACCGGGACCGCGAGGAGGCCGGTGCCGACGATACCGAGCGTGAACACCGCGAAGGCGAAACGGCCGGCGACCGGCTTGAGCGCCGCAGCCGCCTGGGTCGAGCTCTCGATGTTGGTCACGCCTGCCGCGTGAAGGGTGGCGGCGGTCGTCGCGAGGATGGCGAGCGCCACGACATTTGAGAACGCCATCCCGATATAGGTGTCGATGCGTATGCGCTCGAGCTCGCGCTCGCCCTGCTCCGGCGCGCGCACGAGCGGTTTGCGCTCGGCGATGCGGCGATTGTCCTCGACCTCCTGCGACGCCTGCCAGAAGAACAGGTAGGGACTGATGGTCGTGCCGAGCACCGCGACCACCATGGTCCAGAATTCGGCGTCGCGCTTGAAGGTCGGAATGAAGAGGCCGCGCGCGAACTCACCCCATGGAACGTGCACCGCCACGGCCGTCCCGAAATAGCTGAACAGGGCCAGCGTGAGCCAGCGCAGCACCGAGGCATATGACTTGTAGGGGACATAGATTTCCAGCACGACGCAGAACACACTGAAAATAATCACATAGACGAGATGCGGCCCGCCGATCAGCAGGCCGAGCGCTTCGCCCATGGCACCGAGATCGGCGCCGATATTGACCGTGTTTGCGATGAGGAGCAGCAGCACGATCGGCTGCAGCACCCAACCAGAATAGTGGCCGCGGACGTTCGCCGCGATGCCCTTCCCGGTGGTGCGGCCGATGCGCCCGCTGATCTCCTGGATCGCCGACATCAGCGGATAGGCGAACAGCAGCGTCCACGAGACGGAGAAGCCGAACTGTGCGCCCGCCTGCGAGTAGGTGGCGATGCCGCTCGGATCGTCGTCGGATGCGCCCGTGATGAGGCCCGGGCCGAGCACTCCGGCGAGTTTCTTCGGAGTGGCTCGGTCGCTTTTGGATTCGCTCGTCCCTGTGGCTTTGGCGCTCACCCACGTCTCCGCGATGCCACTCGCCGGAGGTGGCGTGGCACTGTTCTAACGCGAACAATGAGAACGTGGTTCCCGCCCGGTCAGGCGGGCGGCGCGACCGCGGCGTCGGGCTGGTTGCTGCGCTTCAACGCGTCGGCGATGAAGCCCGAGGCCTTGAGCTCCTCGATAAAGGCGTGCAGGTAGCGCGCCCCGGCGTCGCGCCCCTTCACGGTGCCCATGGCCTGGCGAATCTCCATGAAGCGGCCGTCGAGCAGGCGCATGTCGGAATGGGCCTTCACATAGGCGGCGAGCGGCTGCTTCACGCCGGCCACCACCTCGAGCTTCTGACCGACCAGCTCATCGAAGCTGCCCTCGCCGCGCACCAGCGTCGCGTGCTTGAGGCTGCGGCTGAGGAAGAGATCGTAGGCCGAGGCCTTGTTGACGCCGATGCGGATGCCCGACCGGTCGACCTCATCGTTCGACTTGATGCCTGAATCCGTCGGCACCATGTAGACGCCCTCGATGATCACGTAGGGCGCCGTGAACGCCACCTCGGCGGCACGCACCGGCTCGATCGCGAGAAACACGATGTCGAGGCCGCCCGACTTGAGGCCCTCGAACGATTTCCCGGCAGCGTCGAAGCGCTTGAGCTCGACCGGCACGCCGAGCCGCCGCCCGAGCTCGCGGGCGAGGTCGACGGTGACGCCCTTGAGCTCTCCGCCAGCGCCGATCTGCACCAGCACCGGGTTGCCGGCATTGATGCCGAGGCGCAGCGTTCCAGTGGGCGCGAGGTTCTTGACGATATCAGGCGTGACGGCGGTCATTGGGGTTCCTCGTTGTGCAGGGGCGTTCGTGTTCTGCGCAATGGCGGCGGGCGTCGCAAGCAGGAAGGCGACGATCGCCAATGCTGCGGTCTTCATGGAGGTCTCCTCCGGGCCAGCAGGTCAATGATAGCGCAATGCGAGCCTCCTGAGAGCCTCGCCCGCGGGCTCAGCCCCCGATGCGCCACCGCCGGTCGCGGATGATCGCGCGGGCCGCATTGTGCCCGGGCGCGCCGCTGACCCCGCCGCCCGGATGCGCGCCCGAGCCGCAATGGTAGAGGCCGCGCAGCGGGCCGCGGTAATCCGCATAGCCGATCATCGGCCGCGCCCAGAACAGCTGATCGAGCGACAGCGCGCCATGAAAGATGTCGCCGCCGGTGAGCCCGAAAGTCTCCTCGAGGTCGAGCGGGCTCAGCGCCTGCCGCGCCACCACGCTCGCCTTGAAGCCGGGCGCGTAGCGTTCGACCGTGTCGATCATCAGGTCGGCGACGGTCTCGCGATGGTCGCGCCACGATTGCCCGCCGGGAAGCTGCGGCGCCACATGCTGGCAGAAAAGGCTCGCCACGTGAGCCCCGGCCGGCGCGAGCGAATCGTCGAGGGTCGAGGGGATGAGCATCTCGATGATCGGCGCGCGGCTCCAGCCGGACTGGCGCGCATCGTGATGGGCCCGTTCCATGTAGGCGAGGCTCGGTGCCATGATGATGCCGGCGGTGAGATGGTCGCCGCCGTCGTCGGCGGGCCGCGCCGAAAAGGTAGGCAGCCGCGACAGCGCGACGTTCATCCGGAAGGTGCCGGACCCGCAGCGCCAGCGCCGCATGCGGGCGAGAAATTCTACCGGAAGCGCGGCCTCCGGCAGCAGGCGCGTGTAGAGCCGGTGCGGATCGACATTGGCGGCGACCGCCCGGGCACGCACGACGCGGCCGTCCGCGAGGACGACGCCGCCGATGCGGCCGCGCTCGACCACGATCTCGCGCACCGGCGCCTCGGTCTCGATCTCGACGCCGAGCGCCATCGCCGCGCGCGCCATCGCCTGGGTTATCGCGCCCATGCCGCCAATCGCGTGGCCCCAGCTTCGCTTCTTGCCGTTCACCTCGCCGAAGGCGTGGTGCAGCAGCACATAGGCGGTGCCCGGCGTGTAGGGGCTCGCAAAATTGCCCACGACCGCATCGAAGCCATGCAGCGCCCTGACGAGGTCGCTCTCGAACCAGCCGTCGAGTACGTCGCCCGCCGACTTGGTGGCGAGATCGAACAGGACCCGCACCTGCGCGGCCGGCAGGCGGCGCAGCCGGTTCGCCAGCGCGCCCGTGCGGATCAGCTCACCGAGGCGGCGCAATGTCAGGCCGCCCGGCGCAAGGTTGGGTGGGGGCCGCAAGGCGAGGTCGCGCAGCACCCCGGCTGCCATGTCGAGCTCGCGGATGAAGGCGCCGTAGCGCGCCGCATCCGACGCGCTGAACTTGGCGACTTGCCGCTCGGTCTGGCCCTCGGCCGCCAGCAGATAGGCACCATCGAGGGTAGGCAGGAAATTCTGCACCCGCCGCTCGACGATGCGCAGCCCGTGCTCGGACAGGCGCAGATCGCGGATGATCTTGGGATCGAGCAGGCTCACCGTGTAGGACGCGACCGAGTTGCGGAACCCGGGATGGAATTCCTCGGTGATGGCGGCGCCGCCGACGATGTGTCGGCGTTCGAGCACTTTGACGCGCAGCCCGGCCATCGCGAGATAGGCCGCGCAGGTGAGCCCGTTATGCCCGGCGCCGACGATGATGACGTCGTAGGTGTCCATGCGACCGAGTCATCTATCAAATCCGGTAGGCAAGTGCTCTAGGCAAGTGCTCGCGGCATTTGCAGCGGGGACAATCGTCACGCCCTCTTGCGAGTCATGAGCGACGCAGTATTTAAGACGGCATCCGCGATGGGAGCAGATGCCTTGACCGAATCGATTCGCAGCAAACGCACCCGCGCGCACCATCAGTCGGGTCCCTTCCGGGTCGGACGCTCGCGCACCGGGCTTGGGCTATTTGCCACCGAGCCGATCCGCAAGGGCAAGTTCATCATCGAGTACTGGGGCAAGCGCGTCCCGTGGAAAGACGTCGAGGACGAGGACCAGAACCGGTACTACTTCGACCTCAACACACGCTGGGCGATCGACGGCGCCGACCGCCGCAATACGGCGCGCTACATCAATCATTCGTGCAAGCCCAATGCCGAGCCCTACGAGATGCGGGGCAAGATCAAGATCTACGCGCGGCGGGGGATCAAGCCGGGCGAGGAGATCACCTACGACTACGGCAAGGAGTATTTCGAGCAGTTTCTGGAGCCGGTCGGCTGCAAGTGCGCCGGCTGCGCCAACGGCGGCGGGCGGTCCAGGCACGCGTTCAGACACGCCTCGCAGCGAGCCTCCAAGCGATCCCGTAAGCGCTGACGGCGCACGGCGCGGCCGGGCAGCGCTGCTATAGTCCCCCGGTACGCGCGACCAATCCGTCGCGGCCGTCATGGAGGGACCGGTGAAGGGCAAGATCGGGCTGGAAGAGCATTTCGCCACCGAGGATACGCTCGCCGATTCGAAGGGATTTCTCCCCGAGGACACCTGGACCGAGCTGCGCGGCCGCCTGCTCGACATCCACGAACGGCGCATCGCCGAGATGGATCGGCACGGCGTCGAGATGATGGTGCTCTCGCTCAATGCGCCGGCGATCCAGGCGATCCCTGATCCAAAGCGTGCCGACGAGATCGCGCGGCGCGCCAATGATTTCCTCGCCGAGCAGGTGGGCAGGCGCCCGGACCGCTTCCAGGCGCTCGCCGCGCTGCCGATGCAGGACCCCGACCTCGCGATCCGCGAGCTCACGCGCTGCGTCAGCGACCTCGGCTTCCGCGGCGCCCTCGTCAACGGCTTCTCGCAAGTGAACGACGCCGACAGCATGGTGTTCTACGACCTGCCGCAATACTGGGCGTTCTGGGAGGTGGTCGAGCGGCTCGACGTGCCGTTCTACCTGCATCCACGCAACCCGCTGCCGAGCCAGGCGCGCATCTACGAAGGCCACCGCTGGCTGCTCGGTCCCGCCTGGGCGTTTGCCCAGGAGACCGCCGTGCACGCGCTGCGGCTGATGGGCTCCGGCCTGTTCGACAAATATCCGCGCCTCGCCATCATCCTGGGCCACATGGGCGAAGGCCTGCCGTTCCACATCTGGCGGGTGGACAACACCAATGCCTGGGTCGGCAAGCGCCACACTTACACGGCGAAAAAGCGGATCGCCGACTATTTCAACGCCAATTTCCACATCACGGTGTCGGGCAACTTCTGCACGCCGGCGCTGCTCACCGCGCTGGTCACGCTCGGCTCCGACCGCATTCTCTTCTCCACCGACTGGCCGTTCGAGAATGTCGACCATGCCGCGGTCTGGTTCGACGCCGCCCCGATCAGCGAGGCCGACCGGATGAAGATCGGCCGGACCAATGCGGCGAAGCTGTTCAAGCTGGACATGTAGGATGGGTTGAGGCCGAAGGCCGAAACCCATCATCTGTGAATCTGCCGTTGAATGATGGGTTTCGCTGCGCTCAACCCATCCTACCCGCCGCTTGCGTCAGGCATGATGGCAGGATTTGATGGTGCAAAGCCCGCGGGAGGCCATCATGGAATTCGGCTACTTCACGCTGAGCGACAACCACTACGACAAAAATCCGCGCAGCGCCAACCAGTTCGTCGCCGACATCACGGCGGAGGCGCTCCATGCCGACGAGCTCGGCATGCATTCGGCGTGGATCGGCGAGCACCATTTCAACTCGCTCGGCGTGCTGTCCTGCCCCGACCTCGTGCTCGCCTATATCGCGGCGCGCACGCAGCACATACGCCTCGCGCCGGCCGTGACGGTGCTGCCGCTGCATCATCCGATCCGTGTCGCCGAGCAGTGGGCGACCCTCGATCTCGTCAGCAACGGCCGTGTCGATTTCGCCGCCGGGCGCGGTTACGACGCGCGTGAGTACGCGCCGTTCAACGTCGACTTCGCCGACAACCAGGGCATCTTCGAGGAAGGGATGGAGGTGGTGCGCCGGCTGTGGTCGGCCGACGAGCGCATCTCGCATCACGGCAAGCACTATTCGTTCGACGACGTGCGCATCACGCCGAAGCCGGTGCAGCGGCCCCTGCCCGCCTACGTCGCCTCGTTCTCCAAGCCGTCGATCGAGCTTGCGGCGCGGCTTGGCTGCGGCCTGATCGTCGCGCCGTTCGCCGCCGCCATGAGCTACGGCGGCCTCAGGCAGGTTGCCGACCTGTACAACGAGAGCTGCGCCAAGCATGGCCACAAGCCGGGCCGCCTGATGTGCAGCTACTTCACGCATTTCTACGACAATCCGCAGCAGGAGGCGGCGCAACGCGAGCGGCAGATCCGCTACTACCGGGAATGCGTGATCCCGGCGCTGCCGGGCGACCCGAAGACGGCCCCGCCGAGCTACCGCTATTTCGTCGACATGGTCGAGCGGCTGCACAAGGTGCGGGCGCAGGATCTGACCGAGAATTCGGTGCTGCTCGGCGCCCCGGCGCAGATCACCGACACGCTGAAAAAGGTAGAGGCGGCAGGGTTTTCCGAGGTCATCCTCTACTTCAACGTGGGCATGAAGCCGCACGCGCAAGTCAAGGACGAGATGGACCGCTTCATGCGCGAGGTCGCGCCCGCCTTCGAGGGCAAGCACAGGAAGCGGGCCGCCTAGGCGCCGCCCACGGGGCCGACCGTGATCACCTCGCTCGAGACGGTCGAACGCGTGATCGACGCCGACGTCGCCTATACGCTCGCGCGCATGCAGATCCTCGAGCGCATTCCCGGCAATCCCATCGGCATTGCGTACCGTCGGATCGACGACCGCATCGTGGCTCTCATGGCGCGGCATCTTCCCTCGCCCTCCTTCAACCGCGTCGTCGGGCTGCGCGCAGACGACGAGCGCCACATCGCGCCGCTTGCCGCCTGGTATCGCGAGGCCCGCGCTACCGCCCGCTTCGAGATGGTCCCGGGCCACTTCGATGCCGCGCTCGGTCGTGAGCTGGCGCGGCTCGGCTACTGCCATTCGGGCTTCCATGCGGCATTGATCTGTTCGCCGTGCCTCGGCCCCGCCGATTCCGAAGAGGCCGACATCGAGGCCGTCACTATGCCGGCGCAGATGGAGGATTTTCTCCGCGCCTACGTGGCCGGCTGGGACCTGCCCGCGAAGGATCACGAGCGCTTCAAGGCCAATGTCCGCCCGTGGCTCGGCCAGCCCGGCTGGTCGCTCTATCTCGCGCGCCAGGACGGACAACCGGCAGCGGCGGCGAAGCTCTCCATGCATGGCGCCGTCGGTTATCTGGCCGACGCCTGCACCAATCCCGCGTTCCGCCGGCGCGGCCTGCACGCGGCGCTGCTGCGCCGGCGCGTCGCGGACGCCCGGCAGGCGGGCGCCGATCTCGTCTTCAGCGGGACCGAATTCCTCTCCGGCAGCTACCGCGACATGCAGCGGATCGGCATGCAGCTTCTCTTCGTCCGGGCGATCTGGAGTCCGCTCCGAATTCAACCGCCCCCTTGAGCCAATAGGCGCCCTGGCGGCCTTGCGAAGGCGGCGCTCCGCAAGGCAGGATCGTATCGGGGCGGATTCGCTGGGAGGCACATTTCATGTCGATTGGCTGGAAATCCCTTGTCGGTTGCGGCGTCGCAGCCGGCTGCGTTCTTGCGCTCTCTACCGCCCAGGCGGCGCCGGAGCCCTTCTGCCGCGATTACGCCCGCGCCGCCGTGCGACAGGTCGAGTTGGCTCGTTCGAGCCCAGCCTGCGATCGCGGTACGGGGGCGCGCTGGACGACCGATTATCGCGTGCATTTCGAATGGTGCCTGGGCGCCCCGATCCCGGCCGTCGAGGCGGAGCGCGGCGCGCGCACCCGCTGGATCCAGCGTTGCCGCGGACGATGAGGGTCACGGC
>Ga0126371_10000535_pt1 | contig 31595 bp, 28 predicted proteins | sample PanSoiMetaPlot_4_FD_110145 | JGI IMG/M metagenome (GOLD analysis project Ga0126371, IMG submission 110145) | Tropical forest soil microbial communities from Panama - MetaG Plot_4 | ecosystem: Environmental > Terrestrial > Soil > Tropical forest > Bulk soil | place: Panama | collected 2016-02-17 | reverse complement strand
CCTTGCGGAAATTCTCGCCGTCGACGCCGTCGATCGCCCCGGGCGAGAAACGCAGCCGGTCGAGCAACACGGCGGCCTTGATGATCAGCGCGGCCTTGGGGCCCTTGCCGGGCTCGGCGGCATTCACGGCGGCGGCATCGAGGCGCGACTCTCGGTGTCGCGTCGCATGGCGGGCCGACAGGCTGCTCGCGTCGCAGAAGGACGCGAGGAGGAGCAGGAGAATGAGAGCCGGGCGTCGCATGCCTCGGAAACCGCTACGGCCCGCCGCGAGTTCCACGCGATTCCGAAGCCGGGAAGATCCAGGCTGATTGACGTTGCGGCAGGGAGGCAAAGACCTCGTCGAGGTCCTCGAATCGTCACTCCGGCGCGCGCTCGATTGCGACCACGCGGTTTTCCTCGACCGCGAGCGCGAGCTGGCCATGCTTGAGCGCCAGCGCCTTCTCGCCGAACAGCTCGCGCCGCCAGCCGTGCAGGGCGGGCACGTCGGCCTGGTCGTCGGCCGCGATCCGCTCGAGCTCGTCGATGGTGGCGATCACCTTGGCGGCGACCGCGTGCCGCTCGGACGTCATGCGCAGCAGCACCTTGAGCAGCTCGACGGTCGCGGCGCCGTTGCCGCCGCCGCGCGGCCGCTCGATCCGCGGCAAGGCCTTGGGGTCGCGCGCGAGCCCCCGCGCCACCGCCTGCAGGATGTCCTGGCCCCACTTGGAGCGCTCGAAGCCGCGCGGCAGCGAACGCAGCCCGGCGAGGCGCTCGACCGTGGTCGGCGCCTGGGTCGCGATCTCGCCCAGCACGTCGTCCTTGAGCACGCGCCCGCGCGGCACGTCGCGGGTCTGCGCCTCGCGCTCGCGCCAGGCCGCGATCTCCATCAGCACGGCGAGCTCTTTCGGCTTGCGCACGCGCGTTTTCAGCCGCTCCCATGCGGTGTCGGGGTCGGCCCGGTAGGTCGCGGGCGAGGTCAAGACCTCCATCTCCTCGCCGACCCACTCGGCGCGGCCGCGCTTGTGCAGGTCGGCGTCAAGCGCCGTGAACACGTCGCGCAGATGGGTCACGTCGGAGATCGCGTATTTGACCTGCGCGGCCGACAGCGGCCGCCGCGACCAGTCGGTGAAACGATGCGATTTGTCGAGCGTGTCGCCGGTGATGCGCTGGACGAGCTGGTCGTAGGAGATCGAGTCGCCGTAGCCGAGGACCATGGCGGCGACCTGGGTGTCGAAGATCGGATGCGGGATCAGGTTGGCCTGGTGCCAGACGATCTCGATGTCCTGGCGGGCGGCATGGAAGACCTTGAGCACGCGCTCGTTCGCCATCAGCTCGTAGAACGGCTGGAGGTCGAGCCCCTCGGCGAGCGCATCGATCACGATGGCTTCGTCAGCGCTCGCGATCTGCGCGACGCACAGCAGCGGGTAGTAGGTGGTCTCACGCAGGAATTCGGTGTCGACCGTGACGTAGGGGTGGCGCGCCAGGCGACCGCAGGCCTCGGCCAGGTCGCGCGTCGTGTTAATGAGGTCCATGATGCTTCTATTACCGGAGTCGGGCCGCGCTGTCGCGATGCCGTGGGGCAGGTTTCCCCTGTAGGATGCGGGAGATGCGGTGCGGTCGCGGAGGGAAGGGGCCATGATGGCGGCAGCGGGGATGCGGACGCAAGCCGCGCCGGTTCCGGGTGCGCGGCGGCAGGTTCCGCACTTCATGCGGCTCTTCCGGTGCGGGCAGTAACGCGATGCGGCGCGGGGTCTTTTGGCTGCTGCTGATCCTGCTCGTGGCAGCGCTGGCGTTGGCGCTCGCGGTCGGCCCGTATCCGCTGCGGCTCGCCGACGTGACCCACACGGTCATGCGCGCCCTCGGCCTTGAGGCCGGCCTGTCGACGCCCGGCGAGATCGCGTTCGGCCGCGTCCGCTTGCCGCGGGTGGTGGCCGGCCTCGTGGTCGGCGCGGCGCTCTCCGGCGCCGGCGCCGCCTACCAGACGCTCTTTCGCAACCCGCTGGTGTCGCCCGACATTCTCGGCGTCGCGACCGGCGCCGGCCTGGGCGCCGTGGTCGGCATCCTGCTGTCGCTGCCGGTCGCCGGCATCCAGGTGCTCGCCTTTGCGGGCGGGCTTGCGACCGTCGCGGTGGTCTATCTGATCGCGGCGGCGCTGCGTGGGCACGACCGCACGTTGGTGCTGGTGCTCGGCGGCGTGGTGGTCGGCGCGCTCGCGGGCGCCTGCATCTCGCTGGTCAAGATCATGGCCGACCCGTACGACCAGCTGCCCGCGATAACGTTCTGGCTGCTCGGCAGCCTCGCGGCCGTGAAGATGTCCGATCTCGCGGTGGCGGCACCGCTGGTCGTCGCCGGGCTCGTGCCGCTGGTGCTCTATCGCTGGCGCGTCGGCGTGCTCTCGCTCGGCGACGACGAGGCGCGCGCGCTCGGGGTCGATGTCGGCCGCCTGCGCGGCCTCGTCATTGCGGCCGCCACGCTGATGACCGCGAGCGTGGTCGCGATCGCCGGCGTCGTCGGCTGGATCGGGCTGATGATACCGCACATCGCGCGCATGCTGATCGGCCCGAATTTCGCCCGCCTGCTGCCCGCCTCGATGCTGCTCGGCGCCGCCTTCATGCTCGTCGTCGATACCGCGGCGCGCAGCATGGCGCGGGTCGAGACGCCGCTCGGCATTCTCACGGCGGTGCTCGGCGCGCCGTTCTTCCTCTGGCTGCTCGCCCGCGGCAAGAAGACATGGGGATGACCCTTATGCGGCTCGAAGCTCGCGATCTTGCGATCGGCTATCCGGGCCACCTGGTCGGGCGCGACATCGCGCTCGCGCTCGAGCCCGGCGAGATCCTGTGCCTGCTCGGCCCGAACGGCGCCGGCAAGACCACGCTGTTTCGCACCCTGCTCGGCCTGCAGCCGCCGCTCGGCGGCGCGGTGCTGATCGACGGCATGCCGCTCGCCGACCTGGCGCGTGCCGAGATCGCGCGGCGGCTCGCCTATGTGCCGCAGGCGCACCTGACCGAGTTCTCCTACTCGGTGCTCGACGTGGTGCTGATGGGGCGCACGGCGCGGCTTCGCGCCTTCGCGAGCCCGGGCGCCGCCGACGAGCGCGTCGCGCTGGCGAAGCTCGCGATGCTCGGCATCCGCGAGCTCGCATCGCACGACTACACCAGGATTTCCGGCGGCCAGCGCCAGCTCGCGCTGATCGCCCGCGCGCTCGCCCAGGAGGCGCCGATCCTCGTGCTCGACGAGCCGACCGCGAGCCTCGATTTCGGCAACCAGGCGCTGGTGCTCGCTCGCATCCGCGCGCTGGCAACCGAGGGGTTCGGCATCGTGCTCTCGACCCACGATCCCGATCACGCCCTGATGGTTGGAACGCGCGTTGCCGTGATCGCCGATGGCGGCCTGCGCGCGGTCGGACCGCCCGCCGAGGTCGTCACGCCCGCCATGCTGTCGGCGATCTATCGCACCGCCGTGCTGGTCGAGCAGACCCCGTCCGGACACCGCGTCTGCGTTCCGGCCTGGGAAAAAGCGGGCGCGTCATGATTACAACGCTTTGCCTTGCGAACCTGGACTAAAGCGTTAAGTTCGCTCTCGGTTCGAACGGACACTTTTTGCGCATGTTCTTTTCGGCGAACCGGCATCCACTTCGCCGGAACATGCGACAGCGGTGAGGATCGCAATGCGAATCAAGCTCTTGAGCGCGGCCATGATCTTGGCTTTCGCCGCCCCGGCCTACGCGCAGATGAACATCATCGCGCCGAACATGAAGGTCACGACCCAAGACGAGGTCGACCGGGCCATCCAGCAGGAAAAAGACTACAAGAAGACCATGCAGAAGCTGCCCGAGCAGAAGGCCACCAACGATCCCTGGGGCAATGTCCGCAGCTCCGGCACCACGCAGGCCGACCCGAAGACGAAGAAGAAGAAGGCGAGCACGACGCAGTAGGGCTGCTCTGCTTGTAGCCCGGATGAGCCCTTGGGTCTCGCCTTCGGCAAGCCCAAGGACAGGCTCCGCGACATCCGGGGCCGGCGTTCCCGCACCCCCTCAACTTCCCCGCACCCGCGGCAGGAAGATGTACTTCCACGGATTCGGCATCGCGCCGACCGGCACCTCGATGAGGGTCGGGGTGTCGCGGCGCCGAAACGCGCGCTTCAACGCCGCGCGCAACGCCTTCGGCGTTTTCGCCCGCTCGGCGGCGGCGCCAAAGCTTTCGCCGAAGCGCACGAAATCCGGATTGGCGAGGTCGCAGGCGATCAGCCGCTCGCCATAGAGATCCTGCTGGATGCGGCGGACATTTCCGAAGCCACCATCGTTGAACACGATCGCGGTGAGCGGGATGCGGTGCTTGACGGCGGTCGAGAGTTCGTTCGCCGTGAACATGAATCCGCCGTCGCCGTTGATCGACATCACCGGCACGTCGGGCCGCGCGTCCTGGGCGCCGAGCGCGGTCGCAAAACCCCAGCCGAGATTGTCCTGGTAGCCGGGCGAGAGGAACGTGCGCGGCTTGTACACAGGAAAGAGCAGGCGGGCCGCGAAGCCGATCTGGGTCACCTCGTCGACGTAGATGCCGTCCTCGGGCAGCTCGGCACGCATGGCGTCGAGGAAGGCGGCTTGCGGCGCAAGCGCATCTTCGAGCCGCTTGCGCCACGCGGCTTGGCGTCGGGTCAGCTCGGCGCGCCGCGAGCGGCGCTTGGCGTTGTGGGCGGGCAGGGCGTCGATCAGGCGGCGCAGGATCGGCGCGGCGTCGCCGATCAGCGCGATCGCGGGCGCGTGGAGCCGCGCGGGTTCGGCCGGGTCGCTGTCGACCCGGATTACCGCGAGGTCGTCGTCGAGCCCCCATGGGCCGGCCGTGAAGATGCGGTGCTGCTGCATCAGCATGCGGGTGCCGACCGCGAGCACGACGTCGGTCTTCGCCCACAGCTCGTGCGCGAGCGGCAGCGTCACGCTCAGCGGATCGCGGCTGTCGAGCACGCCGCGGCCGCGGCGATAGCCGAGCACCGGCGCCTGCAGCATGGCGGAGAGCTCGGTGACCTCGCGCGCGGCATCCTGCGCGCCGCCGCCGCAGATGATCAGCGGGTTCTTGGCGGCGCCCAGACGCTTGGCGGCGGCCGCGATCGCGTCCTCGTCGATCGCTGGCTCATGCGGCGAAAGCGGCGGCTGCGGCGTCACCGCGCCGCCCGCGCCCCAGGTGTCGATCGCGCATTCGAGCGCCGCCGGCCCGCGCCGGCCGCTCGTCATCGCGCGCATCGCCTCGGCGACGAGGCGGGGCGCCTCGCCGGCCGCGCCGATATGCGCCGCATGATCGACCAGCCGCGCAATGACGCCCGCCTGGTCGCGCAGTTCATGCAGGTGGCCGAGGTGGCGGCCGATCTCGCGCTCGGGAATCTCGCCGATCAGCGCCAGCACCGGCGCGTTCATCGAATAGGCGGTGAGCAGCGCCGCGCCGGCATTGAGCAGTCCGGGCCCTGGCACCACCGCAAAGGCCTGCGGCTTGCCGGTCGCCAGCGCGGCGCCGAGCGCCATGTAGGCGGCACCCTGCTCGTGGCGGCTGTGCACCGTGCGGATGCGGTTCTGCGCCTTGTAGAGGGCGTCGAAGAGATGATCGTTCTGGATGCCCGGCAGCGCGTAGACCGTCTCGATGCCGTGCGCGATCAGCGAGGCGACGACGGCCTCGGCTGTGGTCATTTGCTGGGGCATCTGGCTCGTTCCCTCACGTCAGGACTGTGCAGATCGCCCCGGCGCTGTCGAGAGGGGGGAATTCTTGACAAACCCGGGGGGCCATGCACCTTCCGGCTCGCCTGCGGCCGCCCCGATATGCGTCGGATTCGGCCCGATTTTTCTCGGCAAGAAGGTTCGCCATGCATCGTTACCGCACCGACACCTGCGGCGCGCTCCGCGCGAGCGACATCGGCCGCGAGGCCCGGCTCTCCGGCTGGTGCCACCGCATCCGCGACCATGGCGGCGTACTGTTCATCGACCTGCGCGACCATTACGGCATCACCCAGGTGGTCGCGGACCCGGATTCGCCCGCCTTCAAGACCGCCGAGAAGCTGCGCGCCGAATGGGTGGTCCGCATCGACGGGAAGGTGCGCCCGCGGCCGGAAGGCACGGTCAATCCGGAGCTGCCCACCGGCGCGGTCGAGGTCTACATCAGCGACATCGAGGTGCTGGGGCCGGCGGGCGAGCTGCCGCTGCCGGTGTTCGGCGACCAGGAATACCCCGAGGACATCCGCCTCAAGTACCGCTTCCTCGATCTGCGGCGCGAGCGGCTCCATCGCAACATCATCCTGCGCGGGCAGGTCATCGACTCGATCCGCCGGCGCATGCGCGAGAGCGGCTTCTTCGAGTTCCAGACGCCGATCCTGACCGCATCGTCGCCCGAGGGCGCGCGCGACTTCCTCGTCCCGTCGCGACTGCATCCCGGCAAGTTCTACGCGTTGCCGCAGGCGCCGCAGCAGTTCAAGCAGTTGATCATGATCTCGGGCTTCGATCGCTACTTCCAGATCGCGCCCTGCTTTCGCGACGAGGACGCGCGCGCCGACCGCTCGCCCGGCGAGTTCTACCAGCTCGATCTGGAGATGAGCTTCGTCACCCAGGAGGACGTCTTTGCCGCCGTCGAGCCCGTGATGCGCGGCGTGTTCGAGGAATTCGCCGACGGCAAGCCGGTGACGCAGAAGTTTCCGCTGATCCCGTACGCCGACGCAATGAAGATGTACGGCAGCGACAAGCCGGACTTGCGCAATCCGATCAAGATGGCGGACGTGAGCGAGGCTTTCCGCGGTTCCGGTTTCAAGGTCTTCGCCGGCATCCTCGAGGATCCCGCCGCTGAAGTGTGGGCGATCCCGGCGCCGGCGGGCGGCAGCCGCGCGTTCTGCGACCGCATGGACTCATGGGCGAAAGGCGAGGGGCAGAAGGGGCTCGCCTATATCTTCTGGCGCGAGGGCGAGGAGGGCGGCGCCGGTCCGGTCGCGCGCAACCTCGGCGTCGAGCGCACCGAGGCGATGCGGCAGAAGCTCGGCCTCGGCGTCGGCGATGCCGTGTTCTTCGTCGCCGGCAAGCCGAAGGAGTTCGTCAAGTTCGCCGGGGCCGCGCGCACCAAGGTCGGCACCGAGCTCAACATGATCGCCAAGGATCGTTTCGAGTTCTGCTGGATCGTCGACTTTCCGATGTACGAGTGGAACGAGGAGGAAAAGAAGATCGACTTTTCGCACAACCCATTCTCCATGCCGAACATGGCGCCCGAGGAGTTCCTCGCGCTCGACGCCAGCGACCACGACACGCTGCTCGGCATCAAGGCGATCCAGTACGACATCGTCTGCAACGGCACCGAGCTGTCCTCGGGTGCGATCCGTAATCATCGTCCCGACGTGATGAAGAAGGCGTTCGCGATCGCGGGCTACGGCGAGGACGTGCTGGAGCAGAAGTTCGGCGGCATGCTGCGCGCGCTGTCCTACGGCGCGCCGCCGCACGGCGGCATCGCGCCCGGCATCGACCGCATTGTGATGCTGCTCGCCGGCGAGGAGAACCTGCGCGAGGTCGTGCTCTTCCCGATGAACCAGCGCGCCGAGGACCTGCTGATGGGCGCGCCCTCGGACGTGACCCAGAAGCAGCTGCGCGAGCTGCACATCCGGGTCAATCTGCCGGCGAAGGCGGAGTAGCGCTTTCCTGCAAATGCGCGGACAGCGATCGGCTGTCCGCGCTGTCTTCGCGTCAGGCGCGCGCGTCGGCCACGCGGATCTGCGACACGAACCAGGAGTAGTACCAGCGCATCATCCACGGGATCGGGATGATCAGGTACGAGCAGAGCACGAAGACGAGCGTCCGCCAGAGGATCTCGAGCCCGCTGCCGGCAAAGTCGAAGTGGTGCGTCCCGCTCACATTGCGGCAGATCCAGCGCTGCATGGCGGCAATCACCCACGCCCATCCGATGATCGTGATGTAGGACAGGAACAAGAGCAGATACCATCCGACGAAGCCCCAGACGCTGCCCTGGAACGCAAGCTTCATGGCGCCGTCCTCGGTGCCGACCTTCTCGCATATCCAGCGGATGATCAGCCAGGGCACCACGAAGACGAGGAAGAGCTCGGCCAGCAGGCTGAGAATGCCGATGAACGGTATGAACGCCGAGAGGATGCTCAAGACGATCATCGCGAGGATCGGGCCGATGAACAGGTACCAGATCTCGTTTCCGCTGCCCGCGAATACGAAGCGGCGGCCATCCGGCAGCGAGGTGCGGCCGATGACGTACCGGTACAGGGCGGCGATGCACCATGGCGCCGGGATGATGAAGGCGGCACAGAATCCGAAGACCAGCACGCGCCAGAAGAGTCCCCACACCGGATAGTCCGGGATCAGGCCGTCGGTCGGGCCCGCCGCGGCGGCCTGGGCCGCCATCGCGCGTTGGCCCATCGTGTTTTGAGCGATGCCCATCGCGGGGCCCCGCATGGCTGCGGGCGCGCCTGGCGCCATCGGGGGCCGCATCGGCGGCGGCCCCGCGGGCGGGCCGAACAGCGACGCAAGTTCGTTGACTTGCCCGGCCGGACGCCAGTCCGGCATGCCCGCAAACCAGATCAACGTGTCGCGAGTGATGGCGCCGCTGCGGACGAGGCGGGCAAGGTCAGCGGCGGACACGGGGCCCTGCTGATTGCGCGCGGCGTCGAGGTAGTAGCACTGGGTCGAAGCGTCGACCATTTGACATCCCCCTGCGTTAATCTCTCGCCACGAATTGCCTGAAGAAGCTGCTGCGCAAGTTGCACATCCGGGTCAATCTGCGGCGAAGACCGCCTCATAGTTCCGACGGACGCGCGGGCCCCTCGCAGGGCCCGCCCAGATCAGACCGCCACTTGCGGGCCGAACCGGTTCGGGCCTTCGGTTCCCCGCATGCAGAAGAAGACGAGCAAGACAATGCCGCCAAACGGCACGAAACCGAGCAACAACCACCAACCCGATCGATCGGTGTCGTGCAGCCGTCGCACTTGGACCGCCAGCGAAGGAAGCAAAAGCGCCAATATGGATAGACCGTAGAATGGGCCGACGCTTTCACTGCGAAGGAGGACAGTGTCGGCGATCACGGCTGCAATCAAAATAAGAAGCTCGAAGAGGGTCCACCACCAGAATTCCGGTCGGCCCGCCCTTCCTCGGAAGACGACATATTTGCGAAAGCAGATCGCGATGGCGCTCCCGAAGCCCACCGATTTGGGCGCCTCGAAGCCGTCCGCCGCATTTGGCTGTCCATAACCCGCAGCTGGTGTAGGGCCGCGCATGGCAGCGGCGCCGGCGGGAGGCATCGGAGGCCGTATCGGCGGCGGCCCCGCGGGCGGACCGAACAGCGACGCAAGCTCGTTGACTTGGCCGGCGGGACGCCAGTCCGGCATGCCGGCAAACCAGATCAATGTGTCGCGGCTGATCGTGCCGCTGCGGACGAGGCGGGCAAGGTCGGCGGCTGATACTGGCCCTTGCTGATTGCGCGCGGCGTCGAGGTAGTAGCACTGGGTCGAAGCGTCGACCATGTGGCGTCCCCCTACGTTAATTCACTCGCCTCTGAATTGCCTCAATTGGATACCGGTGGCAAGGAAAATTGCGCTTAGATCACATGCATCTGCAGCTATAGTTCCATCCGCTGCCTTGCATCGATGCTCGCCCGATCCCGCTTGATTCACTCTGCTGCTTGGCGTTCACTTTCCGCCAATCCGTGACGATGACGGCAGGCGATGCGCCATGCCGCGGCGAGGGAGGAAAGCCATGGACGCCATCGAACGGCGCGCCTTCGTCAAGGGCGCGGGGCTCGGCGCGCTTGCCTTCACGATGGGCGGCGCCGAGGTGCTGCTGACACCGGCGCAGGCGCGGTCCGAGGGCGTGCCGCTGCGCACGCTCAAACCCGACGAGGCCGCGACCATCGAGGCGGTCGGCGAGACGCTGGTGCCTGGCGCGCAACAGCAGGGCATCGCCAACTTCATCGACCAGCAGATTTCCATTCCGGCCGAGGAGGCGCTGCTCGAGGCGCGCATCCTCAATGTGAAACCGCCCTACGCCAACTTCTATCGCGCCGCGATCGGCGCCATCAACGCGGCGAGCACCGCCAGGCACGGCAAGCCGTTTGCGCAGCTCGACGCCCCGACCCGGCACGCCTTCATCGACCAGATGCGGCAGAACAAGATCGACGGCTGGAAAGGCCCGTCGGGCGGCTTCGTCTATCTCTTGTTGCGCAGCGACGCCGTCGACGTCGTCTACGGCACCATGGCGGGCTATGCGTCGCTCGACATTCCCTACATGGCCCATATTGCGCCGACCAAGAAGTGGTGACAGCCATGGCAACGCACGAGAAAGTGGATGTCGTCATCGTCGGCGCCGGCGCGTCGGGCTCGACTTTTGCGGCGGTGCTGGCCAAGGCCGGCAAGAAGGTCGTCCTGCTCGAAAGCGGGCCGGACTGGCAGCCCACCGATCTCATCAGCTCGGATATGTGGGGCCGCCGCCTGAAGCCGGCCGGTGCGCCGTTCCTGCTCCAGGGCAAGAATCCCTACGGCTATGCCTACCAGGCCGGGTGGGGCGTCGGCGGCGCGGCTTTGCACTATTTTGCCAATTTTCCCCGCCTGATGCCCAACGACTTTAAAGTCAAAAGCGAGCACAGCCGCGGGCTCGACTGGCCGATCAACTACAGTGATGTGGCCCCCTTCTACGACCGCGTCGCCGACGATGTCGGCGTCTCCGGCGACGCCAAGGCCGAGGAGCGCTGGCGCCCGGCCGGCAAGCCCTATCCGATGCCGCCGATGAAGACGTTCAAGAACGGCGATGTCTGGCTCAAGGGCTTCGAGGCCGTCGGCATCAAGATGACGCCGGCGGCGGTCGGCATGAACTCGACCGAATACAAGGGCCGGCCCGCCTGCCTCTACGACGGCTGGTGCCACGTCGGCTGCCCGATCGGCGCGCTCGCCAATCCGCTGGTCACCTATCTGGGCGAGGCGAAGAAGGCGGGCGCCGAGGTGCGCGCCCGCGCGACCGTGACGCGCGTGCTCACCAATTCGGCCGGCACCAGGGTCACGGGCGTCGAGTACTACGACGAGAAGAAGGAGAAGCAGACGCAGGAGGCGAGCGTCGTCGTGCTCGCGGCCTGGGCGGCCCAGAACCCGCGCCTCATGCTCAACTCGGCGAACGACAAGCACCCGAATGGGCTCGGCAACAAGAGCGGGCTCCTCGGCAAGTACATGATGGCGCACTTTGCCTCGGGCACCTTCGCGCTGTTCGACGAGGACATCGAGAACCACATGGGCACGATCGGCGCGCAGTACTTCTCGTACGATCGCTACGACAAGCTCGCCCACAAGGACAAGGGCGCGTTCGGCTCGACCTTCATCGTCGCCGGCGCGGCACAGAAGACGAGCGATCTCGGCGGCTTCGCCAACGCGCGGCTCGACCTGTTCGGACCGGCGCTCGCCGACTTCATGAAGCGAGCCAAGCGCGGACTGAGCCGCATGACCGCCTTCGGCGAGGAGATGCCGAACATCGAGAACCGCATCGAGCTGGCGAGCGAGAAGGACGAGTTCGGCATGCCGCTCGGCAAGTTCACCCACACTTTCGACGAGGCCGCCGTCAACCTGTGGAACGCCAATTTCGACGAGGGCCTCAAGGTCGCGAAGGCGACCGGCGCCAAGGAGGTGTGGTCGGGCCGCGGCAACCAGCCGACCATCCACATGTTCGGCGGCACCATCATGGGCACGGGCGCCGACAACTCGGTGGTCGACAGCTTCGGCCAGACGCACGAGATCGCCAATCTCTACATTGCGGGTCCCGGCATCTTCCCGACCGAGGGCGCGCCCAATCCGACCTACACGATCTTCGCGCTGTCGCTGCGCGGCGCGGAGCATCTGGCGGAGACCTGGGCAAGCATCGCGGGATAACTGCCGAACGTTCTTGTGCAGCTTCCGCAATCGCCGTAGCGATAGCGCGTAGGATGGGAAGAGGCCAAAGGCCGAAACCCATCATGTGATTGCGCGCGTGCGCGGCGATGGGTAGGTCGCGAAGGCAATTTGGCCCGAACGAACCCAAGTTGCCCGAACGAACCCAAGCAGACGCAGGGCAGAACGGCAGAACAAAGCCATTCGGGGAAAACGTAATCAAATTCAGTGGAGGCACTACGCGACCCACCGACTTGATCCAGGGCCAGACCCAACGGGGACAAGTTGTCAGAACGAACCTAGAAAACCCAATCGATTCAGTGGAGGCGAATCCGGACAGAAGACGCGCGAGATTCAGGACGCGCATCATCCCGCCTTGAGCGCCGGCATCAGCGTCATGGCGTTGCCGCGGTTGATTGCATCGAGATCGGCGGCGCCAAAGCCGTAGTCGCGCAGGCCATCGACCGCCTCGAGGCCGTCGCGATAGGGAAAGTCGGTGCCGAACAGGAGCTGCGAGACCGAGACGAGCTTCATCAGCGCGGCGAGCTGGCCGGGCGTGTTGCCCTGCGCGATCTCGTAATTGTACTTGCGCAGGATCGGCAGCGGGCCGTCCGGCATCTTGGTATGCGCGTCCTTGCGTTCCGCGGCCAGCCGGATCAGGCGACCGGTGAGGAATGGCAGGGTGCCGCCCGAGTGCGACCAGATCCAGCGGATGTCGGGAAAGCGGGCGGCGCTGCCGGCCTCGCCGAACAGCAGGCTCGCGATGGTGCGGGTCGTGTCGGTCGCATACTCGATGGTGGCGGGCGGCACGCCCTTGATCAGCTGGCCGCAGCAGGCGGGCGCGACCGGGTGCACATAGACCACGCATTTGCGCCGGTTGAGCTCCTCGAGCACCGGCACGAAGGCCGGATCGCCGAGATATTTGCCGGCGTAACTCGTGTAGAGCCCGATGCCGTCGGCATGCAGCTTGTCGAGCGCATGGGCGATCTCCTTGAGGCTGCCGTCCGGGTCGGGCAGGGGGATCGCGGCGAAGAGGCCGAAGCGGCCCTTATGGTCGCTCATCATCCGGGCGCCGTACTCGTTGATCTCACGTGCCAGCTTGCGCGCCGGCTCCGGCTCGCCGAACCACACGCCCGGCTGTACGGCGGAAACGACAGCCGTCGCAATCCCGCTCTTGTCCATGTCGTCGAGCGACATTTGCACCGACCAATCGGGCGCGCGACCAAGGTTCTTGCGCAGCACGTCGCGCTGAACCGGGTCCATGAAATGGTGATGCACGTCGATGCGCCGCGCGGCCGCGGCCTGTGCCGGCCGTGCCGCCGTGGCACCGAGCCCGAGCGCCGCGATTCCTCCCGTGAGCAGGTTCCGGCGGCTGACGGTACCGGCGGTTCCGGCACTGCGGTCGCAACAGGCGCAGCCGGCGAGACGGCGCGGTCGTACGGTCATCGAACCCCCTCGAATTTCATCGCCAATGTTGGCGCATCGGGCGCGCAAACGTGGCAAGCTTGCGCGGCGGCCGTCAAGGCGCGCCACTGTCGCGTTGCGCGCGAAATTTCGGTAAATGGCGGTCGTCGTAAAAACGTGTCAGTCGGGGAAAGCGCCCTTGTCATCGCAACCATCGGACGATTTCCGTCTCAGCGCGCTCGCCTATCATCACGCGCCGCGGCCCGGAAAGATCGAGATCAACGCCACCAAGCCGCTCGGGACGCAGCACGACCTGTCGCTGGCCTACACGCCCGGCGTCGCGGTCGCCTGCGAGGCGATCGCGGCCGATCCGCTGCAGGCCGCCGAGCTCACGGTTCGGTCGAACCTCGTCGCGGTGGTGACCAACGGAACCGCCGTGCTCGGCCTCGGCAATATCGGCCCGCTCGCCGGCAAGCCCGTGATGGAAGGCAAGGCGGTCCTGTTCAAGAAATTCGCCGGCATCGACGTGTTCGACATCGAGGTCGACGCGCGCGAGATCGAACGGCTGGTCGACGTGGTGGCGGCGCTCGAGCCGACCTTCGGCGGCATCAATCTCGAGGACATCAAGGCGCCGGAATGCTTCGAGGTCGAGGACCGCCTCAAGGCGCGCATGAAGATTCCGGTCTTCCATGACGACCAGCACGGCACCGCCATCATCGTGGCGGCCGCCGTGCAGAACGCGCTTGCGCTCAGCGGCAAGCGCATCGCCGACGTCAAGATCGTGACCTCGGGCGCGGGTGCTGCCGCGCTCGCCTGCCTCAACCTCCTGGTCGTGCTGGGCGCCCGGCGCGAGAACATCTGGGTCGTCGACGTCGAGGGCGTGGTCTACAAGGGCCGGCGCGCCCTGATGGATCGCTGGAAGGACATCTACGCGCAGGAAACCCAGCACCGGCGCCTCGCCGACGTGATCGCCGGCGCCGACGTCTTCCTCGGGCTGTCCGCGCCCGGCGTGCTCACCCCCGACATGGCCAGGCAGATGGCGGCGCGGCCGCTGATCATGGCGCTCGCCAATCCGGTGCCGGAGATCATGCCCGAGGACGCGCTCGCGGCGCGGCCCGACGCGCTCATCTGCAGCGGGCGCTCGGACTACCCGAACCAGGTCAACAACGTCCTCTGCTTTCCCTACATCTTCCGCGGCGCGCTCGACGTCGGCGCGACCACCATCAACGAGGAGATGAAGCGCGCCGCCGTCGACGCGATCGCGGCGCTCGCGCGCGAGGCGCCCTCCGAGGTCGCGGCGCGCGCCTATGGCGGCGAGGCGCGCACCTTCGGCCCGGGCTCGCTCATCCCCAACCCGTTCGATCCGCGCCTCATCCTGCGCATCGCGCCGGCGGTCGCCCGCGCCGCCATGGCCTCGGGCGTCGCGACGCGGCCGATCGCCGATTTCGACGCCTATGCGGAGCGGCTCAACCGCTTCGTCTTCCGCTCCGGCTTCGTGATGAAGCCGGTCTTCGCCACCGCCAAATCCGCGCCGCTGCGCGTCGTCTACGCCGAGGGCGAGGACGAGCGCATCCTGCGCGCGACCCAGGTGGTGGTCGAGGAGAGGCTGGCGCGGCCGATCCTGGTCGGCCGCCCCGGCGTGGTGGAAAAGCGCATCGAGCGCTACGGGCTCTCGATCAAGCCCGGGCGCGACTTCGTCCTGATCAATCCGGAACGCGATCCGCGCTACGAGGACTACGTGCGCACCTATGTGGAGGCGGCGGGGCGCGCCGGCATCACGCCCGAGGCCGCGCATACGCTGGTGCGCACCAACGCGACCGTGATCGCGGCGCTTGCCCTGCGCCGCGGCGAGGCGGACGCGATGATCTGCGGCGTGGAGGGCCGGTTCCTCAGCCATCTGCGCCATGTACGCGCGATCATCGGCTGCACGCCGGGCGTGCGCGATTTCGCGGCGCTCACGCTGGTCATCACCGGCAAGGGCCACTTCTTCCTCGCCGATACCCATGTGTCGCCGGAGCCGAACGCCGACGAGATCGTCGAGATGGCGGTGCTCGCCGCCGCCCATGTGCGGCGCTTCGGCATCGAGCCCAAGATCGCGCTGCTGTCGCATTCCAATTTCGGCAGCTACGACACCGAGTCCGCGCGCAAGATGCGACGCGCGACCGAGATGCTGAAGGCGCACCATCCCGATCTCGAAGTCGATGGCGAGATGCAGGGCGACGCAGCCTTGAGCCCGCTGTTTCGCGAGCGCGCTCTGCCGGACGCCCGCCTGCAGGGCGAGGCCAACGTGCTGATCATGCCCAACCTCGACGCCGCCAACATCGCCTACCAGATGATCATGGTGCTAGCGGACGGGCTCACCGTCGGCCCGATCCTGATCGGCGCCGCCCGGCCCGCGCACATCCTCACGCCGTCCGTGACGGCGCGCGGTGTCGTCAACATGACGGCGGTCGCGGTGGTCGAGGCGCAGGCCTGCGCCAGGGGCACGCCGTGAGGGCGACCCGAGTGTGCGGCGGACAGGGCAATCCGCCGTTTTCTTGAACTTTCAGCGGGATTTGCTACAGCACCCATATGACCGCCGCAGGGCTCGTTCCATTGGGTGTCCGTCGCGACCATTCGGTCGTGCGCGGCGGGAGCCGTTGCGCCGGTGTTCACCTCATCATCGATCTGTTCGAGGCGCGCCATCTCGACGACGTCGCTTATATCGAGGCGGCGCTGCGCCGCTGCGTCGAGGCGTCCCGCGCGACGCTGCTGCATCTGCATGTGCACCGTTTCCAGCCGAACGGCGTGTCCGGCGTCGCGGTGCTGGCGGAGAGCCATATCTCGATCCATACTTGGCCGTATTCGGGCTACGCCGCGGTCGACGTCTTCATGTGCGGCGACGCCGATCCGGACCAGTGCGTGCCGGTGCTGCGCGAGGCCTTCGCTGCCAAGCGGGTCGAGGTCAACGAACTGCGGCGCGGCGAAGGGGCGGCCGGCGCCTGACGAAGCCTATTCGGCCGCCTCGGTCGGCGGCGCCGGCTTGCGGCGGGTGCGGTAGAAGCCGAGCACGCGGCGCGCGGTCTCGGGCTGCAGGCGGGAGAAGTTCGACATCGCCTGGTCGAGGTCCTGGGCCGACATGCCGCGCTCGGAGGTCTGCAGCAGCAGGATCGCCTTGGCGGTGGTCCACGACAGGTTGGCGTACTTCGCAAGAATGAGCGCGACCTCGGCGCCGGGGTCGAGCATCGCGCGCTCGACCACGTCGATCTCGACGTCGCAGATGAGCGACAGCGCGATCACGACCTGCTCGAACTTGCGCTCGCGGGCGAACGAGTGGATCGCCTCCTCGTTGAGCTGCCGGTTGCGCAGGAGCGCCTCGACCTGGACCTTGGCCTCCGCATAGTTGACCGATGCCTCGCGCGTTTCGGTGCGGATGCCGCCCGTGACCTCGGCGACTGCGGTCTTGACCGCGAGCGCGGCCTGCGGATTGAGCGCGGTGAGCTTCTCGCGCACGCTGGCGGAGGCGCGCTCGATCAGCTTGAGATAGTGCGCGCGCGGGATGTCGCGGCGCGAGCCGACCGCGGTCGCGAGAATATCGTCGCCGGTCGAACGCGTGACCAGCCGGCGGAAGCCCGCATTGGAGAAGCGCGCGCCGGTGTTGACCGCAACCGAACGCACCACCTCGCGGTCGCCGCGCTCGACCAGCACGTCGGTGATCGCCTCGCTCAGCGACTTGCGCTCGGAGATCGCGAGCAGGTGCTCCTGGCTCTGCGTGCGCGCATTGTCGATCAGGTCCGATTCGTCGAGCCGCTCGGAGCCGACCAGAACGGGCCGCGCGACCGAGATGTCAGCGTTGAAGGCGAGCTCCTTGACGGTGCGTTTGGGCGCGTTTGGCATCGGGGCGAGCCGATTCGACAGCCGCGCCAGCGACTTCGCCTCGATGCGCGCCGCGATCTTGACCATCACGTCGTCGAATACGTCGATCTGCTCGTCGGAGTAGCTTTCGGCGCCGAGCACGAACAGGTCGGTGATGCGCGCCAGCGTATGGATGCGCTGGTCGCTCGTTCCGGAGGCGAGGGCCTGCTCCAGCTCGTCGATGAGGGACGCTCGATTTGCCATGAGAAAGCTGCGCCGGTCGGCGCACGCGGTCGCTGGCGTGCGCTGTTGATTTCGTTCAAGAATATGGCGCAGCAACCGTGAACAAACGATTGCCGAACGAAGGGATAATTCAACCTGCTGAATTTCCCGGCATTTTTCCGGAATCCAATACCGCCGCAGGTGCCCGGCGGCGGGGGTGGTCCTGGAAAGTGGGTGGCGGCGGGATCAGCGCCCCGGCGGAACCGCCCCCATCCGGTCATGGACCTCGCGCGGCACTTTATACATACGGACCACCATGCCGGCGTCGCGCAGGCCGCACGCCTCGCGTTGCACAATGAATTGCCAGAGGGCATGGGCGGCGGCCGCGACCAGGGAGGCCCGTCGGGCGCGTTTGGCCGGATCGCTTTTGCGCTCAGTCGCGTCGAATTCGCCGAGCGCCTGCAGCGTTGCCTCGAGCGCGCGGCCGTGCCGGCCGAGCGCGGAGGCAGTTTCCTGGGCAATCTCGTAGTCGAGGACGCCGGCGGGGGTTCTTCGCCACAGGTCGGCGGCCGGCTTCCCGGGTAGGCGCAGCGTCATGCGAAAGCTCCGCCGCCTGCTTACCGCGCGGGCGGAGCAGTCGCAATCGCCGCGGCGCGCACTGCGCGCTCAGAATACGGCGAGATATTTCAGCAGCGACACGATGCCGATGATGATGACGATGACGCGCACGATCTGCCGCGCGCGGGCGTCGATCGGCAGCATGTTGACGAGATAGAGCACCAGAATGATGACGACAAAGGTGATAAGAACGCCGATGAGTGTCGACATGGCGCAAGACCCCAGCCTCGTTGACGGGCAGGACCAAGAACGCGCCGCCGATGGAACCGGTTCCGCTTGCCTTGCGAAAGCTGACGCACCCGAGGGGAGGGGAAAGGTGTCGGCTTACGCCGCCTGCACCAGCCAGGCATCACGCACCGGCCACTCGTGCGTTTCGCCGCACGCCGGGCAGTACGCCCGCACCATGCGCGAGCGAATGCGCAACAGGGTGATGATCTCGGTTGCAACGCCGATATCGATCTGCTGACTGGTCTTCGGACAAGCGAACAGGAGCTTTTCCATGGGTCGACCCCCGGGCAAGCTGGGTGACTGGCTCGTCTGCACCAACAAGTCCGCCATGACTGAATTGTTCCATGATGACCCGGGCGCGCCCGATCCACCCGGTTGCCGGGCGAAATGACCGTCTGCTATAGGGGCGGCGGTCCCTATTTGTTCGAGGCCAGATGTCCGTCGATGCCGAAACCGTCCGGCGCATTGCGCACCTTGCGCGCATTGCGGTCGCCGATGCGGAGGTCGAGCACCTGCGGGGCGAGCTCAATGCGATTCTGGCCTTCGTCGAGCAGCTTTCCGAGGTCGACGTTGCCGGCGTCGAGCCGATGACCTCGGTGACACCCATGGCCCTGAAGCAGCGCGCCGACGAGGTCACCGACGGCGGGATCGCGGACGACATCGTCAAGAACGCGCCGGCGCGGGAAGACCATTTCTTCGTCGTACCGAAGGTGGTTGAATGACGCGCGCGTCATCCAACCATCCCGGGCGCGCCCAGCGCGATCCGGGTCCAGAGCCGAGGGCTGCGAGAACCTGAGCCGATGTGCGACGAATGCGAAGAGATCGAGCCGCTGACCGTCGCCTATTACGGCAAGATGGAGCGCAAAGGTTGGCGCCCGCCGGCTTCCGCGAAAACCGAGCCGATCCACGACGACCGGCTCCTGTCCGGGCGTCCCTATGCGATCTTCGTTTGCGAGCCGCAAGGCGTCCGTGAGGTCGATTGATGTGTCTCGCCTGCCAGATGGAAGATGAAGGGCTTTGGCTCGCCTATCTCGATCAGATGGCGCAGAAAGCCGCGGAGCATGCGGAGGCGCCCGAGAAGGCCGCGGCCGGCCCGGCTGAGGCTGCGCCCGTGAAGCAACCTCCGTCCGCCTCGCCGTTCGCGTGCGAAGAGCTGCCGTCCGAATGACCGATCCGACCGCGTTGACGCTCGCGCAGGCGCGTGACCTGCTGCGTCAGAAGAAGATGTCCGCCGTCGAGCTCGCCGACGCCCATATCGCGGCGATCGAGCGTGCGCGCGCGCTTAACGCTTTCGTGCTGGAGACGCCCGAAGAGGCACGCGCTATGGCGCAGCGTGCCGACGCCGCGATCGCGCGCGGGGAGGCTGCGCCGCTCGCCGGCATTCCGCTCGGCATCAAGGATCTCTTCGCCACCAAGGGCGCGCCCACCACCGCGGGCTCGCACATCCTCGACGGCTTCGTACCGACCTACGAGTCGACCGTCACGTCCAATCTCTGGCGCGACGGCGCGGTGATGCTCGGCAAGCTCAGTTGCGACGAATTCGCCATGGGCTCGTCGAACGAGACCGCGTATTGCGGCCCGGTGGTGTCGCCGTGGCGCCGCAAGGGCTCGGACGCAAAGCTCGTGCCCGGCGGCTCGTCGGGCGGCTCGGCCGCCGCGGTCGCGGCCCGCCTCTGCGTCGGGGCGACCGGCACCGATACGGGCGGCTCCATCCGCCAGCCGGCGGCGTTCACCGGCACCGTGGGTCTCAAGCCGACCTATGGCCGCTGCTCGCGCTGGGGCATCGTCGCGTTCGCGTCATCGCTCGATCAGGCCGGCCCGATCGGCCGCAACGTACGCGATTGCGCGATCCTGCTGCGCTCGATGGCGGGGCACGACGCGAAGGACACGACCTCGGTCGACCGCGCGGTGCCGGACTACGAGGCGGCCGTCGGCAAGTCGATCAAGGGCATGAAGATCGGCCTGCCGAAGGAATATCGCGTGCCCGGCATGGCGGCCGAGATCGAGGCGCTGTGGCAGCGTGGGGCCGATTGGCTCGAGGCCGCGGGCGCGGAGGTGGTCGAGGTCTCGCTGCCGCACACCGAATATGCGCTGGCTGCCTACTACATCGTGGCACCGGCCGAAGCCTCGTCCAACCTCGCGCGCTACGACGGCGTGCGCTACGGGCTGCGCGCCAAAGGGCGCGACATCATCGACATGTACGAGCGCACCCGCGCGGATGGTTTCGGCGCCGAGGTGCGCCGTCGCGTCATGATCGGCACCTACGTGCTCTCGGCCGGCTACTACGACGCCTATTATCTGCGGGCGCAGAAGGTGCGCACGCTGATCAAGCGCGATTTCGAGGCGTGCTTCGCGGCCGGGATCGACGCGGTGCTGACGCCGGCGACGCCCTCGGCGGCCTTCGCGGTCGGCGAGAAGGGCAAGGGCGACCCGACTGAGATGTATTTGAACGACGTGTTCACCGTGACGGTGAATCTGGCGGGCCTGCCGGGGATTGCGGTCCCGGCCGGCCTCGACGCGCAGGGGCTTCCGCTCGGATTGCAGCTCATCGGCCGGCCGTTCGACGAGGAGACGCTGTTCTCGCTCGGCGAGGTGATCGAGCAGGCAGCCGGGCATTTTGCGCCGGAGCGCTGGTGGGCGGCCTGACGGTTCAGTCTTTGAGCAGCGCGATTACAGCCTCAGCCATGATGTCCGGGACTTCCGACGGCAGATTGTGTCCGACGCGCGGAATCCTGCGTTCCTCCACCAGATTCGAGAACTTGCGCCGCTGCCGTTCGGACAAGGGCGGTGTTACGCCATTGGCTTCGCCGTAAACGACGATGGTTGGGACCGAGATGGGCGGTTGCGCCGCAAGTGCCCGCTCGAGCGGCTCGAGTGCCGGATCGCCGGACGCATTGCCGTAGCGATGGCGATACGACTGGATCGTCACGTCGACGAAGTCAGGATTGTCCCACGCGGTCGCGGTCTGCGCGAAAGTCTCGTCGGAGAAATCCCAGTGCGGCGACCACAGCCGCCACAGCAGCCGCACGATGTCGCGTCGGTTGGCGGCAAGTCCGGCGCGGCCGCGCTCCAGGTGAAAATAGTACTGATACCATTGGCGCAGCTCCTGCTCCGGCGGGGCCGGCTTGCCGGAGTTGGGGATATCCTGGATGTTGTAGCCGTTGCCGGTGACGAGCGCGCGCACGCGCTCGGGCCACAGCGCCGCGACGATGCAGGCGGCGCGGCCGCCCCAGTCGTAGCCGACCAGCACGGCCTGTCGGATGCCGAGTGCATCCATCAGCTGGCGCAGGTCGTCGCCAAGCGCGGCCTGCTGCCCCGAGCGCGGCGTGCTCTCGGCGAGAAAGCGGGTCGGCCCGAAGCCGCGCAGATAGGGAACGATCGTGCGGCAGCCGGCCGCGACGAGCCGGGGAACGACCGGGTCGTATACGCGCGGGCCGTACGGCCAGCCATGCATCAGGAAGACCGGGGCACCGCTTTCCGGGCCACTATCCTCGTAGACGATATCGAGCACGGATGTTCTGGCGTGCCGGACTGCTGCGGGCATCTGGTCGGCTTCCGTGTGCAGGATATGATGAGGCTTGCCATGACCTTTACGGAATTCGAGCAAAGCCTCAAGTCCAAGGCGCCGCCGCGTGGCCTTGCGCCGGCGCTCGCCGCGCTGTGGTGGGCGCAGAAGGACGATTGGGACCAGGCGCACGCGATCGTCATGAACGAGGAAAGCCCCGAGGCCGCGTGGGTGCACGCCTATCTGCATCGGGTCGAGGGCGACGCCGGCAACGCAGCGTACTGGTATCGGCAGGCGAAGAAGTCGGTTGCCTCGGGCGCGCTCGCGGCCGAATGGCGGGCGATCGTGACGGCGCTGCTCGGCGAAGGCTGAGCGGCGCAAACCGGGCAAACGGTTGCCGCGGTCCGCCTGCTACTCTATCTCCTCCGGAAAGATAGGCGCAGGACGGGCCATGGACGCATCGAAATCCTCGAAGCTGATCAGAGGCGCGACTGGCGACTGGGAAGTCGTCATCGGCATGGAAGTGCATGCCCAGGTCACATCGAATGCCAAGCTCTTCTCCGGCGCGTCGACCGAGTTCGGCGGCGAGCCCAACTCGCATGTCTCGCTGGTCGACGCCGCCATGCCAGGCATGCTGCCGGTGATCAACGCGGAATGCGTCGCGCAGGCGGTGCGCACCGGCCTCGGACTCAATGCGAGGATCAACCTGCGCTCGGTGTTCGATCGCAAGAACTATTTCTATCCGGACCTGCCGCAGGGCTACCAGATCAGCCAGTACAAGTCGCCAGTCGTGGGCGAGGGCGAGGTCGTGGTCGACATGCCGGACGGCGAGAGCGTGCGGGTCGGCATCGAGCGGCTGCATCTTGAGCAGGACGCCGGCAAGTCGCTGCACGATCAGCACGCCTCGATGTCGTTCGTCGATCTCAACCGCTCGGGCGTCGCCCTCATGGAGATCGTGTCGAAGCCGGACATCCGCTCGGCCGACGAGGCGAAGGCCTATGTCGCCAAGCTGCGCAGCATTCTGCGCTATCTCGGCACCTGCGACGGCGATATGGAGAAGGGCAATCTGCGGGCCGACGTTAACGTATCAGTTCGCCGGCCTGGCGAAGCGCTCGGCACGCGCTGCGAGATCAAGAACGTGAACTCGATCCGCTTCATCGGCCAGGCGATCGAGCACGAGGCGCGCCGCCAGATCGACGTCATCGAGGACGGCGGCAGGATCGAGCAGGAGACGCGGCTGTTCGATCCGGCCAAGGGCGTCACCCGCTCGATGCGCAGCAAGGAGGAGGCGCACGACTACCGCTATTTTCCCGATCCGGACCTGCTGCCGCTCGAATTGACCCGGGACTACGTCGATGCGCTCCGGCGCGAGCTGCCGGAATTGCCGGACGCCAAGAGGGGGCGCTTCATGCGCGACTTCGCGCTCACCGGCTATGACGCCGACGTGCTCGTCGCCGAGCGCGCCAGCGCCGATTATTTCGAAGCGGTCGTCGGCCAGCCGGGCGGCGCGCGCCGCGACGCCAAGGCGGCCGCCAACTGGGTGATCAACGAGCTGTTCGGCCGGCTGAACAAGGAGGGCCGCGAGATCGGCGCCTCGCCGGTGTCGGCCGCGCAGCTCGGTGCGATTCTCGACCTGATCGCGCAGGGAACCATCTCGGGAAAGATCGCCAAGGATCTGTTCGAGATCGTGTGGGCGGAGGGCGGTGATCCGCAGGCGATCGTCGAGGCGCGCGGCATGAAGCAGGTGACCGACCTCGGTGCGATCGAACGCGTCGTCGACGACATCGTCGCCAAGAACCCCGACAAGGTGAGCGACGCAAAGTCCAACCCCAAGGCGATCGGCTGGTTTGTCGGCCAGGTGATGAAGGCTTCAGGCGGCAAGGCGAACCCGCAGGCCGTCAACGATCTGCTCAAGCGCAAGCTCGGCATCGGCTGAAGGCGGCCCATACCGCCGCATGGGCGGCTTGGATTGCCACGACGGCGCATCGTACGTGATCGTCGACGTCTGATCGTGTGGATCGCCGCGCGCGACGGCGTATGGATGCCGTTCATGGGTCGGAATCGACCCTCGTTGGTGCACCGCAATCGCTTTTCAGGTCGTTCGAGGCCGTCGCGATCGCTGCCAATGACAGCGCAAGAGCGAATCGGGGATGCCGATTCGCTCGATTCCGATCACCGAGAGCGCCATCGAGGTGCGATTCAACGGAGTAATCCAAAATTATTTTTGGCATCGATTCTTGTGCGTCGCGACGCGATTCCGCGATGTCAATGCATCGATGCGCATGCGAGCGATCGCGTCGGTTTGGCTTCGCGCGCACATGCTTCGTACATGCAGAAAAGCCGTATTTTATAAGGGTTTTTTGCATCGTCGACAGATGCGCGATGAAAAGCGGCGAGTAGCGAAAGAGTTCGTGGCGCTTGACAAGAAGTTTGCGCCGACGCGCGTCGCGCTCATCCTGCTCGGCCGCATGCGTCAACGCTTCTTTAACGCGGAAGAGTGTTTTTTTCATTGCGTTGTAGTAGACGCAAATAAGTGCATGAGCCGAATCGCACATGCACTTATCGAAGTCGCCACCACTCATAGGCTAGGAGAGCAGCATGGCGAAGAAAGCAAAGAAGGCGAAGAAGGCGAAGAAGGCGAAGAAGAAGCTCTGATTCGTCTCCGTCAGGAGTCTTCGACTTCGCGTCGGAGACTTCTTCGGCGGTCCGGACTTGAGGCACCTTGATCGCGTAGCGATCGCGGTGTGGAGGGCGGGCCGATTGAATACGAGGGCGTTGGCGAGACCGAGGCTTGAACATCCCACGCGCTGGCCGTTCAAAGGGGGCGGGTGGGAGCAGAGGGTGGAAGCAATTCCGTACCTCGCCCCTGGCATCATTGCCGAGTGGGTTCATGCCGCGGCTCGCCGACGCCCTCAACATTTTTCCATCGGACATTGTTGAAGGGGCCATCGTCGGGTGGCCACAGCGCCGCTTCCGCTCCGACGGGAAGCCGGGTCGGCGAACTCTAGTTGCGCGGTGGTGCGAAGATCAGGGACCGCGGCCAGCGGCGCGGTTGTGCAGCTTGCGCCGCGAGATCGGCGTCCGGCGACCGTCCTTGCGCCACTCGACCGCCGCGCTGGCATGAAGCTCGAACGGCGAGGCGGGGCGCAGTTTGCGCAGGTTGCCCTTGGGAATGATCGGTGCATGCGCGGAAGCGTCGAGGGCGTCCACCAGCCACTCGAGGTCCTCGGACGCCGTGATCCACCGCTCGGGTGAATAGCGCGTCAGATCGAACGGCCTGGAGAAGAAGCGCAGCGATTTGCGGCCGTCCCACATGTAGTATTCGTGAAAATAGGACGCCGCGAGGCCGCGCAGCGAGTCGTGGATGGCGTCGCGATAGCGCAATCCCGGATGGTTGGTCTTGCTGATCGCCCCCCAGTGCCCGTTCTGACAGAAGAGCGCGACCACGTGATCCTCGTCGTCATAGGCGCTCTGGAAATCGAGCAGCAGCGGCCGCTCGCCGTGAAATGCGAGCGCTGCCGCCGCCAAGAGGGCGCCTTCGAGGCAATGCGCCCGGCCGGTCGCGAGCGTACGGCGCGGCGACATGTAGGTGCTGCCGTCGCGCTCCATGTTGACCGGTAGCGCGTCGATGAAGTCCTGGATGCGGGGCGGCGAATTGAGCTTGCGGAATATCCGCGCCTCGCCCGGCGCAAGGAGGGCGCGAACCTGCTTGGCATAGCTCACTGGCCTGACATAGCTCACCGGCATCCTTGCGTCGCACCGTGATCGAATGGAGGTACCGCGCGCGAATCGCGGCTGCGCGTGATCTTAGGGCAGATCAGCGAGCGGTTTAATCGTGCCTGGCCGATCGCGAGAGACGTTCCACCGGATTTGTGATCGCGGGCGTGCAGGCGTCGCGATGGTTAGCGGCGATGAAATCGTGACGGTTAGCGATGCGTATAATTCGGCGGAAATCCGCGCCGAATCGGCGCTTTTCGCGCATCGACGCGCCGGCATGACGTCGCCGCGTTCACCTTCGATTCATTGCATCGCTTAAAGCGAGATTCAAACTTTATGCGCACAAATAACGCCGCTCGGTCGCAGATCGGGCAGGGGAAAGCTGCGCTGGAAATGCGTCGTCCGGCGCGCGGGAAATGGGGAGGCAAGAATGGCGCGCTACGAAGTCAACGACGGCGATATTGCCGCGCTCGGCGAGGCGAACGCCTCGGGGGACGTCCTGTTTGCGCTCGGCATGATGTATTCGACCGGCAGCAGCGTGCCGACCGACTACGTCACGGCGCACAAGTGGTTCAACCTTGCGGCCATGCGCGGCAACAAGGATGCGATCCGGCTGCGCCGCGAGATCGCCGAGCAGATGTCGGAGAACGAGATCGCGACCGCGCAGCGCGCGGCACGCGACTGGCTCAGGCACTAAATCGGATTGCCGACTTGGCGAGCGCGCCGGCGACGCGGCCGACCACGTCGGACCAGTCGCGGGTCCGCGCCTGCCGCACCAGCCGCGCCGTCGGATACCACTGGCTGTCCGCGTGGCGACGGGCCAGCGGAAATCGGCGGCAAGCTCGGCATCAGCCAGGGCGATTTGCCGAGCGTGCCGGCGAGGTGCGGGTCGCGCCGCCGGCGCGCCGAGCCGCGAATGCGGCGATGGTCCAATGGCTTGGACCAACTGGGCGGTGTAACTCTCCCGGAACCGCGCCGGGACGACATCGGATCACGGGCTCGGTTTGACCCTAATCCTGAGATTCTGTAGTGCTTTCCGCGACCGGAGAGGTGGCCGAGTGGCTGAAGGCGGCGGTTTGCTAAACCGTTATACGCTCAAAAGGCGTATCATGGGTTCGAATCCCATCCTCTCCGCCAGATTTGCCCGTCGGCCGGGTGCGCGCGCCGCTCATTATATGTGGGGGTGTCCGGCCAGTATCCCGGAGCCGACGGCAGAGACGACATGACGGCCTTCCCGATCGCATCGGCGGTGCGGTGCCGCCTCGCGCACGCGCGGGATGGCCTTTGGTTGCACGGCCAGTGGTCGCATGGCCAATCCTGCTGACGCGATCAAGGAGATCATGCGACTGCATGCGGCCGGCCGCTTTGCCGAGATGGAGGCGCGCGCCCGACGGCTCGCCAAGATGGCGGGCGCCAAGCCGATCGCCGATGAATTGCTCGGCATCGCGCTGTGCGCGCAGAATCGGTTTGCCGACGCGCTCGCGCCGCTGCAAAGCGCGGCGCGCGGCGTGCCGGGCGATCCGCAGTTCCTGGAGAACCTGGCGCTCTGCCAGCGCCATCTCGGCGACCTCGCCGCCGCCGAGCAGAGCCTGCGCGCTTCGCTGAATCTTCGGCCGAGCGCCGCCGAGACGCGCGCTGCCCTGGCAAGCGTCCTGCATACGCTCGGACGTCTCGACGACGCCGAGACGCAGCTGCGCGCCGCGCTCACGCTGCAGCCGCGCAAGGCCGCGTTTCACTTCAACCTCGGCAATGTCCTCGGCGATGCCGGCCGCCACCGCGAAGCCGAGGCGAGCTTTCGCGCCGCGATTGCGCTCGATCCCGGCGATGTCAGCGCGCGCGCGAACCTCGGCCTGCTGCTCGCCGATCTCGGGCGGCTCAATGAGGCGGAGGAGATCGCGTGCGAGACGCTCGAGCGCATCGGTCCGACCGACGATGCGGCGCCCGCGAGCGTCCGCGACGTCGCCGATGTCGCCGCCGGCGTTCTGGCCCGCGCCGGACAGTCCGGGGCGGCGGCGCGCACCTACCGCGCCACCGGCGGCTACCGACGCTCGCCGGTGCGACTGCTCGGCGCCTATTCGGCGGCGCGCCGCGCCTGCGACTGGGATTTCTGCGCGACCATGGAGGCCATCCTGCGCAAGGTCGGCCCCGAGTTCTGGCAGGCGGAGCCTGGCTCTCCCTTCGCGCTGCTGATGATGGCGAGCGCGAGCGCCGAGGAGCAGCTGGTCTGCGCACGCAGCTATTCGGCGCAGTTCTGCGCCATGCCGGCGGTCACGCCGGCGCGCCGCGCCGAGCCGGACCGGCGGCTGCGCATCGGCTACCTGTCCGGAGATTTCCGCGATCACGCGATTACGCACCTCGTCGCCGGCACGATCGAGGCGCACGATCGCAGCCGGTTCGAGATCATCGCCTACGACTGTACGCCCCCGGGCGATGACGCTTACCGCCGGCGGATCAAGGCCGCGTTCGACGCGTTCGTGCCCATCCACGAGCTGTCCAACCGCGCGGCCGCCCAACGCATCGCCGATGACGGCTGCGATGTCGTGATCGACCTCCAGGGCTGGACAGCGGGCACGCGCGGGGCGCTGCTCGCCGCGCGGCCCGCGCACGTCCAGGTCCAGTGGCTCGGCTATCCGGGCACGCTCGGCGCGCCGTGGATCGACTATGTGGTCGCCGACCGCGTGCTGGTCGAGCCCGGCGAAGAGCGTTTTTTCAGCGAGAAGGTCATCCGGCTGCCCGGAACGTATCAATGCACCGACAACCGCCGCCCGCTGGCGCCGGCGCGGCCGCGGGCGGATTACGCGCTGCCCGACGATGCCTTTGTGTTCTGCTCGTTCAACCAGCCGTTCAAGATCATCCCGGAGCTGTTCGAGGTCTGGATGCGACTGCTCAAGGCGGTCGACGGGTCGGTGCTGTGGCTGATCGAGCGCAATGCCGACGCGACGTCGGCGCTCCAGCGCCGTGCCGGCGACCTGGGCGTCGATGCGGGCCGCATCGTGTTCGCGCCGTGGGTGAGCAATGCCGATCACCTGGCGCGCATCGCCACCGCGGACCTCTCGCTCGACTGCTATCCCTACGGCTCGCATACCACCGCGAGCGATTCGCTGTGGGCGGGGGTTCCGCTGATCGCGCTCAAGGGGTCGAGCTTCGTGTCGCGGGTATCGGCGAGCATCCTCGAGGCGGCCGGGTTCGGCGACATGACGGCGACGTCGCTCGACCGATATTTCGAGCTTGCGTGCGGCCTCGCGCGCGATGCCGCGGCGATGCAAAGCCTCAAAACGCGGGTCGCGCAGTGCCGGTCGTCGGCGCTGTTCGACACTGCCGGCTTTACGCGCGGCCTCGAGGCCGCCTTGGTGGCGGCCATCACGCGGCATCGCGACGGGCTGGCGCCCGACCATATCGACGTCGGGCGCGAGCCGTCGGCATGACGGCGCAGGGCGACATCGAGATGCTCAGCGCCGGGCTCGCCCGGCACCGCGTCGGCGACCTCGCGGGCGCCGCCAAGATCTATCGCGGCGTGCTCGCGCGCTCGCCGCGGGAAGCGAACGCGCTGCGGCTGCTCGGGGCGGTCGAATTGCAGCGCGACAATCTCGACGACGCGCAGGCACTGCTGTCGCGGGCGATCGAGCACGGCCCGCAGCCGATCGATGCCCACTATCTGCTCGGCATCGTGCTGACGCGAAAAGCGCTCGGCGAGGAGGCGGCGCGCCATTTTCGCGAATGCATCAGCATCGAGCCTCGCCACGCCGCCGCCCGCGTCGCGCTCGGCTGTCTCGTGCAGCAGACGGGCGACATGGAGGGCGCGCTCAAGCTGTTCACCGAGGCCGCGGCGCTCGATCCCGGCCTTGCCGACGCCTGGTACAACGCCGGCAAGGCGAACCACGCGCTCGGCCGCCTGTCGGAGGCGCTGGCGAGCTATGACGGCGCGCTGAGGACGCAACCTTTGCGTGTGGACGCGCTCAACAACCGAGGGATCGTCCTGAGCGAGCTCGCGCGCCACGCCGAGGCGCTCGCCACTTTCGACCGCGCGATCGCGATGCGCCCGGACTATGCCGAGGCGCACAACAACCGCGGCGTCACGCTCCTGGGACTCAAGCGGTTCGACGAGGCGATCGCGAGCTTCGACCGCGCGCTCGCGGCACGGCCGCGCTACGGCGAGGCGCTCGAGCACCGTGGCAAGTGCCTGATGCGGATGGGGCAGTGCGAGGCGGCCGGGGCCGATTTCGCGGCGCTCCTTGCGATCGATCCACGCCGGAAATACGCGCGCGGCTACCTGGTGCACGCGCGCATGCACATGTGCGAGTGGGGCGGCCTGTCGTCGGATTGCGCGCGTCTGGTCGAGGAATTACGCGCCGGCCATGCGGTCTGCGCGCCGTTTCCGCTGCTCGCGATCCCGTGTACTCCGGCCGATCAGTTGCAATGCGCGCGCCTGTTTGCTGCCGCCGAGTATCCGCCTGCGCCGGAGCCATTGTGGTGCGGCGAGCGCACCCCGCACGAGCGGCTGCGCATCGGGTATGTGTCGGGTGAATTCCGCGAGCAGGCGACGTCATATCTCATCGCCGAGATGCTGGAATCGCACGACCGGACGCGGTTCGAGGTCTATGGGCTCTCGTCGGGGCCGCACGAGGAAAGCCCGATGCGCCAGCGCCTGCAGGCCGCGATGGAGCATTTCGTCGACATCGCCGCGATGACAGATGATGCGGCCGCACGACTTGTGAGTCATCACGAGATCGACATTCTTCTCAACCTGAACGGGTATTTCGGCGAGGAGCGCACGGGCGTCTTCGCGCGCCGGCCCGCGCCGCTCGCCGTCAACTATCTCGGTTTTCCGGGGACGATGGGCGCCGACTACATCGACTACATCATCGCCGATCGGCACGTGGTCCCGCCGCAGGACGCGCCAGACTACGCCGAGAAGGTCGTGCATCTGCCGGATTGCTATCAGGCCAACGATTCGCAGCGCCGCATCGGCGAGCCCGCGCCGTCGCGCGGCGAGGCCGGATTGCCGGACGATGGGTTCGTGTTCTGCTGCTTCAACAACAACCACAAGATCATGCCGGACGTGTTCGACGTCTGGATGAAGCTGTTGCGCGAGCTCCCGGGCAGCGTGCTGTGGCTGATCGAGGGCAACGCGGCCGTCGCGCAGAATCTGCGACGCGAAGCCGAGAGCCGCGGCGTCGCCGGCAACCGCATCGTTTTCGCGCCGCGCGCCGCGCCGGATCGGCATCTCGCGCGCCATCGGCTTGCCGATCTCTTTCTCGACACGCTGCCGCACAACGCGCACACGACGGCAAGCGACGCGCTGTGGACCGGGCTTCCGCTCGTCACTTGCGTCGGGACGACGTTCGCGGGGCGCGTCGCCAGAAGCCTGCTGGCCGCGCTCGGGCTCGACGAATTGGCGACCGCCACGCTCGGCGAATACGAGGCGCTGGCGTTGCGTCTCGCGCGCGATCCGGCGCTGCTCGACGCCGTACGGCGCAAGCTGGCGAGCCGTCGCGACGCGAGCCCGCTGTTCGATGGAAAACGTTTGTGCCGGCACATGGAGGCGGCGTTCGTGACCATGTGGGAGAGGCATCGCGGCGGGGAGGCGGCGGTAGGTTTTTCCGTGGACTCGGGCGCGTGAAACGATGCCGTCCCTTGCGGTAGATCGATTCGCCCAAAACCGGAGATGCTGCGAAATCGGCCGCTAAGGCGCCGATCGTTGGCTGCCTGCTGCGACAATCGAGCTCATGTCATTAAGCCTTTGAAAACAAAATAAAATACAGAAGATTTCGAGTTCCGAGACGGCGGCTCGGGCGCGTGACGTTTGGGCAACACTCTGTCGGAAAAGCGCATTTGGCCCTGTGGGCGGGGCGGTTCTTGATTGCTTGTAGAGGCGCTTCTTCTAATCTGGCTCGGTGCGGCGGAGGGGGGCACCCCGGGTCGCGCTGTCCAGTGTCGTAACTGTATCAAAGCGGCAGGCGCCGTCGATGCGGCAAAAGCACTGGGTAGTCTACGACGGGGATCAAGGGGACCTTCTTCGGGTGCAGGCGCACCTCACGGAACCCTCCCAAGAGGAAGCTAACTGGAGGATGAGATGAAGATGGTGAAAAGCCTTCTCCTCGGCTCGGCGGCGGGTCTCGTCGCTGTGGCGGGGGCGCAGGCCGCCGATCTTCCCGTAAAGGCCAAGCCGGTCGAATACGTGAGGGTCTGCAGCCTGTATGGGGCCGGT
>Ga0126371_10000533_pt1 | contig 31654 bp, 32 predicted proteins | sample PanSoiMetaPlot_4_FD_110145 | JGI IMG/M metagenome (GOLD analysis project Ga0126371, IMG submission 110145) | Tropical forest soil microbial communities from Panama - MetaG Plot_4 | ecosystem: Environmental > Terrestrial > Soil > Tropical forest > Bulk soil | place: Panama | collected 2016-02-17 | reverse complement strand
CTCATCGGTTTGGGCCCAGACGGATTCGCTAGAGTTCTTGAATCGAGGCCGTCCCACACTCGATGCTCACAACTGCTATCCCTACGAAGGCCGGTGGGCCGATCGCATTGACCGCGCGCTCCAGGCGGGCACTCCGGTGGTGATCGAACAAGACTTGACCTGGCACATCGACGGCGCGACCGGAAAAGGCCGGATCGCCATCTCTCACTCCGCCAAGACCCGCGGCGATGAGCCGGGGCTTCGCGATTACTTTTTCGAGCGGGTTCGCCCGCTCGTCGAACGGGCACTGGCCGGCAACGACAGATCGCGATGGCCCATCGTTGTTCTGCACTTCGATTTCAAGAGCGAAGAAGAGCCGCTGCTGCGAGCCGTTTGGGATCTGCTCGGAGAATACGAATCTTGGATCACGACCGCCGAAAAAATCGCGGACCCGCGCACGCTTTCCCCGTTCGACGCGAAACCGCTGTTGGTGCTTACGGAAGATTCAGACCGGCAGGAACAGGCATTCTACGGGAATTTGAAAGTCGGTTCTAAACTACGCGTTTTTGGATCGGCGCACACAGCTGGCCTCCAGGCTCCGAACCGCGAAGAGCGCGCCCGTCTGGCGGCGACCACGCCCGCGGACCAGCTCCTCCGCACGCCTGCGACCAACTACCGCCGCTGGTGGAACAATTCCTGGTTCGAAGTCGAGCAAGGCGGCCAAACGCAAGCAGGGGACTGGACCCCGGCGGAGGCCCGGCGCCTTCAAGAACTCGTGGAGCGTGCGCACCGGTTGGGATATTGGATTCGATTCTACACGCTGGATGGCTTCGGGTCCGCCGAGGACCAAGGCTGGGACCAACAGTATAACTTCGGTTCCCGTGAGGCTGCGCTCATTCGCTGGAAAGCTGCGATCGCCGCCGGCGTCGATCTGATTGCAACCGATCAGTATGAAGAATTGGGTGCGCTCTTGCGGTAGAGGGCCGCTACGGGATTACGCGCCGAGCAGGCCGAGGTTGCGAAGCAGTTTGCCGCAGGCTACACGCGCGCGCATCGGCACCAGCAGAGCGGCTGCCTCGGAAATCAGTTGCAGCAGCGCCGGAGTACGCGGTGTCCGGACCGAATCGGAAGCGGCCTGACCTTGATACCGGTGCAGCACTTGAATCCGCTTGGTCTTGTCCTCGGTCTTCGGCCAGAACTTCATGATGAGCGCCGATACCAGTGCCGAACCGACCACAATCACCAGCACGAAGTAGGGCAGTGGCGCCTCCACGGCCAGTTGCAGGCGGGCATCCTCCAACGCCGACAGGATCGCATCGCGCGTGGTTGGATCAATCACGAGAAATAGGAGCAAAAATGTCAGTGCGCCCCACATAGCAGCAGTTCGGAGAATAGCCCTGGCCCTCCGGTCGAACTAGACCTTCCTTAGTTATTTCGCCCGCACCAACTTTGGTTGTCGGGCGATCCCCGAGAACCCTGATAGATATAGCTGAAAAGCCATTGGCAGATTACTGAAACGGGACTACCATGATATCGGAGGATAGCTGTATGCTCTCCGGAAAGCTCATTCGTTTGATCGAAGTCCACCAGCGGGAGATCACGGATCGGCTTCTGCGCGACATTCACCGATACCCCGACCTCACTCATTTGCGTCAGTTGCCCGAGGCGGAACTGCGCGAACGAAGCCAGAACATCCTGGAAAACCTCGGCTATTGGCTCGCTCAGACCAATGAAGAGGAGATTGCCCATAAATATGAAGGCATCGGCAAAGGCCGCTTTCATGAGGGCGTCCCCCTGCGCGAGTCCGTTCAAGCCCTCTTTCTCATTAAGGAAAAAATGTTTGATTTCATCGGCGAGCAGGGATTTCCTCCCGATGCGTTGCAATTGTATGCCGAAGAGGAGCTGGAACGGCGAGTCGGCCGGTTCTTCGACCTCCTCGTCCTGCGCCTGGTGCGCGGCTACGAGGACGCCTGGCGCAAAGCCGCGTACGCGACGGCCTGATCTCTTGTCACCTTGTCACTCCCGTTGGGCCCACTGTTTTTTTACATTAAGAATATAGAGGTCCGAATTACCTATTTTCGCGGTATACTAGTGGAGGGAGGTGCCTATGCCGGTATTGTCCAAGATCTTGGCACCCGTCGCGTTCTCGGCGCGCTGTGAGGGTGCTGTTCACTATGCGGAGGCCTTGGCCTGCCATTTTCATTCCGACTTAGTACTGCTCCACGTGGTCACTCCCATTCCGACCTATTGGGCGCCTGACGCCGTGGTCATGTCTCCTGAAGTCACAGACGAAGCCATTGAGCAAAGCAAAGCGGAGCTGAACCGGTTTGCCGCCGAAGGTCTCAAAGGGATCTCGGTAGCGCGGGTTGTGGAAGAAGGCGATCCGGCTCAAGAGATTGTTCAATATGCCCACAACGGCAACTTCGACCTGATCGTCATGCCGACCCACGGGTACGGACCCTTCCGTCGTTTCCTGCTGGGCTCGGTGACCGCCAAGGTGCTGCACGATGCCTCCTGTCCAGTCTGGACCGGTCCTCACATGGAGGGTGCGCCCGACTATCCCAAGATTAGTTTTCGGAGAGTCCTGTGCGCCGTGGATTTAGGCTCCCACAGCCGTGCGGTTCTGGAATGGGCGGCTCAATTTGCCCGCGAATACGGCTCCGATCTGGATATTGTTCATGCCATCCCAACTTCGACCGTGTCCGTGGGCGGCTTCTATTTCGATCCGGAATGGCGGAGCCAGGTCGAAAACGAAGCCCGCGACCGGATCGCCTACCTCCGGGAAGGTCTGGGTGTCAAGGGTGAGGTTCGGGTGGAGACCGGTGAAGTGGCGCCGGCCGTTCGAGCGGTCGCTGAGGATACACACGCCGATCTGGTAGTGATCGGCCGCAGTCACGGCGGCGTCCTCGGACGCCTGCGCGCCAATGCCTACGCCATCGTGCGCGACGCTCCCTGCCCGGTAGCGGCAATCTGAGAACCAAGCCCCTGCCCCTTCGTTACAATGGAAGGCATGGTGCGTGGAGTAACGTCGCTCTTATTGTGTGTGGGACTATGTCTGGCTCAGGGCAAACCGCCCGCCGGCGTGGACGAGGCCCTGCGGGCCCGCATTAATCAGTTCTTTCAATTCATGGTCGACGCGAAATACCGTCAGGCTGAATCGTTGATCGCCGAAGATTCGAAAGACTTCTATTACAACGGGCAAAAGCCCAAATATTTGAGTTTTGAACTGAAGACGATCGAGTATTCCGACAATTTCACTCGCGCCAAGGCCACCACCCTGTGTGAAACCATCGTCACCATGGCCGGATTCGCCGGCCAGCCTATCAAGCTCAACGCGCAGACCAGCTGGAAGTTGGTCGACGGCGAGTGGTTTTGGTACATCGATCCGGCCACCGTCCATCGGACACCATTTGGCAACATGACGCCGGGAACGGGTCCCCGGCCCCCGGGCATGCCGGCTTCGATACCAACCGATGGCGGATTTGCCATGGGAAAGATCAAGTCCGATAAGCAAGCTCTGGAACTTGAGGCGGGTGACTCCGGTTCAGTCACGCTCACCAACTCCGCGGCGGGTCCGATGAGCATTACATTGACAGGGCGGATTCCCGGCGTGGACGTGAAGCTCGACAAGGTGAACTTGAATCCGGGCGACAAAGCGGTGGTGAACGTCACCACGCACCCGGGAGCTGAGTCCGGGACCTTGAGCATCCAGGTTGAACAGACCCTCGAAGTAATCCCGATTCGGATCAACGTGAGGTAACAGACCGATTTATCGCTTGGGGCTTGCTTCCGAGCGTGTGTCTCCGCGTTTGATCTGGGCCCGGCGGCGGCCGGTTTCCAGGTTCTTTGCCGCTCTTTCGCGCGCGGCCTCACTGACCTGGATCTTGTTATTCACCGCCACCGCTCCCCCGCTCTTCGCCAGCCGCGTGGCAACGCCTTTGTGCTGAATGACATCGGTTGTTCCATCGAGCGTCGCAACACCGCCCTGCACATGGACCTGGAACTTGTCCGCACCGATCTTCGACTTGGCGAGCCGGGCCCGGATGTCCTTTTCGATGTCCGCGTCGGATCTTGCGGGTGCTGCTGCGGATTTCGACGGCGCACGCCCTTTGGGGGCTACGGATGCGCCGCCGCTCCACCCCGCCAAGGCCAGTAACAACAAACCAGCGATCAGCCGGAGTTTAGTCATATGAATGAGTAGCTCGGGCCGCGGCGTTATTCTCAGAAATCTGTGCTAAAGTGAGGAGTTCTCAAGGCTTTTTCAGCTTCCGATGCCCGAACAAATTCTGCTGCAAGGCAAGATTCTGGGCACAGAAGAGTTCCTTTTGGCCGGTTCCGCCGAAGGACGTTCCGCGCGTTCTGCCGGCGAGGATCTGATGGCGGGACGGTCTCAGTGGATCACCCTGCTGTGCGAGGTGCTGCCGCGCGCGCTGCTCGCCGAACTCGGCTTGGCTCGCATTTTGCTGGGCTCCAGCGGCGGCGGCCAGTTTCTGCTGGTGCTGCCAGGTGAGTTTCGCGAGGCAGCCGAGAGGTTTCTCGAGGACGCCGCGAGCCAGATTGCCGAACTCAGCTCCGGCACTGCGAGTCTCATCTGGGCGGTAACCGATAACCTCGGCGATTGGGCCGTGATCCGCAAGCGTCTGCAGGACGAATTGCAGCACAAACGCAGCGCTCCTCTGGCCGGCAGGAATGGCGACATGTTTCAGCCGTTTACGCGGACGGCCAACCTGCAAGCCGATCAATACTTCGCGAAGGAACTCGGCGCCAAGGTACGTGAAGCTTCAGTTGTCGGCTGGTCCCCTGAAAATCCTGCCAAGGTCACTGCCGGGGAAGGGAAACATAGCTGGCACCTGAGCTCGAACCTGTCTCCGGAAGGCATCATGCTCGCGCGGCATACGGCGCCCTCAGATGACGGCCGGTCGGCCGCCCCGGTGCAATCGCTTGCGCGCCGCGCGCAAGGCCGTTCGATTTGGGGCGTGCTGCGCGGCGACGTCGACAATTTCGGGCTGCGGTTGCGCCGAGTGCACAGCATCGAAGAGCATGTGCCGCTCTCGGTGCTCTACAAACAGTTTTTCGCCGGCGAACTGGAAGTGCTTTGCTCGATGCCGGAGTTCTGGCGCAAGGTGAGCATCCTCTACGCCGGCGGAGACGACTTCGCCGTGTACGGCGCCTGGGATGCTCTCATCGCCCTGGCGCGCGAAGTGCAGCGGCTGTTTCATCGGTTCACGGAAGAGAATCTGAAAGAATACCCGGGCGCCGAAGGCAAGACGATTTCGATGGCCCTCGCGCTGGCGCCGGAGACGTATACGCCGCTGGCGGCGATATTCGACGAGGCCGGGCGCAATCTGGACCTGGCGAAGGCTTCCGATAAGGACTGTATTTATATATTGGGCCGGATTTTGGAATGGCGGCACCTCAATGACGCTGCCGAGTTGAAGGATACGGTAACCCGGCTGATCCACGATTTCCGCATGTCGCGCCAGTTCTTGTATCAACTGCGCAGCATTTACCGGCACCAGGCGTACGGAGAAACGGGCGCCGAAGTGCAGCGCACGTGGCGGTTTCAGCGCCGCTTCAACCGGGTGCTGAGCGGCACGCGCGATCGCGAATTTCAAAAATTGAGAGCACACCTGATCAACGAGCTGGTGGGACGCAAATCGGCTGAGGTGAAGCTGCGGCCTGCCGGGTTGGTAGCCCTGGAATGGGCCCGACTGGTGACAGAAGGATAATCTCATGACGCAAGAGCAACCACAGCGCCCGCCGCGGGAGAACCGCCCTCCGCGGGAAGGCCGGCCGCAAGGCGGGCCGCGCGAAGGCGGGGAACGGGGAGAGCGAGGGGAACGCGGCGACCGCCGCGGCTTCGATCGCGGCCGCCCGGAAGGCCCGCCGGAAATCGAATTGGAAAAACTAATTACCGACAGCCTGTATCTGGACAATCAGGCCCACTCGATCGTCAGCCGCATGCGCGATATGGATTCTGGCACGAAGAGCCAACTGCGCCGTCTGTACAGCGCGGTGCGGCGCGCGGTGCGGGCGCCGGAAAACGAGCGCCAGCACGAGTTCGTCATGCTGCGCGCGCGCCTGGCGTACACGATAGCCCGGCACGGATTGCGCAGCCTCGACCAGCTCGAAAAACTGCTGCTGCAGGTCACGCGCAAGAACGATAGCCGCGGCTATGAACGATTCAAGGATCTTTTTGAAGCCATTGTGGCTTACAACGAGTAAACAATGAGCGCTCACACTGCCCAAACTGAGTTGAAGCTGATCGGGAAACTGATTCTGGAAGGCGAACTGCACTGCGAGACCGGCCTGCACGTTGGAGCAGGCAAAGGATCGCTGGAGATCGGCGGATCCGACAATCCCGTGGTGAAGGACGCCTTTGGCCGCCCCTACGTGCCGGGCAGCTCGCTGCGCGGCAAGATTCGCTCGCTGCTCGAGCAATCCTCCGGGCTGGCCGTGCCGAACGAGCTGGTGTATCTGTCGCGGCGGAAGGGGCAAGAGGTGCGCATCCACCAGAGCGACCGTCCCGACGACGACATCTGCCTGTTGTTCGGCCGCAATCCCGGCCGCATGGAGCGCGTGCAGGGCGAGACGCTCGAGACCTCGCAGGCCACGCCCGCCCGGCTGGCGGTGTTCGACGCTCCGCTTGAAGCGGAAAGCATTACCGCACAGATGCGCGAGAACCTCGACGATGAGTTGACCGAGGTGAAGAGCGAGAACGCGATCGACCGCATCACGTCGCAGGCGAATCCGCGGACGCTGGAGCGAGTGCCGGCCGGGGCGCGCTTCAAGACGCGCTTCGTGATGGACGTACTGTGCGACGAAGATGCTCCGCTATTCTCGCGCGTGCTGGAAGGGCTGCGTCTGTTGGAAGATGATTCGCTCGGCGGCGGCGGCTCGCGTGGCAGCGGGCGTGTCAGCTTTTCCACGTTGCGGCTGGTGTGGCGCGGCCGGAACTATTACGCCAGCGGCGCTCCGGAAAAGGAGATCGCGGCCGGAGCTACGCTTGCCGCCATCCAGACCGCCGTCAACGAATCGGCCTTTGCGTTCATTAAAGAGGAGGCATGAACCCCGGCTTGGTCGTGAAGTTGCGGCCGACCGGGCCTTGGCGCATTGGTCCGGATTCCGGCGCCCGCAACCAAGTAGATTTCATTTATCACAGCGACTCGCTATATGCGGCTGTGACGGGCGCGCTGGCTCGGTTCGGCTCTCTGGAAGAGTGGCTGGACGCGACGGCGCGCAACGGCGCACCGGCTGTTTGTTTCGGCTCGTGCTTTCCGTTCATCGAAGAGATTGGCTATGTGGTGCCGCCTAGGACGCTGTGGCCACCGGCCGCGCCGGCGCTGCTCGCGGCGCGCGTGCGGTGGAAGAGCGCGCGGTTCGTGCCGCTAGGGATTGTGCCCGCGTTGCTCGCCGGACAGGCGCTTGACGAAAACGAGTGGGCTATCGACGGCCCGAGTGGCTGTCTGGTGCCGACCGGCCGGTCCGGCCCGTTTCGGACCGGAATCCGCTGGAATGCGGCGGTCGACCGGTTGGCGGGATCGACCGAGCGCCACTCGACCGCGTGCCTCGAGTTTCGGCCGGGGGCTGGGTTATGGACGGTGGTTTCGTTTGGCGATGAGGCCGCGCGAGACCGCTGGCAGGATCCGGTAAAAGCCGCGTTCCGCTGGCTGGCGGACAGCGGCTTTGGCGGCGAACGCTCGCGCGGCTGGGGCCGGTCGGAAGCGCCGGAGTTTACAGAAGGCCAGCTGCCGGGAATGATTCTTGAGGATGGGGGCCAGAGGCTCGACGGGGGCCAGTGGCTGCTTTCGCTGTTTACGCCATCGGCGGTGGATGCGGTCGACTGGGCGCGCGGCAACTATTCCATCCTCGATCGCGGTGGGCGGGTCGAGAGTCCAGCGGGCTCCGGCGAGTTGAAGAAATACATTCAGATGGTGGCGGAAGGTTCCGTATTGTATTCGGGTTCGGCGCTGCGGGGCAGTGCTCCCAATGTAGCTCCCGATGGATTTGCGCATGCGGTGTTCCGCGCCGGGTTTGCGCTGTCGATCCCGCTGCCCGAGGTGAGCTGAATGCGATATCGGGTCACGTGTCTCACCCCCACGCTGGTCGGCGACGGGCGCAAACTGGCGCCGATCGACTACATGGTTTGGAAAGACCATGTCAACGTGCTCGATCAATGGCGGATCTTCCGACTGCTGGCGAAGGGGCCGCGGCTGGAAGGATATCTGGCGCAGTTGAAGAAAGCCGACAAGCTCGATTTCGCGTCGTGGGGCGGGTTCGCCCAAAATTTTGCCGGGCGCCGGATTCCGTTTGAAAACGCCGCGTATTCCGCTTATTGGAACCGGGCTGTCGGCGAGAGCTTACACATTCCTACTTTCGCCTCGGGTGCGTCGGGCCCGTATCTGCCGGGCGCCGCGCTGAAGGGCGCGCTGCGCACGGGTATGTTGTTCGCGCATTGGCGCGACGGGATGCTGCAGGAAGTGCTGCAGCGAGTCAAAGGCGAACGTGTCCCGCGGAGGCCGGCGGAGATCGTCGAAGACCGTGCCCTCGGCTCTCCGGGCGCCAACCGGATGCGCTATGTCAGCGCGGGCGATTCGGCGACAGTGGCCGTCACACAGTTCAAGATCTACTTGCTGCGAACCTCCACGCTACAGCCGCGGGGCGCACAGTATGCGCTGGGCTGGAAGCAAAGTCCGCGGGGAGCGGTGGATGGCGGGCGGCCCGAGGAGAGCACGGCGTCATTTGCCGAAATGGCGCCTCCTGGCTCGACATTCGAAGGGGATTGGAGCGAGAAGAATTTCTTCCTCGACCCGGAAGTCCGGCGGCAGGTGCGCTGGCCGGAGTCGTTGAATCGTGCCCAGGTGTTCGAATCGGCCAACGTGTACGCGGCCGGCCTGCTAGCCTTGCAGCGCCAATACGCCGCGATGGCCGGTCTCGGTCTGCTGGACAAGAGCCTCGAAGAGTTGGAGCAGCGCCTGGCGCAAGCGCGCGAGAAGGGCGCATGCCTTTTGGCGCTCGGCTGGGGCGGCGGTCTGCTGGCGAAGAGTTCGTGGCTGGATACTACCAACCCAGAATATCGCCAGATCCTGCAGCAGTTCGCACTCTACAACCGCGCGCTGGCCTCGAACCTGCCATTTCCCAAGACGCGCCGCGTCGTGTTCCTGAACAATAAACCCGCGACTCTGCCTGGTTGGGTAGAGTTAACGGTGTCTTAGCGAGCCACCCTGGGCTTGAGCAGACTCTTTAACACCAAAGACTAACGATCCCAGGCCTCAGGAGGCATCCCTTCCAGTAGGGAAGCCTGTGTTCAGGTAACAGCTCGTCTTCGTGACCAATCGAATGTGGTTTTCGAGCGTGATGGGTAATTGTGTGCAAAAGGGAGGAACTATGAAATTGAGAGGGGAGCTAGGGTTAGGAATCGGTGTCGTCACATTGGTTTTGGCAGGTAGCGTCGCGCCAGCTCAGCAGAGAACATCGAGCTTCAAGAAGCCCAATATTCTCGTAATCATGGGCGATGACGTCGGCTGGTTCAACATTGGCGCCTACCACCAGGGAATCATGTCGGGAAAGACACCCAACCTTGACAAATTGGCCTCGCAAGGAATGCGCTTCACGGACTACTATGCAGAGGCGAGTTGTACGGCGGGCCGGGCGAATTTCATTACGGGTGAGCTGCCCATTCGCACAGGCCTAACGACAGTGGGCCAAGCGGGGGCCGACGTGGGCCTCCCTGATCAAGCTATCACCCTAGCTACTGCCCTCAAGGCACAGGGATACGAAACGGGCCAATTTGGAAAGAACCATCTTGGCGATCTGAATAAATACCTTCCGTGTGTCCACGGCTTTGATGAATACTTCGGCTATCTTTACCACTTGGACGCCATGTCGGATCCGTACTGGTTCGATTATCCGCAGGACTGGATAGATAAGACAGGGCCGCGGACGTTGACGCACTGCTGGGCCACCGATACGGACGATTCGACTGTGATGCCACGATGGGGCAAGGTGGGCAAGCAGAGGATAGTAGATGAAGGACCTCTGGCGCCATTCCCCAATATGGCGGGCCGCCAGAACTGGCAAGAGGGCGCTAAAGCCAAGTACAACATGGAGACCTTCGACGAAGTCCTGGTACAGAACTCAAATCGCTTCATGGACAAGGCAAAAGCCGATGGCAAGCCATTCTTCATCTGGCACAACACCACGCGAATGCACGTATTCACCTACATCCCTCCGAAATACCAGGCGATGATGAACGCCAAAACGAACTATGGTCTGGAAGAGGCTGGGATGGCCCAGTTGGACGACAGTGTTGGAGCTCTGTTGCGGCACTTGGACGAGATTGGCGAGGCGGACAACACCATTGTCATCTTCACGACAGATAACGGGGCTGAGGTCTTCACCTGGCCCGACGGCGGTATGACACCCTTTCGAGCGACTAAAGGAACAGTTTTCGAAGGAGGGTTCCGAGTGCCGGCGATCATCCGTTGGCCCGGTCACGTTCCAGCCGGTAAGGTCGAAAACGGCTTAATGTCCGGGCTGGACTGGTTTCCGACTTTGATGGCAGCCGCCGGAAATTCCGATATCAAAGACCAGCTATTGAAGGGCGGGACTTTTGGAAATCGAGAATATAAGAACCATCTTGACGGCTATAACCAGATGGACATGCTGCTCTGTAAGGGCCCGTCTGTCCGGCACGAGTTGTTCTACTTCGGCGGCGCCCAACTAGGTGCTATTCGCATCGATGATTTCAAATTTCAATTCTTCCAACAGCCCTTTGGCTGGCCAGGGGAAAAGACTACAACCGACATGCCTACGATCGTAAATATTCGCCAGGATCCGTTCGAGCGAACACCGGCCGTTCGAGGCGAGACTTGGAACGACGAGGGAGGAGGTTACACTAATGACTTTTATGCGCGGGAGTTCTGGCGGTTCGTGATGGTTCAAAAGGCAGTCGCCGACCTGGCGAACACAGCAATCGATTTTCCTCCGATGCAGGCGCCCGCGAGCTTTAATCTCTCGGCTGTAAAAGCCAAGATCGAAGAGGTAATCAACGCGCAAAAAGGCCAATAGCCCGACCTCTAACGGGGCGGAGCATGCGTAGTTCGATGATATCCGCCCCATCTGATCCACGCGAAATAATGAATCCACTGGATGCCTAAGGCATCCATCGAGTCTACATAGGCCATTGCTGCCAGCTGATGCGGCGCCGTAGGTGGCGCCGCAGAAGTGACCGCACTCACCTCGAGCGGTGTGCCGCGAGTGCTATCACGAAGCAGGATGCCGGCGCTTCGGGGGAATCACACTTCATATGCGACGTAAGCGTGCAATACCGAACTACTCAGCGTTGTTAGCTCTAATTGTGACGACGGCATGTTGCATGTGTTGCGTTGGCGAGCCGGAACCGTCGAACGGAAATGTGACGCCCGAGGCTCTCGGCATTTCCTTCTCTCCGGGTTCGGCATCGACACTGCGGATTGAACGTAATGGCAGAACTTATGAAGTGAATCTGGCAGATCGAACAATTCGCGACGTCGGACTCTCTACTCTAAGCGGTAACAAAGATTTGGGAAAAGCTATGCCTGACCCAGCACCCGACGGCGCCACCATTTTTGCGAAGAACTGTGCAACCTGCCACGGGGCGGACGCTAAGGGTATTGCGGGCGTGGGGACACCGGATTTTACGAACGCCACGACCCAGACGCGGCTGAAGAATGAACAGATCGTAAGTACCATCGAGAACGGGAAGCCCGGCACAATGATGCCGGCCTGGACTGGCAAACTGTCTCAAGCCGAAATTCTATCGGTGGCGACCTACCTCCGATCACTTGCGCCGGGCGGTTCGCAAGGACAAACTGCCGGACAACCATCGACACCGGCCAGCAGAATCTACCAGCCAGGCGACGACTACCTGTTCAGTCTGCCAACAGGCCGGAGGTTGGAGGCCCGTGGGCTATATGTAAACTTTGCGCACCGCTTTGCCTTTGATCCGGCTTTCTCCGGTGTTGCCCGTGGATACGCTCTGTTAGGGTTAGATGGCTTCTCACTGTCATCCTTTGGTCTGCGCTACGGCGTGACCAAGAATTTTTCGGTTAGCCTCTATCGTTCACCGACTTTTATTTCCAGGCCCATCCAGATGATGGGCGCGTACAACTTTCTGTGCGAATCCGATGGGGCGCCCCTGAACGTGACCGGGCGTCTTTCGATTGAAGGGCAGAACGATTTCTCTAGAAACTTTGCCGGAAGTTTCGAGATGATTCTCTCCCGGAGCCTCGGCCGGCGGGCGCAGCTTTACTTCGTGCCGACCGTGTCGCTGGGGGCCCGTCATCTCTTTTCGCCGAATTCTTATGTTTCTTCGGCAATCCCCAACTTGCCTGGCTACACAACCGTGTCAACGGGTATCGGAGGAGCACTGGACATTCGGCCGACCGTGGCCCTGGTGGCGGAGGTGATTCCGACGTTGCTGAACGGCGCCCCTCTCGGAATACACCGAGCGGCCTATGCTTTTGGAATCCAGAAGAAAATCTGGCGGCATGCATTCACCTTTGGGTTTACAACGGCACCGGCGACAACTGTTTCGCAGCGGGCTGCTACTGCCGCGGCTCTCCTGAACAACTCAGAGGCCGATGAACCTCGCGGCCTGTTCATCGGATTTAACTTGACCAGGGAGCTTTTCTAAGATCGAAATAGATGCATTGCCGGGAAGCCGGTGGACCTACTTTCGCTGCAGGAAGGCATGTGCCTCAGTGCGGTGGATCTGCTACCGAAGAGGCTGACAGCCGGTTGACCTGGAGAAACTTGGAAAAATCTGTCAGCAACCGGGTGATACTTTGCTGAGATGCCTGACTCATCGCGGTTACAACGGCCTGGACGTCGCCTTTTGAGACCCTGAGTTCAGCAGATGTCGCACTGGACCAGACTACCTGCTGCCGGGCCGTATCCTCCAGTTCGGCTGAGATCGAGACTTGAACCCTAACACCGCCCATGTAATCGACCTCTTGAAGCCGGTCGACCATTCCTCTCAGGACGTAGTCCGCCTTCTCTCCGGCATCCGAGATCTCAACTGAATGAAAGACTGCACGCTTTGTCAACTGGTCGGCCAAGGCCTTGGTTATGCTGGCGACAGGAGGCTCAGCCCACTGGTGGTACTCATAATAGCCGACCTCGACAGGCGATGGACGGTAAACGATCCGATCCTGGCGCAACAAGGCAGCGCAGCGGAATGGCTCCACCCGCAGCGAGGCCGGCGCGGCGGGGCCGGCCGGCACCTGCGCTGGAGGGATGTCGAGCTTGTAATACCTTGTCGCAGGTGCTCGCACACTTCCACATCCAACCAGCAGTCCAAAAGCAATGCAAACCGAAATCGAGCGCATAGTCATTTCCGCCTGGCAACCACGGGGACAGCCCGATCGGGTGCAGGTTTACCGCGCAATAACGTCCACGGGCGCTCCTTCACCAGCAAGGTTAGCTGTCGCAGGTTCTCGGACGCGTCGCGAAAGTTGTCGAATGTATCATCGACCTTATATCGATTGACGGAAACGACTGTGTTGAGGTCCCCGATCAAACGGTTCGCGCCGGTGATTGTCCGTTGTAATTCTGCCAGATCCGTCTTGATGGGATCGCGAATTTCATCAATGGTTCGATTGACGCCTGTAAACGTTGTGTTAGCCGACTGCGTCACCACTTCCACTTCGGCTAAGACACTGCTTGCCTGGCTCAGGAGGGCAGTGGACTGCGCCGATGCCTGGTTCAGGGTATGCAGCAATCGATCGATTTGCGGGGACTCTTTATCGAGTACGTCCCGGGCATTGCTTAACAGCAAGGCCAAATTCCGCTGATTGCGAGGACCTGTCATGGCTTGGACGTTGGACAACACGACCTCTGTATTTCCCGTAAGCCGATCGATGTCTTTCTGCATATTCTGCAGTGTGGACCGGACTGTGGGAATGAGAGTACTTGCCTGCCTGGCGAGATCGTCGAGGGAAACCGGCTCGGCTGACCGTATCGTGGCGCCTGGAGGAAGGCGGGGCACCTTATCAGAACCAGTTGTTATCTCTAAATACCTGTCGCCGAGAGGGTTCAGGGCTGTGAGCGTAGCGACTGAAGCGACATTCACGGGAACGCCCCCCTTGACTTCCATCAGGACTTCGATTTGGGTCGGATCTTCTCGCGAAGGACGGATGGCCGTTATTGTGCCCACCTTCATCCCTCCGAACCGGACCGGCGAGCCGGGGTCGACTCCGCCGGCATACCGGAAATATGCCTTGTATGGGACCCGGTCGCCGCTCAGTTGGTCCACGTACGCAAAGGTGGCGAGGAAAATGAATGCTGCGACTATTACAAACAAACCCACTTTTAGTTCTTTGGACATTGGATACCTAGTCTTGCCGCGAGCTGTTGCATAAATTCTGTCTTGTCCTCCGAGGTTCTGTTCGGGACGCGGTCGAGAAACTGCCGCACCCATGGGTCAGAACTCTGGAGAACGAGATCCTTAGAGCCAATCGCGACCAACTTCCCGTCCTTGAGAAAAGCGAGACGGTCTGCGATTCTAAATGCGCTTTGGAGCTCATGAGTGACGATAAGCACGGTCATCTGCAAAGCGTTCTTCAAATAGACAACAAGTTCGTCAATACCGGCGGCGGTGATCGGATCGAGGCCGGCAAAGGGCTCGTCGAAAAACAGAATCTCCGGATCCATCGCGGTGGCGCGGGCGACGGAAGCCCGCTTTAACATGCCGCCAGAAAGTTGAGACGGGTAGAACGCACCAAAATGGACCAAGCCGACCTGGGCCAGCTTTAGAAGCACAACCTCATCGATGGTCGAATCGGCTAGCCGGGTGTGTTCCAGGAGAGGAAAAGCAATATTTTCCCAAACGGTCATGGAATTAAAAAGTGCCGCGTCCTGGAACGAAACTCCAATCGACCGGCGCACTTGATTGAGTTCTGCCTCGGAGCAATTAGCGATGTCCACGCCTTTGACAAGGATGCGGCCGGACATGGGCTTTTCCAAACCAACGAGGTGCCGTAATAACGTGCTTTTTCCCGAACCGCTGCCGCCCAGCAGGACCAAAACCTCACTCCGCCGGATGTCGAGGTTAATGTGATCCAGGATGATACGTTGACCGTACCTAACCACCAAATCCTGAACTACGACGACGCTCTCGTTTTCAATCACGGCCAAATCGCATAAAAAATTGCTGTGAACACCAAGTCGGCAACAATTACAAGAAAGATCGCCCTTACGACTGCCGACGTCGTATCCCGGCCAACATCCTGGGAACTACGCTTTGGCCGGAAACCTTGTAGACAGCCGATTTGAGTGATCAGAGTTGCGAAAACCACGCTCTTCAGGAGGCCACTTACGATATCCCGAGTATAAAGGGAGTCAAGAGCGGCGTGGATGTACAACAAGAGACCGGTTCCTATCGTGTTATGGATAAACCACCCGCCGGCCAGAATCCCGGCCAGGTCAGCCACTACCGTCAAGCAGGGCATGACGACCAATAGCGCGAGAAATTTCGGCGATACCAGTACCTGGATCGGGTCAAGCGCCATGGTTTTCAGAACGCTGATTTCCTCAGTGATGACCATGGCGCCAATCTCGGCGGAAAAGGCCGAACCGGAACGTCCGCTGATGGTAATTGCGGTGATCAACGGCCCTGCCTCTCGGGTAATGCCAATGGCAACGAGTGGAATCACCAGTTCGAGGGCGCCAAGTTTGCGCAGCTCCGATCCGCCTTGAAAGGCCAGAATCAAACCTGAGCAAAATGCCGTCAATACCACGATGGGAATCGCGCCGATACCTGCCGCCACCATCTCGTCGATGGTGCGTCTCCACCGCAAGGGATGCAGTGCAAACGGATTAATCGCTCGAATTCCGCCAAGGGATCGCCAGAACTGAAGTGATAAGGCCCCCAGATATTCAATGCCGCCAAGACTGGATCGGCCTACTCCCTCGACGGCAGATGAAGTTCTGCCGCTCATGTGTCGGGCATCTCCCGTACGGGGCCGGCGATTCCGAAAAACGCTGTGAGGCCGTTAACATCGATCAGATACCGAAGTCTCTCGCTGAGACCCACCAAAACGAGTTGTCCGGATCTATCTTTGGCCATCACAAGGAGCTCGAGCAATGTTGCAAGCCCGGAAGTATCAATTAACGGGACCATCGAGAAGTCGATGGTCAGCCTTTTGCATTTACCTTTGTGGTAGAGAGCTGCGGCAGTTTTCTGCAAATCTGGTGAAGCGGTTATGTCGAGTTTGCCCGACAGCCTGATCACAGCCTGCTCATCGAATTTTGTTGTAGTGATTTCCATCCTTCTGGGGAGCTAGGGCCAGACCATACATGACAAGTTTGATTTGCTCGTCAACGAGTACCGCTCCGAATACCGATATTCAGATTGAATCCGGAGCGGATCGACCTATTATCTTGCGACCACCAAGCCCGGCCGAACGAGGCTCGGAGCTTCGCAAAAAGAGCGGCGCGAATGATCCTAGAAGTAGCCTTTCAGTTCGCGGTACGTGATGCCTGCTCCTTGGGCGTTGCCAGGTAGCCTACAATTTGGTCCTTCTGCACCTGGTTGACGACGATCTCATACGGTTGCTTGGCCTTATTTGTGTAAAACTGCACTGGCTCGTTGAGGTTCTTGTCCCTCTTTTCAGTCAGTTTGTCGTCTGCGACAACCTCGATAGTGTATTTATTTCGCTTAGGGTCACTCTTCTTTAGCAACAACGAGACATCGCCGACCCGCTGTGCTTGCTTGGTGCGAGCCAGCTTAAACTCGAAATAGTTACGCTCCCCCAGGCGTTTCAACGCGGCCAGTTCGCCGGCGTTCGTGGCGATCAATCCGCTCTGGACGCCCAGATCCCCCTGCACGCTTTTCAATTGAGCAATCGTATTCTGCAATTCAGCCTGGGTCGAAGCAGCCTGCGATTTGACGTTTCCCACCGCCGCCGAGACGTCTCCGATTTTGGAGTTCAAATTGTTGTTAGCGGTATTTGCAGCATCCCGCACGCCGGCGATTTCCCTGTTTAGGGTCTGGGACTGAGTGGCCTGTTGCTCCGCGAGCTGCTTGGCGAGTTGCTCCGCTCGCGCGGTGGCTTCCGTCTTTGCCTGGGCGGAAAGGGAGAGGGCCTGCTTCCGAGTTGAGTCCAGTTCGCCCTTCAGCAGTTCCACGCGGTGCGACTCGGCCGCGCTATTGACTGAAGAGGCGTCGCGCAGTTTCGAAAGCTCCGCCATTACGGAGCTTTGCATTTTGGCCATGTCCGTCCGGAGATTGTCTACCTGGACGTAGAAATAGATGTTGACAGCGGCTAATGCGATCAACGCCCCGGGAACCAGGGCTCGTCTCAATTCTGGATGCTCTGGAGGAGGCTGCAGGAACGTGGGAGTAGGATTCATCAGAAAAACTCCTTATATCTGGGAATTTAGTGGAAATTGACGGACCGACATACACTAATGTGTCGTCTCGAGTCGATTGATTGCTTGATGCACGAGAGGGATGCCGGCTCTATTTTGTTTCGCGGCCGCCATTCGAATCCTCGGCAGTGCCGGCTCACATGGATGCGCGAATTCCAAAGATTATTTGATTGGAGCGGAACGCTTGTATCGGGAATACCGGTTGCGCCATGTTGTACCATCGCCACTCGACGTATGTAGCAAAGTGCTCGCCGTAACCTACCAGAAACCTTCCGAACGGTTGATAGTACCGCGTCGCCGAATCGCCGACCGAGTAGTAAAGCGCACCGCCGGCGGTGAGGCGAGGTTGCAGCCCTCTCCACTTTCCCAAAGCCGTGTCGATCAGAGCCACACCCGTGTGGGCTGTGTCTTGAAACAGGCTGTTGGCACGCTGCAAAGTGCTCGGCACTAAGAAAAGTATCGCGGAGTCCAAGGTTCCATATGTATATTCGGCGAAAATGCTGACTCGTTTCCCTCCATTCGGCAGCCAGTTCAGGCCAAATGAGGTCTGGCGGCTCGTCAGGTGATACTGAATCAAGGGGTTCGGATTGGAGTTGGTCAAACTGTTGAACGTGGCATTCAGCTGTAGAGCCGGCAGGATCTGGTAGCGGGCTCGTAACCGGGCGGACTGATAGTCGTATAGACTCGTCCTAAAATAGACGTGATTACCCGGCGCCCCTTCTATGTCCGCGGTAGCCGTGAGCTTCTGCTTCCAGCGATAGCTCAACCCCGCCAGCACGGTGTTGCGGTTGAGTGCGGCTGTTTCGAAAGGCCCACTCACCCCTGTAGCTTCTCCGATAAACGCAAGCGGAGCCAGCGCGTTGCCCCACTCATAGCGGTAGCCGGCGCGGATGGTCAGGGAAGGAACTGGATCGAAAAGCAGATCGAGTTCCTGGCGATTGTAGTTCGTCTGCAGGATTCCATAATTCAGAGTCACCATCGGGGTCGTGCTGATACCGCCTGCTGTCGTGAATTGCTGAGTTGCAATTGCCGAGCCGTCAGAATGGAGGCGGTCCGTGCTCCAGGCCTCTAAAATCCGCAGCCAACTAATGGGCCGTATTTCCGCGCTGAAGCCACCCGATGTGTGAGGTTGGAGTGATTGCGATGAAATCGCGGAAGTTTGCGCGGCGTAAAACTGAAAACTCGGACGGTCGAAGATGTTGCCGGTAATCGTCTCGCCGAACCGTGTACTTGCAGCAGGCTGGGAGAACATGAACTGTCCTGTTATATCCAGCCACGGGAATGGGGTTGCCGTAAGGATGCCTTGTGAATAGGTGCTATCGGCATGGGTTGAATAGCCTTGTGTGCCGCTCGAGAGAAACAGAGTCTGGCCCAGGAACGGACTGCCGAGGTTTCCATAGTTCGGATTCGAGTTATTGCTATTATTTTGCGCTCCCTGGAAGAAGATCCCTCCCTGTTCCAGCGTGAGATGCCAGTGGTCGTACTCAACCCGGATACCGCCGTGAATGTCATTCGCGTGGGTGCTAATGCCGGCAAGCACTGGATATTCGTTCGATGTTTCTACAATCGTCACAATGCCGGAACCGGACACGGAACTTCGGTCGTAGCCCAAGAACGGGATGAAGTGCCGTTGGGGCAACACATTCAGCGTCAAACTGCTATTCCGCAGGAAAAGATCGCGAGACTGTTCGTCGAGGAACGTGTGGTTGATGGATGCCAAAGGATCGGCAAACTGAGGAAGAAAGTTGTAATAGGCAATGTTCTTGAAGTTGAAAATCAATTCGTACGTTCGCTCGCGGCGCGCATTGACCTGTACGGATGAATACGGCTCGCCGCCTACCGAACTGACACGTATACCCAGTCGATCGTAGAGCCGGCGTTTTGGATCTCGCAACAGGAAGTCGGCGCCGAAGAGCTTGGGCCCCTCTCCCAGGTTGATTACGCTTCTATACGTGGGCATGTTGCCGCCAATACCACTAATCCATCGGTAGCCCGCGTCAATGCTTCCGGTGAATGGCGTGGTAGGTTCGACAATCGGCGGCTCCGGGCGGATTCCCGGGTTTTTAGGGGCGGTGAAGGGCTGCAATTCGGGCCTCGGCGCTTCCGGCTCATCGGCCAGTGTCTGTCCGGCCGGCGTCGATGGAGCGCCTCCAGGCAGCGGTGAGGCTGTAGGCTGTGCCCACAGCGATAGTGCCGCGCCGAGTAGCGCCAGAATGAGTCTCATCGCTCGAAGATGGGGTCCACGTGAGATCCGTGGATCTTCTGATGGCAGATTGTGCAATTCTGGAATCGGGCGCTCCTCAAGTCATGGAAAGCCGGGGGTACTCCGCCCAGATTGCTGGTCAGCGTGATATTCGCGTGACACTCAAGGCACACCTGCGCCACGTTGTAACGGATAAGCATTCGGGAATTGGTTGAGCCATGCGGCTCATGACACGCTCCGCATCCTTGAATTTTGAGCGGGGGGTGCTCGAAGGCAAAAGGGCCGCGCAGGTCGGAATGACATTGATAACAGTTTGGTTCATTTGCCGAGACCGTCTTGATCTGCCACGGCAGGAAACTGCCGTGCGGATTGTGGCAGTCCGTGCAGGACATTGCGCCCTGGGCCAGCTTGTGTGTGAAGGGTTCCTGGAAAGCCGCCCAAACGTTGTTGTGGCAGCTCGCACACATCTGATTTACTTCAGGGTTTTTCCAAGGATAAAGATAGTTGAATCCTTTATGAACGGAGTGACAGGCCGTGCAGGGCACTGAGTTCTTCACATGCGATCCTCGAATACGGCCGATCTGTGTTCGCTGGTTAAAGTGGCACTTCAGGCAATCCTCATCCGCCCGTTTGGGCGAGGCGGTCGCGGGGTTCAGAATATCGAGTGCCGACAGGGTCTGGGCATGTTTCGACCCGGGGCCGTGGCAGGCTTCGCAGGCCTTTCCTTCCCATTTGCCGCGCGCTTCGGCTTCCACGGAATAGTGGGGGTTCTTGCGAAAAGCATTGACGATATCTTCATGACACGCCTTGCATGTCTCCGAGCCGGCGTAGGCAGACTGGACATTGGACGGGGAGTTCTGCGCCGCAAGCGTATGGTTTGGGAGTAGCGCTGCCCACGCTGCCGCGAGCAGCGGTCCCGGCCACAGCCGATGAGTGGTCATTTAGCGCCCCGCTTAGCCCTGTCAGACCTAAACGAGCGCCGAGCGACGCGCCAGGCGGCAACCCAATCACGCCGCCACGCCAGCCGGCAGACTTCCTAGGCAGCACCTCGTGAAGACCTACCGGCAACCACTTGCAATTTACCGTGATCATCGCAATGAGTGCCATGGGCATGGTGCAAATGGCCATCGACCAGGTAATCGGTGTGATTCCCGTGGGGTACGGCTTCGTGGCCGCAATTCACGCCATGAACGTGCTTGCTGTCGTGCCCGGAGCAGTTGTGGCTTGGGGTACACTTCTCCGGGTTGACCGAACTCACCTCAATGACGTGGTCGTCGACGTGGTCTCCATGAGCATGGTGCAGGTGACCATCGTGTAGATAATCCGTGTGGCCATCATGCTTCACTGCGAGATGTCCGCAGTCTGGGCCATGCTGATGGCTGTGAGTACCGGCGTGCTCCTGGTGGTTCGCTGACATGTCCATTCCTTTCACAAAGACTGCTGCCGGCCGCCGTTGATTTAATAGCCGACTGCATGGGCGAATCGATTCCGAATCGAATGGCGTGGTTCATTAATTTCATCGACGACCTCCCGTGCCCGAGGTTCAGGTACGCCCGGCCGGACGGCACCGAGAGTCTGCGCCTGCTCCGGCGGCGAGGCGGCCGGGATTCAGGCTCCAATTTGAACCCTGCATTTGAACCCTGCATCGGGAAAGTCTTGAAAAAATAAGGCCGGCATCTGGTCATTTACATCGAAGGAGCGATGGGAGTGATATATGCCAGGCAGGGGTTTTCTAGGGCCGGTTTTGCTAGTGTCAATTACTCCGATAGCATTGATCTTCAACATATTCGGACAGGCACCTTACCCACGTTCTCTCAACATCTCTAAGCCAACAAGTTCTTTATCGATTGCTGTTACACCATTCACTGACGAGTCCGCTCTGAGAGTGAAGGTGAACACCAACTTGGTGCAAATACCAGTGACGGTCATCGACAAGACAGACCAGGCAGTGGATCATTTGGGCAAAGACAATTTCCTGCTCTACGAAAATGGCGTACAGCAGACAATTTCTCATTTCGAGACGGGAGAATCGCCGATTTCAGCGTGCCTGGTATTTGATTCGAGCTTAAGCATGGCAGATAAGATTCACAAATCGATCGAGGCCATCTCTGAAATACTGGACACTGCCATCGGCAATGATGAATACTGTTTAGTGCGCTTCAGTAACCTGGCGGAGTTAATGGTGGGAATGACAGACGGGACCAAGCGGGTCGCCAACACACTAAAATACATCCACCCTGGTGGGTTCACAGCACTTCTGGACGCCATTTATCTCAGCCTGGGAGAAGTCAAGCATGGCCACAACACCAGGAAGGCAATCGTCCTGATTTCTGATGGGGGTGACAACAGAAGCGAGCACACTGCAAACCAGATCAAGCAAATGGTTCGGGAAGCGGATGCTCAAGTCTATTCCATCGGAATACTGGCGCCTGACGATCAGATGTTCTCGCCGGAGGAAATTAACGGTCCAGCCCTCATGAAGTCGATATCCCACGAGAGCGGCGGACGTCTGTTTCGGATTCATGAAATCAGCGAACTGCCATCGGCCGTTACCAAAATCAATACGGCGCTCCGGCATCAGTATATTTTGGGCTATTACCCCAAGGATGCTCGTAATGACGGACAGTATCGGCACATAACGGTCAAGCTCGACCTGCCTAAGGGGATGCCGCGTGTACGCGCCTACTGGCGGACCGGTTACTATTCTCCATCCGAATAAGCATTTCTCATCGGGTCCAACGAAGCGTCCATTACGGTGCGAAGCCGCTTATCCCGCATGTGAATCGGTACCACCAGGCCGGCATCTTAGTGAGCGAACAATAGGTTTCGGTGCGGGCTGCTGGGGCTGATCCCGGCACCTGTGACGAGTAGGATGCGATCCGGGAGGTAGAACAATGAAAAAAGGCTTACTAGCTGCAATTTTGTCAGTCGGCCTGTTGCTGGGGCCAACGCCCACGGCTCAGTCGGCCACCCGGAGTCATGCGGGAGCGCCGCGACACGTTCGGCACCGTCATAGGCGAGGTAGAGGCAGTGCTGCGCGCAGGATGGGCGTCGGAGCACTGGGCGGAGCTGCGGTGGGAGGCGTATTAGGGCGGGGCCGCGGCGCGATGATCGGGGGAGCCGTTGGTGCAGGCGCGGGCGCCCTCCACCACCGCCAGCGAAGACGCCGCCGCACTTGGTGAAGCTGCTTGGGTGAAAGCTTCGGCCAGGGGAAACATAGGACGATGCCTTACAGCGACGACATTACGATCGCGGGCGGGAGTGGGTGCGCTTATTGGTGGGTCAGCGAGGGGGACTGCTTGCAACCGTAAGCGACCTTAGTCTCCGGCAGTCGGTTCGAGCTCGCGCTCTGAGGCAGTTTCCGCCTTGAAAGCCGCCAGTCTGCCCCCAGCCAGGAGTTGTTTCGAATCGACCAGACCAAACAGCTCCATGAATTTGGAAACGAGGCCGGTCCAACCGGTCTGGTGGCTGGCTCCGAGGCCGGCGCCGTTGTCACCATGGAAGTATTCGTAAAACAATAGGTAGTCTTTCCAGTGGGGATCTGTCTGAAACTTCCTTGTGCCTCCGAACACGGGTCGCCGTCCGGAATCATCCCGCAAGAAGATTCGGACGATGCGCTTCTCAATTTCGTGGGCGACCTCAAAAAGGTTCATCCAGTTGCCTGACCCGCTCGGACATTCCACCTTGAAGCTGTCACCGTAATACAGATAGTAAGACAGGAGTCCACGAATCAACAGCGCGTTGACAGGTATCCAAACAGGCCCGCGCCAGTTCGAATTACCACCGAACATGCTGGTGTCGGATTCGGCCGGAAGGTAGCTCACCCTGTGCTCCAGCCCCTGCGCGGTGAAGACATAGGGATGCTCGGCGTGATAACGGGAAAGCGCCCGGATTCCATACGGGCTCAGAAATTCGTCTTCGTCGAGCATCCGCGCCAGGATCCGCCGGAGTCGCTCCTGACTCACCAGAGCAAGGATGCCTCGGCCGAATAACCCGCGGTGCTCTGGTCCGGTGGCATGAATACTGCGCACCAGTTCAGGCATTTGACACATGCGTTCCCGGAAAGTAGCCGCGGCATGTGGAACCAATTCCATCTGCCACGGCTCGATCACCGTGGCCGCACAAATCGGCAACAGCCCTACCATGGATCGAACCTTCAGGCGGGTGGAGCTGCCGTCCGGGAAGCGGAGTACGTCGTAATAGAATCCGTCTTCTTCGTCCCACATCCCGTCGGGTCCGGTATGATTCATGCCGCGAGCGATCCACAAGAAGTGATCCGCGAATTTTGCCGCCATGTCGTCGTAAGTGGGATCGTGGGCTGCAATCTCCACGGACATCTCAAGCATGTTTTGGCAATACAGGGCCATCCAGGCAGTGCCGTCGGCCTGTTCGAGGTAGCCGCCGCCGGGTAGTGGGGCGCTCCGGTCGAAGACGCCGATGTTGTCCAGTCCCAGGAAGCCACCCTCGAAGACGTTCTTGCCAAAGCGATCCTTCCGGTTGACCCACCAGGTGAAGTTCAGGACCAGCTTGCGAAAGCAGCGTCGAAGGAATTCGATGTCGCCTTCCCCGTGTAGCGCCTGCTCAGTACGGTACAGAAACAGTGTCGCCCAGGCATGCACCGGCGGGTTGACGTCACTGAAGTTCCACTCGTACGCCGGGATCTGGCCAGAGGGGTGGAGGTAGAGACGGTTGAGCAGCAGGTCGAGCTGGTCTTTAGCGAAGTCGAGATCAACGGTCGAGAGCGCGATCGCATGGAACGCTAAATCCCAGGCGGCATACCACGGATATTCCCACTTGTCCGGCATCGAGATCATGTGCTCGTTGACCATGTGGAACCATTCATTGTTCCGGATGTGCGGGTTACCAGACAGGGAATCAGCGCCATGTTCGTCCAGCCACCGGTCCACGTCGAAGTTGTAATATTGTTTTCCCCACAGCATGCCGGCCAGCGCCTGCCGCATGATTCGCGCCTCGTCTTCGGTCACGCCGTGCGGAATGATGGTGCGGTAGAAGTCGCCGGCCTCGTGGCGGCGCATGTCGATTATTTTGCCGAAATGTTCGTCGAATGCATTCCCCAGTTCGGAAGGTGCCTGGTTACTTAGGCGCAGCCAAATCGTGGTGGTTTCACCTCCCTGGATACTCATCTTGTAATATGGCGCAGCCTTGGTCCCGGTATGTGCCGGATTGACCGCTTCCTGATTTCCGCCGATCAGATAACTATGGAACCCATCCTTCACATACGGGCCCGCATTGTCGTAGCCAAAGATGAGCCGATTGTTGGTTTCGTTGTCGGTGAATAGGAAGGGGACCTTTGCATCGCAGTAAAGGAAGTATTCACCGAGATCCGTATGGCATGCTGCTATAGCGTGGGTGCCATTTGGACAGGCAGCCTGTGCTAAGCGTGGCTTGGCGGAGGGCTGCCAGCTCCAAGTATTACGAAACCACAGAGTTGGCAGAATGTGTAGCGGGGCGGCTTCCGGCCCGCGATTACAGGCGGTGATCTGGATTAGGGTGTCCTCCGGCGTGTTCTTCGCGTACTCCACAAACAGATCGAAGTAGCGATCGTCATCGAAGACTCCAGTGTCCAGAAGTTCATATTCTAGATCAGCCCGGCTGCGCCGCCGGTTGGTGCGCACCAGGTCATTGTACGGATAGGTAGTCTGAGGATACTTATACAGGTACTTCATGTAAGAATGGGTCGGGGTGCTGTCGAGGTAGAAGTAATACTCCTTTACGTCCTCGCCGTGGTTCCCTTCGCCATTGGTCAGGCCGAAGGCGCGTTCCTTTAGGATCGGGTCACGGCCATTCCACAAAGCGACTGCAAAGCACAATAGCTGGCGGTCATCGGATATACCCGCCAAGCCGTCTTCGCCCCACCGGTATGCGCGCGAGCGGGCTTGGTCGTGGGTGAAATATTCCCAGGCATTGCCATTGGCACTGTAATCCTCGCGGACGGTTCCCCACTGCCGCTCACTGAGGTAGGGGCCCCACTTTTTCCAATTCGCCGTGCCGTTCCTTGCCTCAGTCAGACGGACATGTTCTGCGCTTTGGGGCATCTTAGCTGTTTCCTTCTTCTAAGACCTCTTTACTGCGCCGGTCTTACTGCTGCTTGGATCTCTTTTTGGGCTGTCTACTCGACCACGTGATGGCCCCATTCGACAGATCGAGATAGAGGCTAAAGGCCCAAGTTTGTTGCTGATGATCGAAGACCTTTCCACGGTTTAAGTTTTGTCACTCCGAGAATCGAAGTCTCGTGGGCACGAAATCTAACGGGCCGCCGTGGATTCAAACGGAGACCGTGAACAGCCTTCAGTGGTGGTCCAACGAGCCGGAGAACTCCGCAAAACAAGTCGGAAGCAAACGCCAAGCCGTCTGAGGTGGCAGTGGCGCGAAAGGGTCCCCATGAAATCGAGACTGATTCTTCTGACTGCTGCATGTGCTTTTTTACCGGTGAGTGCGGACAAGACCCGGGTAGACTTCGACCATGGTGCTCATTTCACCGGGTTCAAGACGTATTGTTGGATACGGACAGCCGATTCCGATCTCCCCGATTCGCTGTTTCCCAATCAAATCATGCAAGGCCGAATCGCTACCTTCATTGACGCGGCTCTGTCAGCTAAAGGCTTGAAACGTGTTGAATCGAACGGAGATCTGGTTGTCGGTTACCACGTGAGTGTCTCCGAAGAACCGGTCTACACGACTTTCAACGACGGTTGGGGTTGGGGCTGGAATGGAGGTATTTCAACCACGACGACTGCAATCATTTACCACAGTACCTTGGTCGTTGACATATGGACGGCACGTGCCCACCTTCTTTTCCAGGGCATGTCAACCCAGACGATCAGTTCCCGCCCATCGAGAAACGCCAGGAGATTCGCTAAGGCAATCGATGAAATTTTCGAGAAGTACCCACCTCAGGTGTGAGGACCGGTCGGACTCGCCAGCCGCAGGAACGGCACCTTGCCGTGATTGGGAGAGCGGTATATTTCAGCGAAGCGGAAAAGCCGCAAACACCAGTGCGAGCGATAAGGTCAGTACCAAAACCATTGCCGCGATCCATCCGGCCGGGCTAAGGATTTGCAAGGGGTCTTGCGGCCGGGTTCTCATAATTTCTTCCTCCGTTATTGTCGAGGACCCTGCAGGTTGAGCCGCGGTTCATTTCCCAACGTTACTTGCGTAGCCGGCAAGAACCATACCCACGACTACGAACCCTCTGCGGGTTCAGGACGGATTTGCGGGGGGCTTTTCACTTCCCGCAGAGGGCTCATCGGGTGGCATGAACGAAGTTTCAAGGATCGCCCTCACTCGCTCGACACTCTTTTGCAGAAGCTTCAACATTTCGCGAGCCTCCGAACCAAGCCGTTCGCTGTATTCATCCGCGATCCAGTCACTGATGAAAGAGATCGTGCATAGCGGAGACAGTAAGTCATGGGCGGCAACCGGTCCGCCACGCCACATTCTTTGAGCGCCATTGACGCCGGCCACCTGGCTCGCCCCACTCTGGTCTCCGGCTGGATGCCTGCTTAACGGACTGACCTGATTGGGAGACGTTTCCGTCTCACTCAAGACCCGACTGGCCGAACATGAGGAGACGGCCACTGCGTTCGAGACGACTTCTTGCATTTTGTCCTCAATCCATCACGGAGAGGCACGTTCCTCGAAATCGTCTCGTATTGCTCAGGCCACCAGAGACGACGCGGGGGAACCGTCGCCACTACGTTTTGCGCTGAAGCCTTACTTTAAGGGCAGAACCCACCGTCGTCAAGACCCATATTTATAAGTAAGAGAAATCCTCGATTCTTAGGTCGATTCGGGTGCCCTGCCTGGAAATGGGTCGGGCTGGCTCGTAACGCGACTTTGATGGTTGCAGTCCGAAGGCCCTTCGACAGCGGGGCCAACTAAATAGTGTGTGGTTCAACCTGACCACCCGAGCGGCTGAAATGGGCCACTTCAAAAGGGATTACGCTGAGTTCAGCTCAATGTTATGAATGGGTTACACTTGGCGTGAGATCTGCAGGGAAATTCTTGAACGTACATTTCCCACGGAGAGAGATTGATCTCTAAAAGGTACTGACGGGCGCCGATGAGTATGGAGCGGGCAGTCCCACCAACGCTGATGTCGGCTGATAACACAGAAGAGCGATTGCGAAGTGATCTGTATACGGCGCTGGTCGAACTGACCAATGCCGCGGCTCACGAAAAACCCGCGATTGTGGCACGTCTCAGTGAAATCTGCAGGCAACTACATCAAGTGGTCACTCGCGGCAACATTCCGACAAAACAGCGGTGACCGCTCTTCTGTGGTCACGGATACCCAGAATAACAATTCGGCAACCGAAACGAGGGCAACCCGCTCAACTTCTCGAAAAGAGGCGCGACAGCCTTGGGAACGCCGCCTGCCGCCGCGCCTCGGGAAAGGAACGAGGCTGCCACTGTCCTTTCCCTACTGATTAGCGATTCCGGTTTTTGTCATTGTGGTGTAACAGATGGGGTCTACCTCTACCGGCGCGGACCGGCGCCAATTTCTCTGGTCCTAGCGACCCCGGCCGTGTAGCAGCAAGCGACCTTAGAATCGAAAGGCGGGTCCCGCACTGAATTGGAACTGATTCAGAATTCCGCCGTCGAGAGCGACTATGCAACCAACTACGCAGACCACACGTTGAAGCTCTGCTTGCATGACAATGGGGAGGTACTCCGCCTGGAACCTGAATCCCCAGTGCCGTGAGGGGAAAACCTTCACGCCACCTCCTATGCCAAAGACGAACCGTACGGCACTTGCTGCCGGGGTAGTTGTTCTCGCCGCACCGAGACTCACCGTAAGGAACGGGTTAACCTTCTTGGATTCTTGTACGGCCCACTCGTGTGAGAAATCGGCGAGAAAATGGTCTATTGTCACAGCGGGATGAAAGGATGAACGGACGGGTGACAGCACAACTGGGTCTAGATCGACGCCAAGATGTGTATTTTGCCGTATCCATCGAAACTGGATCGAGTTGCAGTCCTTGCAGTAATCAATGTCGTCTCCGTCGAATCGGACTCCGCCGGCAATGCCGAAACTCAGTCCGCTTCCCAGGTGCGCGTTGAAATTCGGCACTCCCTGCTGTTCGAGCCTCCAAGTTCCACCAAGGATACCGCCAACCAGCGGAGTCACTTCAAATCTCTGTCCCTGAGCGGATCCAAGGCTCACGAGCACGATACCCAGAATACGGAATGGCACGGATCCGGGTGCGAAACGACAGACTTCCCACCTCTTCATAGGGTGTTTCCTTCCAATGGAGTTTTCAGGTTTGGTAGCGTTGATGCAACTTGAAGGCGGGTCGAATCAAGAAATGTTGCGATATGACTCGCGCACTGTGGTTTGGATCGACCAGTGCGTTTATCCCCAGGAATCTTGTCGCCAATCACGATTCGCCATAGAATTTCGAATGTGCGGTTTAGTACGAGATTGAACAGGGACTCCGATCAAATCTTCGAACAAGTGGTCCCCTATAGGCTTCCGACGACGCTATGTTTCTGCCCAAGTTGCAAAAAGCAGACTGCCCACGAATTGAAGCAGAGCCCGTACGGGACTCGCCGCGCCATCAGACACTGCGTTCTGTGTAATGAGCGGTTTCTCCGGGAGGAACTCGACCGGGACTGACAGCGCCGCAGAATTCAGCAGGCAATGCCGATTTTCCAATCCCCTGAAACTTAGAGAACTTCTCATCTGTGGATCGGCGCGCATCCGGTCTCGAGCCAGGAGGCCCGCCGTCTTCCAAATCAAAAAATAGAATCCGTCGATTGTGTTGCGCATCACCCATGCGACAGATCCAATCGAGTTCCGATGGGGCAGGTCTTGAACTGTTCGGTCTAGAATGGCCAAGCCTGGTTCTGGAATTTCAATTTCCGGCTTGAGGGGAACATGGCTTCAACACAAACCTTGGTCAGCACACCTAGAGTGGCGCTAGAAGATCCGCTAGCCTATCTGCCTCGGTCGACTGTTAAGAAGTATTGGAAAGGCGAAGTGATCTATAGTGAATCTCAACCACTAACCCACCTCTACCTCGTTTTGAGTGGAAGTGTGATGGTTTCACGTTCTACAACTCCAGAAACCGAAATCGTCATTGATATTTACCAGCCCGATGAGTTTTTCGGTGAATCGGCGCTTCTTGGTTCTCCCTGCTGCTCGGAGCAAGCGCGGGCCGGGCAAGATTCTCGCGTGATGTTGTGGACTAGAGATCATGTCGAGCAAGTCATCTCGCGTCAGCCACGCCTGGCCCTTGCCCTCATCCAAGTGATGGTACAACGTGCCACGGGTTTCGTTCGGCGGATTGAAAGCCTCTGCACGGAAAACGTCCAGCAGCGCTTAGTGAGGCTACTCCTCCGGTTGGCGCATCGCACAGGGACTCTCGATCGAACTGGCTGGATCCGTCTGAAGCCGATGACACACGAGCTGATCTCGCGGCATTTAGGTACGACGCGAGAAGTCGTATCTGTAACAATGAATCGCCTGAAACGGTTGGGTTACCTTCGTTATTCACGCGCGGCGATAGTGATCGACAGCAGAAGCCTTCAGACGCTCGTTCCAAGCGACAAATAGGCGGAACGCCTTTAACAGGCGGATACGCGAGCAGCACTCGCCGGCGGACCTTCACCCCCTGAAGTGCGCTTAGGTTTCCGGAACGGTCCGACCATGCGAGCCGCTTCGCCACTTTCCGCCGGAATTGCCCAACAGTTCGAAGGGTAAGTCAGGCGCGCTCGGGGCGCTCCAGACTGTAGTAATCTGGGACGAAGAAATGCTCCAGGAACGCCCCCTTTCGGTCGATCGATCTGTGGAAGTCCAGTAACGAGCTGCGCCTCCATGGGTCTCACCGCAATCGCTGACAAACCCGCCTCCCGAAAGACGCGCCGTCGCCGGCATCCACGCCGGAAGCGGACAAGACTTCCCGGTTTGCTCTTTCTGTTGGCCATCGGCCTTGGCGTGGTCGGAGTGCTCGTGCAATCGCGCTATACCTTTACGCCGCAGTCGCCCGTACGCGTGCGTCTCCAGTGGCCGCTGGTGATCGCACCCCGTATTACAACGGCCGGGACTTCGGAAGCCCAAGCCGATCAGTTCGGCCGCCGGCTGACGGCGTACCAACAATACACCTGCAATAAATTTGGTAATGCGTGCCGCGTGGCGTTGGCCGTACAGCGCGCCGAGAACCCGCGCGGCGCCTGCGAAATCTACCACTACAACTCGGATGGCACGCTCGACTGGGGATATTTCCAGATCAATACCGTGCATCTGAAACGCGTGGGAGTCAACCTGCGCGACCTGCTCGATTGCAAGGCGAACATCGATTTCGCTTACGTGCTGTTTCAGGAGCGCGGTTTCGAGCCCTGGACTACTTATACCAGCGGAGAGTATCGAAAGTATCTGCGCGATTGATCTTGCAGTTTCGCCTTACCCGCCGCCGCCGACCTGCTGGTACTTGCTGCGCACGATCTTCGCGGGATCGGCATCGGCCGGAACCACAACGCTGTAGAAGGGGTTCATCATCTCTTCCCACGTCATCGTGCCGTAGTACACGGTGCGGTTCGGGTTCGGATTGAATTTGTTATTCACCGAATTGTCGAAATGAGCGTACACGTGCATCACCGTGCCCTTCGGCACTTTGATGCCGACGTTATACCCGAGCTGCCAGTTGAAATCGTAGTGCGGCACGCTCAGAACGGTCTGCTTGCGCCCGTCGGGGTACTCCAGCACGTACGTCATGTCCTTGCCGCGAAAGTGCATGTGCGGCATCAGGTAGACGAGTTCCGCATCCTGGAGGAAGGTCACCTCGGCTGGAGGGCTTTCCCAATTCCCGTCGTTTGGCGGAATCGCGAAGCGTTTCGGATCGGTGGGTGAAGACGTTAGCAACGAAACATAGCGCCGCTCGGGGGGAGTCTTCGCTACCGTAAAACCGAGCTTCACGTGGTCGGTGACCGCGGTGCCGTTGGGCGTGTAGTGCAGGTTGAACGCGATGTCGTAACCGGCCGGAATCAGTTTCGCGGCGTGGATGGGCCGGTAATCGGCGGCGAAATTTCCCGGCAAAT
>Ga0126371_10000532_pt1 | contig 31660 bp, 23 predicted proteins | sample PanSoiMetaPlot_4_FD_110145 | JGI IMG/M metagenome (GOLD analysis project Ga0126371, IMG submission 110145) | Tropical forest soil microbial communities from Panama - MetaG Plot_4 | ecosystem: Environmental > Terrestrial > Soil > Tropical forest > Bulk soil | place: Panama | collected 2016-02-17 | reverse complement strand
GAGACGTACATCCCGCTCTCCGTCCCGGCGAAGAGCAGCCCGGCCTTCCTGGTATCGGACCGGAGCACCCGCGCAAAGCCCCCACTCACCTGATCGGCGGGCAGCCCCTCCACGACCTTGGTCCAGTTCGCTCCGTAGTCCCTGGTCCGATAGAACGAGGGCGAGTTCTCACCGCCGGCGCGGAGCGCGACGTAGGCCTCCCCCGCGGCGAAATGCGACGCGTCGATGGACGAAATCGCGCCCGTCACGTTCGGAATGTCGACTTCCTTCCACATGGCACCATGATCCCGCGTGACGTGGATCCGTCCGTTCGTGGTCCCGGCCCAGATCACACCGCCGGCGATCGCCGACGTCGCGAGCGCGGTGATGCTGGCGCCCGCCCCAGCCCGTCCGCCGCCAAAGCCCGGGCCGGTCTGCGGCCGCGGCATGGCGAGGTCGCCTGAGAGCTTCCGCCAATGCAGACCGCCGTCGGTTGTCGCCATCACGTACTGGTAACCGGTGAGCAGCTCGTGGGGGTTCGTCGCCGTAAAGAGCAGCGGTTGGTCCCCGTTTGCCCTGAGATCCAGGGAGCTGTCGATGTTCGGGGCCACATTGATCCACTGACCGCTGGGATTACTGATGCGCATCAGGCCAGCCGTCATGTTCAACGCGTAGATATGTCGCGGATCGAGTGGGTCGGGCACGATCGGGCCCCGCTCGAACCCCGGGTTCGGCAGCCAGTCGAACATCGAGACCTGCCCCAGGTCGCCGCGGCCTCGGGTCTGAATGGCGCAGGCGTCTTGCTGCGTCGCGTAGATCCAGTACGGGTACTGATTGTCCACCGAGATGTGGTAGATCTGCTCCGTGGACTGGTTGTACCACGAGCTCCAGTTCTCCCCGCCATCGAGCGAGACCTGCGCGCCCTGATCGAGGCCCATGAACATCCGCTTGGGATCGTCGGGATCGAGCCAGAACGTCTGAGGATCATCGCCACCAGGCGATCCCTTCCAGCCATCGAAGTGCTCGCCACCATCCGTCGAGCGATAGACCGCCGTCGCGATGGTGTAGACGATGTCCGGGTTCCCGGTGTTCACCCATACGCCCGACGTGTAGTTCCCCTGGCCATTGGCGATGCGGGCATCCCCGGCATCCATGCGGCGCCAGCTCGACCCGCCATCGTCCGAGCGCCACAGGCCCATTCCGGCGGGGCCCACGACGAACATCCGCTGCGCGTTGGTATGCATCGCAATCGCGACCGACAGGCGTCCGGACAGGGGCGGCAGTCCCCCACCTTTGATCTCCGTCCACGTCACGCCTTCGTCGGTCGACTTGTAGAGACCCGTGCCCGGACCGGTCTGCTGAAAGCCGCCGCCGACCGTCCGTCGGGTCGTCGCCAGCATCACCTCGGGATGATCGTACGCCCATTCGAGATCGGAGACCCCGACGGAATCACCGGCCCCCAGCGTGCGTGACCAGGTCTTCCCGCCGTCCGTGCTGCGGAACACGCCCCGCATCGGTCCGGCAATCCGCGGAGCGCCGAGGACACCCATGAGCACGACGTTGGGATCTTTGGGGTCGACGAGCATGGAAGAGATGCGGCGCGTGTCGTCCATGCCGAGGTGGGTCCAGGTCGCGCCGGCGTCGGTGGACTTGTAGACTCCGTCGCCGTCATTCACGAATCCCGTGCCCACGTAGACGATGTTCGGGTCAGACGGGGCGACCTGCACCGCGCCGATCGACGACACCGTCTTGATCGCATCGAAGACGGGAAACCAGGTGGTGCCCGCACTCGTCGTCTTCCACACGCCACCGGTCGGGGTGCCGAAGTAGTAGACCCCGGGCTGGCCGATGGCTCCGGTCACCGCGGTAACCCGGCCCCCGCGGAACGGACCGACGTTCCGCCAGACCAGTCCGGACAGGAGTGAGGGATCTACTTGCGCAACGGCGGGACGTGACAAGGTTCCGATCAACAGCAGCGTGGCCGGGACGGCGAGGGATCGCATTGTCATCCTCGAGGTGGGCGTGATGAAGCGGATAACATACCGGCTTCCCGTGTGGGCGCTCGTCTCGCTGGCCTGGGTGGTCCCCGGCGCCCTCGCGGCTGTGGAGTTGTACGCACGAGCCCGTCTGGAACGTTGGACCGGCGTCTCGTGGCGGGATTTCGTGTTCGATGGAGTGGACTGGGGGATCTACGGCGTTCTCACACCCGCTGTATTCTGGGTGGGCCGCCGCTATCCGCTCCAGCGCGGGACCCTGCGACGCACCCTTCCGATTCACCTCGCCGGCGCGCTCGCTTTGTGCGTCGCCTGGGCGGTGCTCGGCACAATTCTCAGGCACTTCATCCACGCCGGCGGTGAAGCCCTGCTGAGCTGGATCCTTACCACGCTCCCCTTTGGGGTCGCAGTCTACTTCGCCATGCTCGGCGTCCAGCACGCGACGGCGTATTTCACCCAGTCCGCCACGCTGTCGGCCCAGCTCGCCGACGCCCGCCTGGCCGCCCTGCGCATGCAGCTGCACCCGCACTTCCTCTATAACAGTCTGAACGCCGCCACGGTCATCGTGCGGGACCGGGACACCGCGACCGCCGCGCGGATGCTCGAGCTGCTAGGGGAAATGCTGCATCGGGTGATCCGCGCGGACCGGCCCCCAGTGGTCCCGCTCTCGGACGAGCTCGAATTCGTGCGGCAATACCTGACCATCGAGCAGATCCGTTTTCCCGATCGCCTGCACCCCGACATCATCGTCCCGGACAACCTGCTCGACGCGCAGGTCCCCGACTTCATCCTCCAACCCCTCGTGGAAAACGCCATCCGGCATGGGCTCGCGCAGCGCGTCGGGGCGACCATGTTACGGATCGAGGCCCGCCGCGAGGAGGACGATCTCGTCCTGACCGTGACGGACGACGGACCCGGTCCGGGAGACGTGACGGCGACGGAAGGAGTCGGATTGGCGAATACGCGCGAGCGGCTCCAGACCCTGTACGGAGACCGCGGATCGCTGACGCTCGTCCGCACGGCGACCGGAGGGGCCCTGGCGACCGTTCGCATGCCCTTCCGGCCGGGAGCCGCCCATGAGTGAGATTCGCGCGCTGATCGTGGATGACGAGCCACTGGCGCGACGCGGGATCCGCCAGTTGCTGGCATCGCATCCCGATGTCGTCGTGATCGGCGAGTGCCGGGATGGGCGCGAGGCCGTGCGCGCGCTGGCCACGACAAGACCCGATCTGGTGTTCCTGGACGTCCAGATGCCGGGGCTCGACGGCCTGGGCGTGGTCCGCGTGCATGGCGTCGAGCGCATGCCGGTGACCGTATTCATCACCGCGCACGATCAGTTCGCCGTGGATGCGTTCGAAGCCCAGGCCCTGGACTACCTGGTCAAGCCGCTCTCGGAGAGCCGCTTTCGTGAGACGCTCACCCGCGCCCGGGAGCGCCTGCGGATGCATGACGCGGTGGCCCTCGCGGCCAAGCTCTCGGCCCTGCTCCGGGGCGAGCCGGTGGCGACGAACGGGACCGGGCGAGCTCCCGCGCCACGGGCGCCGATCGCCGTCCCGACCGATACCGGGGAGCTGCTCCTCGATCAGGGGGAGATCGACTGGATTGAAGCCGCCGACGACTACGCCGTGATCCACGCCGGCGGCAAGTCCCATCGCGTGCGCGCCGCCCTGTCGGCCCTCGAGTCCCGGCTCGACCCCGCCCGATTCACGCGGATCCACCGGTCGAACGTGGTCCGGCTGGACCGGGTTCGTGAGTGGAAGGCCGACGCCGACGACGAAATGGTGGTCGTGCTCCGCGACGGGACCGAATTGCCGGTGAGCCGCCGCCGCGCGGCCCACGTCAAGGCGTTGCTGCGCCCGCCCGCTCGCCGAGAGTCCTAGGCCGTTCGCCGATGCGACTGCGCCGCCGGCCCGCGACCGTTGACCGGCCGGTCGCAGCTCCGAATGGTGTTGTATGACCACCACGACTGAAGTCTCCGCGCCGTCGCGCATCTCCTCGATCGACGTGATCCGGGGCGCCATTATGGTCTTGATGGCGATCGATCACGTCCGCGTGTACTCCGGCTTGCCGGCCGGGGGACCCACCGCCGGGATCTTCTTCACCCGGTGGGTGACCCACTTCTGTGCGCCAGGATTCATTTTCCTGGCCGGCACCAGCGCATTGCTCTCGAGCCAGAGACATCCGGGGATCTCGAGGCACCTCATGATCCGGGGCGCCTGGCTCGTGTTCCTCGAGATGACGTTTCTCCGGGTGGCCTGGACTTTCAATTTCGACTTCGCGCACTACGAGATGGCGGGTGTGATCTGGTGCATCGGCTGGTGCATGATCGTCCTCGGCCTGCTGGTCCGTTTCCCCGTGCGAGCGGTCGTCGGATTCGGCGCGTTCATTGTCCTCGGCGCCTCCCTGCTCGATCCGGTCCTGGGCAAAGTGGCGCAGGCGGCGGGCGCGAGCTCCTTGAGCGCCCTCTGGAAGATTCTGTACGTCGGATTCTTCGCCGGGCCCATCCAGATGGGTCCCGACGGCCCCAACCTCATCGTGCTGTATTCGATCGTGCCCTGGGTGGGTGTCATGGCGCTGGGGTATGGATTCGGCGCCCTGCTCACGCTCGAGCCCGCACGCCGAAATCGGCTCTGCTGGCAGATCGGGTTTGCGGCCACGGGGCTCTTCGTGGTCCTGCGAGGCTTCAATCTCTGGGGTGACCCCGGCCACTGGCACTTCCCACAAGCCAACGCGAATGGCCGGCCGCAACTCCCAGGCCTGTTCTCGCTTCTTTCCACGAACAAGTATCCGGCATCCCTCGATTTCCAGCTCATGACCCTGGGGCCCACCATCATCGCGATCCCGATGCTCGAGGGCATCCGGCAGCTGGTGACGCGCTGGCTGACCGTGTTGGGCCGCGTGCCCTTCTTCTATTACATGCTCCACATCCCCCTCATTCACGCCCTGGCCGTGGTGGTCTCCGCCATCCGCGAGGGGCACGTGAACCCCTGGCTCTTCACCAATCACCCGATGGGGAATCCTGCACCTCCTGACGGGTACACGTGGCCCCTGTGGTTGCTGTACGTCGTGTGGGCAGTGGCGATCGTCATTCTGTACTTTGCCTCACGGTGGTTCGGGGCGCTCAAGGCACGGAGAACGGATTGGTGGCTCAGGTACCTCTAGAAGGGGACGATCCCCGGGCGGCGTTCATTCACGCGGCGATCTGGCACGGGAAGCTCGATTTGGCGGAGCAGATTCGCGCGCGACATCCGGACCTGATCGGGAACGACCTGGCGACCGCGGCGGTCCTCGGCGACGATGCCACGGTCCGGAAGTTCATCACGGCAGACCCCGCGAGCGTCAACCGCCGGGGACCACCCTTCGGCGGTGATGCGCTCAATTACCTCGCGCTGTCGAAGTACCTCCGGCTCGAGCCCGCCCGCACCCCCGGATTCTTGCGCGCGGCGGCCGCGCTGCTCGATGCCGGCGCCGATCCCAACACCGGATTCTGGACTCAGCCTCCCCACCCCGAATTCGAGACGGCGCTTTACGGAGCCGCGGGCGTTGCGCACCACGAAGGCCTCACCCGGCTCCTGCTCGAACGGGGTGCGGATCCCAACGACGGCGAGGTGGCCTACCACTCTCCCGAAACCGACCACCTGGGCCACATGCAGGCGTTGATCGAGACCGGGCGACTGACCCCCGACACGCTCTCCATCATGCTGGTGCGCTGCTGTGACTGGCACTACCGCGACGCGGTGGAGCTTCTCCTGACGCATGGGGCCGACCCGGCCTACACCGCCCGATGGGGACTCACCCCGCTGCTCCATTCGATCGCGCGTGACAATGACCTCGAGATCGTCAAGCTGATGCTCGATCACGGCGCGGACCCCAACCGGCGGCATCGGCACGGCCGGACCAAAGAGGAGATGACCGCGGTGGAGCTCGCCGCCCGCAAGGGACGGGGGGACATCCTCGAAGCGTTCGATCGCCGTCGTATTCCGGTCAGGCTCGAAGGCCTCGATCGCCTGCTGGAGCTCTGTGCGCGAGGGGATGCCGAGGGAGCTGAGGACGCGGCGAAGAATCCGGCCGTCCACAGTCAGCTCTCAGCCGACGGAGCTCGCGCGCTCGGCGACTTCACCCGCACGTGGAACGTGGACGGCGTACGCATCCTGCTGGATCTGGGCATCCCCGTGGACATCCGCTCGCAGGGTGATGCCTACTTCGGGACGCCCCCGGACAGCACGGCACTGCACGTCGCGTCGTGGGAGGTGCTCCCGAAGCTGGTCAAGCTGTTGCTCGAGCGTGGTGCAGACCCGAACGCGCGGGATGGCAAGGGCATGACGCCCTTGATGCTTGCGGTGCGTGGGTGCACGGCGTCCTGGTGGACACATCGGCGCACGCCGGAGCCCGCGCGCCTGCTGCTCGCGGCCGGTGCAACCCGGGACGGCGTGACCACACCGACGGGGTACGACGAGCTCGACCGGGTGCTTGAAGGGGGTGGAACCACGCGGTAACCTTGGCCCCATGACACCCCTCATCGCTGCCCTCGCTGCCCTCGCTGCACCCTCCCATGCTCCCTCGCCCTCCCCCGCTGAGCTCGCCCGCTGGAAGCGGGAGGCAGCGGCCGTCACGATCATCCGCGACGACTGGGGCATCGCCCACGTGTACGGGAAGACCGACGCGGATGCCGTGTTCGGGATGGAGTACGCGCAGGCCGAGGACGACTTCAACCGGGTCGAGACCAACTATCTCAATTCGCTTGGGTGGTTGGCACGAGCCGAAGGAGCTTCGGTCATCTTCCAGGATCTCCGCCAGCAGCTGTTCATCGATACTGACTCACTCAAGGCCGAATACGCTTCAAGCCCGGCCTGGCTGAAGAAGCTGATGGATGGCTTCGCCGACGGCCTGAACTTCTATCTCTACAAGCACCCCGACGTGCACCCCCGCGCCATCACGCACTTCGAGCCCTGGATGGCATTGAGCTTCACGGAAGGCAGCATCGGCGGGGACATCGAACGCATCAACGTCGGCCAGCTCGCTGCGTTCTACGGGGATTCGACGACGCGGCGCACGCGGCTGACGGGGGGCGACGGGATTCAGGACGAGCCGACCGGGTCGAACGGGATCGCCGTGGCCCCGTCCCGTACGGCGGATCACCACGCGATTCTCTGGATCAATCCCCACACTTCGTTCTACTTCCGGTCCGAGCTGCAGATGGTGAGTGATGAGGGGCTCGACGCCTACGGAGCCTCGACGTGGGGGCAGTTCTTCATCTATCAAGGCTTTAACTCGAATATCGGCTGGATGCACACGTCGTCCGGCGTCGACAATATCGACGAGTTCCTCGAGACGGTGACGCCGTCAGGATCGGGATACACCTACCTGCATGGCGGTCAGCAGTCCCCGGTCGCCACCCGGCACGTGACCATCTCGTACGCGACCCCAACCGGCATGTCCCAGCGGAGCTTTACCGCCTACTTCACGCGGCATGGCCCGGCGGTCCGGAAGCAGGGCGACAAGTGGGTGACGGTGAGCCTGATGCAAAGTCCGGTGAATGCGCTGATTCAATCGTACGCGCGGACCAAAGCACAGAGCCTGCGTGAGTTCGAGAAGTTCTTCGACCTCCATACCAACTCGTCGAACAACACCGTCTTCGCCGACGCGCAGGGAGACATCGCCTACTTCCATTCGAACTACATCCCCAAGCGGGACACCTCGTTCGACTGGACCAAGCCCGTGGACGGCAGCAACCCGGCCACGGACTATCATGGCGTGCTGTCGGTCGACGAGACTCCCAAGGTCATCAACCCGCCATCCGGCTGGCTCTACAATTCGAACAACTGGCCGTGGTCGGCGGCGGGACCGGACTCCCCGAAACGCAGTGATTTCCCGCGCTACGTGGAGACCGGGACGGAGGAGAGCTTCCGCGGAATGCACGCGCTCCGCGTGCTCCCGGCACTGCACGAGGCCACCCCCGACTCGGTGATCGGCGCGGCCTTCGACAGCTACCTGCCCGGCTTCGCCCAGATGCTTCCAGCCCTGATCAAGGCCTCTGGCGACGCACCGGCGGGAGACTCCCTGAAGGCGAAGGTCGCGGAGCAGATCGGCGTCCTGCGCTCCTGGGACTACCGTTGGGGCACCAACTCCGTGCCGACATCCCTGGCGGTGTTCTGGGGCGAAGCCGCGATGCGGCGCGTGTTCCGGGAAGCCCGCGCGGCCGGCCTGTCACCCTGGGACTACATCTCCCAGCGCGCGACGGCCGCCGAGCTCCTCGGCGCGCTGGCGGATGCGAGCGATTCGCTCGCCGCGGATTTCGGATCGTGGCAGACGCCGTGGGGGGACATCAACCGCTTCCAGCGCATCGACGACCAGATCGCGCCGCACTTCGACGACTCGAAGCCGAGTATCCCGGTGCCCTTCACCTCGTCGCTGTGGGGATCCCTCGCGTCATTCGGCGCCCGGGCGTATCCCAACACCAAGAAGTGGTATGGGACGAGCGGGAACAGTTTCGTGGCCGTGATCGATTTCGGCGACAGTGTGCGCGCCCGCGCGGTGACGGCGGGAGGCGAGAGTGGCAACCCCGCCTCGCCGCATTTCGATGACGAAGCGGAGCGGTACGCCTCGGGCAATCTTCGCGAGGTCTATTACTACCGCGCGCAGCTCAAGGGTCACATCCAGCGGGAGTACCACCCGGGGCAGTGATGCGATCCTGGGTCGTCGCGGCGGCTCTGCTGCTGCCTGTCCCGTCCGCCGCCCAGATTGTGAGCGGCCGAGTGGTCGCGGCGGGAGTCCCCGAAGAACCGGTACGCGGCGCGCTGGTCCTTCTTCGCGACTCCATTCGGCACACCGTCACCCGTGACGCGACCGACGCGGATGGCCACTTCTTCCTGCGCGCGCCGCACTCGGGGACCTACTCCCTGAGCGTGCTGAGAATCGGATACAAACCCTACGATATCTCGGCGTGGCTCATCGGCCCCGAAGGCGACACGCTCACCATTCGCCTCCCCGCCGAGGGCATGGTGCTCGCGGGGATCACCATCTCCGCATCCGACCGCTGTGGGGTGGGCTCCGAGACGGGAACCCTGGCAGCCACCCTCTGGAGTGAAGCCGAGAAGGCCGTGGACCTCACCGTGCTCACCATGCAGCGTCGGTTGTACCGGTTCCAGACCGCGGGCTACCTGAGCACCCAGGACAGCGCCCTTCACGAAACGGCCCGGCAGGAATCGCAGGACCTGAGCGTCAGTGATTGGCCCTTCGAGAGCGCCCCGGCGGAGACGCTTGCGACCTACGGGTACGTTCGCGGCGGTGCCTACTTCGGCCCCGACCTCGGCGTCCTGTTTTCGCCGAGCTTTCTCTCGCTTCATTGCCTCCGGGCGCAGCTCCCCGCGGCGGGACAGGACCGGAACCTGGTGGGGGTGGCTTTCGAGCCGGTGCGGGACCGAACCGTGTCCGATATCGCCGGCGTGCTGTGGCTGGACCGGAATACCGCGGAGCTCAGAGACCTCGAGTTCCGCTACACCGGCCTCCGGCTTCGTGCCCGCCTGGCTGGAGGCCAGATCGACTTCCGGCATCTGCCGACGGGGGCCTGGGTGATCGAGCGCTGGTGGCTCCGTGCCCCGATGGCGCTGCTCGCGGGATCAGCAGACACCATCGGGGTCGCGGGCTATCGGGAAACGGGGGCCAGGGTCACGATGATCCTGACCGCCGGCGGGAAGCCCATCGAGTAGCTACTGGTCCAGCTCCAGCAGCGAGAAGCTCCCCGGCAGGACGGGCGGCCGGCGTTGTCCGGCAGGCAGCGGCCCGAACTCCGCACTCACCGTAAACACGCGATGGCTCGTCAGATCGATTTCCATGGTCCGCGCGCCGCGCATGGTGTTCGCGTTGCCGACCAGCGTGTACTTGTCAGGCGAGTCCTCATGGATCACCGTGAGCGTGCCGTCACCGTTGGAAGCGAACGCAAGCCCGGTGCCTTCGTCGAAGCGGCAGGCATCCACACCCTGTCCAATCGGAACCGTGGTGATGAGCTTGCCGGCCTGGGTGTCCGAAACGCCCATCACCTTGCTCCGGCAACCGCTGAAGAGCCGGTGATGCTCGCGATCGATCGCGAGCCCGCTCGGCGACTCGCACGGCTTGATGGACCAGCGGCGCGTCACCTTCATCGCGGCCGCATCGACCTCGACCACCTCCGACTTGTCCTCGATATTGATGTAGAGCTTCCCATCGCCGGCCGACACGCCGAACTCGGGCCCGCCTCCCAGGGGAATGGTCCCGATCAGGTCGCCGGACTTCGCATCGATGACGGACGAGCTGTTCGCGTCGCCGTTCATGGTGAAGATGTGACCGGTTGCGGGGTCGAAAAGGACGGCGTCGTCGTCGATCGCGGCCTTCGTCCGTTTCAGAACCTTGAGGGTCTTCAGGTCGAACATCGTCACCGTGCTATCCGCCCCCGAGGTGGCGAAGCCGTGACCCTCGGCGTACGCGAACGCGATGCCGTGAGCGCGGTTCAGGCCGGGAATCTCCCCCAGAAGTTTGCCGGTCGCCGGGTCGACGACCATGACGCGGTCCTGCCGGGCGATGAACAGGCGGTGACCGCCGGTGTCGAGGGCCAGATAGTCCCAGCCTCCCTCTCCACCGAGCTTGTAGGTGTGCGTGACTCTGTACGTCTGGGCCGCGGCGGGAGCGGCGATCGTCAATACGGCACCGAACAGCAGGGACAGGCGGCGCATCGGTACTCCAGAAGGATGGTGGGGATGGAATTGTACTCCGGGTCCCTTACGGGAATCTGACCGCACCGGGCTCGCGGTCAGCCGCCTGAAAGCCCCGACGTCTAGATTCGTCACACCCTTCGAATGGACAACACATGATCAGGACACTCGTTGTGCTGGTCGCGATCGCCGCGAGCCCAGCCCTTGGGCAGGAGCGCAAGATCACCGCCGCCGACTTGCCCGCTGCGGTTCGCGCCACCGCCGATGCGCAGATCAAAGGAGCCACCGTGCGTGGCTACTCGCGCGAGACGGAGCATGGGCGGGTCCAGTACGAAGTTGAGATGACGGTCGCGGGCCGGCCGCGTGACGTGACGATCGGCGCCGACGGCGCGCTCCTCGAGATCGAGCAGCAGGTGGACCTGGATTCCCTTCCCCCCGCAGTCCGTGCGGCACTCCAGAAGAAGGCGGGCGCGGGCCGGATCACGCGGGTGGAGTCTCTGACGAAGGGTGGGGCCCTGGTCGCATACGAAGCCGCGATTGTCACGGCTGGGAAACGGTCGGAGGTGCAGGTGGGACCAGACGGCACCGCGCTGACGCACGAAGAGTAGCCCGCAGCGATCAGCCCGAGACGGGGATATCTTGAATCATGCTCATCCCCTTTCTGGCTCTCATGGCGCAGACGCCGGTGCAGCGAACCCTCACGGTCTTCGCTGCCGCCTCGCTGCAGGAACCGTTCTCCGCCCTGGGCGACTCCCTCGAGCATGCGCGACCCGGGCTCAAGGTCGTCTTCAATTTCTCCGGATCGCAAACCCTCGCGCTCCAGATTCAGCAGGGTGCTCCCGCCGACGTCTTCGCGTCCGCCGACGACCGCTGGATGACCACGGTGAAGGATTCGGGGCACGTCCGGGGCACGCCCCGCGTGTTCGCGCACAACCAGCTGGTCGTCATCATTCCGGCGTCGAACCCCGGACACATCGCCGAGCTCGCGGATCTGGGTCGTCCCAAGGTGAAACTGGTTCTCGCCGCCGAGGCGGTCCCGGCGGGGAAATACGCCCGGACGGTCCTTGCGAACCTGTCCAAGAAACCGGGCTACGGAGCGGCCTTCGCGGAGCGCGTGATCGCGAACGTCGTCTCGAATGAAGAGAACGTGAAGGCGGTGGTGACGAAGGTGCGCCTCGGCGAGGCGGACGCCGGGATCGTGTATGGATCCGACGCCACCCCCGATGTGCAGACTTTGGGGATCCCCCCCGACGCGAACGCGATCGCGGACTATCCCATCGCGGTCCTGTCCCGCGGGCCCGACCGCGAGGACGCGGTGGCCTTCGTGGCCCTGGTGCTCTCCCCCAAAGGTCAGCACGTCCTCTCGGCGCGCGGCTTCACGCCGGCCCCCCGCTGAATACCGTCCCCATCGCCCACCGGCCCCGCCTGTGGATGTGGCGGATCGCGGTGGCCCTGGGCGTGGCGCTGTTCTTGGCGCTTGTGGGACTGCCGCTCGTTGCGCTGCTCGTACGCGTTCCCCCATTGGAGTTGATCCGCCGGGCCGCGAGCCCCGTCGTCCTGCAGGCGCTGAAGCTCTCGCTCTTCACCAGTGTCACCGCAACCGTGCTCGTGGCGGCATTCGGACTCCCGGTCGCGTACATCCTGGCCACGCGGGACTTCCCCGGCCGCCGCGCGCTCGAGACGATCGTGGAGCTTCCGATGGTGATTCCACCGACGGTAGCGGGCGTGGGACTCCTCCTCGCGTTCGGTCGCGCCGGCCTCGCGGGCGGCGTGCTCTCGAGCATGGGAATCCAGATCCCCTTCACGACGCTGGCGGTCGTGGTCGCCGAGGCGTTCGTGGCGATGCCGTTTTTCGTGTCGACGACGGCGGCGGGACTGCGGGAGGTCGAGCCCCGCTACCGCGAGGCAGCGGTCACCCTCGGCGCCACTCCGCCCTACACATTTCGGCGGGTCCTGCTCCCACTCGCTTTTCCCTCACTCATCGCGGGTGGCGCCATGACGTGGGCACGTGCGCTGGGGGAGTTCGGCGCGACGATCACATTCGCCGGAAATCTTCCCGGCCGCACGCAGATCCTGCCCCTCGCGGTCTACATCGCCCTGCAATCGGATGTGCAGGCGGCGGTCGCGTTGTCGGTTGTGCTGTTGATCTTCTCGTTCGCCCTGCTGCTCACGCTCCGTTCGTTCTCCACCGGCTGGCACGGCACCCGGATCTATGCTCACTCTTCGAGCCGCTAAGCGCCGGTCCTCCGGGAGCTCGGTGGGTGAGCCCTTCTCGCTCGAGGTCGAGATCGAGCAGGAAGAGGGTCGGACGCTCGTGGTGGTGGGAGAGAGCGGCGCGGGAAAGTCCACGCTGCTGCGCCTGCTCGCCGGATTGGACAAACCTGATCGCGGACACATCTCGCTCGCCGGCGCGACCTGGTTCGACGAAGAGCGCAGTGGCGGCACCTGGATCCCGCCATGGGCCCGGCCGATCGGATATGTCGGCCAGGACTACGCCCTCTTCCCACATCTCACCGTCTGGGAAAACGTCGCGTTCGGTCTCGACGCCCGGGGGTGGAGCCGCCGGGACATGCGAGACCGCGTCGCCGCGGTACTCGACCGTCTGGGAATCACCGCCCTCTCCGAGCGGCGCCCGCGCGAGATCTCCGGTGGTCAGCAGCAACGGGCGGCCCTCGCCCGCGCCCTCGCCCCCACGCCTCGTCTGCTGCTGCTCGACGAGCCGCTGTCGGCCCTCGACCAGCGCACCCGCCAGGAAATCCGCGGCGAGCTCAAGTCGGTGCTCGACGAGGTCGGGTGCACGACGGTGTTGGTCACGCATGCCCCGGTCGAGGCACTCCTGTTCGGAGACCGGATCGCGGTGTTGGAAGAGGGCCGGCTGACGCAGTTGGGGGACCGGGACGATCTGTTACGGCGCCCGCGCTCGTCCTACGTCGCGTCACTTCTGGGCGTGAACCTCTTCCGCGGGACCGTAGTGCACGACCCGGGGTCGCCGGCGGGCGTGGTCCGAGTGCGGACAAAGGAGGGGTCGCTGCTCGTGCCGGACCCGGGGGTCCGCGGCGACGTGTTCGTGACCGTAAATCCCCGCGATGTGACCCTCTACCTCACGCCACCCGTCGGGAGCGCCCAGAACATTTTCCATGGTGAAGTGGCGGAGGTGGTTCCCCAACCACCTGATGGCGAACGGGTGCGGGTGGTGTTGCGGACGCGACCGCCGCTCGTGACCGAGGTGACCCAGGCTGCGGCAGCCGCGCTGACCTTGAGGGCCGGCGCGTGGATCCACGCGGGGTTCAAGGCGACGGGGACCAGCGTCTACGGCGCGCCGGCAGTCCGGGCGACCGGCATCGCCGGGACCTGATTCACGGCGCGGGGCAGATCGATCCAGAAGCTGGTGCCGCGGTCGGGCTCGGACTCGAGGCCCACGCGCCCTCCCATCCGCTCCACACCCTTCCGGACAATCGCCAGCCCGATCCCCGTGCCGGGATATTCGTCGGTCCGGTGGAGGCGTTCGAAGACACGGAAGATCCGTTCGTGATACTCCTGCGGAATGCCGATGCCGTTGTCCATGATCCAGAGCCGGACGATCCCGTCCCGGCCTTCCGTTCGAACCCGGACCTCGGGCGTCCGCCCCGCCGGAACGAACTTGATCCCGTTGGCAATGAGATTCATCAGGACCTGGGTCAGCGTCGACTCGTGCCCCAGGACGCGCGGCATGTGGTCCTCGACCACGACACGGGCGCTGCGCGCCCGGGCATCCCCTTCTACCTGATCAAGCGCGCCGCGAACGACCCGGTCGAGCTCAATGGGCCCGACCTTGATGTCAGCCCGCGTCATCTTGCTGTACGCCAGGAGGTCCCGGATCAGCAGGTCCATCCGCCTCGCCCCCGCCTTGACCCGCTCGGCGTATTGACGGCCGGTGGCATCGAGCTTGTCCCCGTATTCCTCGAGGAGCGCCTGACTGAAGCCGTCCATGGCCCGCAGGGGCGCGCGGAGGTCGTGCGAGATCGAGTAGGCGAAGGATTCGAGCTCTTCGTTCCGCTCCTGGAGCTCGTTGGTCCGCGACTTTACCCGCGACTCGAGCTCCCGTTGCGACTCCCGCACATGCGCGACCATCGAGTCGAACACCGTGGTCAGCCGGGCGATTTCATCCCCCGCCGGCTCACCGCCCGACGCACCGCGCCCCGCGAGCTCCTCCGCCGTGCGGGTGAGGTGGACCAGAGGGCCCGTCAACTGACGGCTCGTCCACCAGGCGACGATGAGGCCGAGGGCAAGGATGGCGGCGCCGATGAGGAGGGAGTCCCGAAGGAAGGAGGCCGCGGGTGCGAGCACCAACGCTTCCGGGAACTCTACCAGGACGATCCAGGGGACCCCCTGCACCGTCCGCGCGGTCCCGATCATCGCACCGCCCTGTGCGCCGGCGCGAACATAGCGCAGGATGCCCGCGCCGCCGCTGACGGCGACGGGAGGCGGTGCGACGGGATGATTCAGATCACTCCAGACGTTGTCGCCGACATTCCCGAGGAAGAGCCGGGAGTCCGTACCGATAAGCTGGCTGAGCTGCTTGAGCGCTTGGGGCGTGCTGACGAGGTACCGCCAGATCACGAGGTAGCCCCGGACTCGACCGTTCGAGACGCTCGGTGAAGCCGATGCGTAAATCACGGAATCGCCGACCACCAGGAACCGGCTCACCACGCCCGAATCCTTCGGCGTGAGCCCCGCGATGAGATCGGACGTCGCGGCCGTGGCGGTCGTGATGGCCGCGGAGTCGCCGGCGACCGCGATCAGGTGACGGCTCGCATCGAACACCTGGACGGACGCGACTTGTTTGCCGGCGGTGGTATTGGGGCGCAGGAGCTTCATCACCGCCGACCGGTTCTTCTCGGTCGGGGTCGTGAGGAAGGCTGTGACGGCGTCGCTATCGGCGGCTTGCCGGGTGGTCGAGATCAGGGTCGAACCGCTCTGCTTGAAGAGCGCCGCGAGCTGGTCGGTGACGGCGCCGATCCGGGTACCTGCAACCCCCAGGGCCGAGCCTCGCACGCGCGCGTAGGACACGTACGAGTAGACCACGACCGAGACGACGAGGAGACTCCCGATGAGGAGCGGGAGCTTCACGGTGAGTGAGAGTTTGACCCCGCGGCCGGACTCCGACATGCGCCCTCCCTCAGACTTTCAACGTTGGACCTGACCGCCGTCCGCCCGTCTCCTGCCCGGGGGCCCGCGGGTTGATCAATCCCAGCAAAGCCCTCGCGGCCGGTCCCAGCGGGTGCTTGTCCCGTCTCGCGAGCGCGAGACGCCACGGGCCGATCGCCGGCTCAATGGGTACACACCGCACTCCGCGGGTGTCGATCGCCTTGAAACGCGGCAACACCGCGATACCCAGGCCACTGGCCACCAGATCGAGCAACGTCAGCGTGTCGTTCAGCTCGAAGGCAATCAGCCGTTCCAGATGCGCGGCGGCGAATGCGCGGTCGACGATCGTCCGGATGCTCCACGGCGTCACGAAGTCGAGGAACGGCTCGTGCGCGATCTCCGCCAGGCTGACCTGGGACCGCGTCGCGAGCGGATGGTCCGCCGCACACGCGAGCACCATGGGATCCTCCGCGAGCAGCGTCACGTTGATCCCGCGTGGCGCAGCGCCCACGAGCCCCAGGAACGCAAAATCCAGCTTCCCTTCGGCAATCTCGCCCAGCAGGATGCCCGACGCGCCTTGCCGGAGCACGACCTCCACGTGGGGATAGTCGGTCCGGAATCGCGCGAGCACCGCGGGGAGATCGTACAGCGGAGACATCCGCTGCATCGTGCCGATGTGAACGGTGCCGCGCAGCATTCCGCGCACCGCTCCGACCGCGTCTCGCGCCCCCTGAAGTGCCGTCTCCACCCGGCGAACCTCCGCCAGAAACACCTGTCCAGCCTCCGTCAGGTCCACGCGTCGCGTGGTGCGCACCAGCAGCGTGATTCCCAACTCCTGTTCCAAGGCCTTAATTGAGGCGGAGAGGCCGGACTGCACAATGTTCACCCTTTTCGCAGCCCTGCTAAAGCTGCGTTCCTCTGCCACCGCGACGAAGTGGGTCAACTGACGTATTTCCATAGCGATACAAGATATCTCCAGCAATGATTAGTGCAATCGCTTCTATTGACTTGACAGCACAATGACGAGAAGCGTATTGAATGTGCAGTCTTGGCGTTTCGTGACCAGAGTTTTGGGTCACTTCGCAATCCGAAGTCAACTCAAGACCTAGTACGCCGCCGGAGGTAAGGCCCCGGGATGACGGTCGCCCTTCGTCTCCTGCTCATCGAAGACTCCGAAGACGACGCGTTCCTGCTCACGCGCGAGCTCGAACGCGGCGGCTACTCGTTGCAGACCGCCCGTGTCGACAGTGCCGCGGAGCTGACGGCGGCGCTCGACCGCCAGCCGTGGGACCTCGTCATCGGAGACTACTCGATGCCGCAGTTCTCCGGGCTGGCCGGGCTGAACATCATCCGGCAGCGCGGCCTCGACATGCCGTTCATCTTCGTCTCCGGTACCATCGGCGAAGAGACCGCCGTCGCGGCGATGCGTGCCGGCGCCAACGACTATGTGATGAAGGGCCAGTGGAAGCGGCTCCTCCCCGCCATCGCGCGTGAGTTGCGCGATGTGGAGGAGCGGCGCGGCCGCCGGCATGCGGAAGCCGCACTGCGCGAGTCTGAAGCCAGCTACGCCATTCTGGTTGAACACGCCCCCCTTGGCATCTACCGCTCGAACACCAAGGGCCGGTTCCTCTCGGTGAACAGCGCTTTGGTGCGGATGCTGGGCTATGGCTCCGCCTCGGAGCTCCTGGCCCTCGACATGAACACCGATCTGTATGTGGATGCCGCGCAGCGGCAGGCCCTGCTCGACCGGGACAACTACACGTCGCGGGAATACGACGAAGTCGAGGCGACCTGGAAGCGGAAAGACGGAGCCCCGATTACGGTCCAGTTGTCCGTACGGGCGATCCGCAACGCGGCCAACGAAGTCGAGTACTACGAGACGTTCGTCCGCGACGTGACCGAGCAGCGCCAGCTCGAAGCCCAGCTGGTCCGCGCGCAGAAGCTCGAAGCGGTTGGCCGCCTGGCGGGTGGCGTCGCGCACGACTTCAACAACCTGCTCACGGTCATTCTCAGCTACTCCAGCCTGCTGATCGAAGACAACGAGATCCCGCCGCACGCCCTCGAAAGCGTGCAGGAAATCAAGAAAGCCGCGGATGGCGCGGCCGGACTCACGAAACAGCTCCTCGCGTTCTCGCGGCAACAGGTGCTGCAGCCGCAGGTCCTGGACGTGAACTCCGTGGTCCAGTCGACCCAGAAGCTCCTCAACCGCCTGATTGGTGAGGACGTCAAGCTCATCACGAACTTTGCGCCCGACCTGGGCGTCGCCCGCCTGGATCCGGGGCAGCTCGGCCAGATCATCATGAACCTGGCGGTGAACGCCCGGGACGCCATGCCGACGGGCGGAATCCTCACCATCGAGACCGCCAACGTCGAGATGGATCTGACCTACGTCCGCGGGCATCCCGTAGCGCAGGCCGGGCATTACGTGATGCTGGCGGTCTCGGATACCGGGATCGGGATGGACGAGGCGACGAAGGAACGGATCTTCGAGCCCTTCTTCACCACGAAGGAAACCGGGAAAGGCACGGGCCTCGGCCTCGCGACGGTCTACGGCATCGTGAAGCAGTCGGGCGGGTTCATCTGGGTGTATTCGGAGCCGGGGCGCGGCACGAGCTTCAAGATCTATTTCCCGCGTATTGCAGACGGCCCGGTCGCGGAGGGGCTCGAGGCTCCCGCCCCGACGCCCACGCCCCGCGGCACAGAGACCGTCCTGGTGGTCGAGGACGTCAGCGCCGTGCGAGGAGTGGCCCGCGAGATGCTCGAACGGTCCGGATACCGCGTCATCGAGGCGGCCAACGGGGATCAAGCCCTGCGCGTGGCGGCCAAGCATTCAGGGCCTATCGACCTGCTGCTCACCGACGTCGTGATGCCCGGAATCTCCGGACGAGTCCTGGCACAGCAGCTGGCCGAACTCCGCCCACAGATGCGGGTGCTCTATATGTCGGGATACACGGACGACGCAGTGGTCAATCACGGCATGCTGGAGCCCGGCATTCATTATCTGCAGAAGCCCTTCACACGTGACGGTCTTGCGCGGAAGGTGCACGAAGTGCTTCGGGGCCCCCGGACGTGATCGTTCGCTAGGCACTTGGCGCAATCTCCAAAGGCCCGGTAGCTTCCCGCGCCTATGTGGACCTTTCTGCGCCGCTTCAAACTCAGTCATTGGATCGGCATCGCCATGGTGGCGGGCCTGGGCTTCGGCCTCGCTGCCCCCGCGGCCGCCGTCGCGTCGCAGCCCCTCGCCACGATTTTCCTCAGGCTCATCAAGTCGCTCATTGTCCCGCTGATCTTCTCGACCCTCGTGGTCGGGATCGCGGGACATGGGGACGACCTCAAGGCGGTCGGCCGGCTGTTTCTCAAGTCGATGATCTACTTCGAGATCGTCACGACGCTCGCGCTCGCGGTCGGGCTGATCGTCGTCAACGTGGTCAGGCCGGGCGTCGGCGTGACCCTGCTCTCCGGCGCGCCCCCGGTTGGTGCCCCACCGACTGCCTCCGGAATCCTGGAGCATTCCTTCCCGCAAAGCTTCTTCGAAGCCGCTGCCGGGAACGAAGTCCTCCAGATCGTGATCTGGTCCGTGATCTTTGCCATCGCCATCACGCAAGTGAGGCCGGCGGTGAAGGATCGGATGGTCGAACTTTGCCATGACCTGTCCGACGTCATGTTCAAGTTCACCAATGTCGTGATGTGGTATGCGCCCATCGGCGTCGGGGCGGCCCTCGCCGCCACCATCGGCCGTGGCGGACTCAAGGCCCTCGGCCCGCTCCTCCTCCTGGTACTCACCCTGTATCTGGCGCTAGTCGTCTTCGGATTGTTCGTTCTGCTCCCTGCGGCCCTGGTAGCAGGCGCGCCGGTGCTTCGTTTTGTGCGGGCTGCTGCCGAGCCCTGGATGATCGCGTTCTCCTCCGCATCCTCTGAAGCGGCCCTGCCCCTCGCCATGGAGCGAATGGAACAGCTCGGCGTGCCGAAGAAGATCGTGGCGTTCGTCATTCCGATGGGCTACTCGTTCAACCTCGATGGATCGACCCTGTACCTCGCGATCGCATCGGTCTTCGCCGCACAGGCCGCCGGCATCCACATGTCGATCGGCCAGCAGCTGTTCATGATGGTGACCCTGATGCTGACCAGCAAAGGTGTGGCAGGGGTCCCGCGAGCCTCCCTGGTCATCCTGGCCGGCACGCTGGGCACGTTCCACCTGCCGGTGGAAGCCGTCACCACGATCTTCGGGGTAGATGTGTTGATGGATATGGCCCGGACGTCGGTGAACGTCGTGGGGAACTGTCTTGCGACGGTGGTCACTGCACGCTGGGAAGGTGAGTTCGGACCACAGGCATGAGGTGACGGGGGTTACAGCCCGAGCACCCTGCCGAGTTGCACCCCTTAACGATGCGCTTTCACCGGCCTCCTCCGGCCCTGGGCCCCCGTGTGGCGGCCTGGCTCGGCCTCGCGAGCATCTACATCGTCGCGGGGAAGCTTGGGCTTGAAGTCGCATTTCTGAACCCCAGCGCGACGCCCGTCTGGCCTCCTACCGGTATCGCGCTCGCTGCCCTTCTCCTGTACGGACGCTGGCTCTGGCCCGCCGTGTTTGCGGGCGCATTCGTCGTCAATCTGACGACGGCGGGGACCATTCTCACCTCGATGGCCATCGCGGGTGGCAACACGCTCGAAGCCGTGATCGGAGCCACGCTCGTCGCCCGCTTTGCCGGCGGCGTGGGATCAGTCCGGCGGAGCACCACACTCGTCACGTTCTTCGGGTTGGCCGGGCTGGCGGCGACCGCGGTCGCTGCGACCGTCGGTACGCTCACGCTCGTGCTGGGTGGCATCTCGCCTCCCGCCGGAATCTTCTGGGTCTGGAGTACCTGGTGGCTCGGGGACGCGGTTGGCGCCGTGGTCGTCGCTCCGCTCGTGATGCTCTGGGCTCGCCGCCCCAAGCGCATCACTCGCACCTTCGTGGCCGAAGGCGGGATCCTGCTCGTCGTTCTTTTGCTCGCGACCGGCATGGCCTTCGACCCCGGATCCCCCTGGGCGGCGAGTCGCGCGCCGATCGAGTTCCTCTGCATGCCACCGCTTTTCTGGGCGGCGTTCCGTTTCGGACCGCGGATCACGACGGTCGGTATCCTGCTGGTCGCCGTGATCGCGGTCAACGGCACGCTGCATGGCACCGGCCCGTTCGTCGTGAACGGCTCGCCGAATACGTCTCTGCTCATGCTGCAGTCGTTCCTCGGCGTCGTGGCCATCACCGCGCTCTTGCTCGCCGCCGCGGCTGCCGAGCGGCACCGGGCGGAGCGGAGGCTGCGGCTGCGGTCGACGCGGGACCCGCTCACCGGCCTCCTCAACTACCGCGAGCTGATGGGCCTCCTCGGCGCCGAGATTCGCCGTTGTCTTCGGTCGGGGCGCGGCTTCGCGATTCTGTTTCTCGATGTGGACGGCTTGAAGACGATCAACGACCGGCTGGGCCACGCCACCGGGTCCCGGGCGCTCATGCGCATGGCGGACGCGTTGCGTGACGCGTGCCGGGCAGCGGACTCCCTGTCGCGGTATGGCGGGGACGAATTTGCCGTCGTGTTGCCCGAGGGTGATTCGGACGCCGCGCTCCAGGCGGCGGGGCGTATCACGGCGCGACTCGCGGCGGATCCGGAGCCCCCGAAGATCACGGCGAGCTACGGGCTCGCGCTCTTCCCGCAGGACGGCGATACCCCCGAAACCCTGCTCGCCAAGGCCGATGTGGCGCTCTACAAGATGAAGAAGACCGTCCACCGGATCTCGAACCCGAAAGGCCGGAAACGCTAACACCGTCTTAACACCGAGCGCGGTACTGTCGTACCGTGCTCGACCTCCTCTACATCCTCATTACGCTCGCGTTCTTCGGACTGATGGTGGCCTATGTCCGGGGATGCGAACGACTTGGTCGCGGCTCGTGAGCCCGGAGACCGTGGTCGCCGGCGTCATCGCGCTGCTCTTGCTCGCATACCTGGTCTACACCCTGCTCCGGCCGGAGAAGTTCTGATGACCGCCAACGGCTGGCTGCAGATTCTCGTGTTCTCCGTCGTCATCCTCGCGGTCACCAAACCCGTGGGGATCTACGTCCTGCGGGTTTACGACGGCACGATGCGGTGGCTCTCACCTGTGGAGCGCGTCATCTACCGCTGGTCCGGGATCGATCCCGAGGACGATCAGCACTGGACCCGGTATGCGGCTGCGCTCCTGTTGTTCAGCGCGGTGTCGATGCTGGTGACGTATCTGTCGCTCCGACTGCAGGGCTCCCTCCCGCTGAACCCGTTCCATCGGGCCGCTGTCGTCGATCGTCAGGCGTTCGAGACGGCGGCATCGTTCACGACCAATACCAACTGGCAGTCCTACATCGGCGAGACGACGATGTCCTACCTCTCGCAGATGATGCAGCTCGCCTTCCACAACTTCGTCTCGGCCGCCACCGGCCTCGCCGCAGCCGTTGCGCTGGCCCGCGGGATCGCGCGCCGGTCGGGCGGTCGCATCGGCAACTTCTGGGTCGACCTGGTCCGCGGCACGCTCTACCTGCTGCTGCCCATGTCCCTCGTCCTGGCCGTGCTCTTGGCCCAGCAGGGCGTGATCCAGAATTTCGCGCCCTACGTCACCGCTCATACGCTCGAGGGCGCCCGCCAGGTGCTCGCGATGGGACCGGTCGCTAGCCAGGAGGCTATCAAGCAGCTGGGCACGAACGGCGGCGGCTTCTTCAACGCGAACGCCGCTCATCCGTTCGAAAATCCCACGCCTTGGACGAATTTCCTGTCGATGTCCGCGATCTTCGTCATCCCCGCTGGCGTGACGTACACGTTCGGCCGGATGGTGAAGAACCAGAAGCACGGATGGGCGCTCTGGACGACGATGTTCGTGCTCTTCGCCGGCGGTGTGACGGCCACCTACTGGGCCGAGGCACGCGGAAACCCCATCCATATCGCCCATGGCGTGACCACGGTCGGGAACATGGAGGGGAAAGAAGTCCGCTTCGGGATAGCAAACTCCGCCCTCCATGCGGTCGTCACCACCGACGCCTCCTGCGGGGCCGTCAACGCGATGCATGACTCGTTCACGCCACTCGGCGGTCTCGTCCCCCTCGTCAATATCCAGCTGGGTGAACTGATCTTCGGTGGCGTCGGCTCCGGCCTCTACGGCATGATCGTGATGGCCATACTCACAGTCTTCATCGCCGGACTGATGGTCGGGCGAACGCCGGAGTACCTGGGGAAGAAGATTCAGAGCCGCGAAGTGCAGATGGCCATGCTCTACGTGCTCAGTTTTCCGGCCGTCGTCCTGATCTTCACCGCCGCTTCGGCGATTCTTCCCGCGGGGCGAGCGGGACTGAACAACGCCGGACCGCACGGGCTGTCGGAGATGCTGTACGCGTTCACCTCCGTCACGGGGAACAATGGGTCAGCGTTCGCCGGCCTGACCGGCACGACGTACTACTACAACACCCTTCTCGGCCTCGGCACCCTCTTCGGCCGGTTTGCCATGATCGTGCCGATGCTGGCACTCGCCGGCTTTCTCTCCGAAGGCAGGACTGTTCCCGAGTCGGCGGGGACCTTTCCGGTCACGACGCCCCTCTTCGTCGTGCTGTTGATCGGCGTCATTCTGATCGTCGGCGCGCTCACGTTCTTCCCCGCCCTCTCCCTCGGCCCGGTCGTGGAGCATCTCCTGATGAGCCTGGGCAAGGTGTTCTGATCATGCCCGTCACGACCCGTCCGCTGTTCGATCCTCCCATCGTGCGTCGAGCGATCCGCGACTCGTTCGCGAAGCTCGATCCTCGGAACCTGACCCAGAACCCCGTGATGTTCGTGGTGATGGTGGGAAGTGCCCTGACGACGCTGATCCTGATCCGCGACATCGCGACGGGTCAGCACGGCCTCGGGTTCACACTTCAGATCACGGTTTGGCTCTGGTTCACGGTGGTGTTCGCGAACTTCGCGGAGGCAATGGCCGAGGGCCGTGGGAAGGCACAGGCCGAATCCCTGAAGAAGACCCGCACCCTCATACCCGCGAAGCGGCTGAAGAATCCTGCGGACAAGCACTCGGGTGAATGGACCAAGGCTAACGAGCTGCGACGGGGCGATGTCGTGATCTGCATCCCCAACGACCTCATTCCCGGCGACGGCGAGGTCATCGAGGGAGTGGCGTCGGTGGACGAGTCGGCCATCACCGGCGAATCGGCACCCGTGATTCGGGAGTCGGGCGGGGACCGGTCCGCAGTCACCGGTGGCACGCGTGTGCTCTCCGACTACCTGATCATCAGGATCACCGCGAACCCCGGCGAGACCTTCGTCGACCGGATGATCTCCCTGGTCGAAGGCGCCAGCCGGCAGAAGACACCCAATGAGATCGCTCTCATCATCCTGCTCTCCGGCCTCACCATCGTCTTCCTGCTGGCGGTCGTGACGCTCCAGCCGTTCGCGATCTACTCTGGTGGAGCGGTCTCCATCCCGATTCTCGTCTCGCTCCTGGTCTGCCTCATCCCCACGACCATCGGCGGCCTGCTCTCCGCCATCGGGATCGCCGGGATGGACCGGATGATCCAGCACAACGTGATCGCGATGAGCGGGCGTGCCGTGGAGGCGGCCGGAGACGTCAACACGCTTCTGCTGGACAAGACTGGCACGATCACGCTGGGCAATCGTCAAGCCGTCGAGTTCATCGCCGCCCCGGGGGTCACGCGCGAATACCTCGCCGACCGGGCCCAGCTCGCCTCCCTTCCGGACGAAACGCCCGAGGGGCGCAGCATCGTGATCCTCGCCAAGCAGTTCGGCCACCGCGCCCGTCCGCTCGAGCAAACCGAGCTGGTCCGCTTTTCGGCTACGACGCGCATGAGCGGCGTGAACGCCGGCGGCGTTCAGCTGCGGAAGGGCGCGGCCGACGCCATCGGCCGCTGGCTACGGGACCACGACGGCGAGATGCCGGCGGCCCTCACGACGTCGGTCGAGCGCATCGCCAGGGAAGGCGGCACCCCGCTGGTGGTTGCAGAGCGGGAGAGCGGCAGGGCACGCGCCCTCGGCGCGGTCTATCTGAAGGACGTCGTGAAGGGCGGGATCCGGGAGCGCTTCGAGCAGCTCCGGGCCATGGGCATCCGGACCGTGATGATCACCGGAGACAATCCGCTCACGGCCGCGGCCATCGCGGCGGAAGCGGGAGTGGACGACTTCCTGGCCGAGGCGAAGCCCGAGGACAAGATGGCGCTGATCAAGAAGGAGCAGGAAGGAGGACGGCTGGTCGCGATGACCGGTGACGGGACGAACGACGCACCGGCGCTGGCTCAAGCTGACGTGGCCGTCGCGATGCACTCGGGGACACAGGCAGCCAAGGAAGCCGGGAACTTGATCGATCTCGACTCGAACCCGACGAAACTCATCGAGGTCGTGGAGATCGGGAAGCAGCTCCTGATCACCCGTGGTTCGCTCACGACGTTCTCGATTGCCAACGACGTGGCCAAATATTTTGCGATCATTCCGGCGATGTTCGTCGCGACCTACCCCGCCCTGCAGGCCCTGAACATCATGCGCCTCCATTCGGCACAATCTGCGGTGCTGGCAAGCGTGATCTTCAACGCCCTCATCATCATCGCCCTGATTCCATTGGCGCTCCGCGGGGTCCGGTGGAAACCGGCTCCCGCGGCGACCATTCTCCGCCGGAATCTCTGGATCTACGGCATGGGCGGAATCCTGGTGCCGTTCGCAGGCATCAAGCTGCTCGACATGCTTCTGGTCCTCGCCCGGCTGGTGTGACCATGATCAAGAACCAGATCCGTCCTGCGATCGTCGTGACACTCGTCCTGATGGTGATCACCGGGCTTGCTTATCCCGCGGCCGTCACGGGACTGGCCCAGCTCCTGTTCCCCCGCCAGGCGAACGGATCGCTCGTCACGGTGCACGGCGAGGTCGTCGGCAGCGCTTTGATCGGTCAACAGTTCGCGGGAGCCGGCTACTTCCACTCCCGTCCATCTGGAGCCGGAAACGGCTACGATGACACCGTCTCGTCGGGCCGCAACCTCGGCCCCACCAGCGCCAAGCTCGATACCCTGGTGATGACGGCGCTGGACAGCGAGCGGAAACTGGACGCGCCCCCCTCCGGTCAGGTGCCAGCCGATCTCGCGACGGCGTCGGGTTCGGGGCTCGACCCCCATATCTCTCCGGCCGCGGCCGCCATTCAGGTCGCCCGCGTGGCCCGGGTCCGCCAGCTCGACTCCGCAACGGTCGCGAAGCTCGTCAGTCGCTTCACGGAAGGCCGCCAGCTCGGATTTCTCGGCGAGCCTCGCGTCAACGTCCTGCTGCTGAACCTCGCGCTCGATAGCGTCACCAACCACCGGTAGAGGAGGGTTCATGCGCGCCCGGCTCTGGATCCCGTACGTCCTCCTCGCGGCTCCACTGGCGGGTCAGCAATTCACGCCCCCCAGGACCGACACGGTCCCGAAGGCGCCCTTCGGGTTCGCCGACTTCACGTGGCTGAACGGGAACAGCCGGCAGAGTGCCTCGGTGCTCGACTCGAAGTACTTTACGGGCGAATTCCGGCTCGACGCGAGCTACATCTACGACTTCAACCAACCGATCGACCACACCCTGGTAGGGACCTCCGAGAGTGGCCGGACCCAGGAGGTCCAGGTGCAGCAACTCGGCGTCGGTGGTGATTTCCACGCCGGCCATGCGCACGCCCGCCTGATGACCCAGTTCGGGATGTACTCGACCATGACGCCCCGAAACGACGCCTCTCCCGGACGTGGGCAGTGGGATCTCGCGGACGCGTATCGCTATCTCTCGGAGGCATACGGGGGCTTTCACATCGACCACTGGAACGGCGTGAATGTCGAGGCCGGTATTTTCATGTCGTATGTCGGGCTCTTCAGTTACTACAACTATGACAATTGGGCCTATCAGCCCTCGTACGTGTCGTCGAATACGCCGTGGTTCTTCAACGGCGTCCGGATCCAGATCTTCCCCTCTGACAAGCTCAAGATTGAGCCCTGGATCGTGAACGGCTGGCAGTCTTATGGCATGTTCAACTCTGCTCCCGGCGTCGGCTGGCAGCTGCTCTGGCGTCCCTCGGGGAGGCTGTCCGTGCTGTCGAACGAGTACTACGGCCACGACTGGCTCGGCATCCCGCATCGGTGGCGGATCCACTCGGACAACAGCCTCCAGATCAAGTACCGGGACGTGCCGAACGCATCGGTGGACAAGGCCGCGTTCTCGATCACCGTCGATCTTGGCTGTGAGAGCGGAGGGGGGGTGCGGTGCACGGGCCGAGGCCCCGGCGGCCCCGCCCAGAACTTCGCCGGGTTCATGTTCTACAACCGGCTCTGGTTCGGCCATGACCAGTACGCCCTCACGCTGGGTGGCGGCGCCATGACCAACCCCGGCCGCTATCTGGTCCTGCTGCCTCCGATCAACGGCGCGAACGCCTTCACCGGCACGCCCTACTTCACTGAGAACCCGGGCAATCAGTTCGGGGCGTGGGATCTGTCAGCGACGTTCGACTACATGCCCGACCAGTTCGCAACATTCCGCATGGAGCTGGACCACCGCGCCGCCACCGTCCCCTACTTCGCTGGCGCGGGCGGTGTCACCCCCCTCGGCGGCAATCAGGGCGCGCCGGGATCAACCGTCGCGGGGTTCACGCCCGATCTCCGAAAGACCGAAACCCGGCTCAACGTGGCCATTCTGGTGAAGCTCTGATTCGAGCCCTCGGGGTAGCGCTACCTTAGCACCATGGCGACCGACCGCCGACCAGACCCCGAATCACTGCTGGCACGGGCCCGCGCGGAGGAACGCCGTGCGGGCCGCGGGCGTCTCAAGGTCTTTTTCGGGGCCTCACCCGGTGTCGGCAAGACCTACGCCATGCTCGAGGAAGCCCGGGCCAAGCGCCGGGAGGGTGTGGATGTGGTGGTCGGCCTGGTGGAGACCCATGGCCGCCGCGAGACCGCCGCGCTCCTCGAGGATCTCGAGCTTCTCTCCCGCCGCGGGGCGGACTATCGCGGGGTTCGTGTCGAGGAGTTCGACCTCGACGCGGCCCTTACTCGCCATCCGGACTTGATCCTGGTCGACGAGTTGGCCCATACCAACGCGCCCGGGTCGCGTCATACCCGGCGCTTTCAGGACGTCGAAGAGCTCCTCGCCGCCGGCATCAGTGTCTACACCACCCTGAACGTCCAGCACCTCGAGAGTCTGAACGACGTGGTCGCCCAGATCACGGGCATTCAGGTCCGCGAAACCGTGCCCGACTCGATCCTGGACGAGGCCGACGACGTCGAGCTCGCGGACTTGTCGGCCGAGGACCTGCTGACGCGCTTGCGCGAGGGCAAGGTCTACGTGCCCGAGCAGGCGGCGCGCGCCCTCGAGGAGTTCTTCCGCAAAGGCAACTTGATCGCGTTGCGCGAGCTCGCGCTGCGGCGGACGGCCCAGCGGGTAGACGCCCAGATGCGCGGCTATCGCGAGGAGCACGGGATCCTCGAGATCTGGCCCGCTGTGGATCGTCTCCTGGTGTGCATCGGTCCCAATCCTGCGGGTGCCCGGCTGGTTCGCGCCGGCAAACGAATGGCTGCGAGCCTCCAATGCGACTGGCTGGTGGTGTCCGTGGACGTGCCGGGACAGGCCGTCTCGGAACCGGACCGGGCCGCGCTGGCGCAGAATCTCCACCTCGCTCAGGAGCTGGGCGCGCAGACCGCCAGCCTCTCGGGACACGACGTGGCGACGGAGCTCCTCCGCTACGCCGAGGCCCAGAATATCACGAAGGTCATCGTCGGCAAACCGACGCATGGCCGGTGGCGGGACAAGGTCTTCGGATCCACGCTCGACGCGCTCGTCCGGGGATCGGGAGACCTCGAGGTCTACGTCATCTCGGGTGACGACGCACGGCCGCGGCGAAAGACGCAGCCCTCCGTGCAGCGATCGCCGGTCGCCGAGTACGTCAAGGCAGCCCTGGTAGTTGCCGTGGGGACCGTTCTCGGCGCCGGCGTGTTCCGGAGTCTTTCGGTCACCGATGTCGCGATGGTCTATGTGCTTAGCGCCGGCCTGGTCGCCTCCCGCTACGGCCGTGGCCCGTCACTGCTCGCCGCGGTCCTCTCGATCGCGTGCTTCGACTTCTTCTTCGTCCCGCCGTACTTCACGTTCGCCGTCACCGATCTCCGGTATCTCCTCACGTTCGGTGTGATGCTGGGGATCTCCCTCGCGATCTCGGGCCTGACCCTCCGGATTCGCGATCAGGCCGAAGCCGCGCGCCAGCGAGAGCGGAGGACGGGCGCGCTGTACGCCATGAGCCGGGAGCTGGCGGGTGCGCGGGGCCGTCAGGAAGTGATTCGCATCGTCGGCCATCACGTCCGTTCGAGCTTCGGCACCGACACGCAGGTCCTGCTCCCCGACGGCGCGGGCCGCCTCGTAGTCCCCTCGGGATCGTACGTCGACGACAAGGAACGGAGTGTCGCGCAGTGGGTCTTCGACCAGGGTCGCCCTGCGGGCAAGACGACAGATACGCTGCCTGCGGCTCACGCGCTCTACCTCCCACTCCTGGCCGCGAGCGGCACCATCGGCGTCCTGGGCGCCTTGCCCGGGTCCGGGAGGGAGCTCGATGAGGCGATGACCGGCCGCCTGCTCGAGGCGTTCTCAGGACAGGCCGCACTGGCGCTCGAGCGGGAACTCCTCGCCGAGCGGGCCCAACGGGAGCAGCTGGAGGTGGAGGCCGAGCGCTTGCGGACGTCCCTGCTCTCCTCCGTATCCCACGATCTCCGCACCCCCCTGGCCGCCATTACCGGAGCGGCCGGAAGCCTTCTGGACGAGCAAGCGCCGCTCGCGCCACCAGCCCGCCGCGAGCTGCTCCAGACCATTCTCGACGAATCGCAGCGGATGAACCGGCTGATCGCGAACCTGCTCGACATGATCCGCGTCGAGAGTGGCGCCCTGCGGATTCAGCGGGAGTGGCAACCGCTGGAGGAGCCACTCGGCGTTGCGCTCATCCGCCTCGGCGACCGTTTGAAGGACAGGGTACTCAAGACTGAGTTGTCCGCCGACCTCCCGCTCGTCCCCGTCGACGCCGTCCTGCTGGAACAGGTGTTCGTCAACCTGATCGAGAATGCCGTGAAGTACACGCCGCTCGGAAGCCCGATCGACGTATCCGCAGCCTCCGACGGAAACCTTGTGCGCGTGAGCGTGGCGGACCGGGGGCCGGGAATCCCACCCGGCGAGGAGGAGCGGGTGTTCGAGAAGTTCTACCGATCCGCGGGGGCGCCGCCGGGCGGTGGCGTCGGACTCGGGCTCACGATCTGTCGGGGCATCCTGACGGCGCATGGCGGCCACATCTGGGCCGAGAACCGGCCCGGTGGCGGTGCCGTCTTTCAGTTCACACTCCCCCTCACCGGACCGGACATTCCGGCCCTTCCAGCCATCGAGTAGCTTCCCGCATGGCGGAGCCCCTCCCCGTCGTGCTCGTCGTCGAAGATGATTCCCAGATGCAGAAATTCCTTCAGACCGCGCTGGTCCAGCACCGGTACCGGCCCGTGGAGGCCTCCACGGCGCGCGAGGCACTGACGCAGCACGCGGGGCATCACCCCGACGTCATTCTGCTCGACCTCGGTCTCCCAGATGGGGACGGCATCGACGTCGCGCGCACCATCCGCGCGCAATCGCGGACGCCAATCATCGTCCTCTCGGCACGGGGTCAGGAGCAGGACAAGGTTTCGGCGCTTGATGCCGGCGCCGACGACTACCTCACGAAGCCGTTCGGTGTGGAGGAGCTGCTGGCGCGTCTTCGAGTGGCCTTGCGTCGCGCCGCGCGCCCGATGAATGGCGACGACTCGATCGCCGGGTTCGGTGACGTGCGAGTGGATCTGGAGAAGCGGGAGGTACGGCGCGGGAAGGAGGTCGTGCATCTCACGCCCACCGAGTACCGACTGCTGACCACGCTGGTGCGGCACCCGGGACGGGTGCTCACTCACCGGCAGCTGGTGCGTGAAGTGTGGGGAGCGCACACGGGCGACCAGACGGCGAGCCTTCGGGTCCACATGACACAGCTGCGGCACAAACTCGAGAAGGATCCCGCCCGCCCACGCCATCTCACCACCGAGATCGGCGTGGGGTACCGCCTCCAGATCGACTGACCGCCTAGCGCCGCCTCGGCACGACCATCCAGGCGCCGACCGTCCCGCCGGTCCGCGGTGCCGTCGAGCTGGTCGCGGGACGTGTGGCGACACTCGGAGCCGCCGCCCTCGGCGCCGCACTCCGCGAAACACCCACCTGGGCACTCGAACTCGCCGCCCTCGACATCAACATCGTCCCGCGCCCGCGAATCGGCATGCTCGCGGCGACCGTGGTCGCCACCTCGGGCGCGCGCTCGACAGGAGGCGTGACGGCTGCTGGGGCAAGCGCCGCAGGACTGGCTGGACGCTCGGGCCGGGGCGGATGCACGTACGGGAGCAGCAGAGTCGCCCGGGCCGCAGGTGCGGCGCCCGCCAACCTGCCAAGCTCCGCTCCGGTGACGGGGTGCGAGGCGAGAGTACGAACAGCGCCAGGCGTCGGTGCTGGTGCGACCGGCGTGCGGGTGCGGACACCAACCTCAGGAATGGTCCGTCGACGTGGCACTACCGGCGGTGCACCGGGATTCGCAGGAGCCGAGTGAATCGGGAGGACCATCGAGGCAACGCCCTGCGGATTAGCGGGCGTGGGCAGCGACGGAGAAGGAGCCTGTTGTCCGAAGTCGCGATGACGGTGGCGGCCGAAGACTTCTGGTGCGTCGAAGTACGAGCAATACACATACGGATTGCTGCCGTCACACACCTTGGTCGCTTCATCCGGGATGTTGCTGTAGGTCGGGAACGTGTCGTCAGGATTCTGGTACGTCTGGGCCGTCTGGGCCGTCTGGGCCGTC
>Ga0126371_10000531_pt1 | contig 31663 bp, 42 predicted proteins | sample PanSoiMetaPlot_4_FD_110145 | JGI IMG/M metagenome (GOLD analysis project Ga0126371, IMG submission 110145) | Tropical forest soil microbial communities from Panama - MetaG Plot_4 | ecosystem: Environmental > Terrestrial > Soil > Tropical forest > Bulk soil | place: Panama | collected 2016-02-17 | reverse complement strand
CGCCATGGGATCGTCGACCACGTACCAGCGTTTCCACGGATACATCTGCGACGCATTTTCCGTCGGTGCGAGGCGCTCCGTATTGACGACTACTTGTGGCCCCGAAGAAATCGCCATATTGTTGACCAAAGCGCGCAAAGCCGCGTTACACACTTCTTGTAAATCTTCAATAATATCGGGTACGCCATGGCCCATCACCGTTCCCGGCACCTTCTCGAATGACGTCATATAGTAAGGGTGACGCTTACGCGGTGACGGATTGATCTGTGTTTTAATGGTAAACTGGCCCACCACCCACGACTGCACCATATAATCGACGTCGGGGTCGGGACACAGTTTTGGATCGACGCCGTTATCCCACAGCACCTGTCCCTGGAGACAGCCATGATATTCCGCGCAATCGATCATGTTAGAATAATTCAGATAGGGCGATTCGCGTTGCTCATTGAACGCCTGCTCCGTATCCGGGTAATCCATCCAGTCGCGCAGGCCGCGCGAATAAGCTTCAAGCGCGCCGCGCACCGCATCTACGTCGTAACCCGGCAGACCCAGCAAATCGTTCAAATCCGCCCGCGTCATCCGTTTGCGTTCGATAATTTCCGCCTCTTCCAACGTCGCCGCCCCGGGCGTCCAGCACAGGAAAAACGGATTGACTCGCTCCCAAAATAGTTGCGGCCGTGTCTGGATTGATGGCTTGCCGTTAATCCACGTCAACTTGGGCACCATCCTGACTACGGGACCCTTCAGGACCGCATACGGATAAAGCGGCAAGTCGATCAGGAACTCGGCGAGCGCGTCGTAAAAGCCGCCGGAGATGAGAATGTCGTCCATCTTATCGGCGGCAGCGTTGGCCTGCATCATCGCGATCCGCCGTGCCGCCTGCTGTGCGGCATGGGTCAGCGACACGATGCGGTTTTTGACTTGGTCCTGCGTCGGCGGCTGCGGCGGCGGTGGTGGTGGCATCCCCGGCTGCGGCGGCGCCTGCATCCCCGCCGTCATCTGATTATGCACTTCACCGGCGACCAATTGAATGATCGACGCCCTGACCTCGTCGGGCACCGGCGGGTCGGGCTGCGGCTCGACGTCCCAGGGCCGGTCCTGACCCAGATAGACATCACGTAACAACGACGTCGCGCCCCGGCACTTCGTCGCCGCGAGGCGGGAATACACCTCGGAACCGCCGAACTCCTTGATCGCCGCCAGTTTCTCCGGGTCGTACTTACCCTCGAACATACGCTGCGCGCGCAGGAGCCGGTAGTTTATCGGGTTAGCACCCTGATTGCGGTGATTGCGGAACACCTCCCAGCGATGCCGGATATAGGTGTTGAGGTCGGGTGGCCGCTCCGGCGTATTCTGGTTCGCGCGCCGCGCCGTCTCGTCGGCGTCCATCTGCGACCGCTGTCCCGGCGTAACCACGCGCAGAAAACCGCCCCCGGAGCGGAACGGGATTTGTCCGCCGGCCGAACCACCCTGAGCACCACCACTATCGGCATAGTTGGCGCTTCCCGGCCCGGGGTACATAACGCTCCCACCCGCCCGCGACTGCGCCGGGAGAGTCGATGATGCACGGCCTGGGATCGCATAGGGCATGATGGACTACTCTCGTATTTAAGCTATAAATCGAAAATGGACGACAACGCAACCGTCGATGCTATGCTGGACGATATTGAAGTCCCGGCGCCGCTGCCCACCCTCGATTCGGCGCTCCGTTGGGCCTTCGTCTGCGACGTTGCGCAGCGCAGCTACCCCGAGGAAGAAACCGCCAAACGCTACGGTTTTACCGACGCCCTCGCCATGGTGGCGTATATACGCAACGATAAAGAGTTGGTCCGGGCCATCAAGGTGCGCCGCGCCTACTGGGACAGCGACGTGGGGTTGCCTGAGAAGCTGCGCACCCTCTATGGCCACACCCTGCAATATGGCGGCGTCGCCAACGCCAAGCTCATGCTGGACCCGTTCATCAAACCCGAGGTGCGGCTGGAAGCGATGCGCCAGCACGCCCGGATCGCGGGCGTCGACGGCGTAGCGGCGACGGCACGCGGCGACATCGGCACGCCGGGCGCGCGGTTCGTATTACAAATCAACATCCCCGGCGAGAAACCCGTTGCATTCATCGAAGGCGCAGTAACTGACGAAGAATGAACCCCCGCGACCCGAACCGACTGTCCCGCCACCAGCGGCTGCTGATGGTACTAGGCTGGTGGCTATGCGTGTTGCTGCTGTTCGCAGGGGTCGTGCTCGTACTAGTATCGCTGGCAAGGCAAGGAGAGTAGCATGAGCCTGCTCGGCATCCTGATCATCGTCCTGATCCTGGTGCTGCTACTCGGCGGCGCCGGTCACTATGGAGGCTGGTACCAATCCGGCCCCGCCGTTTACCCGCTCGGCGGCGTCGTCGGTGTGATCCTCATCGTATTGGTCGTATTGTTGCTAATGGGGTATAGGTTCTGACATAGGGGTCGTCCCATAATCTATCTCGGCATTCTCGCCCTCATCGCGGCGGCCGTCGGCACGATCCTGCTGTCACTGTACGGTAAACCGCCCCGCGACCCCTATTAGGCCGGCGATCATTGTATTCCCCCGACCGTTCCGGTAATTACGGACCTGCTATTACCCAGGGGGTTCCCGTGAGCCGGACCCGAAGCCAACCGGAGGTACATGTTCGATGAAGCAACTTCTCCTCGCCGGCGCACTGGCTTTCATGCCCGCACTCGCCCACGCCGACATCATCTTCTCGGATACCGGCGGTTCGACCGGCGACCTCGTGCAATTCGAGTCGCAGTTCAACAACGTGCCCAACTTCTTCGGCGACACCAACAAGGGCGCCAACACGGTGCAGTTCCTGAACCTCAACAACAGCGGCACCGGCTACGGACCCGAGTTGCTGGGCACCGACGGCAAGGGGCAGGCCGACGTGACCTGCACCAGCAACTGTGTCAGCGACAGCAAGGGCGGCGCCAACGGGTTCCAGCTTGACGGGATGGAGATCAAGCTGACCGCCCCCGTGGCGGCGGCGGAAATGATCTTCAACCTGGATTTCGGCGAAGGCTCGGTTGCCATCGTGGCGCAGGACAATTTCGGCAACACCTTCACCGACACGCTGACCAACGGGTCGAACTTCTTCACAGTCAGGGCCGTCACCGGCACTAACGAAGCGATCACCGACGTGAAGATTTTCCAGAACGCGGTCGACCCAACCTCAGGCTTCTTTGGTTGGAACGATCTGAAACAGCCGCGCATCCTCGCCTGCACGCTCGACGTGGACTGCAACGCGATCGAAGCGCCCGAGCCTGCGTCATTGGCGTTGCTCGGCGTCGGCTTGGTCGGCCTCGGCTTCGTCGTCCGGCGGCGCGCATGACCGAGCTTATCATCTTCATCGCGGTCGCGATCGGCATCGGTTGCGGCGTATATGGCCTGTTCCTCGTCATCCCCGATCGTAAGTAGGAGATACGCACCATGCGCAAACTTCTTTTAGCTTCCGTCCTGACGGCGGCACCGTTGCTGCCCGCCTACGCAATCCAGATCATCAATGACGCACAAACGTCGAACAACAACACGGTCACGGCGACGGAGAATATCGCCGACACCGTGACCACGATCTCGATCATGGGCGCCGGGGTGCAGATCGCGCAGATCGACGCGGCGCTGGGTACGCCGATCATGGCTTTCGTGAATTTGACCGCCAGCAGTATCGATACCGCCACCGGAGTGGGCGGCGCGATCTTGCAACATTATGACGGGACTTTCAGCATCACGTCGAACGCAGACGGCAGCGGAACGAATTATCTATCCGGGACTTTCACCGATGCCGCGTTCGGTGCCGCGACGGGCGATCAGTTGAGTGTCAACGTGGCTAACCCGCCTGACACGCTCACGATGACATCGGGCGTGGGCCTGCCGACGGCGGCGCCCTCGTCGATCACCTTCGCGATGTCCAACCTGACCTCGACCACGCCGTTCACGGGCGGTCTGCAACTCGACACCAGGGGGGCCTCGGCCACCATCGCCCCGTTCACCGCATCCTTTACCGACACGGCGGACGCTTCGGCAGCGATCAGCACGCCCGAGCCGGCCAGTCTCCTCGTTCTGGGCACCGGCTTGTTCACCCTTGGTCTCGTGCGCCGCCGCCGCTATAAGTAACCGCCCCTCGATGGTCCAGGGGTCTGTATCTCGTTAAGCTTCGTATCCCACTCACGGCGGCGGCGCTCCCGCCGCCGTATTTTTATCGTTGCCGGTCCCGCCGTCCCGGCTTAACCTAAGAACCATGATCACAACCGCCCGCGAGTTCGCCCAGATCGACCAGGACAATCCCTGGATTTGGGAACTATTCAACCGGTTCGGCCGGGAAAAAGCCGCGCAAGGCTTCCTCCATTACAGTGCCTCAATGGTCATGGGGCGGGTGCGCTGGGAGACCGACGTGATCCTGCACGACAGCCGTCCCGGCGGCTACAAAATCAACAATGACTGGATTCCTTGGTACGCCCGCAAGTTCAACGTGATGTACCCCCAATATGGCGGCGGCGAATTCTTCCGCGAGCGGGACAGTAATGCCGATGACGGCTGGCCCGGGCGCGCCGCAGCGCGGCATGCACGCATCGCCGCCGGCCTGTCCGTATGAACCTGTCCTACACCCCGCCGCCGACCATCGCCGCGTTCATGCGCGACAATACGCACCGGGTCCGGGTGCTGGTCGGCCCGGTCGGCTCCGGCAAATCCATGGGCTGCATCATGGAGTTGATGCGCCGCGCCGGCGAGCAAAAACCCTATAATGGCATAAGATATACGCGCTTTGCCCTGATCAGAAATACTCTTCAACAGTTAAGACAGACCGTGCTCAACGATATAAAAGAGTATCTGTCGCCGATCATAAGATTTTTCGTGACGGACTCGACGATCCAACTGCGCGCGCCCTTACCCGACGGCACGACGCTGCACTCGGATTGGTTGTTACTGCCCTTAGACTCGAAGGAGGACCAACAGCGGCTGCTGTCACTGCAACTGACGGGCGCATGGGTCAACGAAATCCGCGAGGTGGATTTTTCCCTGATCGGCCCCATTCTGGGCCGCTGCGGAAGATACCCGTCGAAGGCGATGATGGGACCTACATGGTATGGCCTGATCGGCGACTGCAACCCCTGGAGCAGCGACAGCCCCTACCATGAGATCATGGTCCTGAACCCCGACCCGCAGTGGAAACTCTACCACCAACCAAGCGGGGTCGGTCCCGATGCCGAGAACGTCCGTAATCTACCCATGGGATACTACGAAAACCTGTCCCGTAACCCGGATAAGGATTGGGTAGGAGTCCACGTCGAATCCATCTGGGGCACAGCGAGCGCGGGGCAGGCGGTTTTCCACAAATCGTTCGTGGCAGAGGCGCATGTACGCGATCTGCAACCGATCACTAACCCGTTCCGTCCTATCATGGTCGGCCTCGATTTCGGGCGCACTCCCTGCGCGGTGTTGGGTCAGATCGATAGTTTTGGTCGGGCGCTTATTTACCGCGAGATAATAACGGAGGATATGGGCATCGAACGAATGCTCAGAGAATACTTACGACCCGCGCTGTCGCAAGAACCATTTGTCGGTCGTAATATTTTCGTAGTGGGCGACCCGGCGGGCTCCGTGCGGGCGCAGACGCGCGACGAATCGCCGTTCGACATCCTGCGCTCGAACGGATATCTGGCCTACCCGGCCACCACCAATGATATCGACGCCAGACTCGTTGCGGTCGAGCGATTATTCACCGCGAACCTGAGCGGCCAGCCCGGACTGCAAATAGACCGGCGCGGCTGCCCCACGCTGGTGCGCGCGCTCGGGAATATGTACCGGTACAAGCGCAACAAAGACGGCAAAATACAGGATTTGCCTGAAAAATTACACCCCTGGTCCGACGTGGCGGACGCTCTGCAATATTTCTGCCTGGGCACGACGGCTAATTACTCGGGCAAAGTAATGCTCAGGGTGCGCCCGCAGCAACCCGTCCGCGCGCCGCCGATAGCCGCCTGGACTTAACCCGCCTTGATCAGTTCGACCGTCACCGCCATCAGTTGCCGCGTCGCCGCGAGGACCGCCGGACCGCCTTGCGTATCCGCGAGGTTGAGGCAGTGCAGTCCCCATTGCGATGCCGTGCGCAGCAATTCCAGGTCGTGCCGGGCCTTCTCCATGCTGACGAACTCCAGGTTTACCCGGACCGGCGGCGGACCCGACTTGACCAGTGGCACGACACTCATAATCCCCCTCGGCGCAAAACGTAATCATCGCGCCTTCGTGCGTGGCCGGTCAACCGTGGGGCACGGAAAATACGCGGGGACTATGCCGACTTCTGTAATTTTTCAGCGGAGTCGGCTATCGCACGCACGCGCGGATTAAGGGTGTACACCTTGGCACGCAGGACCGAGGCACGCTGTTTCACATTGCCCGGGCGCATCTCCACCCGTTCGTCCAGATATCCCTGGCTGAGCATGCGCGAGAGGCTCGCATCGATGGTATCGACGGAGATACGCGCGTGCTTCGCCGCCTTGGCGCGCGTCGGGAACGGGAGATTAGCGCGATTAAGCGCCCGAATGAGGGCCAGAAGCGCGGCCGACGACCGGGGCGGCTTCTTCGAGCCGGAATCATCCCTAAGCATATTAGTCAGGGCCTCGACGATGACGGGGTTGATCCGTGGCAACGGCGGCACGGTGCGCGCGACCGCTTTCATATCAGTACGCATGCTCTAACTCCTCCGAACTAATAAGCTTGCCCGGAGGATAAAATCGAACGCCTGTATGTGTTTGTCAATATATCCAAAGCGTTACAAATGCTCCAGCGATACCCCCGAAGGGGGTATCGCTGGCGAAGTCGGCGAAATGACGATGGGGCGACGCTGTCAGCCCGGCGGCTTCGGCTTGCCACCGCCCGGCGGGTTGTAGACCAGGAGCCACTGCCCCGGCGGGTCCTGCCAGTGCCAGAACCACCCTTCCGGGGTCGCGCCGCTGCCGGGCGGCTCGGTCGGCGGATCGACCGGTGGCGGAAGGACGATCGGATGCGCCGGGACCGGCGGATCGACGGTGGGCGGGGTGGGCGGGATGACGATGGGGTGCGCGGGATAAGCGGGCGGCTTCGGCAGGCCGCCAGGGCCGCCCCAGATGCCGGGGGGACCGCCGGGCAGACCCTCACCGACGCCGGGGGGGTGATAATCCGGATCGACCGGTGGCTGCGGCGGCAAGGGGCCGCCGCCGACATGACGATCGGAATAGGCGGCGGTGCCGTTGAACGTGCCGGTGATAGTCTCACCGTCGGCGAAAGTGAAACTGCCGTAAAGGATGATAGGCACTGCGGCCATGACCGGTTCTCCCCTGGGTTGTGGCGACTTCTAGCCGGATTAACGCGACGTGGCAAGCGGGACATCATTTCTTAACGATGGGCGGCAGATTGGACGGACAGGCAAGCAAAACATGCACCGCACCCGTCGCCGTCGCCATGGTGATGGACACCGTGCCGTTATCGATGTCCTTGGATTCCGGCAGGGTGCACGCCGAAAGTAAAAGACTAACGACGACCGAGAGTATCGACGGGGAACATTTCATATTGCACGCTTGCATCGGCGCCCGTCTCATGCGAGCGGGGCGGGGTAGACTTTAGTTTAGGTGTTATAACATTTAACACGGGTGATGGGCGAGCGGGCAATTCACTCGACGGGGGCAGACTCGGCCCCTCCCAGGCGGCGCGCGGCGGATACCCTGTCTGCATCGGGAAAAACCTCCTGGCCAGTGCGTGTCCGTCGATGGGCATCGGGATAATGTAGCAGAACCGTAGTTGCTACGCAACGTGGGAACGCGGGAGCGGCGGCACGGCGGCACGGCGACACGCAGGAACGGCGCTTAGCAATACAGAAACGCCGGCACGCAGGAACGGCGGAACGCGGGAACCTCGCGGCGACGGATTTAATCGGGAAGGAAACATCCTCGTTTAATTACTCCAGTAATTCTATGTAAGAAATTTTTCTGTACGCAAGGGGTGAGCGCGCGCGACCCTCCTCGGCCGGTCCATGATCCCCCCACGGCCTCCCTACCGTCGGGAATAACTACAGGCATCCAGTTATAGGAAACAGAAGGATATTGAAGTCAGCCCCGCACGCAGAAATACAGTGTCGCCGCAACCGGACACTGGCGCGAGGCGAGCTACCTGGAACTCGGGCGCCTAGCAAGCGTCGCGATCAGGGCCACGGTTTACGGCAATACGACCCTGCCGAGGGTGCGCCGTGGGATGTTTCCGCCGTCTTCTTCGACATTCGTTTGCTCAATTCCGAGCGCGGAGAATTGCTATGGCCGGTAGGTATCTGGGCGCCGTCGTCACGACGATCGATGGCAAGAAAATCGCTATCAAGCGATATACGGCGCACTACGCCAGAGGCGCGAAGAAATCCAAGACCGCCCTCATTCCGGGCGGCATGCGCCGACCCTTCGGAACCGATGATTCGCAGCGCAACCTTGCGCGCTACGTCAGCAACCTTCAGGACAAGGCGATGGGCCGTTAGGCCCATCGTTACCCTCGCCGCATTCATTTGTGTTATTATTGCGGAACGCCCTTCCCGCTAACGCATCGCCAATTCCCGACAGTCGGGAACGCGATTTACCCTGGAGGGCAATATGGTGAAAGGTATCAGTAAGCTGGACGATAACCGCGTTGCGTCCGTCGTGGACGTAGTGCGAGGCGTTGCCAACAATGTATTGGCGAAACGCGCCGACGCAGAAACCGCGCAAACCAAAGCCAAGGTGAAGCGCGAAGATGCTTACAGCGTGCAATCCGATGCATTGCGCACCCTGGCCGACAATGCGATTGCCGGCGAGTGGTCGGAAGCCGAAGTGTTGAAAGCGCGATCGGTGATCACGTCACAACATAACGGTGATAAGACAACGCTCAAAACGCTGCAAAACTTCTTGTCGTATGCATCGGCAGCGATGGCGCCGACAGTCCGCCCACACGTAAATGGTCTGTGGACGCTTTGCTACGATGCGTGGCGCGAGGAAGAAGAAACCCGTGCCATCGACAAGGATGCGCCGACACCAATCAAGCTAGCGTTCAAACGGCTTGACAACATGTTCACCGCTGCCTTGTCGCTCTGCAAGGGCAATAAGGAGCGTCAGGCAACACTGTTGCAGACGGCTACGGATGTGGACATGTGGGCCGCTGCCAACGATCCGGCATTGGATATTGAGAAGGTGAAGGCGCGCCTGGACGCAGCACGCGACGCTTTAACAGCTTTCGCGCATGATTACCCAATGGCGCAGCTATCTAACGTGATGGCGGAGCTATCGGCAATCAGCCCGAAGGATGTTGAGGCCGCATGGGATAGCGTCAAAGGTGGGCAGTATTTTTCGTTCGGCACCACAACGTTCTCCGCTGATAGCAACGATAACAGCTACGCCGAAGCTGTTGCGGCGCAGGATGCGGCGGAACAAGAAGAAGATGCGGCGCAAATCACGGAAACGCCCGTTAGCGAGTCGATCACTGACGAACGCATTAACGATGCAGTCGACGCACTTAGCTCGATGGAGTGAGGCATTCCCCAAGGTTCGAGGGGGTTCGATCCCCCCTCGACGGGGTTTTGTGTGATTTCAATGGGTTGACCAAACATAGCTAACCTAGTTTAGTGTTTTACTCACATGATAGGTTTATTGCTAGATTCGAGCGGGGGTAAAACACCTCATAAGCTATTGAAACTACTATCTATCTAAAATAAATAATTATAAACCTATCAACCTATCAGCAAAAAGTGCGATATAAGGAGGGGGTCCCCTGTGCGCGGCACATATATATGTGGCTCGCGGGACTTCCCCCCCTTATACCCTCTTTTCGATTGATAGATACGATAGATTCATCTAAAATGTTGATATCGCTCATTATAGAGTATCTAACATCTGTGAAGTTTCTACCAATTCCCGACCGTCGGGAATGATGTATTCATCCAAATAGAGGCTTGACAACCTCGATCCGCCGTGCCATCGTTCCTTCGTTCCCTTATTAGAGGCTCTAATTATATGCCTAAAAATTTACTTTGCCCAATTATAGGAGGTTCAACATATCATGCTTCGTGCCGGCTCGCGGGAATGAACAGGGCGCCCCTCGCGAGAACACATGCCCATGCCTGCAACACACGGGATCACATCCCGTGCTCCGCGCCCTATGGGCGAGAACGTCTAAACGGGGAGCGAACCACGCGGCATCGACCGCTTGCGCTCCCCGCGTGCCGCCGTTCCTGCGTGCCTAAGCCTGAAAGTGTCCATATCGCATTGTTCCCGACGGTCGGGAACAACGAAAGCGAGGTAAAATAAATGCCCCCGCTCGCGGACTATATCGCCGCTGTTAGGTATGAGCTAAACGTCAACTACGGCGTCAGGCCGCATGCCTATCTGGCCGCTCGCGTTGATCGCGCGATTGGCCATCTCCACCGCCGCCGTCGCGATATCGCAACGGCGACGTTCATGATCGCCAACATGTATCAACGAGGGGATTTCCATGATAAGCTATCGTAAAATCGGCGGGCTACGCTTCCTGACAGTCGGCAGATTACAGATAAGCTTCTGCCAATTGCGCAAGGGCCGGGCGCGGCGCAAGATCGTGGAAGTGCGGCCGATAACCGACCCGCTCGCGCCATTGAATACCCCGGGGTATTCAACCGAGCCGAATCCGTTCGGCTATACGCCGGCGTCCGAGCCGGTTATCTGGACACATTTGTAGGATGATGGTGCGGCGCATTCTTACGGGTGCGCCGTTCCTGCGTTCCGTCGGTCCGGTATTAGAAAGGAGAACCAATGTCCAAACTATGGCTTGCGCTCGCATGGGCGGCACTGTTGCTGGTGGCGATCGGCGCACTGTCGCTGCGGGTGCATACGCGATGCTACGGTGCGCACAATAATGACTGCACAACTGAGCTTGTTGCTTGGTGAACATGACTAACTGGGAAATAACCGTCGAGCTAGCGGACCTGTCATGGGTCTACATGTTCGAGATGTGCAAAGACTTCCATGAAGCCGCCGAGAAGGGGCTGCGCGAAGCACGTATACGCGATGCGCGTTTGGTCCGCATCGATGTCTTCGGTGCGCCCGTGCCGGAGGCAGTAAGAAGAAGGAAACTGACATGATGCGCGATATTCATGGGATACCCTTGCTGGCCTTACTCGGTATGGTATGATCTATGCTTTATACAAAATATACACGGAAAGGAGCGAAGATGACTAAGGAAGCCAGGGATATCGCGCGCGCCTTCGTCGCGGGTGAAGTCTGCCGTCGCAAGCGCACTTATACCGACGGCAATCGCATCGTGTTGCACGGGTCTACGATCGCATGGCGCGAGGGTGTTAACGTCTATGCGTGCTTGTGCGGCTGGGGCACCGTGATCACGCGCGACCGGTTGAATGCCCTCTGTCGCGCCCTTGACGCGCCGAGGTTTCACCAGCACCGACACAGACAATATTTCGACAATGCGCCCATCGGCGTAGACGATACGGTCATGCTGACCAAGCCTGGACCCTTGACGGAGGCGATGATTGAGCTAGGCATCGTAAAAATATAGCCGGTTGACTCTCGACCATGAGCCCGGTGAGCCCGCGCTTTTACAAGCGCGTGCCGCCGGTTGACTCCCGACCGTCGGGAATGGTATGATAACTATTCTACTATGGGAGATAGATCAAGATGGCCAGGACATCGAAGTTTACCGAGACCGAGCAGCAAGAGACGGTCCGCAACTGGGTTAACTCCAACGAAACGGCGGCCGTCGTTGCCGCGCGCCTGCGCATCTCCGTGGCGACGCTTTATCTCTGGAAACAGAAATACGTGCCGCCGGTAACGGCGCCGGCCTATTCGCAAGCCTCGCTCGCGGATATGCAGGCACGGCTGGATAATATGCGCCTCGCTAATGAGCGGTTGCGTAATCTGCTGCGGACGGCGCGGGCGACCGTGGACAAGGCGACGTGGGATAAAATATCGCTGGCTTATTCCAAACTCCCGACCGTCGGGAGCGACGGCGGCAGTGCAACAAAGGAGACATGATAATGGACATTGAGACTGCGAAGCAGGTGCTGATACGCACGCACTTGGCGGCGTTGCGTAATCATGAGCGCGCGTCGGGGTACGTGCTGGAAGGCATGCCCGGCATCGCCAAGACCGAGGGCGTGTTTCAGGCGGCGCAGCTACTGAGCGTGCGCGTGAACGAGCCGGTGGGTCTCGTGCAGTTCATGCTCGCGACCATTTCGAACGTAGACGTGAAGGGGTTTCTGATACCTGTCAAGAATCCTAATTCGACGATCCCGGATACCGTGTTCTCGCGGCCGCCGTGGATGCCCACCAATACGACGATGTGGGTGGTGACGCCCGACGGGAAAATCTACGGTCCCGGCGAGTGGACCGGCGACGTGCCCCGCATCGGGTTCCTGTTCCTGGATGAATGGTCGCAGGCCGACGAGGAGGTTAAGAAGCCTGCGGCGGAGCTGATATACAAGGGCAATGTGGGCGAATGCCGGCTGAAAGCGGATTGGCGTGTCGTCGCTGCCGGTAACAGGACGAGCGACCGCTCGGGTGTGGGCCGGGAACTTATGTTCATCGTGAACCGGCGCTGTCTCTTGCGCATCGAGGGGCGATTGCCGCCCTGGCTGAGTTGGGCGAATGCTTTGCCCGACGGTAAGCGCCCGCATTACATGACCATATCGTTCGCCGAGAAGAATCCCGGTATCGTGTTCCCGGAGAAGGTCCCGGACGGGACCGATCCGTTTTGCACACCGAGGTCGCTGGTGCTGATGGACAAAGACATGCGGGCGCTACGCTCGGATAAGGAGGTCGCGGCCGACCAAATGCCAATGGATGCGGTAGCGCGGGAACTCTGCGCGGGTTGGATCGGCGAAGCGTCGGCGGCGCAGTATTTCACGCATCTCAAATATGCCGAGGAGCTGCCGGACATCGAGGACGTGGAACGGAGACCGGGATCGGCCAAGCTTCCGTCGAAAATAGATGCGCAGATGGTGGTCGCTTACATGTTGTCGCATCATATCACGGAGAATAATGCGGGGGCGATCGTGGCTTATACTAAGCGTCTGGACATAAAGATGCGAGTTTTAGCGTTCTCGACTTTCACGAAATCGCCGCATCGGGCGGATATTCTGGCTGTCCCTGAGGCGCAGCTTTGGCTGAAAGACAATAAAGAGTTGCTGACGGCAGTTAACGCATAAGGAAAGGAGCACAAAACATGAGCGAGACACAGAGCATGACGTTCCTCCCGACGGTCGGGAACGAGGACATGACCCAGGCGGTTCGCGAGAGCGCGATGCTTGTGGATATCACTGTGAGCGAGTGGTCGGGATTGATCACCGACAAAGCCGCAAGCGAGAAGGTCAAAGCCGATGCCGGGGCGATCGGCGATGCCGGCAAGTTTCGAAAGAACCTCTTGGCCGGCGCCGATGCCGGGCTCCGTAAGGTGCGGGCGGCGTATCGGGCCGTGCGCGACATACAGAGGAAGTACACGCTGCCCTGGCAGGACCCGCGCCATCCGAAAGATGGTCCCACCCTGCTGCCGCTGGCGTTCTACGACGAGTTCATCAAGGCGCTCGCGAAGCAGAAGCTGGAGGCCGAGACGGCGCGCGACGAATTCCTGCTGGACTATGCGGCGACCATCGCCAAGGCGAAGGCGAATCTGGGGGGATTGGCGAGCGACGCCGATTATCCGGCGCCGGAGGAGATCAAAGCCAAGTTCAAACTCAGCCTCGACTTCACGCCCATCCCGAGCGGTGCCGAGTTCCGGGGTTTGCCCGCCAATACGCTCGACCGGCTCTCTAAGCGCCTGGAGGGCCGTCACCAAGCGAAGCTTGCCGAGGCACAGACCGAGATGTGGGGGCGGGTGAAGGAGCGGGTGAAAGTCTTGGTTGACCGGCTCGATGATCCCGAGGCGGGTTTCCATGCGAGCACGGTGGAAAAGTTGCGGGATTTGATAAGGATGCTGCCGGGGTTCAACGCGGTGGGTAACGACCCGCGCGTCGACGAGATCGTCGGCGACATTAACCGCATGCTCGACGGGGTGGACGCCGAGGCGATGCGCCGGAACGACGCGCTGCGGGCCGACGTTGCGGCGCAGGGTAAGGCCGTGGCTAAAAAGCTGAACGACTGGAATCTCTAGCGGGAAAAGGGGGTAAACAAATGATCGTGCCGCTCAAAAAGGCAACGCTGTCTTATGCGCAGAAAGAGGCGATGGACACCGCGAAAGTGGGATTCATGGTCGCCTGTCCATTCTTCGCCCACTATTTTTATGGGGAGATGGTGGACTACCCAACGATGGAAGTGCCGACGGCCGCGACGGATGGACGAAGATTTTTCTACAATCCGGATTACTTATATGGTTTGAAACATCATGAACGTGTGTTCGTCATAGCGCACGAAGTATGTCATGCGGTCATGCGTCACTGCCAAGCGGCGAAATCCTACCGGCTCGCGGATAATTTGCGCGGGCTGCCGTGGGACCACGACTTTCATAACGTCGTCTGTGATTGGATCATTAACCATCTATTGATGGACGAGAAGGTGGGCCAGTACAATCCGTCCTGGCTCTATAATCCTAATGTCGGGGCAACCGATTTACCGGAGGATGTCTACGTTAAATGGTGGAAACAGCGTCCGTCGGGTGGCTCTGGTGGGTCCGGCTCGGGTTCTGGGTCTGGGTCTGGCTTATCGCGGTCCACTTTTAGCGATTACGGGATGACCGGGCGGGTCGCGAAATCGGATAAGGAGGCGCAGGCGCGCGGCGGTCAGTTCGATCAGATTTTCGAGCCGATGGTCGACCCGGCGACGGGGGCCGAGGACGTGCCGACGGAGATGGAGTTCAAGGAAGCTATCGCTCGCGCCGCCGCTGCGGCGAAGGCGATGGGCAAGATGCCGGCGTTGTTTCAGTCGATGATCGATGAGATCATGGATTCGCAGGTATCCTGGAAGGAGCATATCCGCATGCTCTTAACAGGCAAGCTGGGCATGGGCCGGGAAACCTGGGAACGGCCGAACCGGCGGCGCCTCGTGCTCAATCCAATGATCTACATCCCCGGCAGACGCGGCTTTGGTGCCGACACCGTGGTCATTGGTTTGGATACATCGGGTAGTATCGGGCAGAAGGAACTCGATGCGTTCTTCGGCGAGGTAGGGGGCATTCTTCAGGACATAAAGCCGAGGCGCATCATCCTCTTGGATTGTGACGCAGATATCGCGCAAGTACGCGAAGCGCGTTCGATCGATGATTTCGGGACTATCCGCGCGCAAGGTGCGCAAGGGGGCGGCGGCACGTCGTTCATCCCCGTGTTCGAGTGGTGTGAAAAAGAGATGGTCAAACCGGATGCGTTAGTGTATCTTACTGATATGTACGGAGGCTTCCCTGCTAAGGCACCGGCGTTCCCAGTAATCTGGTGCGCGACGAGTGATGAGAAGGGTCCGTTCGGCGACACCGTGTATATCGAGGTGGAGTAAATGGTGGATACACCCTACAGCATGGTGCTCGATGAACTGGAGCGGCTAGGCGTTAACTACAAGGTTGAGCGCGGCGGCAAACACTACAAATTCTACTTCGCCGGGGCGCAAGGTGAGAAACGCATCCTCGTGACATCGGCGACGCCGACGGGGGTGCGCGCCATCAAGAACGCGCTCGCGCTGTTGAAACGGATGCTGCGTGAGAAAGGAAAGGACCCGCATGTTTCCAATGAACGATTGGGCACCCGCCTCTGCGGAACCACAAGCTATTACGGACTTGATACGCGCTTTACCACCAACGGTATCACAGAAGATATTGTGGTTACGCCACTTGAACCGCGACCAACCAACGGAGAAACCGAGATGGATGATTCATTGGATGTTACTACCCCGCTCGACGACGTTACCCAAAGGGTGGGGACTGACCGAGGCGAAGTCGATCGCGCTGATATTGTTGGAGGTACCATGAGCACAACCCCACTCCCGACCGTCGGGAAACAAAAACACACCGGCTCGGGCATGGCGAAGCGAGCGCCCTATCAGGAATTCTGCGAGGCCGCGTCGTTGCTAGGTTCCAGCGAAGAGGAGTTGGCAGTACGCATCGGCTATTCCGTCGGCGCACCGCCGGGCTGGCGCAAGCTCGGCGAGATACCCCTGAGCGTGTCGCTGGCGCTGAAGCATATTCTCGACAGCGAGACGAGAATCGTCGCACCGAGGCCGCGTAAGCTGTTTATGTTCGCGATCGATGCGGCCGACGAGAAGACGCAGGCGACGGTTAAGTATGTCCTGGAGCTAATGGGAATGACATTGACAGAGGTGAACCTGTAAATGTCGTATCTTGCACATATACAACAACAGACGGCGTGGCTGAACCGCTATGCCAAACAGTTGGATGAGCGTGGCTACTGTGTGTTGGTCCACTATCTCAACAGCGACGGCGGCCCCTGCAACGAGAACCTGTATCGGTATTTTACCGGTGGCTTCGAGCCTTTTCTGCGATCGCTCAGGCAGCACCCGGTCATAGTGCATGTTTATCCAACGTCAACAGCAACGAGCTATGAGCAGGGGCTGCGCAACTTTCAGCATTTCTACGTGCGCTTTCGCGGCGTGCGGCGGCTGAAGCCAATAATAGCCACGCTCAATATGTATAATGACGATTTTGAGCGTCGCAAATACAACAACGGCGATTGGGAATATAATAGCCGTAAGCCCGAGGCGCTGAAATTGATGCTCCAAATCCTCAACATTCCGCACCATCGTGAAATTCTGACTGCAAAAACTCCGGAATACCCCAATGCCGAACGTGAAGCTGCGTAGTAAAATAGGAGGAGAAATTGCCTAATTACAGGTTACACGCCCGAATCTTCGAGGAACTATCGACTCAGATAAAAAGCTACGCCGATCGTTTCGTCCACGTCGGCGATGAAAAGTTCCCGCTAACGGCCGAAATTGTGCAGGGGATGATCTTGCCCACTCGCGAGTTGGCGTTGCTCGATGAGTTGGCGGGACTAGGTTACGTGCTGCCTACTTATGGTAAAGCGCCACTGACGTTTACGCCGGAGATGCATGGCGTGCGCCGGACTGCGTTGGTGATTGTGTATAATCCGAACGGCTTCCGGTACAAGCAAAAACCCGACATTAAAGATTTTCGCCAGCCGCGTCCATGTCTAATCACAGACATGCCGTATATACGAACCGGCGTGCAGGCCGAAGTTCCGCCGCATCTGCGTGCCGCCGTCGTGAAGTGGGTAGATAACGCGGTCGCGGCGGCACGTAAGAGTGAGTTAGTGCATACACTGACGTCGCTCCTATCCACGCGGGACCCTGATAATTTTTTCGCCACCGTCGGACATTGCGCCCGTCGCTGGCCGACGCTGGTGAAGCTGGGTGAGAAGCTGAACCATAAAGAATGGGCGGCTAACTTCGCCAATCCGCCGACGGTCAACCTGAAGACATACCAATGGCCGCACGTGAACAAAGAGACAGTTGCTAACATCCGCAAAATGATCGATGTTGCCGACACCGTGATCGCCGGAGGGATGATGTTGCCGCCGGCCGTTAGCCGGTCGGGATATGAAGGTAACGTGAGCGCATGGATGCGCGACCCGTCGGATTGGACACCGGAGAAAGCGATAAAAAGCATCAGGAACATAACCTCATGATCGTCACCATCGATATCGAGAGTTATTACGACCGCACAACCTACTCGTTGGGGAAGCTGCGTGAGGCGGCGTACATCCTCGACGAGCGGTTCGAGTTGCTCATGCTCGGAATGAAGATCAACGACGGAAAAACCGTCATTCACGAAGGCGACGAACAGGCACGCGCGGCATTAGCCGCGATCGACTGGTCGAGAGCGGCGATGGTAGGTCACAATTTGCGCTTCGACGGGGCTATATTGGCATGGCGTTACGGCGTCGTGCCTAAATTATACCTCGACACGATGGCAATGGCACGGGCGACGATCTTCGCCCATACCGGCCACGCCTCGTTGGAAGCGACGGCGAAGTATCTGCGGCTACCCGAGAAGGGCAAGGACGTGCTCGACGCGAGCGGGAAGCACCGGGGGGACTTCACTGATGAAGAGTGGGAATCATACAAAGAATATTGCCGGCGCGACACCGACATAACAAAGTTGGCGCTTAATAAGTTCGTGCAGGTTATTCCGAAGTCGGAATTAAGGACCATCGACGCGACGGTGCGCATGTTCACGGAGCCGCAGGTGCAGTTGGATCGGTTGCTGTTGGGGAAGCATCTCATCGATATTCGTCAGCAAAAGAAAGTTATTCTCGACCAGTCGGGGCTGTCGAAGGAGTTGCTGTCGTCGCAGTCGCAATTCGCCGCGTGGCTTAAAGGCCGGGGTATCCAGGTGCCGACGAAGCAATCGCCGACCAATCCGAAATTCGTGATCCCGGCGCTGGCGAAGGGCGACCGCGCCTTCAAGGAACTGTGCCAGCGTGAGGATTTGCCCTACGAGGTGGAAGTGGCGCTGCAAGCGCGCATCGATGCCAAATCGACGGGTGAAGAAACCCGTACCGAGGCACTGTTAACGGTATCTGCGCTTAATTGGGGGCCTTCCCGACGGTCGGGAAGCTGGTCGCCGGTGCCTTTGCGCTATTATGGTGCCCGTACGGGGCGTTTTTCCGGCGACGGTGGGTTCAATTGGCAGAATTTCCGTCGCGCCTCCCGTATCCGCGAAGCGGTCGTCGCACCGCCCGGATATCTGATCGTGCATCGCGACGCCTCGCAGATCGAGGCGCGCATGGTCGCCGACCTCGCCGACTGTCGGGTGCAGTCGAAAGCGTTCCGTGATCCGAAGCGGGATATTTACTGCGAATTCGCGACGGAGATTTATGGCCGGTCTATAACTAAAAAAGATAAATTAGAAAGGTTCGTCGGTAAAACTGCGATCCTGAGTCTGGGATATTCCTGTGGACACCTGCGATTCCGCGAGGCGCTGTTCATCGGCAATGGCGGCATTTCCGTTTCGCTCACTGAGGAGAAGGCACGGGACGTCGTCATCAGCTATCGGCAGCGGTACAACGATATCCCGACGCTTTGGCGGCGCGGGGATAACCTGCTGCGCTGGATGGCGGCGACGGCGAACCGCCTATCGACGGGGATGGCGGCGTCTCTGGGATCGGGGATGCCCTATTATCCCGTCGTCGATATCGATTACGATGCGGTGCACTTGCCGAACGGCATGGCGATTCAGTATCCGGGGCTGCGGCCTAAACCCGATCCGAGCCGGCCGTTCAGCGACTCGGGTTTCGTTTACGACGATCCGCATCTCGGTGAACAATCGATGTATGGCGGTAAATTCCTGGAAAATATTTCGCAGGCACTGTGTCGTATCATCATCACCGATATCATCGAGCGGGTACGTAAAGCGACCGACTATTACCCGTTCTTGACAACGCATGATAGTTTAGACTACTGCGTACCCATTGAAGATGCCGTAAAGTTTGACCAGATGTTAGCTGTCGAATTCGCCAAAGCGCCGACCTGGGCACCGAAATTGCCGTTGGCGAGTGAAGGAGGATGGGGACGGACGCTGGCTGCGGCCGAGCGGGGAGAGAATGCATGACCTGGACTGCCGAGCGCACTGCGCTGATGTTCAGACTTTACGAGGAGTACCGAAAGAACCCCGTAGGGGGCTGGCGCAAGGAACTGGCCGAACGCCTGGAATTGCGGGAGACACAGTTGATCGCGAAGCTGGGACGGGCGTATCGTTCCGGCAAGCTGAAGCCGATCGGTGGTTGGTTCGGCCCGAGAGCACCCGTGTTAGCCAAGCGCACCCAACTCGATGAGGGGAACGATGAGGGACCCGACGTGCCGATCATCTGCGAAGCGCCGCCGAAGATCGAGGCGAAGGACGTGCGGTTATTGGCAACGCCGCCGACAAACCGGTGCCAGTTCCCGCTCTGGCCCGACGGTCCGAAGCCTCCGCGTGAGCCGATTTTCTGCGGTAAGCCGGCATTGCCGGGGAAGTCGTGGTGTGCCACATGCTATGCTAAGTTGTTTCACAAGGCTAAGCAGGTCAACCTCGATCGGGTAATGTTGAAATGAGTATCGCCCTCGCGCCTTCTCCCGTTCGCTTCCAATGGTCTTACAGTCAGCTTACCGACTTCGAAACGTGTGCCAGACGGTATTCCCATAAATATGTCTTTAAGGATTTCAAAGAGGAAGAAAGCTCCTTCATGCGCGAGGGGCAGGCACTGCATGAAGCGTTTTACGCACGTATCAACGGCGATCCGTTGCGTTTCCCCCATACGCACCACGAACCTATCTTCCGCCACCTCGATAGCAAGCCGGGGAAACAGTTCGCCGAACTGAAACTCGCCTTGAAGCGGGACTTCACGCCCTGTGCCTGGATGGCGCGGGACACGTGGTTCCGTGGCAAGATCGACTTCCTCAAGATCAACGGCTTTCACGCCACCGTCATCGACTGGAAGTCGGGCAAAGAAAAAGAGGACATGACACAGTTGGAGTTGATGGCGGCGTTGGTGTTCGCCCACAATCCGACGATCCATAAGGTCGCCTCCGCCCTCGCATTCGTCAGCAGCGGGCATTGGGAAAGGACGATCTTCGGTCGCGAGGACCTGACCCGTATCTGGGCGGGCATCTTGCCGCGCGTAGATGCGATGGAGCGGGCGAAGGCGTTCAGAAAATTCCCGCCCAGGCCGTCGGGGCTGTGCAAGCGGTACTGCTTCGTCACTTCCTGTGATTACCACGGTAAAGGCAGCGAGTGATGGATAACACTCTGTTGGTTAAACTGATCGAGGACCAGTTACCGCTGCGGGTGCGGGAAAATTTCTGGGTCGACGTGCGCAAAGACGCGTACGGGCTGCGGGCGACGGCGGCGTTCTACCGGCGCGAGACAATCGAGAAGCTGGTCGGGCCGTTATCGCTGGAGGGTCCCATCGAGCCGCTGCTGCGATGCTTCCTGGAGCCGCAGAAATGGGGCATGGAGACCATCTTGGCGAAGGTGCCGGATGCTGCGATTGGCCAACTTTGCTTGGAGAATGTTTCGTGAATCAGAAACAAACTAACAAAACCGCACGACTCTCCCCCGAATTTTGGCAGGATGTGTTCGCGCCGGTGAAGCCTTTGCCGAACATCTGGCAGACGCCGACGGTCCAGAAAACGCAGGGGTTAGTGGAGCTTAAAATCAAACGGGCGGCGCGGAAACTAGCATATGCGTTGCCCTTCAGGATTGCCGCTAAAATCACCTATGTAGGGTACGACAATATCACGGACATGATTAAGGTGCTCACGGACAATGATTCATTCCTGTTTCACGCCGAAGGGTTTCCCGCCGACGAGCACATCGCTTATCTCTGTCTGCAACTTGGATAAGGAGTAGGCAATGGCGGTCAAAGCGACGAAGGAAGCGGCGCAATACACCTCCAACGGCACCGAGCAGGAGCATTGCTCCGTCTGTTACTACTTCATTCCCGACCGTCGGGAATGTAAGAAGACGGCGGGTCGCATTGCCCCTGGTGGCTGGTGCAAATTTTTCGAACGGCTCCCTCGTAAGAAAGCAGCATGACTCCCGAAACTAGAGTCAAAAATAAAATACGAAAACTACTTGACAAACGAAGGGGGCACTTATATTATTACATGGTCGTGCCATTCGGTTTCGGCGCGACGACGGTTGACTTCCTAGGCTGCTATCGCGGGGCCTTCTTCGCCATCGAGGCGAAGGCGCCCGGCGGTAAGCTGACGGCGCGGCAGGAGGACGTGCTCGATCGAGTGGTCCAGGCAGGCGGTACCGTGTTTGTCATCGTCGGTGATGACGGACTCGATGCGTTGGAAAGGTGGTTGTCATGTTCATAAGCAATGACCGGAAGCATCTGGTGTTGCCGGCAAAACCTGAACTAGTGCAGTTAATGCCGCACGCTCGCATGTTTGAACATGCGGGGCAGCAATTTCTGTTGGTACCTAATAAGCCGGACGAGACGAAGCTGGCCCGTAACCTGGGTTTCGACGTGCCGCCGCCGATGCTGACGCAATATGATTGGCGCGGGCAGACACCGTGGGATGTGCAACGCATAACCGCGGCCCTGCTGGTGGAGAATCCCCGCTTCTTCGTGCTGTCCTCGATGGGCACAGGCAAAACCCGCGCGGCTATTTGGGCGGCGGACTGGCTGATGCGGACAGGCGTCGCGCGGCGCGCTCTCATTACCGCGCCGCTGTCCACGCTAACGCCGGTGTGGCAGCGGGAGTTGTTCCACGTCATGCCGAGAGAGCAGACGGTGGTGCTGCACCATGCACAGCGTGCTAAGCGGCTGGAGTTGCTGAAGCAACCGGCCCGCTGGTTCATCGTCAACCACCACGGCGTCGGGCTGATGCGCGACGAGTTGGTGGCGCGCGGCTTCGATATCATCATCGTGGACGAGTTGGCCGTGTTCCGCAATCAGCGCACCGACCTCTGGAAGTCGCTGAACGTGCTGATCCGCGCCGGCGACCCGCCCCCTAAACATGTGTGGGGCATGACGGGGTCGCCGACGCCGCGTGCGCCGACCGATGCTTACGCACAGGTCAAACTGATCGCCCCTGCGCGGGTGCCGAAATCGTTCATGTTCTTCCGTGACTTAACCATGCGGCAGGTGTCGCCCTTCAAGTGGCTGAACCGGCCCGACGCGACGGCGATCGTGCATCAGGCGATGCAGCCGAGCGTGCGCTATTCCCGCGATGACATCGAAGAATTACCGGAAACTTCTTATATAGATCGGGACGTGCCGCCGAGCGCCGCCATTAAGCATATGTATTCGGTCATGCTGGACCGGATGCGCGCTATGATCGCCGACGGCACGATTACCGCCGCCAATGAGGGTATATTGCAAGGAAAATTACTCCAAGTATCATGTGGGTATGTCTATACCGACACCAAGGGTGTGTATAATCTTCCCAATGCGAGCCGGTTGCAGGCGCTCGAAGATGCGGTCGCCGAGACTGACCGGGGGGTGCTGGTGTTCGTCCCCTTCCTGCATGCTCTCGCGGGTGTAGCCAGTCATTTGACTCGGGCGGGGGAGAATATCGCCGTGGTGCATGGCGACACGACGCGCACACAACGGGACGCAATCTTCACCACTTTCCAGGCAGGCACGGGTGCGCGGGTAATTGTTGCACATCCGCAAACGATGGCGCATGGCTTGACGTTGACGCGGGCGGATACGATCATCTGGTTCTCGCCGACGATGAGCCTTGAGACGTACGAGCAAGCTAACGCCCGCATTACACGCCCTGGTCAGAAATTTAAAACGGTAATACTACATCTAGTAGGAACGCATGTGGAAAAAATAACCTATACACGGCTGCGCAATCGTAGTAGGATGCAAGGTGCATTGCTCAGTATGTTCCACGATCAAGACGTTAGTATGTAACAAAACAAAAGGAACGAAATCGATGAGCGAAGCAATAGCGAAGCCGCCGGGTGACGGACTCCCGACGGTTGGGCAACTGCGTAAGACGTACGACGCCGAGGGGCTAGTCGCGCGGACGATAAAAGCCCGCGATCGGTTAGCGGCGATGAAGAAAGACTATAGCGAATCGATCCAGCCTTTCCTCGCGTTGCAGGAAAGGTTGGAAGCGGCGCTGTTAGAAACGCTCAACGAAATAGGTGGTGACTCGATAAAAACCAAGGCAGGCACGGCGTATAAAACGACACGCACAAGCGCCAAAGTTGAACGTTGGTCACTCACGCTCGACTACATTCGCGCGAAGGAGGCGTGGGAACTGTTAGAAGCCCGCGTGTCGAAGACGGCGGCGCTGGAAATCGTGAAGGAGACCGGCACCTCGATACCGGGGGTGACGATTTCGACCGAGGTGGCCTTGAACGTGCGCCGGGATTGATGCTTAACTACGAGAACAGGAGATAATGCAATGAAGCAGATGGTTCCCTTCAAGCCGGGTCAATTGGCGGAAATCTTCAGCGGCTACGTTTCGCCGCTGGCAAAAGCGGGGCTTGCCAACTTACCGAGCGGCGGCTTCGCCGTGGTCGGCTACAAGGGTCGCGCGTGGAGCGTGCGCTTCCGGGGCAAAACCGAGTTGATCGAAGTGAGCGGTACGCCGGTACCCTACATGGAGGCGGTGATCGTCGGCGTGTCCTCCAATATCAGTAAGCGTTGGTACGCGCGCCGTTACGAGGAAGGTTCGTCGGGGGCACCGGATTGCTGGTCCGCCGACGGTAGCGTGCCCGATCCGACTTCGGCACAGAAGCAATCAGCCAACTGCGTAACCTGCGTGCGCAATCAGTGGGGCGCGCGCGTCACCGAGTCGGGCAAGCGCGCGAAGGAGTGTCAGGATAATCGCCGCATCGCCATCGTGCCATTCCGCGATCTCGACAACGAGGTATTCGGCGGTCCGATGCTGCTGAGTCTGCCGCCGATGACGATCAACACTTTCGGCGCTTATTGTGCGCAAATGGAAAAGCTGGGCATGCCGCTGGAAGCCGTCGTCACCCGCATCGGATTCGACAAAGCCGTGTCCTTCCCGCGCATCACGTTCGAGGCGGTGGGCGTATTGGACGCGGAGGATAGCACCAAGGTCGTCAATGAGGTGATGCACTCCGAGCAGATCGCTCGCATGTTCCAGGAAGGCACCGGCGGCACCGAGGAAGACGCCGCGCCTGCACCGGCGGCCGAGCCGGAAGCGAAGGCCGAGCCGGTAGTCGTCGATATGCCGAAGCGCAAGACGGCATCAGCGTTCGCGGCACCGGCGGCGAAGAAGGCGGCGGCACCCGCCCCGCTGGAAGAAACGCCTGCCGACGTGGCGGCGGTGATCGACGGGTTGCTGGCCGACGAAGACATGGCGTCCTAATGAGGGGACGCCAATGGATACGAGGGGTTTTCTCGATCGACTCGTAGCTGACGGCAACTACATCATCGCCTGCTGGAAGAACGAGAAGGGTGTGTTCCACCGGGGCTACCGGCGCGCGGACTTCAAAGCCGCCGCCGGTCTCGCTCAGTGGTGCGCGAACCAGGGATGGGATGCCTACTATGCGATGGCATCCTTCAAGCTGGCACAGGCGACCGGCACCGATACGCTGCATGTGGATAAGTTTTCCATCCGCCGCACGCACGATAACGCGCAGGGACTGAAATGTTTTTGGGCCGACCTCGACATCAGCAGGCCCGGCGACGGTAAGAACCCGGCGTCGGTCTATGCCGACCTGAACGCGGCGGTGGCGTGGGTCATCGCGTTTCGTAAGGCGACGGGCATGCCCAACCCGAACGTGTGGGTACAGTCGGGCTGGGGCATGCACGTCTATTGGGTCATGCAGGAAACGATGGAGGCCGATGACTGGCAACCCTATGCCGAGGCGTTGAAGGCGGCGATGACGGCGACGGGGGCGGTGGGCGACATCAGCATATCCGCCGACCGCTCGCGTATCCTACGCCCGCCGGGTACCTACAACTTCAAGGATGCTACGAAAGTCAAAGAGGTTCGCCTCATCAAGAGCGACCCGAATGACTATCCAAACCAAGGTATACTGGACAAGTTAAGACCGTATCTAGGGAATAAGAAGTCTTTCCAGGGAAAGAAAAACGGCGCCGTTAGCACGATGCCCTTTGGAAAGTCTAAGCTTTCTGCGGCCGGTCAAGCTAATCTTGACGAACAAAAGTTTCCACCGGCGGCATTTAACGACCTTGTCGATCATTGCGAACAATTACGACGCACCCGCGACACGCACGGCAAAGACGACGGTCGCAATCTATGGCAGTTCGGCACGATCAATACCTGCATCTTCCTCGAAGATGGCGATGATTGGGTGCATCCGCTGAGCGACGGCTTCCCGCAATACACGCCGGAGGAAACCGATTCAGTCTATCAGAAAGCGAAGGGGGAGCGCGGCGATAAGGGGTTCGGCCCTACCACCTGTTCCACGTGGAACAGTCTGCGCCCCGGCGTCTGTAATCAGTGCCCGCTGTGGCAGAAAATAACGACACCCCTGCAAGCGCATTCCGACGGCGATCTCCCGCCGGGCTACCGCCGCAAAGAAGGTACGATCCAACGTGCCATCGGTCCGCAGTGGAACACGATCCTGAAAGGCAATGTGCAGCAACCGGTGCTTTATCAAACTACACGTGGATACGAAATACGGTTCCTGTATGAGTTCAACAGCGTCCATCAACCCCGTGTTCTGCAATGCGATTTGAAGTATGAGCCGAACGCGGCGGCGACCTACTGGACCAGTATGAGTGTGCAGGTCGATCCGGCGCAGGGGAAGGAGATGAGTACCATGGTCAATTCGTGGATTGCGCAATTGCGCAACGCCAATCTAATTTCCAGCGAGAAGGTGAAGCCGTTCGGCTGGATCGAGGATAGTCAGGGCAAAATAACCGCCTTCGCAGTCGGGGGCCGTGTCTACCGTCCGAGCGACAAGAACGATTTCGTCGCACCGCACGACCCTGAGTTCGCGGAATGGTACCGCCCGCGCGGCGTCGTGACTGACTGGCAGAAAGCAGCGGCGCTGGCGACGAAGGACCGCATCGACGCGCAGGCGATCATCGCCTGTTCGTTCGGCGCGCCATTGGTTCACTTCACCGGCTATGGCGGTCTTACTTTGTCGTTCTGGTCACAACAATCGGGTGTCGGTAAAACGACCGCGATGCATGTCGGACAGACGGTGTGGGGGTCGATCAACGGTATCTGCTACCGCCGCGACACCGAGAACGCACGCAGTGCCAAACTCGCGGCGACGCAGGCGCTGCCGCAGTACCTCGACGAGATGCAGTTCGACGAGGAGAACGCGAAGCATACGGTAGGTGCGCTCTATGACATGTCGCAGGGGTCGGGGCGCGCACGCATGAACGCCGACACGACGCTGCGTCCGAGCGAGCGGTGGTCGAGCCTCGCGGTGATCCTGTCTAACGCACCCTTATTGGATCACGTGGCAGCGCATAAAAACTTCACCGATGCGGGTGCAGCACGGCTGTTCGAGATCGAGGTGCGCCGGGCTCCGGATAAAATCCTCAACGTGCATATGCAAAACTTGATCGTCGATACCGCCAACCTGTCTTACGGCACCGCCGGAGCGGTGTTCACCGAGTTCGTCATGAAGAACCTGGATTGGGTACGGGCGCTGCGTGCCCGCGTTGCCGACAATATTGCCGGTGAGATGCAGGCGGTCGCCGCCGAGCGGTTCTACGTCGCCGGCACCTCCACCATCGTCACCGGCGCGATGGTGGCGAAGCGGTGCGGGCTAGTGGATTTCGACGTGAAGGCGTTGTGGGCTTACCTGAAGGAAGCGTGGCTGGAATTGCGTCGCAAATACAGCGAGTTGGCGCCGATCACGCAGAAGGTCAACGGCGCCAGCATGAACCTGGAAGCCGTGTTCGATACGTTCATGGTCGCGACCCAGCAGCAGCGGATGGTGACGAACCGCTTCCGCCAGTCGGGTATCTACGACAAAGGGTTCAAAGTTTTCCAGTCGCCGCATGGTCATGATCAGCGGCTGCTGGTGCATGTCGCCCGCGAGGAAGCGATGTGCTCGATCCATCACAAGGAGTTCCTCGATTGGTGCCGTAAGCACAACCTGGGCGGCATCGAGGTGGTCGAGCATATGAAGCGGACACTCGGCGCAACGACGGCACGGCGCAGCTTCGGCGGCGGCACGCCCTGTTTCGTCGGCTACGTCACGGTCCTCAACGTGCCGCTCGCGGGTGCGTTGGCAGGCTATCTCGATGATGGTATTGATGCAGCGGAAGAAGATACTCAGCCGGTACTTTCCCGACCGTCGGGAAAGTCGCAGCCGGGCAACAAACCCAAAGTGTAGAGGAGGAGACTATGCTATCCGCAGTACCGGAGAATTTTTGGGAGCGCGTTACCGATAAGGTGGCGAAGATGATTTTCGACCGCGAGACCGGCGCACCTAGGCGCGTCGTGCCTTTCCCGACCAAGGCGGAACAACAGGCATACGAAGAAACTGTTTCGTCGTTGTTAGATAGTGGTGAAAACCGTGCTGGATGATCACGAACTCGATCTGATCCTGGCAGCCTCGGCGGCAATAAACGCAATCTGCATGGCGCTCATCGAGTTGCCGATCATTAAAGACGAAGATGCACGCAAGATGATGGAGGCAGCCGAGGAGGTGCTGGAATGCGCCTATATCTGTAAGCGACGGACGCAAACCCGAGTGGGAGCGAGCGCCGAGCAGGGTGAGTGAGTCGATATCTGTGAGTGTACCGTCCCGTAAGAGCGAACCGTAGCGCATGAGTGTACCGCGAATGCTGCGTGAATCAATATGGCCGAGTGCACCGATATACGGGAGTGAACCGACTTAGACGAGAGTACCGTCGCCCTGGAGTGAACCGATTCAGAGGAGAGTACCATGACAATGGAGTGAACCGGATTGAACGAGAGTACCGCAACAACGGAGTGAACCATCAGGCGTAAGTGTACCGTCGCGTGCGAGTGAACCTGAGTGGATGAGAGTACCGTTCTGGCCGTGTGAATCGATATGGTGGAGTGTACCGAAATAATAGAGTGAACCGATTTAGCCGAGAGTACCGCCTCAATGGAGTGAACCGTCGCGGCTGAGCGTACCGACGTAGTGAAGTGAACCGTCTTGGCTGAGTGTACCGAGATAGCGAAGTGAACCGTCGTGGATGAGTGTACCGAAGTAGTGAAGTGAACCGTCGTGGCTGAGTGTACCGAAGTAATGAAGTGAACCGAGTTATGGGAGAGTACCACCGCAATGAATACTTATATTGATCCTAACGACCCGACCACGTGGTCGCCGGAATACAAAGAAAGCATCGAGCGCATGTCGCGTGACATGCGCAACGCTGCCGTGACGCTGACGACCGAGGAAGCGCGCTTCCTCGTCGCGGCATACTACGCGATGCAGGAGGATCGCATTCGCAACGACCATAGGGTGCACAAGCTGAGCGAGAGCCATAAGCCGAACGAGATCGTGGAATGGCTGGGCAAGCAGCGGTTCACGCTGGAACGGCAGGTGGCCCGCGCGTTGGATGCTTACTCGGCTGCGCAACCCGTCGGAGTTTGGGCGCGGTCCATAACAGGCATCGGCCCGATCATCAGCGCGGGGTTGCTGGCCCATATCCACTTCGGGGATTGGTGCGCAGTATGCCACGCGCTCAATCCGACCGGATGCGAGCGGGCACAGGCTAATAAGCTGCGCAAGTTGCCGGCACATGCCTTCACCCCGACCGTCTCCTGCCCGACGGTGGGGCATATCTGGCGCTATGCCGGCCTCGATCCGACATCCGTGTGGGCAAAGAATACGAAGCGGCCTTGGAACGCCGACCTGAAGCGCCTGTGTTTTCTGATCGGCGAATCGTTCGTGAAGGTGTCCAATAACCCAAACGATCATTACGGTAAAGTTTATAAGGAACGTAAGGTATTGGAGGAGGCCAACAATCAGGCGGGTAAGTACGCAGCGCAGGCAGCGGCGGCCTTAGCGGCGAAGAAGTTCGGCGACGACACCGAGGCGAAGAAACACTACGAAACGGGGCGGTTGCCGCCAGCGCGCATCCACTTGCGGTCGCATCGCTATGCGACGAAACTGTTTCTGTCCCATTATCATCACGTCGCTTTCTGGGACCGCTATGGTTTTGCGCCGCCAAAGCCGTATATCATCGAGCATGGTGGCCACACACACTATTTGGCACCGCCGAACTGGGGTGCAGCCGAAATGAAGGTGAGCACCGGCACTGCGTGAACGAGCCAAATCCGTAGAATGTACCGTAAGGGCCGAATGAACCGCAGTAAGCGAGAGTACCGAGCGAACCGAGTGAATCGAAGTAACCGAGGGCACCCAGGCGCGTGAATGAGACGGGGCATGTGAGCGTACCGAAGTAACTGATCGAGCCAAATCCGTAGAATGTACCGTAAGGGCCGAGTGAACCGCTGTGCACGAGAGTACCGAATCTTCGGCGTGAGTCGTAGCTAGGGTGTGTACCGCATAATCGAGCGAGCCGTTAACGTGGAGAGTACCGCGCTGCGTAAGTGAATCGTTGTCTGAGAGAGCGCCGAGCAGGTAGGAATGAACCATTGGCATAGAGAGCACCGTGAGGCGGAAGTGAACCGACTCCCCAGGAGAGTATCGCGAAAGTGGAGTGAGACGGGGCATGTGAGCGTACCGAAATAACTGATCGAGCCAAATCCGTAGAATGTACCGTAAGGGCCGAGCGAACCGCAACCCACGAAAGTACCGAATCATGGGCGTGAGTCGTAGCTAGGGACATGCACCGCATACTCGAACGAACCGTCTGAACAGAAAGTACCGGGAATGGCACGTGAATCGAACCAGCGGAGAGCACCGTTCAATTCGTGTGAACCGATTGATTAGAAAGCACCGGGGTCTAGGAGTGAACCATGCTATCGGAGTGTACCGAATAAGGTGAGTGAACCGTACGAAACGTGAGCGCCGTTTTGTAAGCGTGAACCGTCCACACAGGAAGCACCGAAATCATGGAGTGAACCGTGCCCTTGGAGTGTACCAGATAAGGCGAGTGAACCGATAAAGGTGAGAGTACCGCGTCTCGTGAGTGTTAGTAATTAGCGAACGCCCCGGCGCTTTTTAATGCGCCGGCCCCGCGTTTCGGCAATTGCAGACCGTAAGCTCCCGTCCTGGCGGCCTGCCGTGCTGCCTGCCGCGCCCGCAGGATGTCCTGCATTCTGATGCGTTCGCCCGGGTACTCGCTGTTGAACTCGGTCATTTTTTCCCGCGCATTCGCGTCGTTGCCGAGGATACCCTGAATAATTTCATGCTTCTGCGCTTCCATTTCCGCGCGCGCCTGCACCACCGCTGCTCGCCCCTCGCGGAACTCGGTGACGCGCGACGGCTGGAAGCCGAGCGCCTGATAGGTCGCATCGAGGCCCGTAATCCGGTCGGGCGGCAACTCGGTTTTGCCAGTGACTCCGGATACAATCCCCCGATTATACAGATTGTACGCCTTCCACAGGTCGCGAGCGGGGCGAACCGGCACCAACCCCATCAATCCCTGTTCGATGTTACCGTGGAATAGCTGCCGCATCGCGTTGGCAATGATCACAGCATTTTCACCCGACGCACCGAGGGCCGCCGTGCCGACGGCCGCCGCAAAGTCAGGCACGCTGAAACTTTGTATCTCCGGAAGCTCCAGCATATTGCTCATGCCGGTGCGCCGGCGGATGTCGAACCCGGCGGCGTGCGGCAGGCCGTTGAGGAGCACGTCGGCGGCTTCGTTGCCGAACTGGCGAGCGACGAAGTTGCGCACATCGGGTATAAAATCATGGGGCTTACGCTCGCCCGTGCGCGGGTCGGTGTAGCCGCCGAAGAAAAACTGGTAAGTCCCGTAGGCTATCTGCGCAAGCTCCAGCGGCACGGCGCCGCGCAGGCCCGCCGAAAATACCCGCGTCGCGAGGGAGAGTCCGAGCGCGATGCGCGCCTGCCTGCGATCCTCCGGCGTCGCTCCCTTAACCGACTCATGGGCCAGCGAGCCGAGCATGGAAAGTTGGTGCAGCCCGTAGTTGCGGAACTGCATGATCGTCGGACCGAGGCGCCCGAGCGTGCCCTGTTCCGTCGCGATGCGCGCCTTATTGTTCCAGTTGGGCTGTGCCCACCGGCTCTCTTCGATCGCGTAGTCGATCGCCTTGTTCACATCCCCGCCGGATTTTTTCATCTCCGACTTATACGCAGCGTGGGCTACCGCTGCGCGGTTCATCATATCGAT
>Ga0126371_10000530_pt1 | contig 31679 bp, 32 predicted proteins | sample PanSoiMetaPlot_4_FD_110145 | JGI IMG/M metagenome (GOLD analysis project Ga0126371, IMG submission 110145) | Tropical forest soil microbial communities from Panama - MetaG Plot_4 | ecosystem: Environmental > Terrestrial > Soil > Tropical forest > Bulk soil | place: Panama | collected 2016-02-17 | reverse complement strand
TACCTCTCGCTTGACTCGCAGGCGACCGGCTACTGGACGTGGGGACTTGACTGGATCTATGAGAAGAAACTCCTCAAGCCCGACCAGCGCCCATCCGGGATGATCTACAATCATCTCCGTAAAGCGTTCCCAGACCAACGGGAGAAAGATACGAATGGATTCAGTTTGAACAAAGATGGATCCGTCAGCAAGAAGCAGCCCGCGCCGTATTTCACGCGCACCGAAATCTTCCGCGACTTCAACGAGCGCGAGCGAGCGCGGGAACAGGTGCTTGCCGAGTTTCTAGACATGGAGACGATTCGCGCCGAGGCAGAGCGTGACGGTAGTTCTCCGCCACCAGCGAGCGCGTATAAGAACCAGGGCCAGTTCACTTGTCCTGGCTGCTGGTGCTTCGACTTCTGCGAGCTGCACGAGATCGGAGCCGACTGGGTTGAGATGCGCGACTTGGCCAGCAAGACCTGGGATCCGTACGATGCCCATACAATCTACACGGAGGAAACGAGGTAGCCCATGCCGAATATTCAGCCGGTCGGCGCGTCTTCGAAAATAAGCATGCTTATCCATGCCGACATCGGCTGGGGCAAGACGACGCTGATCGGAACGGGCGGGAAGGATTACAAGACGCTGATCATTCGACCGCCCATCGATCATACCGATCCCATCATCGGTTCCGGTTGCGAGGAAGTGGTCGTGGACAACTGGGAAGAGATATTCGAGACGTTGGAATACGTCCAGCACGAGGGAGGTAAGTACGACTGGGTATGGATCGACTCCATTTCTCTACTTCAAGATGTTGGACTCGACGATGTCTACGGTAATGTACTCGACCGCAAAGGGCCGGTGGGTTCTCTTGCCCGTAAGGATCGAGAACAGTTTGGGCCCGACCGGGGTGAATATCGAGTCAACATGTGGCGGCTCGGGCAGTACATCCGACATACGGTCGGAGCGGGGACAGTCAACCTCGGGATTACAGCCCACTCGTTCTGGTGGGAACCGAACGACAACGGAGTAACTCCGTCGTGTCTATGGCCCTGGGTACAGGGCAAGATGATGCCCCAGAAGATCTGCGGGATGATGAACATCGTCGGCTACGGGAGCATCCAGGAGCGCGAGCACCGAGGCCGGAAGAGAACGATCCGTGTGCTCCATACCAACTCGACGGAGAACTACTACGCCAAATGCCAAATCAAGCTTCCCGACGGTGGTTCGGTCTTCGGAAACGGAGACATCGTGAACCCGACGCTACCCGAGATGTTGAAGGCGATCCAAGCTGGTCGGCCTTCAGCGAATGGACGTTCAACGAGAAGAAGGAGGAGGGAGCAATAAGTGGCAGTTATCAAGTACGACGTCAGTAATGTCGAGTCCGGTGGCGGTGGAGAACAACCGCAGCCCGGTCTCTACCAGGGGAAGATCGCTTCCATCACGGCGCGTACCGAGAAGGCAGACGGCTCGCCTGTACGTGACCTGGAAGTGGTCGTGGACGTAGGCGAGGAGTATTCTCGCCTCTGGACGTACGTCAAGACGCCGGACGACTCGGCATACAACGAGGCGGCTCACGGATGGAAGTTCCGCGAGCTGACCGACGCGCTGAAGCTGCCGGCCAAGGGATCGTTCGATACGGCCAAGCAGGTCGGCAAGAAGGTCAACGTCAAGGTCGTCGCCGATACCAACCTGGAAGGCGAGTATCGCGGGCGCGTCCGCTCTCTGTTCGCTCCGGGCAAGATCGAAGAGGATGGAGAGGATCTGCCCGAGGGCGGCGGCGATGACGAGCCGCTGACCGCCGAGGAGTTGGCGGACTGGTCGAACGACGACATCAAGGAGGAGCTGTCGGCGCAGGGCATTACGCTCGCCGGTCGCTTCAACAAGGACAAGGCTATCGCCGCGATCCTGGAAGCGCAGGACGGCGGCGAGGAGGCTGAGCCCGAGGCGTCATCGAACGGCGGCGGTCTCGACTTGGATCCCGAGCTGTTGGAGGATCTGCGGACAGACGCCAAGTTCTACGACGACTGGGAGGATGACGACATCAAGGTGTACGCCGAGGATCTCGGCATCCTGGGCAACATCTCCGGTCGCAAGACGCGGGCCAAGTACATCGAGGCCATCGTCTCGCTCGCGGCGTCGGCGTCGAACGTCGTCAACGGCGCGGGCGACGACAGCGGCGAGGAGGGAGAGCCGGACGACTACGATGAGTGGGAGCTTCAGGAGTTGAAGGATGAGGTCGCCACTCGGAACGAGCAGGACGCGGACATCAAGATCAGCGGTCGCGTTACGAAGGACAAGCTGGTCGCGGCGCTCCGCGACGACGACAAGGCCGCAGAGCCTTTCTGATAGCGCGATAGTTCGCCCCCATGGCTATCTCGCAACGCCATCTTCGTCTTCTCAAGCCGTACCTGATCGGGCGTGCTCGGTCGAACGGCGAGTGGGACATGACCTGTCCGCTACACGAAGACGAGAACCGTTCCGCTTCCCTCAATACCCTCACAGGGGAGTGGTACTGCTTTGCGGGCTGTGGTGGCGGTCGGATCACCGACCTGATAGCGCAGAAGAACCACTGGGTTGATCCGGGGAGGGCTGCCTTGAACGGCGGCGCTCCCCGGCACTCAGCGGTTCCCGAAGTCATCACTGAGGGTCGGATTCACGGCTGGCATGCAGCCCTGCTAGACGACGAGACCGCGTGCGACTACCTGGTCGAGCGCGGTATCCATACCAAGACGTTAGTTGATTTCGAGATCGGATGGGATCGAGCCAAGCAAGCCTACACGATCCCGGTACGCGGGCCGAAGCGGGAGATCTGGAACGTGCGCCGGTACTCCAACCGTGAAGGAATGAAGACCAAGATCTGGAGTGTCCGAGGTATGCGCGTGACGGAGCTTTACCCGATCAGTCAGCTCGACGCCGACCGGATCATCATCTGCGAAGGCGAGTGGGATACGCTCGCTACAATCCAGCACGGCTACGCGGCGGTCACCCGAACGTCAGGCGCGAAGACTTGGCACCCGCGCTGGAATCCGTTGTTCAAGGACAAGCTCGTCTTCGTCGCCCAAGACTGCGATCACGAGGGACAGAACGGCGCGAACAAGATAGCGCGGTCGCTTGGGAGAGTCGCAGATGTCCGGCTTGTCGCATTGCCGTATCCCATCGAAGAGAAACACGGCAAGGATCTCTCCGACTTCTGGCGCGAACACGACAACGCCGACTTCGAATCGCTGCTGGCCGAGGCCCAGCCACTAAAGAAGCAGAACGGGCGGGATCCGGGGATCATCACCGTCCTGGACTCATTCGACGCTCAGCGCGTCGGAGATCCGGTCAAGCTCCAGGTGACGATCAAGGGCAAGAAGGAACCGGGCTACTCGGTACCATGGAAGGCGAAGCTCCATTGCTCGCAGGACGCAGGGCCGAAGTGTAAGATCTGCCCGATGAACGCGCACACCGGAGACGCCGAGCTAGAGATCCCGCCGACCAGCCCGACCATCCTGGAGATGATAGGCGCTACAAGACAACAGATCTACGATATGATCCGAATCGAGTACGGGGCTCAGAAGTGTGGGAAGCTCGACATCGAGATCGATGAGCATCAAGCTGTCGAAGAACTGTACGCGCGCCCGTCCATAGATCACTCGGACGGAACGCAGGCCGGCAGCTACAAGAACATCAAGATCACGAGCGTCGGACGTCACGACACTCTGCAGAACACGACCATTGTCGCGACGGGCGCGCTCTACCCGAACCCTCGCGATCAACACAACGACTTCCTAGCTTGGGACATCCAGCAGCAAGAGACGAGCGTAGATCGTTTCGAGATGAACGATGACGCTAGGAAGCTCATGAAGCGGTTCCAGCCGCGCGGTCGTCAGCGGCCCCTGAAGAAGCTCAAGGAGATCGAAGTAGAGTTGGCAAGTCACGTCACGAAGATCGTCGGACGGCCAGAGATGCACGCGGTCATGGATCTGACGTTCCACTCGCCGCTCTCCTTCAAGTTCGGAGGTCAGGTTGTCCACAGAGGATGGATTGAATCTCTCATCGTTGGAGATACTCGCACTGGGAAGTCTGAGGCTGCTGAGCGACTCGTTCGACATTATGGCGCAGGAGAGATCGTCGGAGGAGAAGCGGCAACGATTGCTGGTCTGGTTGGCGGCCTCCAACAGATTTCTGGAAGAGATTGGGCCGTTACTTGGGGTGTCATCCCTATCAATGACCGAAGACTCGTCGTTATCGACGAGCTGTCAGGTCTTCATCCTGAAGAGATTGCAAAGATGTCCGACGTGCGCGCGTCTGGCGTGGCCCGTCTGACTAAGATCCAGCAGGAGGTAACTTTTGCCCGAACTAGATTACTTTGGCTTGGAAACCCACGAGACGGAGGAATGGATCAGTTCACATACGGAGTCGATGCTCTCAGGCCTCTTATTGGAAATCCTGAAGACATTGCTCGCTTCGATCTGGCGATGGCCCTGTCGAAGCATGATGTGGCTACGGAAGATATCAACAAGCGCCTAGAGACCGGCGAACTCAAGTACACGAGCGAAGCTTGCCACACGCTCCTGATGTGGGTCTGGACTCGTCAAGCCGATCAGATTGTCTGGTCTCGCGGCGCGGAGGATAAGGTGTACGACCTCGCCAAGAAGGTCGGAGAGCGGTACGTGGAAGATCCGCCGCTGCTCCAATCTGCGAACGCTCGCATCAAGATCGCTCGCCTCGCGGTAGCCATAGCCGCGCGGACGTTCTCGACCGACGACTCGTTTGAACGGATCGTCGTTACGCCGGTACACGTCGATGATGCGGTCAAGTTCATAGATGTCGTCTATGAGATGCCGACTCTAGGCTACGCGGAGCGGTCGCGCGAACGAATCCTGGACACCCAGGAGGCGCTAGAACAAAAGGACAAGATCCGCGAGTACCTACTAGGCCAGCGGAACCTGGCGAAGCTGCTCCGGGCTGTAGGCAAGTTCCGGCGGCAGGATCTAGAGGAGGTTCTCAACGTAGATCGCGAGCGAGCTAACGCGATCATCAATACTCTCTACAACGCTCGCATGATTCGGAAGGAAGGCGGTGCTGACAACATAGTCGAACCGACACTACATAGTTTGTTGAGGGAGGTACGCTGGTGAAGGTAGCGATCCTCGGTTGCGGGCCTGCGGGAATGATCGCAGCGCACTCCGCTTCGACGGCGGGGCACGACGTGGCGATCTTCTCTCGCAAGCGTCTTAGCCCGATGTTTGGAGCGATGTACCTACACGCCCCGATTCCGGGGATCAGTCCGAAGCACCCAGAACTAATGATCGAAGTCACGAAGACCGGAACTCGTCAAGGCTACGCTGAGAAGGTGTACGGCGATCCCGAAGCGCCGGTCAGTTGGGACAAGTTCGATGTAGGCCCGACGCCGGGATGGAACTTGAAGAAGGCGTACCACGAGCTTTGGCGCAGGTACCAGCATCTGATCTGGGATATGGAGTTCACTCCCGAGATGCTCGCGGACTGGGTCAAGGAATATGGCCGCGTATTCTCTACCATCCCGGCGACGGCGACCTGTCTCAACTGGAACCACGAGTTCAAGAAGGTCACCATAGACGTGGTACACGGCCCGACCGACAATCCGGATAACATGATGAGCTACAACGGAGGGATGTTCCACGGAGCGCCACCTTGGTACCGCTACTCGCGGATCAACAAATACGAATCTTGGGAGTTTGGCGAAGGTCAGATCCCTCTGACGATCCCGACCGAGATCCTAGTCAAGAACGTCCGCGTCAGTCGAGGGATGAAGCCGATCTCGACCAACTGCGATTGTCATCCAGGGATCGTCCGGCTCGGAAGATTCGGCAAGTGGGATAAGCATGCTTTTACCCATCACGCTTACCAGGAGGTACGGGATGCACTGTAGTGTCTGCAGCGAGCTGATCAAACCAGTCGTCGCGGTAGACATCGACGGAACGCTCGGTGACTACCATGGCCACTTCATCAACTTCGCTGAGCAGTGGCTAGGTCGCGAGCTACGTCGGGACTACACCGGTGCCGGTGGCTTCCGGTACTGGTTTGGGCGATACAACTTCGTCTCGACCGAAGAGTTCAGAGCGATCAAGCTCGCGTATCGGCAGGGCGGTATGAAGCGCAGCATGCCGGTCTACGACGGCGCGCAGGAACTGCTCTTCACGATCATCGGAGCCGACGCGGAGCTATGGCTCACGACGACGCGCCCGTACCTGTCGCTCGATACCGTCATCCCGGATACGGTAGAATGGCTCGGTCGGAACGGGATGACCGACTACGACGGCATGTTGTTTGACGACGACAAGTACGCGAAGCTCTTGGATCGCGTAGATGAACGACGGATCGTTTGCGTCATCGACGATCTGAACGATATGTGCGACACCGCCGACAGCCTCGTCGGGCGGCGAGTCTCTACATTGATCGGGACGCGCTATAACGAGCATCACCAGAACTGGCGGCGTAGCTCGATGTGGCAGATCATCGGCAGTATTGAGAACGTCATCAACGAATGGAAGGAGACCAATGGCGGCCAAGGCGAGGGCTATCGACTTCGGAACGGAACACGAACGAGTGTTGCAGAGGGCCAACTCGATCTTTCGGGAGAAGTCGAATGTTAGAGGCCAGATGTGGCTGGAGTTCCCGCCGAGCGACAAGATTCGCGAGCTTCGCGAGCGAGTCACGCGCCTGGAACATGCCTACAAGAAGCGCGAGGCATCGGAGAGTAAAGGCGAGCGCGGTGTGCTGGAGACGGACATGGTTGAAGACGCGCTCGACCTCATCAACTACGCAGCATTCTTCGTCAAGCAGATCACGAGGGGTATGAGTGGCTGACAAGATTCAACGCGGCGAAAGTCCTGGCAAGGCAAAGCTCGGTCTCACCGGTAGGATCCAGCGCGGGGAATCTCCCGACCATGCAAAGCTCAGTGCGTTCGGCAAAAAGGAGTGTGACCATGAAGATACTCCGGCGCTTGTTCGGAAGGAACGACGTACTCGCAACAATCCTCGTCTTACGCGACCGCTCCGGTTCGCGTCGCTACATCATCATTCCACGTACAGTTTCCTCGACGGATTCCAGCTCCCAGAAGCTCATGTCCGACGAATCGCCGAACTCAACGGATCCGCCCTCGCCCTGACCGAACACGGTAATGTAATGTCGCACGTCAAGTTCGAACAGGCTGCGAAGGAAACGGGCGTCAAGCCGATCTTCGGCATCGAACTGTATTGTGGGGAGGTAGACCCGGAACGGAGGTCACAACTCAAGAATCACCTTACGCTCTTAGCGCAGAATCAGACGGGCTACGAGAACATCCTTCAGCTCGTCACGCGCTCGTACATGGAGGGCTTCTACTATGAGCCAACCGTTGACGGAAGAATACTGGGCATGCACTCCAAGGGGATTGTGGCACTATCGGGCTGTCAAGGATCACTACTCTTCTGCTCGCTTGTTGGCGGTAAGGGGATACCGGCTGAAGATGGTAGTTATGGCCGAGGTCTTGCCGTCGCTAAACGCTTCCATCGGGTATTTGGAGATCGTTACTTTATCGAAGTCCAAGCGTTCCCTGAGCTTGAAGCTACCCGCAGGGCTAACCCTCTATTGGCTCGGCTTAGTCGGGAAACGGGTATCCCGTTGGTCGCAACTCTAGATTGCCACTACACGTTGCCGACGGAGAAGGAACTGCAGAAGGTGCTTCACTCGCTCCGCAACGGGGGAAAGTCTACGCCGGAGGATTTGTCGAAGACCTGGGGGTATGCTGCAGAGCTTTGTCCGCCCGCGACGGATGTGTCGATCATGCGTCGTCTAATCGCGACCGGACTCACGAAGCAGGAAGCTATCAACGCGATCCTACTCACCGAGGAGATCGCGAAGGATTGTACGGTCGAGCTACCGCGCCTGCCCATGGTGCGGTATCCGACCCGCAACGGGAAGACGGGCCAGGAGATGTTCAGGGACTGGCTCAAGGAGGGGTGGTCGTTCCGAGGCTGCGACCGGCTCAGCTACGGCGAGCGCCGCCGGTACGCGGAGCGCCTACGGTACGAAATGTCGATCATTGAGGAGAAAGACTTTGTCGATTACTTTCTCATTGTCAGCGACGCTGTACGATTTGCAAAAGACCAGGGTATTGGAGTTGGGCCTGCGCGCGGGTCAGCAGCGGCGAGCCTGGTGTGTTGGCTTCTCCGTATCACCGAAGTCAACCCTATGCGATTCCCGCATCTCGTATTCGAGCGATTCATCGACATCACTCGGCTCGATCTGCCGGACATCGACCTTGATTTTGAATCCGCCCGTCGCGGAGAGATTGTTGACTATCTGGTGGAGAAGTACGGACGAGAATGCGTCAACCAGATCGGGACGTTCCAAACTTTCAAATCAAGACTTGCCCTGGATGACGTAGCTCGGGTTCACCGGATCCCGAAGTACGAAGTCGAACAGATCAAGGATGTCCTGCTGGAACGGTCGTCTGGCGATCTCCGGGCCAGCGCGACGATCCTCGACACCATCGAGCAGTTCGAACAAGCGGCTGGCGTAGTCGAGCGCCATCCCGAGATACTGGACGCGACCGAGCTGGAGGGTAACGTCAAGTCGTTCGGAGTCCACGCGGCGGGGGTAGCGATCTCCAACGAGCCGATTACGCAGATCACCGCGATCCTGGAACGCGAAGTCAGGAAGCGCGCGATCCAGGTAGTCGCCATAGACAAGTACGATGCGGAGTATCTAGGAGTGCTCAAGATTGACCTGCTAGGTCTCTCCGCGCTCGACGCGCTCGTACAGATGTGCGCGATGATAGAGCAACCGGCGTCGTTCCTCTACGACATCCCGATTGAGGACGACCAGACGATCAGGGGGTTCAAGGAGAACGATGTCGTCGGAATATTTCAGTTTGAGGGGCGAGCTTGTCGAATGGTCAACGGTTCGATCCGACCGGACGATTTCAATGAAGTTTGTCATGTCACTGCCCTCGCTCGACCAGGCCCGCTCCACAATGGAGCGGTTGCGGACTACGTTGACATCAAGCGAGGAGAAAAATCCCCGCATCTCCGCCACCCTGCACTTGAAGCCATTACCGCCTTCACCCAGTACCAAATCGTCTACCAAGAACAAATCCTCCAAATCGTCCGCGAAATCGGGAACTTCGACTGGACGCACGCCGCCTACATCCGCAAGATCATCTCGCGGAAGCTCGGCGACCAAGAGTTCAACCGGCAGTGGGAAAGGTTCTACGAAGGCGCGTCAACCATCCAAGACCGAACCGACTTCCCGCCTATCGACGCCGAACTCGCCCGCAGCATCTGGGGAGACCTCACCACCAGCGGCTCGTACGCCTTCAACGCGGCGCACTCGGTCTCGTACGGATACATAGCCTGGTGGACGATGTGGTTCAAGCAGCACCACCCCGGCGTCTTCTACGCGGCGATGCTCCACCGCGCGGATAAGAAGACATCGGGCGGCGGCGGTGCCGGCGGATCATCTAACGCGAAGGCGACCGTCACGAGCAAGGCGAAGCTCGACGGTCAGGTGATCATGCTGCGGGATGCGATCCACCATAAGTTCCAGATCCTCCCGTACGATCTCCGGCACTCTGATATGACTTGGAAGCGCGAAGGTCGGCGCGGGCTGCGACCTGGCTTCGACCAGATTGACGGAGTAGGCGAGTCTATGGCGACTCGGATCATCGACTGGCGCGACTCGAAAGAGGGCGAGCTGAAGTGGCCGGATCTGATCCAGGTCAAAGGGATCGGGCCGAAGACTATCGACAAGCTCGTGGAGTACGCGACGGCTGACGATCCGTTCGGCATCGAGAAGCTCGACAAGATGATTGCGTCGGTCAAGGCCGACCTCACAAGATTGCACCTGCCTATGCCTACGCATACGGCGGTCGAAGTCCCGTACGAACGCGGCGAAGACATCGAGATCGTATGGCTAGGTGTCGTCGTACACCGAAACCTGCGAGACATCTTCGAAGTGAACCGTGCTCGCACGGGAGAGGAGCTTGATCCAGAAACGGTCAAGCATCCTGAGCTGAACGAGTGGATGCTGATGGCGGGATACGACGGCACCGACCTCCTGTCCATCCGGATCACTCGCTGGAAGTATCCCAAGTTCAAGAAGCTCCTCTGGAAGATCGCAATGAACGAGGATATAGTCTTGGTGCGGGGTACGAAACCGTCGTGGCGTGCGGCTCGCGAAGTGTACGTCAGCGACATATGGGTGCTACAACCGTGAGAGAGGAGGTTACATGTCGGACGACCCGAAGCCCGAGGATGGCGAGGAGCAGGAGCAGGGCGACAACCCGCTGGCTCCCGAGCCGGGATCTACGTTGCCGGAAGACGAGCAGAACGGCGACGAAGACGCAGACGACGACGAGTAACATGGTTGGGTGCGTGGCATACATCGTAACTGAGAGGCACGCGTTCCGCGAGAAGGGATGGGCGCTCGCGGTGTCCTGTAATCGACCCCAGGAGGGTTGTGAAAGGTGTAGCGATCATCATCGCTGCGCTCTGCGTAGCGTTCACTATGGCAGTAAGCTCTCACGCAGCCGGTGGATCAACCGACTACGTGACGAGCGGGTTGTTGTGCATTCATCAGTACGAGGGAAGCTGGACAGATCCCAACGCGCCGTACTACGGCGGGTTGCAAATGGACTGGAACTTCATGAAGGCATATGGAGGAGCCTTCCTGCGTCGATGGGGCACGGCAGATCACTGGCCCGTCTGGGCACAGCTACAAGCCGGAAGGAACGGCCAGAGAGTACAGGGATGGGGCGCTTGGCCCAACACAGCCCGCATATGCGGGTTACTCTGATAGGAGGGAGCAATGCCTGAACAGGTGAGAATGCCCTACCTGGTACGCGAGGTCAGCGAAGAACTGCAAGTCTCACAGAAGGATGTGAAGTCCGTTCTGGAGACGTTCTTCCTGATCATCGCTGAAGAGCTGGCGGAAGGGAACGAAGTCACTGTGAGCCCCTACGTCAAGTTCAAGTACCGGATCTCACCCGCCGTCAAGAAGGGAACCCCGGTATGGAATCCGGCGACGGGTGAGAAGCAGCCGTCACCAGGGCGTCCAGCGAAGCTGGGAGTCAGAGCGACGCCGCTCTCGGGTATCAAGGCGAGTGTACCTGGGGTGACAACCAAGGTCGGCAAGGAGATCGTCGATCAGTTCAAGACCGCGCGTGAGGCACGCGCAGCGGCGAGGGCGTAACATGTACAATCCTCGCGTGTACTATCCATATACGGGATCCCGAGACTGGAGCGACCGTAGCGAGACCGCGCTGCTCCGAGACGTGGCGTTCAATCGTCATTCGATGAACGATGGACACCATGTCTCTCCAGCCGATAACGACACCCTGCAGATTGGCGACGACGGTATCACCGTCAGAATCGTCCAAGGTCTGAACCCTGAGTTCGAGAAGGTGCTGTCGAAGGCCACGCGGGCTACTATCGGTATCAACCTGATCGGCCCCGATGACGACGCGAGGGACTGGGAAGAAATGCTCCGGGGCGGTCTACAGACCGCCCTGGAGTCCCAGGTCGTCGTGTTCGAAGTAAGCGGCGTGAGCCGCGCCTGTACTCACCAGATCGTCCGGACTCGCAAGGCTGCGTTCCATCAGCAGTCGATGCGGGCGAGCTTCTACGGAAACGGGCCAGAGCTACGGATGCCCGAGTCGGTCTGGCGGATGCCGGACGAGGTTCGCAGCCTCTGGGTTCACGCGATGGAGGCGTGCCGCAAGGCGTATGTCGCCGCGTGCGAGGCTGACGTGTCCTACCAGGACGCGCGGTACATCTTGCCCGAGGGTACGACGAACTACATCATGATGGAGTACCCGCTCCGCGAGTTCATCAACGTGTACGCCTACCGGGGCTGCTCGATGTTCCAGTGGGAGATCGTGACTGTGATGCGGATGGCTCGCGAGCTACTCGTTCACAAGTACGAGTTCCTGGAACCGTACATCAAGATCAGCTGCGAGAAAACGCCGGCAAACGAGACCTACGAACATACCTGTACGTTCCAGGGATGGGAATCGGTCGAGGGTCAATGCCCGTTCTCATGGGCCAAGGAAGACAATCGAGCGTTCCGCTCCGACCACCACCGGATCGAAAGGAAGTAGGTGTACGAGAAGTACCATCGAACGACTATAGACTGCTCCAAGATCCGCCCTCACCTCAAGGAGCTGATCGACCGGTGCGGCAGTCCGGTGAAGGCTGCGGAGTACGCGCTGGTGGGGCAAGGAACGGTCTACCGCATCATGCACGGAGTCAACTGCACCGTACAGCAGGCTACCGCAAGCAAGATCCTCATAGCTCTGGAACATCGGCGCAAGGAGGATCGGTCGAACAAGGCTACCCATACTCGTCTCCTCAAGGCTCGGCAGCAGCAGCACCGGCTAGAAGACCTACAGGAAAGGTTGGCGGGATACTGATGACTCAACTACACGAGAAAGCGAGGCCATACGATCTCTACGCCTGCGAGACTTCGATGTGCGGCGTAATGACGTTCATCCAGACGGAGGAGTGCCCGGTGTGTCACCAGCCGGGTTCACTCCTTCGGCGGGCGGACGTGTTTGAGAAGGGCGTACCGCCGGATCCGGCCCGGTTCGGATCTATCGAATCAGGCGAAGACGGCTAGGAGCTTGTAGGAACATGTATAACGAGGAGACAAGGGATAAGGCGAGCCGAGACCGCCCGGATGCTTGGGAACGGCTTATACAACAGCCTACAAGCTCGTCCGGCTTCGTCGAACGGTACTTTGATAGCGGATTAGCCGTTTCGGAGCTTGAAACCAAGGAATCGCTCGTTTCAAGGGAAGTCGAGCGAATCCAGACCGCCTTGACCGTCGTAGGCGTCGTGGGGTCGATTCCACGGCGTCTCGGCGGCGAGGCGACCGACAAGGAACTCGCGATTGACAAGAGACGAGCGCGGAGAGTTGATCACGCGCTGCGTCAGTCGTTCAGCTCGTGGAGCAAGCGCGAGCCGAAGATCCAGGTCACCGCCGAGATCCAGCGCGAGGGGATCCAGCTTGAGTGGGACGAGTTCATCATGGAGCATATGACCCAGGTCATGACCGAGCTTCCGCTCCTCGCCACTTGGGCGATTCTGAACGAAGAGACTCGGTGGGGGAGGTCGGCGGTGGTCTACCTGGAGAACGAGATCCGCTGGATCACTTACGCGATGAGGGACTAGACTCTCCAGGCTCGGGCCATCCCTCGGGTACCGGGATCACGGCGGTGTCTTCCTGACCCCGGTTGTACGCAGCTCTGATCAGAGTCGTTAGCATCGCTCGGCTATGCCGACGATCCGAGAACGCTCCAAACACGACGAAGCAGGCGAGTAGAAACATCAAGCCTACACAGAGGGCGATCAGCTCGTTGGTGCTCATCCTGCGACACACGTCCAGATAGTCGTATGTCCGCCGGGAGTATTGAAGGTGACGGCCTTGAACGTCGAGCCGGTCGGACAGCTCTCAGCTCCGGGGTTGCCGGGATCGCCCTTCGGCCCTGGCGGGCCGGCAGGCCCAGCTGGCCCCGTAGCTCCGGTGCCGGTCGGGATGTCAATCGTCACCGTCTGTGTCGGGGCCTGGAACGCCGATCCCAGTACACCCGATGCAAAGTACCCGGTGGCTGCCGCGAGTACGCCGCTCGCGCCGAGCAGCAGCCACGTTCTCCATCTACTCATCCTTCAGTACCCCCTTGTCAGATTGAAGGAACGTCTCTCTCTGCTCCATTCCCTTCATGAAGGCGTCGATCCGCTCCTGACAATTGCGGTCGCTACGCTTGGCTTCATACCGGAGCGCCAGCCACCCGGTGAGGACGCTACCGATGCCCGATAGAAATGCTGCGACGGCTGCGAGTTTGTCACCACTAAGTTCCGCTACGATCATCTTCCTGGGTACTCAACTCGATCTCCTTCTCGATGGCTCGGGCGATTCTACCTAAGATCGACAGGAGGCTTTCGAGCTTGTCCAGGATCTCCTTGAACTGTTCTTCAGTCGTCATGATGCGTACCTCGGGACAAAGTCGTAGTAGAACCCGATCCCCATACAGAAGCAGGTGTTCCAATCCGGGTTGTCTGCGTACCAGTGAGCGTAGCAGTCGTTGCCACCACCCACGTTCCAGAGTGGCCCGAGGTTTGTATACGACGGGCCATTGTTCCAGATATTTGTCCATCCCACGACCCCTCCGATCTGTACATCGAAGTGACAGACGTTACCGTCTGATCCTCCCTCGACGCGACCGAGTTGGAACCAGACGCGCATCTGGTAGTACGTCGGGTTGGGATTGCCTGGGAGATAGACCGGTGTGTACTTCGCTCCGGTCTGGCTCCAAATCCAGTTACCGTGTGACGAGTCATCGTACGCGGGCGGGCTGTGACGATAGCTGTCGTAGTACCCTTCATCGCCGTTCCACTCGCAATGATCTCCGAGAACCGTGACCCCGGCTCCGGGCGGCTGGTTGTTGACGTACACGCTGTAGTCGATCCGAGTCTGGTTGTTCTGGTAGTCTACGGCGATGCACGTGATCGTATGCCAGCCGACGCCGAGGTTATGAGTATCGTAGTTGACCGAGTACGTCCCGGATCCGCCGCCCTGTCCGTAGATGTTCGAACCGTCGATGTAGAAGTAGGTACTCACGCCGGTGCCGTACTGCGTGATAGATGCCGCGAGGGTCATGACGTTCGTGACCGTAGCTCCGTTGCCGGGGCTGTAGAAGTTCATCGCCGGTACGTTCGTGATGTTGATAGCTACCGACGCAGTTTGCTGATTGCCTACTCGATCCGTTGCCACAGCGTAGATCGTATGCGCACCATTCACCGCCCCGTGCGTATCCCAGTTCATCTGGAACGGCGCACTCGATACCGTCCCGAGAACCGTACCATCGACGCGGAACTGAACCTGCTTGATAGCGTCGTTGTCGGCGGCGGTTGCAGCGAGGGTGATTGTCCCGGAGACGTTACCGGCACCTGGGCTGGTGACGGCAACCGTCGGTAGAACGCGATCAACGCAGAGGACAGCGGGTGAGGTCATGGCACCAGGTTCCCCGCCGCGTACCAGTCGTTGGCGGCGCGCTTGATCACGGCGGCGACCGCGTTCTGACCGGCGAGCCGGAAGTTGTTATTGTAGCCACGGAGCGTCACGCCAGCCCCGGCCACGAGCTGCGTCTGCCCCGCGCCATATTGAGCAACGGTGACCTCGGATCCGACCGGGAAGCTCGCGGTGCTGTCGGGCGGAACGGTGACGGTGTTCGCGCCCGCTAGGTTCATCTCGACCAGAGCGTTATTGTCAGCGAGCGTGAGCGTATAGTTCGCCGTCTTCTGGTTGACACCGGCCATGACCGGAACCGCCCAGGCCCCGTTCCCCATCAGGGTCTTGGTCGCATCGTTCGGGAATCCAGCGAGCTTACTGATCGCGAGCGCCATCGCGGCGGAACAGTCCGCATCGACAATCGTCCCGTCCTGGATCAGAGCCGACGTGATCGCGCCAGCCGCAATCGAGCCGACCGTGTACCAGGTAGTGCCGTCGTCGTACCACATGATGTGCGTATCGGTCGTCCACCAGTACCGACCGCCGCCGGTCTGATGCGGAGCCGCCGCGCGAGCCGCGTCAGTCCCCTGGTTGAACAGAACGTCTACATCGAGAGCGGTCGCGACGTTGCCGATGTGAAGGGCGATGTCGGCGCGGTCGCTCCGATCCGCGCTGGGGTATTGGATCCCCCGTCTGGTTGTAGTTTGCATAGCCCTCCTAGTGGATGTCGCCGTACGTCTGGAAGTTGGTGAAGATCTGACCGTAGGTGTACGGATGATTGTAGATCGCAGCGTAGGTCGTCCCAGGCGGCGTTCCTGGGTTGACCGTCAGAGTCCACTGGATCCCGGCTGGCTTCGCGAACTGGTTCACGTATCTCACGAGCGCCGAAGTGGGGCTAGTATCGCTCGGAGCTTCTGCGGCCCAGATGGTAGCGAGGAAATGATACGGACTGGTGTCCCGCTCATTGATCTGTACCGTCTGAGTCCCAGTCAGAAAGAGACGGATGGCAGCGATGATCGACGCAGCCGTACCGCGCTGCCAGCTGAGGTGATCGCGGATCTGCTGCCGCATCTGATCGGCGGTGACTCCTTGATAGAAGTGCATCCCGATCAGCTGGCCAAGCCAAGGCAGTCCCTCGTCGGGACAGCGGTTGATGTCGAGGATGATCGACCAGCCCGGTTCGCCGTCCGGCCCGTCTTGTACGAGATCCGCACCCTTCTGGAACAGCCCGCCGAGCGCGTCGATGAACGCGAGCAGCGGCCACCCGAGCCGAGCGTCTGCGCCCGCGAGCGGCTGCAGATTGTCGTACAACCTTTGGGTGACGTCTTCGACCGGCCAGCCGTAGCTACTCATGGCGTCGCCGTTCCGTTGATCGTATTCGGATTCGTCAGACAAGCGTGACCCGGTAGGTTGACGTCAACCGTACCCATCGACCCTCCGTGGATGCCCATCGTCATCGAGAGCACCCGGTCTACGCCCTGCGCTTGACCAAGTACGTTTAGCATCTTGTTGTAGTAGACCACGTTGGTCTCTACCCAGGTCTGAGCCGCCGCCGTCGCGTCAGTGACGGACGGATCCTGGCCCCAGTTCGCGGGGTTGAGGTAGTCCATGACAGCGGCGACCGCATTCGCCTGTACCGTCGGAGCGGTGTAGCCGACGAGACATTTGACGTTGAAAGTGACGTCGATCTGCGTCACCGTCGGATCGAAGACAGTCACGATGAAGTTGACTTCGCGCAGCGACTGGAGGTAGGCGTCGAGGTTCGTCTTGACCGTCCCAGTGATCGGCGTACCGTTCTGATCGACCGCCGCGATGCCGATCATTCGCTGGTTGTTGAACGAGTTGTCGGCGGGATTGAAGCCGTCGAGCGCGACGGCGCGAAAGACGCCGGTGACGTCGAGCGAAGCCAGCGCAAAGTCTGAGGCAAGCACCGGACGCTGCGACAGCCGCTGCAGTTTGCGCGCGAGCCGGTAGTTGTACTGACTCGATAGCTCGGCATCTTGACCGCCGGCAGTAGCCCCGACCAGAGTGACCGTAGTGACGAACGAGAGCGTGTCGATCAGAGCGACGGATTGACCTGCGCCGCCGAGACCGGCTGTATCCGCTCCAACATCGACCGACTGAAGCGTGACCGCGCCCGCCGCCGTCGCCGTCTGACCCGCCGGAACAGCGATGTCCTGAAGAGTAGAGAAGGCATGATCGACACCAACGGTGTCTCGGATCGCGACCTGCGTGCCGGCGGGGATGAGGTAGCCGACGTTGTCTTGCATTGTCCAGGTGGAGCCGACGAGCGACGGAGTTGCGTCGAGCGGCGGTAGCCCGATCAGCGTAGCGCCGTACCACTTGAAGATCGTATCGGGAACATCTTGCGCGAGGGTGTACAGGCCCGACGCTTCCGACGCGACAATCTGAAGGATCCAGGTATCGAGATTGCCCGGATTCTCGACCCACTGAGGAACATGGCTCTTGATCGACGTGTACGCCTCGTCCAGCAGATCCATCGGGTCAGAGTCAATCGGGTACTCGATGTATCCTTGGCTCACTAGCTACCTCCCTTCGTTACAATCGAGACTCCGATGTTGATGTAATCGACCAGTTGATCTACTCTGTCCTGACGCTCCTCGACTACGAGCGCGGCGCGAGGCTCCTGGTTGGAGATCCAGTTGTTGATATCCTCCGAGCCAATCGGGAACCGGCGCAGAGCGATGTCGGGGATCCCGAACGTCGGCATCTCACTCCGCCAGCCGACCGGAGTGACAGCGATAGCCGTGACGCAGTTGACGATGTCTTCGATGGAGTCCTGCTCCACGATGGTAGCTCCGTTCTTGCTGAGCTGGAACGGGAGATCGAAATGAGGGACGTCAACCGCCATTGATAGGAGTCATCGACGGCGGCGGCGGCACGACTCCAGCCCTTCCTGTTCCATTGACGTTTACCTGCACTATGTCCTTTTCAGCATTGCCGTTGAGAGCGGTGAGGATCGCTTCCGCTGCTTCATCCGGACTGAACTCCCAATCGTCGTCCGGTTGAATGTTTATCGCTACCTGTACAAACACTCTCTCTCCTTATGGGATGTAACCGAATCGAACGAACACAGTTGCCTGTCCTGCCCCGACTCCATTGGTATTTCCGATACATGCGGCGAATACGCGCACCTGGTTGATCGAGTTGTGCGTAACCATCCACTGCATATTGAACCCGTAGTAGGTATCTTGTAGCCATCCTGAAACGATATCAGGATTTCGTCCCCAGGTGTTCCCGAGGTTGTGGGTGTAGTCGGTGTACCAATAGTTGTTGAGATTTACTCGTCCAGTATCCCAAGACCATTGTGGCCCCCACCAGACATCAGAGACGGCATACCAAGCACCCCAGCCTCCATTATCCTGTAATCGTCGAGTCCATCTCTGGTTTGAGTTATACCCGTACGCGAGCTGCTTGTAGTTGACTCCACCCGAAAGAACCATCGTTTGACAATATCCGTAACCGCCAGGTGAGTTAGCGGTTGATGGTTGAAACGAATACCAACCGTTAGCCGTACAGTTATTCAAATCTGTTGCATACGCGGTATTCTTTACATTCAAGTTATCAGGTAGATCGACTTGATCAATCTGTTTCCAGATTGCCGCGCCTCCCTGCCCAAAAACCCACTTGCCATTCACCGGCGGATTCGGAACGAGCGAGATTGGCTGCCACTTGTTCGCACTCGCGTCGTACTGAAACGCGAGCCGCTTGCAAGTCGAGTTGACGTTGTAGGCGATCCAAATGTCGTCCTGCACCGCGTCGGCGGGAGCACCATCCGCGTAGTTGCCGGTGTAGATCATCGGGTTGCGCACAGCCGGCCACCAAGTAATCACCCACGGCTCGTTCTCGTTGTCCCAGACGATGAGCACGTCGTCTTCGACCTGCGGGAAGCTCATGTTGTCGCGGGACTGCCACTTACAGTGGAAGACGAGATCCGGATGAATGTCCGGCATGATCACGCCGATCTTAGCGGTGAAGTTGATCGGCGGGATGGCGATCACTCCCTTGTAGATCTGCCCGAGTGCTACATCGGGCGGTGCCGTATCCATAGAGATGTCGCTCATACCTTTGCGTCCGGAGTCGGGTCGGCGGGAGGCAGCGCGTGACGCAACATGTCGTTCGTAACTGTTCCGTTATGGAGACCACAGTGGCAGTGATCGGCACCACCCCATTGAGCGTAGTCTCCGACCTGAGCTAGTAGCTGACCGGCGAACACCTTGTCGCCTACCGAGCAGTGGTACGCGCCGAGATGGGTCATGTAGTAGTCGGTACCGGACTCGCCCAGCATATAGAGCGAGAGACCATACGGCCCGTGGATCCCGAGCGGCGGCGGAAGCTCTGGGTTGTACCCGGAGAAGCGGTGAACCTTGCCAGCCTCCGGAGCCACGACCGGCGAGCCGGATGGAGCCATCCAGTCCATCGCTTCGTAGTCCGGCAGCCCTTCGGTCGGATGGAGACCACCGATGCTCGTCAGGTACCGCTTCGGGATGATCTGCTGCAGGACATTCGGGTGCGGCCCGTTGACGTTCGGAGCCGCCGGTGTCTGCGGCTGGCTCCACGTCGGGATCGAGACGTTGTTCGCAGTTGGCTCGCGGAGCTTCGGTTGCGGCTTCGTGAGAGCGATGTCGGCGTTGTCATCGAACAGACTACGCGAGTACGTGTTTACGAGCCACCTACCATCGAGCGGCCCTAGTTCCTCTATCACGATGACTGAGCCCGGAGGCGCGCTCCACAACCCGACCTGGCAAGGCAGGTCTACGGTCGCGCCTTTCCGTCCCACATCGTAGTCGAAGCCAATCCCCATCACGCCGGGAGTCTCCTCGGTGACCGTTGCTATCGGCTGCGTCTTGAACAGATCGTCGTCGGTCAGGAAGTAGAAGACGCCACCGATGAAGAACGCGCGCCAGCCAACCTCGTCAGCGAGCCGCTTGATACACGTCCAGTTATCCTCACGCTTCCACCAGCCCTTGTTGCGAGTCGGCGGGATGCCGCGATAGAAGTAGTACGTGCCGTCAGTACCGGGATTCGTCCACGTCTGCCCCATTGAGTTGGCGGTAGCGGCGCTTCCTTCTGTTGTAGGATCGCTTCCAGCCGATCCGCCCGTTATCGCGTCTCCCTCGCCGCCTGGTGGAATCCCGAAGGCATTGCAGAACGCTTCGGCCTCCCAACGGTATTGACCATACGCGAGCGGAGTTCCCGAGTGCTGCGTGTTCTGGCAGAGATCGTTGAAGCTCTGACCGGGCTGAGCGGCGTCTACCTTCATACACGCGTCGAAGAACATGCCAGCCGAAGTCGCAACGTCGTGACGGTCGTCATAGCTGCCCCAGCTGTCTCGTTGCTGGAAGACTCCGACGCTGTCCCGGTCGCCGCCCGCGAGGTTATGGATGGTAGACTCATCAATGGCTACCATGATCGACGCGACGAGCACCTTGCGCCGAGCGCCCTTCTGAACTCCCACCGTCAGGATCGTGTTCGCATTCCTGATCTGCTCCGGCGTAGCTCGCGCCGTCTTCACCTTGAGCGGTTGCGGACGAGGAGCGGTGATCTTCTTGTGACCCGGTACCTGAGCCTGAACTCCGAGGTACGTTTGCGACGCTTTGTTCTTGTTGTAGTTCGGGTCGATCCCGCTCGATGAGGCGACATTATCGCCGGTCGTCCAGGGAGTGGCCAGGTCGGTGTTCTTGACTATCGGCTGAGTCTGGTGTAGATGCGGGATCACGACCGGGATGTCTACCTCTTTGACCTCGCGAATCAGGTTGAGAATGAACTCAGCTCGCGTCGTACCCTTGTCGCGGCTCGCCCACTTGACCCAGTGGCGCGCGTTCGCTTTGGTGTAGGTGTTCGTGTCCGGCTTCGGATATGAGCGCAGCAGGGCGATCTCGCGCTGCTCAAACGTCAGCGTCAGGTTATCGTCACCGGCGGTTCGCGAGCAGGAGACGAGACGGAACCAGAGGCCGTCGATATTGATGTCGAGCTTCGCGTTGATCGCCCAGCTGCGAATAATGGAGCGGTCGTAGTCGTTCAGGACGACATCGACCGTACTCGCCTCATCGATGGCCCGGTTGACGGTGACATCGACTACGCGGTCAACGGCGTCGAAGAGAATCTGACTTTTGAGGTAGACGACGAGCTTCTCAAGGTCGAGATCCTTGCCCATCATCTCGCGCTGGATCTCGTTTGGATTGAGCTTCGAAAGCTCCAGTTTCTTGACGGCGGTGAGCTGTTTCTTCTTTGGCGCCATTACGGGATCCTCAGCTGAGTGTGAGCGGGAATATGATTCGGGTCGCGGATCTTCGGGTTGGCCTGCGCGATCTCCTTCCAGCGGTTCCCGTTACCATACATCGCCTTCGCGATTCCCTTGAGTGTCTCGTTCTTCTGCTGAGTGGTGTAGTGGTTCGGGAGCGAGTTCGTGATGACTACCTTGAGCCGCTCCTCCTCTTCGTACTGGAGAAGGTGAACGACGGCATCTTGCCGATAGCGGAAGTAGTTGCCTTTGGCGTCCGCAGACTTCCCGCTCTGCGACCAGTAGACCTCGCTGCCCCAGTCGATGCTCATGATCACCCAGGTAGCTCCGTTGACCGGAACCGCTCCGTCGATCTTGACCGTAGGCGGCGGGCTGAAGTCGTAGCCTCGCGCCATCTCTTGGAAGACGCGAATGTCTCGCTCGACGCTTCTCTGAGTCCGCCAGCCGTCGAACAGGATCGGCACGTCCATCTGGTACGGCTCACGACCGCCCCACTGCGTCAGACTCGTCCGGCGCGGACGCGCGATCATGTTCCATCCGCCCTCGCCGCCGACGATTGAAGCCGAGTCGGATCCGCGCATCACCTTGACGACCGATCCCTTGCTCGACCGGAACGTGTAGAAGTATCTCTCAGGGATTCTCATTTCCTCGCCTTATGCTTATTGTTCGACTTCGCCACGCTGGTCGCTACCTGCTTCCCGTCGATGTGGACGTGAACGTGGTTTGTAATCTGATGTTTCGTCGCGCTTTGCGCCGCGACCGACGGATAGAACGGACTGATGTTTGATCCGGGAGTCCCGAGCGCGCCGCCACCGGCTGGCGAAGCTGCGTCTGCGGGAGTGAGCATACCCGGTTGCATAGCGAATCCGCTGATGGCTCCCCAGATTCCCTTCGCGGCTCCAACGATGTCGGTCGCAAACGGGATCTTCTTCCACCAGCCGAGCATACTCTTGATCTTGGCAATCACCTTGTCGATCCATTTGATCATTCCCTTGAAGACGCCGGTGATCGTATTGACGACGAGCAGGATGGCTTCCCAGCCGACCTTGAGTGTGCTCACGAGAGTCTTCCAGATTCCCGATAGCCATTTGTAGATCGGCAGCAGTGTACCTCTCCAGAACTTCGTCAGGAACTTGTCTACCGTCTTCCAGTGATCGTACAGGAGTCGAGCGGTAACGAGCAAGATCGCGAGCGGCGGCATCAGGAATGCGAGAACGAGCGCCATCAACTTCCAGTGCTCCCAGATCCAGTGGAAGGTAGTGTTCACGAGATTGTGGAACCACTTCCACTTGAAGTAGAGGATCACGAGACCGGCGACGAGTAGGATGACGGCTGCGACGATCAGGAGCACCCATCCCGCCGGTGTCGCCAGGAACGCGATTGACGCCGCGCCGAAGTCCGCGAGCGCGGGGATCAGTACGGTGCGGATCGTGATGCCGAGAGTTCGCACCGCCTTCTCTAGACCCGTCAGAGACTTGAATGCCCCGGCTCCTTGCTGTACCCAGATCCGTCCCATGAAGATACCCCAGAGCCGAGTAGCCCTCGCAGATGCGAGTGTCCAGTAGACGTACAGCTTCTTGGAAGCGACGGTCTGCCTCGTCCAGAACGCTTCCAGGTAGGTCATGTCCTTCAGTTCCTTCTTGACGAGAACGGCTCTCCACATCGCGTATCTATCCAAGATGTAGAGCGCGGTGAGGATCGTCAGGACAGGCACCATGAGCCACATCTGCTTCGTCAGGAACTTCAGAACCTCAAGCATGGGGTGCAGGATCGGGTAAAAGAACGCCAAGGTTGTGGCGAAGAGGTACAGCGTCGGCAAGACTCCGTACCGGATCACGTTCCACAGGACTGTAAGCGCGCCGACCAAGAGCTTGATGTCCGTAAGGATCGGCTTCAGCATCGGCCACGCCTTCGTCATCTGCCCGAATACTTGCCCAATACTGATCTTGCCCTTCTGTTTGAGGATGATCGCCTGGATCCCGTTGAACATGTTGTTGATGTTCTGCAGGAATCCTCCGCTGCCGGTCGCCCGAGTGAACAAGCCGTGAGTCAGAGCACCAACCGTCTGAGCGATGTTGTCGTGTAGGGTGGCCAACTCGCCACCGAGCGTCTTCGCTTGCCGCGCCGCTGCGCCGGCAAGTCCGGGCGTCTCCTCGATGTACTTGTTGAGTGCGTCGAGCGCGACACCAGCCGGGATCCCGAGCTTCGAGATATTGTGTAGCTGTTCACCGGTGATCCCCAGCTCCTTGTTCAGAGCCGGGACAATCGGCAGACCGTCTCGCATCAGCTGGTTGACTGCGAAGCCGGTCAGCCGCCCCGAGTACGCAAGGTGCTGTAGCGCGACGGCGACTCGGTTGAGCTGACCGGGCGACGTAGATCCCGCAGCCGACAGAGCATCGACTACATCCGTCAGAGTCCTATTGATCTCAGCGGTCTGGATTCCGATAGGATGGAGGCCAATATACATTCTCCGGAACGCGGTCGTCATATCACCGAACGTGAACGGATTATACTTGGCCATATTGAACAGGATCTGCAGCTCCTTCTGAACGTCGCCGGTACCTTTCATCATCGGCTGCAGAGCCAGAGTCGCACTTTGCATCGTTGCGTTGAAGCTAGTCCCCCACTTCAGGCTGAGTCCGATCAGGCCCGTGAGAGCGAGGGTTCCCATATAGGCGTAGCGCCGCAAGGTGAACAGCGCCTGGTTCAGAAGCCACGACCGCTTGGACGAGACTTCTGCCGTAGCTCCGTACTCTGCTACGCTCCGACGCAGGCTATTGACTTCAGCCTTGGTCGCCGCGAGTCCAGCGATTGCCGTACGCTGTCCCGCGAGAGCGATCCGGATGGTAGCAGATGTAGCAGATCCCCAGGCCACTACTTTATCGCCTCCGCCAGCCTATTGATGACCTTCGCAGCGAGATCGTCGTTGAGTAGGAGCATGAGCTTTTGGACTTCGTTCGCGATGGCAGACATCGTAGCTCGTTTCTCCGCGTCGGTGGTCTCCAGGAAAACCCAAGGGTCTTGTCCGGAAATAGCGATCTGGGCTGCGGCTTGTATCTCATCAGGAACCCTTACAGAACTTCCCCCAAGAACTCCTCATCGACTTTGACGCCAGTATTGTTCATCCAGCGGTTGAGGAGGATCCCGTACTGACCGACCATGAACTCGTTACCGCCGAAGCAGTAGTAGAGCGCCATGCGAGCGTTGTCGTCAACTTCGTCCGGCTGCCAGCCGAGGTACTTGGCCAACATCCCCCAAGTCATGACAGGGGCTTCACCGTTCCGGTCATCGAGTACCTGCCGGTAGCCGTCGCCGTCGTCTTCCTTGAGAAAGAAGCCGCTGGTGGAGAGGATGATCATGTCGAGGAGGATGCGCATGTTGCGCTCGCCGCGATCCTTGGTCTCGGCGGTGATCTTCCGACCTAGCCGCTCGACTTCTTGCCGATCCATGAGACGGTGCTTCGCGTGGAGTCCGTACTCTTCATAGCCGATCAAGGGAAGGTACACATCGTGCGACTCTGCGATCTCCGAACGACGGAGACGGAGTTGTTCCGCGAGGGTTTGCGGCCCTTGAGCCTCGTCGCTCGTGATCTCGTGAGCGAGCGGGGCGGCAGGGGCTTCGTCTTCGATATTTGTCATGGTGTCTCCTAGCTAGGCGCTCCTACGGCCTTGGGAGCCGAATCGACAGTGATAGTCACCGAGATCATCGCCGGATCCGACGACGACTCGGAGTTGTGCTCGGGAGGCACGACCGTCTTCAGCGTTCCCGTCCAGAGGATGGCGGGCGCGTGCGTGAGGCCGTACTTGTCCATAGCGAACTGCTGGACTTGACAGTTCGCCTTTCCTACCCCATCCAGGAGCTTCTGGATGTGGTAGTGATCGCGCTGGATGCGGTAGTTCCGCGTCAGCGTGACCGGCTGCGGCGAGATCCGACCGCCCAGCGAGTAGGGCGGGCCCATCGCGCCAGGGTAGTACAGGCGATCCTCGGAGTCGAGGTCGCCACCGGTCTTGGTGTCCCAGATCCCCCAGTCGATCCACTGACCTGGGTTGGCGGGATCCTCGACCATGAGACCCACCGTGAAGGTGTCTTGGCGAGTCCCCCTGACTTGCTTCGGGTCGTAACTCATCGTTCCTCCTTAGCCGGTGATCGGCCTCTTGTAGACCTCGATCTGAATCATCTCGGCGAACTCGCTCATCCGGACGTTCAGAACGGCGTGCAGTTCGTGGTTGGCGATGGTCGTCGGGGTGTTCACCTTCGGGCCGGTGTCCACGAAGAACGCATCGGCGGGCGATGCACCGTAGAGATCCCCGTTGTCGTAGTAGCCCGCGAGCAGGCCGGTGAGCGCCCCGTTGAACCTGTTGATCGTAAGACCAGCGCCGTCGAGCTTGTCGAAGATGAAGCTCTCCGCGATGGCCTGAGCGTTCGCAGCGATGCTCATGTACAGCCTGCCACAACCGAAGTTGAGCCAGTCGGACTCAGCGGTCGGATCCGAGAGCGACCGCCATCCGTAGTTGCGGAACGTCCCGTACAAGTTCCGGATGACGTCGATCCCCGCCGTGTTCAGCGTCTGCCGAACGGAGTCGGTGACGGCGGGCTGAGAGAGCGAGGTCGCGAACAGCGAGACGCCGTTGTCACCAGCCGCCGCCTGATCCGGCCCCAACCCGGCTCCGTCGTTGCGACCGAGGAGACCGGCGATGAGAGCGGAGGGAGGCACGCTGCGGGTCGAACCCGCGACGATACCGGGGACAACGAGCCACGGCCAGAACATCGCGGCGAACTTGGACGACGATCCGACCTTCGCGCCGTTGGCGGAAGCCGTCAGCGTGGCGACTGTCGAAGTGTCCGGCGCATCGAGGATCGCGACCCTCTGATGCTTGCCGGCGTGATCGACCAGCTGCTGGTGTCCGATGTCGCTCGTCCGGCCCGGTGCCGAGACCTGACCAGGCCCGAAGTCGGACGTGATCGCGTCGAGCGCGGCTTGCCAGGTTGCGTCCACGATGTTCGCCCTGTCGTCGTTCCCTCCCGCGAGCGCGGCGGCAGCGGCAGGAGCTGGGTCATTCGCGGACGGCCCAGCGGCGAGCCGGATGTACAAGGAGTTCTGCGCCCAAAGAATCGCCGTTGGGTTGTCCAACAGATCCGGGCTGGTCTCCACTTCGACGCCGCCAACGACGTTGAAGACCACGAAGGTGCCGACGCCCTGACCGGCGCGGACGCCGACTGAGATGGAGTTACCACTGACTCCCGGCCCGAGCGCGGAGGCCACGAGCGAGATCGCCGCGCCCGCGTCGAGCAGGTTCTTGCTTGCCGTCACTGCCGCAGGGCCGACCACCCGCTTGACGTACGCGGATCCTCCACCCTCGCGAAAGTAGACATCGAGTGCGTCGTACACGACGCTGTAGCTGACGCGCTGACCGAAGATCGCGAGATAGTCCGCCATGCTCCGGAGTAGCGTCGGAGTGAGCGGCCCTGCGTCAGTCGTCCCCACTACGAACCAGACGCCGGTATCGGTCGGTGCTCCGATGGTCGGCGGGCTGGGCCGCAGGGTGACGTTGACACCAGGCCGGATCAGGACTGTGCTCATTCCTTCTCCTTGATGTCGGGTGCTTCAGGAGCCTCTTGCGAGGCTGCTTGGGGCTGATCGCCGCTGATGTCGATCCCGGTCGCGTCGATCAGGTTGCCGTCGTCCCAGAGCATCTGGTTGATCCCGACCATGTCCTCGGGCTGGATGGTGACGTAGTCACCGTGACCGAGCGGCTGACCGTTCTCCAGGATCTGGGCATGATCGCCGATGTACCGGAACTGCGTCACGCCGGTGGGCGGCGGATCCGTCCCACCACCGTTTCCGGGTGGCTTGCGTTGCTCAGGCGCTCTGGGAGCGGTGAGCGTCTCTTCCTTGTCTTCTGCCTTCTTCCCAGCTGGGGGCATCACTCCTCCTCCATACGGTTGATTGCGTCGATAGTGACCTCATTCGCGAGCGGCCACTGAGACCCCGGCATCGCGAGCGGATCGGAAGGATCATCCGGGTCAGCGGGGCCACCGCCGGTGTTCCACATGTTCATCACTTGCACCCGTCCGATGATATGAGCGGAACGCATCGTGCGGGCCTGTTCGATGTCGGGAACATCCTCATAGTTCTCGGCTAGGATCTCGCAGCCGTTGAACTCCCAGGTTTCGTCCAACCAGCCCTTCTGACTGAGGATCGAACGAGCAGCCGCGCCGTAAATCTTGGCCAGGCGCTCCGAGTTGTCCTCAGTCGCGGCGGCGGCGATGACTCCGACACCGATAGCCCACCAACCGCTAACGGTGCCGTCGCCATCGCGCCGAGGCTGATCCATCATCCCAGGGGAGACGACTATCACAGCCGGCATCTTGTCGTCCGGGTACGAATCGAACGTCCATCGTTCCGCATACGTGACTGGCGGTGGAATCCTCCCAATCTCCAGGTCTCCACGCTGGAACTCGATCTCTCTGATGTATCTCGGGTACCACATTCTGAGGGTGTTCATGACGGCGCGAGTGAGAAGGCTGCCGTCGAAGATCGACAGATATACGTCATCAGTCGGATAAGGCATTATGCCCTCCCCACTTTCATCCGGTCGATCAGGTACTGCTCGCAGATCCTCGTCCATTCACGGAGATCCCCTTCTGTGAAGCTCGCGAACGGACGCGCTGCCAGATGACTCGGGCCGCCACCCTTGTCCTGAACATTCGCGTAGTCGAGGCGAGAGCCCAGCCTGACCTCGGAGCGGGTGACCTTCAGATCCATATTCGGGTCGCGACGCATCGTCATCGAGTCTCGGAGCGCGCTAGTGGCGATTAGGATGAGCGGTAGCTCGCCCTCGCGCACCTTACGATCAACGGTGTACTGACTCAGCTTCTTCCAAGAGCCGCCGCCGCGCCGACCCTGAGCCTGGAAGTTCAAGTCGATAGATTCCATCATGCCTTCGGCGACGAGTTCCAGAGCGGGCTTCATGTTACCGGCTGCCTGCATCCCGGCGTAGAGCATACCATCGACCTCTTCGATTCCGAACACATGCATCCCGATTGGCCCTTGCGCCATCAGAACGGCCTCCAATACATGCCATCATCGGGAGGATAGGCGTAGGCGGGTTCACCACCGGCCCCTGCGGTCGCGTCGGTGATGTCCCCGCCCGCCTCGACAGCCGTGATAGCTTTCGCCAGCGCGGCCACCTTCTCATCGAACAGAGCCTTCAGCTCCGGATACACCGAACGATTTGTAGCGACCTCGTTCGCGTAGTACGTCAGCTCGATGTACATCGCCGTTCGAATGGATGCTATGTTTTGGGCCTCACCGATCAGCTCCTCGGGGATGTCAGTGCCGATCAGAGGGATAATGTCGTCAATCGCCTTTTCGATCAGCACACGGCATTGATCGTCGGTCGGCTGCGTCTTGTCGGTGAAAGTACCCAGAATGTTCCCCGCGTCATCCCGAGTTCGGGAGAGCACGACGTGACCGACATCTTGAAGCGTTGGCGTCCACTCGATAGGCTCGCCGTTGAACATCGGCACAGTCTCGACGATGTTGTTGTTCATATCGCCGAACAGGATGCGGTACCAGCCGTGCTCGATGGTCGCCTTGCCCGTCGTGAACGAGCGAGACATCGGGTTGGACGGGTCGAGATCGACAGGCATGAGGTTCTGGGTGTCGATCAGGTTCCACGGGCCGTCCTCACTTGTGCCCTCTTCGATCATCACCGTCGTCCAAGCGATGTTGTCGAAGCGAGGCACCGGCTGGTAGTCTGTGAACGACACCACGAAGGTCGTTGCTGGAGTGCTCATTTGAGGATCCTCCCTCTGGCCGACGTAGTGGCTCTGCCCCTCACGTTCGTGAGTCTGCGGTATGTCCCGACGGAGGATGCGTTCACGATCTCGCCCATTGCCATCGAGAGTATAACCCCCGCCGGGATTTCAGGGAAGAGCGTAAGCGGCGGGTAGCGGTCATAGTTTTCGCCAGCGTATCCATAATCCACGTCCGTGAGTCGAGCGGCGAGGATTTCGGACGCAAAGCCGGTCGCCGTGTCGAGCGAGCTAAAGGCGAGCGCGGCCAGCTCCGAGGCTGTCCCGGAGTCGGTGACCGAGACTCGGCCACCGGTGAAGATGGTGTCCGATCCGGTTCCGGAGTCGGATACAGAGATTTTCGCAACAGGAGCGGCACTAACATCTATACCCGCGCCTACGTCCGCGCCCGCGATATATATACTTGCAGACGCCGACTCGGTGGCAGAGGCCTGATCCCCGCCGGGGGTTTGTTGGGCAGCGAGGATCGCGACCTCAATGGGGGTGCCACCGTAGTCGGCGTCTGTCTTCTGGTTCAACGTCGCGAGCGATTGACTCTCGCTCGTGAGCGAACCAGAATCTGTCACGGTGACTAGGAACTTGACGGTTGCTGTATCGGTGCCCGTCCCTGAGTCACTCGTCGCCTCGGCAAGAGCCGCTGACTCGGTGGTCGCAGTATTCTGATCGGTCACGGTGAACGAACTCGTGAGCGAACCGATCCCTGTCTCGGTTGCTGACCCTGAGTCGCTCGCCGTTATCTTGGTGACAACCGAAGCGGAATCAGACGCTGAGCCGGTGTCTCCGTTGTAGACCGGAACGCCGGTGGTAGCTGCTTCGATTGAAGATGGTGTAGTTTCGAATGCGGAAATCAGAGCCTTCGGCACCGTCGCAGATTCCGAGCTTGTACCGGAATCGACCCCGACATACGACGGCAGGAAGGATGCTGTCTCCGTCAGCGAGCTATTCGTATCGCTCGCGGAGAGAGCATATGTGAACGATTGCGTTTCGGTCGTCGTCCCATTCGTGTCTGAAGCCGAGACCGGAACCAGGGCTTGGAAGATACTTGCAGTATCCGACGCCGAGCCGACATCTGTATCAGCAAGCTTAGAGACGACCGACTGAGCTGCGGTGAACCCGGCATTGTCTGTATCCGACAGAATGACCCGAGTTATCGACGCCGATTCAGTTGTAGTCCCGTTCGCGTCCGTAACAGCCGGTACGCTGACGAGCACGGCGGTTTCCGTAGTCGAACCGCTCGAATCCGTGACAGTCGCTCTTACAACAGGAGAAGCGGCCTCACTAGCTGTTCCGGCGTCGGCGCTCGCGGGAGCGTAGAAGAATGCAGCCGACTCGGATGTTGACCCGTTCGAATCCGAGACCGGAACTGCAACCCCGTAGAACGCAACCTCTGTGAGAACCGGAAGCGGCAGCGGCGCTCCGGAGAGCGCGTCATACGTCCCGAACTGAGCCGGGATCGCGGTGTATGGAGAATAGCGAGCTTGTAGGGTGTTGTACGAATCGATGAAGTCCGGTTCGTAGACGACGATGCTTTGAGCGAAGTACGCGAACTCAGTGATCCCGCCGTTGACATCCGAGTCTGCCGGCGCATAGTACGCGCTTGCTACTTCGGTCTCATTGATCCCGGTCGAGTCTACATCGCTGAGAACATTTCTTTGAACGAGCGAGGTCGTCTCCGTAGTAGATCCATTGGTATCAGTCCCGGTGTACTTCGCAACCAGGACAGGAGTTTCGGTCTCGTTGATACCTGTTGCATCTACATCCGAGAACTTCTGATTGACGGTGGCAGTCTCGACCTCATTGATCCCAGTCGCGTCTACATCGGACTTCCCGGTTGTGATTTTGCCGCCACCAAAGTTGTCGAAGACCGCAGGGTGTCCGGGTGAGAAGAATCCAATCGAGCCAGCATTCTGATACGTTGCGTCAACTCCCGTCCCGAGAATCCTCCACTTTGACGCGGCGAGCGGCTTGTAGTAAATCGAGAAGGTCGTACCGAGCACCCTTGCGCCAATTGAATCACCTGGTGATAGCGCGCAAGTCGGCTGCCCGCCCACGGAAGAGGTAGCGCCGCCCGAGCACTTCTGAAGCATCAGCTTGTTGCCTACACTGTCATGCCGTAGGAAGTAGCCATTCTGCGAGTTGATGTCCGTTCCCCCGGTGAACCTCAGCCACACATCGTGGTACTGAGTTTCCGCCGGGTTCGGGAGATCAATAAACCCCTCGCAGTCGGTTTGTGATAGATCGCTCCTGTATGCACCACATCCATTCCCAGGCGGGCCGGTCGAAGCTTGATTGCTAGCGACGTACGGAGTCAGATACGTCTGAGTGGGTACTGTCATACCCACCCAAGGGGAAGTCAGGATCCCGTCGGCTCGATTGAAGTCATCGATGACAGCGTTCTGCGGGAAGTCGCTGACCTCGACGTATGCCGACTCATTCGCTGACCCGGAGTTCGAATCAGAACTGGAGACGCCGACCGGCGCGCTCTCGCCTAGCAGGTAGATCGTCGGTGTCAGCAGAACTGCGGCTGCGCTTGACTCAGCCGTGCCGTCGCTCGTAAAATCATCCACCCCGTCGAACTGCACCCAAGTCGTGTAGGCG
>Ga0126371_10000528_pt1 | contig 31701 bp, 29 predicted proteins | sample PanSoiMetaPlot_4_FD_110145 | JGI IMG/M metagenome (GOLD analysis project Ga0126371, IMG submission 110145) | Tropical forest soil microbial communities from Panama - MetaG Plot_4 | ecosystem: Environmental > Terrestrial > Soil > Tropical forest > Bulk soil | place: Panama | collected 2016-02-17 | reverse complement strand
CTGCTTAAGTTGCAGCGAGTCAAAGCTTCCGGACATTCACGTAGTACAGGTCTGTAGCCACATCGAACTGTTTACTGTCGAGCGAAGTACTCATGGTTTGCCAGCGAGTGGTGACTGGTGTGATCAGCTGCCAATGTTTCTTGTCTCCCACCCTAATTGGCATGGCAAATGCCGGTTCGTCGGCCTGCCAGCGATACGCGACGGTGTGAGCCTGCCGATCAAAGCGCAGCTCCAGTGTTGGAATGGCAGCATAACGGAGATACTCGTTGAAGATGGGGGTCAGATCGCGCCCACTGTGCTTGCTGAAGTAGGCTGCGACGTCCGTCGTCATGATGGTCTGGTATTTGAAGTGCTGATAGTAGTCATGCAGCAGGGCAAACCATTCATGGTCATTATCGATAACGCTGCGGACGGTGTTAAGGAATAGACCGCCTTTCTTGTACTGGTCAGCTGGCGGGGTGCAGGCTGTGCCTTCTTCACAAATCACCGGCTCGACGTTCTTCACATTTTCCTTGCCTGTATTGATGTAAGTGATGGCGTCGCCCTTGCCCCACATATATTCGACAAATACGGATTCGCAGTAATTCGCCCAGCCTTCATGAATCCACATGTCGGACCGGTCGCGTGCTGTGATGCTGTTGCCGAACCACTCGTGCGCGCTTTCGTGCACGATGATGAAATCAAACCATGTGCCAATACCGGTTTTAGGCCGGCCGAGATATCCGTTCTCGAAATGATTCCCGTAGGTGATTGCCGTCTGGTTCTCAACGCCTGAATAAAGTGCTTCGATGAGCTTATAGCCATCTCTGTAGAAGGGATACTCGCCGAATGCATGCTCGAAAGCCTTAAGCATGTTCTTGACCTGAAGAAACTGCCGCTTTGCTTTGTCCAGATCTTCAGGAAAGACATAGTAGTCAAGGGTTAGCGATCCATACTGGTCGCTGTACACATCGCTAAAGTGCTCATATTTGCCGATGTTCAGCGAAACGTCGTAGTTGTTAATCGGATAGCTGACGGCCCAGTCCCAACGCGTGAAGCCGTCTCCGAGATCGGTCTTATGCTGAAGGCGTCCATTGGAGACTTCAACAAGGTCGCTGGGCGCCTCGACGCTGATGTCCATGTTCTCAACTTCGTCTCGCCACTGGTCCTTATTGGGCCACCACACACTGGCGCCCTCCTCCTCGCATGCGGTATTCACAAGGGGACGCCCTATTGGGTCGGTGCGGAAAACGAAACCTCCGAAACGTCCCATCTCGACAGGATGGCAGGAGTAGTAGAACTCAATGGTGTACGTGTTGCCCTTTTTCAGCGTCTCCGGAAAGTCGACATAAACAGTTCTGCCAGCCGCTCGTTCATACTTAAGCGCACGTGTTGTGCCGCCTGCTTCATCGAGGACAATTAGGTGAAGAGGGGCTGGAGTTTCGGCTCCTCTTTTATTTGCGGGAAGCTTCATTTACTCTGTTCACAGCCCACCCAAGGCCGGGATGGCGGAACTGGCAGACGCAGCGGACTAAAAATCGGCTCATTTCAAATCGACTCCCTAATAAGCAAATGAAAGTAAATGACTTGTGCTGATGCTGTTCGCGGCGCAGCACTTGCGCAACTCTTGCACACTTTTGTGATTCTTATAGAGAAGCAGGATGTGCAGCCGCATGGCAGACATCACGCCATTCTCGGTGGCAAAGTTCACGTCTACAAGCGTCCGAATAGTTCCAGCGGCAATGCGCGGCCTATCTGGCAGGAAAGAACCGGCGCACCATCACCAAAGAAGACAGCCTCTCGAAAGCAAAGGAATTCGCGGAAGACTGGTATTTGCAATTGCGCGGCAAGCTCCGAGACGGTCAGTTGAAGAGTGGCAAGCTGTTCCGCGAAGCTGCGAAGTTGTACCTGCGCGAGTTTGACATCATGACGCAGGGACAGCGCAGCGCGAAATATGCGAGCGGACAGCACGCGCGTGCCTGGCTATCTGATCCCGTTCTTCGGCAGCATGGTGTTACCTGAGATCACGGCGGGTAAGGTCAACGAATATCGCGTCCATCGTCTTGAAGAGTGCAAGGGTTTGCGCGGCAAGCCCCCAGCGCGTAACACTATGCACCAAGAAATCGTGACGCTACGGCAGATTTTCAAAACGGCTTTACGGTACGGATGGATCGATCATCTCCCGGATTTTTCAGTGCCATGCAGCGCGTCTGCCAAGATTTCCCATCGAGCATGGTTCTCACCGGAAGAGTACAGACAGCTTATGAGGCAACGCGGAAACGCGCCCAGGATCCAAAGCAGCCTCGTTTTCGTTGGGAAGCGGAACAACTTCACGATTATGTTCTGTTCTCTGCCAACACTGGACTCCGCCCCGACGAGGCGAGGCGTCTTCAGTTCCGCGACGTTACGGTGACAGAAGACGAGGGGAGCGGCCAAACCATCCTTGAGATCGAAGTACGTGGAAAGCGCGGAGTTGGTTATTGCAAGAGCACAACAGGTGCCGTGCATCCGTTTGAGCGGCTCAAAGCCCGCCCACGTCCAGAGGGAAGGCCGGGAAGATCGGGGAGCCGTTCCGCATCGATGGCCAATGGTGAGTGGCACGCTCCTGGACCCACTGATCTTCTATTCCCGAAATGGCCGCGCGAGTTGTTCAACGCAATTCTTGAGGAAGAAAAGCTTCGCACCATCCGTGATGGCAGGCCGCGAACGGCGTATAGCCTGCGCCACACCTACATCTGTCTGCGCCTGCTTGAAGGTGCCGACATCTATCAGATCGCCAAGAACTGCCGGACAAGCGTGGAGATGATTGAGAAATACTATGCGGCGCATTTGAAGACGCAGCTCGATGCTTCCGCTATCAACATCATGAGGCCACGTCGAAGAAAAGGACGGGCTCCGAGGAAAGGCCCCGGACGAACCGAGGCTATCCGTTTGATTGAGGAAGGGTAGACTGGCACTGCTTACTTTCTGATTACCTTCCAGCGAACCAGGATGGAACCATCTTGGCATGTTTTGGGCCGGAACCGGCCCAATCTAGCCCGGCACCGGGTGAGGCACCGCGATGCTTATCTTGCTCTCAGATACCTCCGAGGGTGTGACAATGCGCGTTCCCTTGTACGTGCCGAGAGTCAGTAAGTCCTTGTCCTCTGCAACCAGCAAATCCGCTTTCGTTAGGATCACGGCATACCTTTACTGTGCCTCGAATCTTCACACGGATACCAGGCGCCAAAATCGCTTGCAGCGCCGACGTTGCCCGGTGTTGTTCCCAGGAGAACTTTTCCGTCAGGACGCGCACGATCTCCGCGTCAATCTCATCACAAGTAGCAATCACCTCTTCGCTCATCGCTTTTTCGAGCGCCAGAGCCGACGTGCCGCGACGTTTTCGCAAACTGAAGCGCAGAAATCCAGACGTTGCGTCTATGATGACAATCACCCGTTAGACTAGACTTGGCGACGGCGCAGCTTCTCTGCACGCATCTGTTGGATGAGGGGCACATTGGCGTCGGTGTAGCCTTTTGGGTTGCGTCCTGCGACATATTCGCCCAGTTCATCCAGTGTCCTTCGCACCTGCTGTACAGAGTGCCTGCGGAAGGCTTCGCGGAATAATGCGCTCATGGGTGCGGCTGTTTCTCTGAGCCAGCGCCTCGGCTCTTTGTGCGAGTTCGGACGGCAGGCTAATCGTGTAGGCATTAAATTTTCCTTGCAGTAGCAGTACCCATACCAGATTATTACACTGTAATTGATTCCATTACTCCCAATAGGGAGGCGCTGCGTCCAGTTACCCCTTTCGACGCTGGTAGTTACTCCGGATGTTCTCAAGCTCATCGCCGGTAGTTCTCGAGAGCAAGGGTATGTACAAAGAACTCCTTCCAACTGACGAAACGGTTCCCCACGCAGGTGGGCATCCGGTGGTCACGGATGCTTGGGTGTTCTTCACTCGTCCGACTGCAATGAACTATCTCTTTGAGAATCTCGAGCACTTCGAGACAAGCTCAATGAGGGCTGCGCCTTTCCAGGAGGCCCACTGGTTTTGTATCGCATCTAATGAACCGCTGACATTCCAGGCGGTCCAGTTTTCGCGGTCTCTCCAGCCGTGGCGATTCCAGTCGCGCTCATAGATCTTGTCCAAGGCAAATAGCTGATATGCTAACAATCACGGCACTCTTCGCGTCCCACAGTCCGATTCGTGGAATAGAGTCGGCCTAATTACTCAATCGAGGCGCTTACGCATGCCCATTAATTCCGGCCTTCATTTCCCCGTTACCGAATTCGTTCCCGGAAAGAAGGGGTGATTTCTTGAATGCAAATAATCACTAGTATCAGGCGCCGCCTAAAGCACAATCTCTCGCCTGCTCAACGACGTAAGCTACTGCGACTTATCAATACGCTACGAACGTTCGGTAGGACGGCAACCCGAGTTTCCTGGCTCGCGTCTACGGCACAGACAAGTGGGGAGCCCATTTTTATACAGAGCATTATCAGCGGTATTTCGAGAAGTGGCGGAGAAAGCCGCTCAAAATTCTAGAGATTGGAGTAGGCGGATATTCCGATCTCTCCAATGGCGCGGCTTCCCTGCGCATGTGGAAACGCTATTTTCCAAATTCGCGAGTTGTTGGAATCGATCTATATGACAAATCCGCTCTCTCGGAACACAACATGCAAATTCTGCAATGCGATCAAACAGATGCCGAGAAGATAGGTGAGATTTCGATGCGCTATGATCCTTTCGATATCGTGATTGACGATGGGAGCACCTGAACGAACACGTTATGAAAACTTTTCAGATAATGTTTCCGCTACTGAACACTCCGGGGTATTATGCAATTGAAGATCTACAGGCCGCTTATTGGCCCTCTTGGGGCGGGGTTAAAGGCAGGTCGAGCATGGACTATCTGAAATCGCTCATCGATGGCCTCAATCGTGTTGAGAACCCAATGTCTGGAGAACCAATCTACCTCGATACCCATATTACTGAGATCGCGTTCTTTTATAACCTTTGCGTTATCCGCAAAGGCATCAATAATGAAGCCTCAAACGTCCCGGGCTTGATAGACAAAGAGCGTTCAGAGCTTGACTCTGCCCGTACACATTGACGCATATTAGACAGCGGTCAATCGCATTCACCATCATTCATCAGCTAACTCCATGTTTTTCCGTTGAGTCCCCAACATCCGATGAGCGTCAAACGTAATACTATCTACAACCTCCTGGGCTCGATCGCGCCTTCGCTCGTAAGCCTGGTCACGGTTCCTGCATACCTGCATCTGATAGGGTACCCACGATATGGTGTCCTTGCAATCGTCTGGTTATTCCTCGGGTACTTCGGATTGTTTGATCCAGGTATTACCCGGGCTGCGGCATTCCATATTGCACGCTTGCATGAGCCGAAACAGGCGAAGGAGAGAGAGGGTGTTTTTTGGACAGCGCTGGTTGTAAATCTGGCGTTTGGAATGATCGGCGCAGTTGTGCTCTATTTCGCTGCGCGACCAGTCTTTATGTCAACTTTCAAAATGCCCGAGTCGATGCGCGGTGAAGTCATTGCTAGCCTGCCATGGTTGGCAGCATCCATTCCTCTGTCAACTGTAACGGGCGTGCTCGGTGGAGCGCTGCAGGCCCGGGAATGGTTTGGTGTCTCCAACTCACTCAACGTGGCGAATGCCGCCATTTCACAACTGATCCCCCTCGCCGTCGCATTCTGGATGGGCCCGCAGCTCAATTGGCTAATCCCCGCAACCATCATTGCTCGGAGCTTGGGAGCGGTCCCTAGCTTCGTCGTTATCGCCCGCGCGCTGCCGCTGGGGAAAGGCGGTCGTTTTGATCGGTTGCGCTTGAAGTCGCTTTTTTCTTATGGCGGCTGGATTACGCTCACGAATGTGTTGAATCCTGTGCTGAGTACGATGGACCGTATTTTGATTGGTAGCTTGCTCAGTGCTGAGGCGGTCGCCTTCTACACAGTGCCTTTTAATCTGGTGAGCCGTGCATCGGCTGTTCCGGGGGCACTCACAACCACTCTGTTCCCCAAATTTTCCAGAGGGAATCAGGAAGACAGCGCCCGATTGGCGTCCGATGGGCTGGCGGCCCTGGCTTCAGTCATGACACCAATGGTCGTTCTCGGCATAGCTGCTTTTCCAATCTTCATGCGTTACTGGGTCGGCCTCAGCTTTGCACAGCACGCCGCGCCCGTGGGAATTGTGCTCTTGGTCGGTATTTGGATCAATGGACTTTCCTATATACCTTATAGCCACTTGCAGGCCAGTGGTCGTCCCGACTTGGTTGCGAAATTTCACGCGATAGAATTGTTGCCATTCCTGGGCTTTCTCTGGCTGGGCGTGCACTACTTTGGGCTTCTGGGGGCAGCCTATGCTTGGACCTTTCGCGTTGGAATTGACGGTATCCTGCTGTTTGCGGCGGCGGGAAGAGTACCTCATTGGCGGAGGCTTTTCCCCGGTGGCCTTCTGGTTCTGGCGGCTGCGCTTTTGGCGCCCTCTGCGATCTTGTCGGGCAGAATGGGTTTAGAACTGCTTGTGCTGGCACCGACGATAATCTGGTCATGGAAGCTCAGTCCGAACGTCCGCGCCGCTCTTCGGATCCGCGCTGGCAAGATTCATCTTCGAGCCGCTGTGTAATGAGAACGACTCCTCGACATGACCCTCATATTTCGGTCGCAATGGCTACCTACAACGGGGAAAAGCACATTCGCGAACAGTTGGACAGTATCGCTCGCCAGACGTTGCTGCCCTGCGAACTGGTCATTACTGACGATGGTTCGGCTGACGCCACTCTGCAGATCGTTGAGGAATTCGCCCGACACGCTCCGTTTCCCATAGCAGTGATTCGAAATGAATCAAGGCTAGGTTATGCCGATAACTTTATGAAGGCGGCGTCTCTCTGCACAGGAGACTTGATTGCATTTTGCGATCAGGACGATATCTGGATGGAGCAAAAGCTTCAAGTTTGTTCAGGCTATCTTGCTGATCCGCAGGTGCTTCTCGTCATCCATACTGCACAGACGTTTACGCATGCGGGCGGCCTTGGTCATTGTTATCCCAAGTTCTCGCGGAGCGGCATTCTTCGGTGGGGGGCATGTGATCCTTTTTCTAATCATCCAGCATTCGCCATGGTTATCAAGAAGACGCTGCTGCAGTTTGTTGATAGCAGCCAACGGCCGGCGAGACTGCACTCCCACGACCATTGGCTTTGGTTCCTGGCGGCAGGCTCTGGGGGAATAGCGACGATCTCAGAGATTCTCACCCTTTATCGTCAACATGGAAGCAACGTCTACGGTGCGCCGCAACGGCTTACATTTGCGCAACGACTCCGCAGAACCGCTAGAACGATCGACTACGATGAAGTAGCCGACTCCGAACTCCAGTGTTCGAATCTTTTGGCCCATGCGGCAGAGGAGTGCCCTGAATTCGAGGCCCACCTCAAAGACTCCGCGGCAAAGCTGGAGTTCCGGTCGAAGCTGCATCTCCTCCGGACGAGAATCTATCGGCAGAGTAATCAATTCCTGCTCAGAGCTGGCATTTTCAGTCAAATTCTGCTCAGCGGAGGATATTTCCCCGACTCTTCTGGTACACGCCTCGGACCTTACTCTGGTATGAAGGACCTGTTTCTGGGGGTGACAGGGATTTACCGGTTGGTGAGATTTATCGCACGTTCGTGATGTCCAACAGTCGCTTCAACGATATGATCAGTTGTGTCGCCGCCTCGCATCGCTTTTCTAATCCTCGCACATCAAGATGCGCCGCAGCTTGAGCGTCTATGTCACGCACTCGAAGGCCAAAGCATCTTCGTGCATGTCGACGGCAGGGCCACCGAGTTTCCGCTGGGACCGGATCGCCGAAATCCCAGGAACCATCGTCCTTTCTCAGCGGACCGTGGTGCACTGGGGCGATTTCTCTATGATCGAAGCAACCCTAAGTCTATTGGAGCAGGCAAAGCTGTATGGCACATTCGATCGCTTTGTTCTCCTCTCGGCAGTCGTTATCCGGTTAAGCCGCTGGATTCTCTAGAGGCCGCCTTCACAAAGGATCCATTCAGGGAGTGGATCTCCCTCACACCGATTACCCGCCAATCTTGCCTGTACACCACGATAGGACGCCACTGGCGTATAACACCCCTGCTGGCGAACCCATTTTTCGATTCGAGACTGCGCCGCATTTTACAATTTAGTAACCAAGGCTATGGGACGGGATCTGCCGCGGGAGATTGGAATGGTGCCCTACTTTGGCAGTCAAAGGTGGGCACTTACCAATGATTGCATTACCGCCATCCTGGAGTTCGTACGTAATCATCCGGAGTTTGTTCGCAGTTATCGGAGCGTGTATGCCCCCGACGAGCACTTCTTCCAAACCATTGTGGCCAATTCACGTTTCGCATCGGTGGCTATGCATGTAGAGGACCCAGGCTCCGCAACCAACCAGCTTGGCCCCTTACATCAGATCGGGCCGGCTGCGGATCGATACTTTGGCAATGGGGATACCGACTTTCAAATCGCTGCATCGACGAGCAAGTTCTTTATTCGAAAAGTAGCTTCTTCCCGGAGCGTGCAATTGCTGGAGCGCATTGATCGTGAATTAGTGGGTATGACCTCTGCAGAGCCAACCTTGCCGTCTCAGGGAGTTCACAAGGGTTTTTCGTGAAATAGAAACGCAGCTTGGTATCCGCCATCTCCCGTCGCAATTGCTCCATCTCCGCGACTGAAATCGCAGTGCAGGGACCCTCTGGGGACCGGCAAGACCCACACAATTGTAAATAAAATTTGCCACTATCTTGCTCTTGGCAAGCGTGTTCTCGTCACGTCTCGCGGTAACGCGAGGTTGAGCGTACTGCAAGAGAAGATATCCGATGAAGCTCGCTCACCGTGGCTCTTCTTGCCAGCGACTGCGAGGGGATCCGACAGTTTCAGGCTTTCAATCGAGACAATTCAGCATCGTGTCTCTCAATTGAATCCTGAGAGAGATCGAATGTGCCCAAAGTGTCATTGATCGAGCGCATTCCGAACTTTCGTCTATTGACAAAAAAAATCGACGAAATAGCCCTGCATCAGCTTTCCGAAATCGAAGTTGACGGCATTCCAATGCGAGCGCAGAAGCTCGCGGAATGGTCCTCAGCAGTCCGAACTGGCCGTGAACTTGCAGGCGATGCGGGCGGCGTCGCCGGAAGTTCCTTGAACGGGTGGGGACAAGCGGACGCGACAGCATCTACCACACCAACGGCTGGGGCTTTCCTAGCTGGACTTTCGGGAGCGCATTCGGGGAATCGCGGGGACGTTCGGGATCCACGTGGCGAAGATCGCCGCGTTCAAGCTGGACGTGGGGGACTTGGCTGGCCTCCATGCTGCCTTCAAATGCAGATGCCGACACCGGCGATGATGACCGCCTGTTTCGCAAGCTGTACCTCTGAACTTCGCCGGGGGCAGATCGACTATCAGGGAGCTCCGTGCAAGCTGAGTGTTCCAAGACCGGAGGCGCTGCCTTCGGCATCGGTAGGAGTTGTGACACTTCACCCCAGAATGGGAGCTGTGCAGTAACTTGAAGTTACCGTCCGGGAACTTGTTGAAGGCAGGTGGCTAAGAGAAAAAACGCGGGAGTTGGGTTACCATAACGGCAAGCGAAAGTTGTTGTGGGGTAACTCGATGCTGCTGATCCCCTTAGCTCGAAATCGCTCCGTTCCTCTTCCTGCGGCCCTTCCAGCAAGCCAGCCCGCAACACGCGCCCAGCGTGTGGTTCCGATACCGAGTCCAGCCCAGGCGGTGTCCTCAGAAGCCGCCGCTCCGCACTAAATCCGTAGGCACGAAGGTGAGCGAGGAAGAGTTCGCGGCGCTGGAGGCGCGCGCAAGCGGCGGGACGGACGCTCTCGGAATGGATGCGGGATGTACGGCTGGCCGCGACGACGACCGAGGGCGAGCTTATCCGGGAGGTGATGCTGGCCGAGTTGCTGGCGTTGCGCACGCTGCTGTTGAACCTGTTCTTCCGGGCGGCGAAGGGTGAGGCGATCCCGGAAGCGGAGGTGCGGGCACTGATCGAGCGGGCCGACGCGGTGAAGGGAGAGCGGGTGCGGAAGCGGATAGAGGCGGTGCGGAACCAGGCGAGGAAGCAGGCCGGTGTCTCGGCTGAGAAGCCGGAGGCTGAAGAGCCACAGGCAGAGGAGGTCTGAGGATATGGCGGAGTGGGGCCGGAAACAGTACGCGAAGCCATGGCCAAGCCGAACGCGATGGTGGACGCTGGGAGCGGTAGTGCTTGCGGTTGCGTTCTTCGTCTTCGCGGTGTGGTTCGATGGGTACGAGAACTGGACGGCGGCGCAGCGGTTGTATCTCTCGCACTACCTAAAGAGCGGCGCGAGAGCGCAGGCCGGGCCGAGGATGGGATGCGACGTTCAGCGTGCCCAAGAGTGTATCTCTGACCGCGTTAGTCGGCGGGATGATCGAGTGCGTGAGGCCCATCGGGAGAGCGTGCGCACGGCGCTTGACGAGATCGGGCAGCCGGAGATCAAGGGCTACACGCGCGAGTATTTGGAGGCTTCGAGTCCGCGGCGGCGGCAGATCGAAGAGTATATGGAAAAGGCAGGAGTGCGCGGGCTGGCGCCGCGCAGATCGCCGCGCATCAGACGCGCGACGCCAAACAGCCCTCATCGCATGAAGGGGTGCGAGCGCAGCACCAGCGACTCGCAGCCGAACACGGCCAGCAGCCGCAGCACGTTGTCAAAGAGGCGGCGCAGCGGCCCGGTGTGGACCTGAAGCCGGAGCACGCGGGAGTTGCCGCGCACGAGGGCGTGAGCTACGCACGCGAGCGCGGCATGGAGCGCGAGGCCGTAGCCGATGAAAGAATGCTAATGCGCGGTGCCCTCAAGCACACTATGGGCGAGGCTAGGTTGCCGGAGATTCGCGCCGAGTTCGAGCGGCGTGTGGAACGCCAGGAGCTGATCGAAGTGGCGCTCAGACCGGGACTCGCAGGCCGCGCGTTCACGACCGGCGAAATGCAGAATTTCGAGCGCGAACTAATCGAGCGGATGAAGCTGGGCTAGGGCACGCGCGAGGTGTTGGCAGACGGCCACGTACGGCAGCAGACGATGGAGCAGCATCGGCACTTGAGCGTGAGCCAGCGGAACGCGGTCGAGGATGTGCTGACGAGCCGCGACCGCATGATGGCACTTGAAGGTGTAGCCGGAGGCGGAAAGACGACTTCCTTAACCGCTGTCCGTGAAGGGGCGGAGCGCGCGGGCTATCAGGTGGAAGGACTCGCACCGACATCGAGGGCCGCGCAGAAACTCGCTGAAGCAGGCATCGAGACGCAAACATTGCAAAGGCATCTTGCACGGGGCGAGCAGCAAGGCGACGGACAGAAACGGCTCTACGTGGTCGATGAATCGAGCATGGCGAGCACGAAGCAGATACACACGTTCGTCGAGCGACTGAAAGAGAACGACCGCGTGTTGTTCGTGGGCGACGTGCGCCAGCATGAGGCAGTCGAAGCGGGACGACCCTATGCGCAGTTGCAGGAAGCGGGAATGCGCACAGCCAGACTGGATGAAATCATTCGGCAGAAAGACCCGGCGCTCAAAGAGGCGGTGAAGCAGCTTGCACGTGGCGAAGTGCGCGAAGTCATAGGCAATCTAAACAGCCAGTGCCGTGTGCACGAAATCGGCGACCTGCAGGAACGTATCAGCGAAATTGCCCGCGAGTACGTGCGCTCGCCGGAGCGGACATTGGTTGTATCGCCGGATAACGCTTCGCGCCACGAGATCAATGAGGCCATCCATCGCACGATGCAGAGCGAGCGCAAAGTCTCGACCGACGAACAGCGCGTACACGTGCTCTATGCGCGGCAGGGTGTGACCGGCGCAGACCGACAGCATGCACGGAACTACGAGAAGGGCGACGTACTGCGCTGCTCGAAAGGCTCGAAGCCTCTCGGAATAGAGCCGGGAGAATATGCGCGAGTGTCGCACGTAGGCCGCGAAAGCAACACGCTCACAGTGAAGCGGCACGGCGGCAAAGAACTGAGCTACGATCCGCGTCGCTTGCAGGGTGTAACGGTCTACCGCGACAGCGAGCGCAAGTTTGCCGAGGGCGACCGTGTGCAACTCACGGCACCGTACCATGAACAGAGACTCGCTAGCCGCGAACTGGCGACCATCGAGCGAATCGAGAGCGACGGCAATCTGAAACTCCGCATGGACTCGGGAGCGAGGTCGAGTTCAAGACGAAACAGCATCCGCATCTCGAGTACGGTTATGCTGTGACGAGTCACAGCAGTCAGGGCCAGACAGCAGAGCGCGTGCTGATCCACGTGGACACGGAACAAGCTCCCGGCGAACTCGTCAACAGCCGCATGGCCTATGTGGCGGTATCGCGCGCGCAATTCGACGTGCGGATGTACACCAACGATGCGAAGGCGCTGGGATACGAGTTGAACCGCGACGTGTCGCATCCGACTGCGATCCAGCAAGAGCCAGCGGCAACACAGAAAATTGAGCCGCAAGCCGAAAGCATACAAGTCGCGCAAGGTTTGATCGTGAGCTAAAGAATGGCTGTCTTCGGACCAGCTTTTGTATGGTCTAATAGAGATGTTGGCGGGTTGGCGGAACTGGCAGACGCAGGGGTCTCAAAAACCCCCGAGAGCAATCTCATATCGGTTCGATTCCGATACCCGCCACCATTCTGGCGTCTTCTTCAAAAACCAGCACAGAAGGCTTCCCAAGGGTGATCGGTCAGGGCCGAGGCTGATTTAGGAAAAAACCGAAATTTACACATTTTCTTCCACAGTTTTCAGCGTCTCATAGCTATCATGTTGATGGATAAGTATTTGCTGGCAGACGCAGCGGACTCAAAAATCCGCCGGGCTTCGGCCCGTGGGGGTTCGACTCCCCTCCCCGAGGAAAGTCTCCGCACCGTATGCCTGGAAAGTTCGGCAAAAAGAACTGCGACGTATTTAAGGCACTCATCATGTCATACGGATCGCAGTACTCGCACGGCGAACTGTCCCAAGAATGCGGCATTCCAAGTCCGTGGCCAACCTCATGGGCCGCAAAAGCAGTCCACATGCTGTTCGAGTCAAACACGACGCACGCGAGATTGTAAAACTTACCTTGAATTTGCATCGGCTGCTGTCCGTCATAGCAAGCACCACCGTCCTGTGGCTTGTTGGTCACCATGATGATTCCCCAGAACCTGCTCGGGTCGAGGCCGCCCGTTCCGAGTCCCGCACCGGGCGCATTTGCGCACTGCTGAACACGGGACTGCCGGTCCAGCGTATTGTTGCTCGCAAACGGTGCAGGAACCCACCCTACAACAACGCTAGAGTTAAACGAGATCAATCCATAGCTCACGTCGTGATAATAGTCATAGACGTTTCCCGCACCCACGCCGCCGATCGTCAGGAAGAGGTTGATATAGGTATCTAGATCGGTGATCGCTGGATTGAGCCCACTGGGCAAGGTACGCGTCGTGGGTTCATCGGAGAAGGCACATTTTAGGATCAGCCATGGTCTGACGATCGTATTGGACTGCAGCGTGGGCTAGCCAGGCCAAGGCTGCAACGCGTTGTCGGCCTTGGCCAGACATGTTAACGCCAGGACAAAGCTCGTAAGGATTGTGCAGAATTTCATAGTGTGTCGCATGGATCGTTCCTCGCTTGTGCAAGCGCGAAGATCGAGAGACTGCGTGCATTGGAGCGGCTTAGGAAAACGATATGGCAGACGCTGGATTCATCGATTCGGGTTCAACATATAATCATTTCAATTTCGAGTTCGACAACACCCTTGACGGCCCTTCGGCGATAGCTCTTTCTGTGAATTTGTTAGAAACCTGTGAGCAGGACTACGACACCATCGCTTCGTGGTTCGACGGCCTGACTCCGGGAGGCGCTCCTTTCACCGTCCAAATCGGCCCGACGCGAGCGGATCGTAGCGGGAGCAATTACGGCGGCAAGAACATCACAATCGACCTCGGAGCGACCAGCGACTTCTCTTCGGCGCGGTCTGTGCTGGTTGCAGAGTTGATTGAGATCTTCATGACTGCGCAGAATAAGGGTTGGGCCGCAAACAAAAGCAATGGGGAAGGGCTCTCGCAGGCGGCGAGCTTTTTCCTCTATCCGCAAGAGGCAACCGGGCTAGATGGAATTAAGGCATGGTTGTTTGCGCTTCCTCTCTTTCCTCTGCAGAGGAGACCCGACTTTGTCACGAAAACGGACCAGACGGACACGAACAAATTTTCCTACAGGTGCGCTTTGTTGTTCATTTACTACCTCCAGTCACAGCTTGGATTCAATATGCGAGCCATTGTTCAAGCGGCCTCCGACACACTTGAAGGCGTCTACAACAACCTGACACAGGATCATAACGGCTTTTCCACATTTTCGGCTTTGTTGCTGGCAAGGTTTCCTTTGGACCAGGCTACCGGAGAGCAGGGGAGCGAGAACCCTTTCCCTTACCTTCCGCCGCTGTTCTGAGCGCCAGAAATTTCCTGCGACGGCACCCGCTGGGAGGAACAACGTTCCGGAAACTGATTGCCTCCCGAAACATCGGAAATTTTCGAGCCCTTCTCAACAGTGACCGGCCAGTCTCACTCCTCGCATAACGACATTTTGGGTTGATCATGTTCCAGAAAAGGTCGGCGATGTCGCGAACAGCCGAGAGTGTCGTATAGTCATGGTGTCTCCAAGTTCAAAAAGGAAATTCCAGATTAGAAGACTTCTCCACGTTCTCCCGGAGCCGCGATAACAGGAGGGTGCCCGAATTCGGAAACGAACTCATCGTATGCACCCTTATACTCCCAATCCATCTGCGCGATGCTAAACGGTGAAACTGGGCCACCACCTAGTTGGAATGTTATGCCCAAGCCCTTCAGCAGGTTGTACCAATAAATCTTGTTAATAGCGACCTCATATCCGCTGCTCATGACCTGGTAACGTGCACCAAGATAGTTCGCTGCATTTGCCAAGTTAGTATCGTAATAATTTGTGGGTTCCTGTCGTAAGTCGAGTAGGTTGTACCAAGCTTTTGTTATGTTGTTTTTGCTGCGGCTCATTGCGTCCGCTATGTACTTTTGAACGTCTGTGTCGTTCTCTTCTGTCCAAGTTGGTGGAGCGGATGATGCCTGTAAACCGGTAGGAGGGGCGGGGCGCGAGAGTACCTGCGGCACGACTCCAGCCGAGAGCCAATCCAAATTCTCGTTCTCCTCAGCCTGTACCAAAGGCGGGGACGACAGTTCGCGTCTGCCATATACGAAAGTCTCATATACGTATGGGTCCCTTGGCGCACCAGACCCATACGGATACGGTTTCCATTCTGAAGGAAGGCTTTTCGCTTCTCCGGATAAATCAGCCCCCGGATTATCCGGCGCATTCACCAGGGGCGGTGGAGAAATAGTTCCATTATCGTCGGTAGTTGCGCTGGGCACCGTGCTGCTGGCATTTGGGGTTGTTGGAACGATAATGAACTCTTCCCCCATCTGGCAATTGCTACATTCAGCAGAAGTCCCTGGGTAAGGTTCCCACTCATCAGCGTTGCCATCCGCCGACTGGCTCTGAAAGCCAGATGGATCGATCCACTTTAACGGATTGTTCAATGCGTAGCTGTACGGATTCAGGGATTCGCTCCGCATCGGACGCTGAACTATTGGATCCGGCGTAAGAAAGCGGCCCAGCCTGGGATCATAGATGCGGCCGTTCATGTCGAGCAGCTCTAATGGGGCGTCCAACGTTTGTTCCGTGAAATCTTTTCTTATGCTGCCTAATCCCCTCGATGAGGACAGCGCTGGATTCGATGGATCACCATGCATACCAAGAGGCTCGTAATCGACCTCGGCTGTAATAGCAGACGCGTTATTGTCGGTAGCGGCTTGGACCGAACTCAAGTGATCATGATAGAAATAACGAATTGTTTGGCCTACGTCGGCGCGTCGCTCGACCTGACCTATTAAGTGGCCAAAGCCAGGTATGTAATATATGTCCGTAAGTTCACCCTTTTGGCTTCGTTGCTCGTACAGGCCATTCATGTAGATGATCTTGTCACCATTCGACGCTCGCTGCAAGACTCGTTGGTGCATCGCATCGTATTTAAAGACAAAATGTGTGCGCCCGTTCTTCAGCTGGGAGGGCAGATTGAATGATGTATATCGCATATGACGTGCCGGACCGGATATTTGATTGCCCGCTAAGTCGTAACCATATGTTTGGGAATTGACTTGCGTAGCTGCGTGGGGGCCGGCGTTTCTGCCATATTGATAGGTCTGCCTTTCGCCAGGTCCGAATGTTATAGCTCGTTCGAGAAGATTCCCTAGCTCATCGTAAGAAAACGTTTGATCCAATGATTGTGCAGAATTGTTCGGTGCGGTATTTGGGGCTGAGCTTGCGGTCCATTCTCGCAATCTGTCGAGCGCGTCATATTTGAAGTTCTCAGCGACTGTGGAAAGCTGCAGTTGCGCAGTGCGGGACTGCAGTGAGCCGGTTGGAAAGTAGGTATAGGCCAGTTGTTGTACAAGGGTTCCGCCCGCAGATGTCGAGATAGTGCGAAGAAATCCCCGTATGTCGAACCCGCGTTGAGTGTCCGCGCCACTACCGAGCACTTCGTCCGTGATTTGTCCGCGCTCGTTTTCCTTATTTGCTTTCCAAAAGAGCATGCCGGAGTTAGCGTCAACGATTTGCTGCAAGTAGCCGTATGGATTGAATACCTGCCGGATGCCGAAGCGAGGTCCGGATTGCGTATGAGGATATGTGATAGAGGCAACGCGGCCTATGGAATCAAAGCTGATGCCGATTTCATAGCTCTTTCCTGCAATGCGCGAGTCGATCGCGACGGGCCTGCTTATTGTGTCGTAACTGTAAGTCCCTTTTATGCCGCTGTTACTTCTCGCTTGTCCAATCATTCCGAAGCCGTGAGGAGAAATATCCCAACAAAAATCTGTTAAGCCGTCCTTGTCTCTTATCGCTGTTATTCTGCCGAGAGGATCTCGCTTATATCGGGTGAGATGTCCATTCCCATCACGTTCCTCTCGCAAATCGCCGAACGGATTCCAGCTAAATGTGTGCTTTCCGCTGTCGGGATGATCCAGAGTGCTAGGCCGACCCCTAATGTCGTAAGTCGTGTGAATGATATTCCCCCTCGGATCAAGAATGGTCTCGAGAAGATTAAACGGTCCGTAACCGTAGCTGACGGGGATTTCCACATCCGAGTCAGATATGGCCACGCTTTTTGTTACGCGTCCGAGCTGATCCTGTAGGGTGTAGCGTTGATTTTGCAATTCATCGAAGTAAGCAGTCTTCAGATTGATGTGGGTCGTTTTACGACTGCTTCCGTCGGCGTGGGCTAGTCCAATCGGGCGTCCTAATTCGTCGTATGTATACTGCTCTGAACTCGATGCCGAGCACGGCGTGTCCGAGTCTAGGCAAGGTCCATCCTGCTCGCTTACTAAGCCTTGTGCATCATAAGAAGTAAGCAGAATAGTGGTTTGCCCGTCAAAGCCGGTCCAGTCCCGTTCAACCTCATTCATGTATGCATCCGAATAAACACTAATGAGGTAGCCGTCTGCCCGCTTAATGTCCATTTCAGGAAACAAGCCAGACGGATATGTGACACTTACGTTCGCCCCGTCAGCCGGAAGGACAGATCGCGGCCTGCCGAAGCCATCATATTGACGTTTCTGCGTGACCTGATTGATGTCCTCGTAGAGAGCCGTGGAACCAAATGCCGGGTGGATAGCGAATCTTTCGACATGGCCTAACGCGTTTGCCGTAAATGATGGAAACAGGTCTTCCGAGTCAAAACCTAACCGCCAAACACGGGAATGTTTACCTGATTGATCACGGGCGGAAATGCTGGTGGGAATCCCATGGGAATCCACTTCGTATGTTGTCTGGCGATAAGTATCTTGGTTTCCGTTGGGTTCGACGGTCTCGCTCAAGGGCGCACCGGTATTCGGATCCGGAACGAATCCCGTGGTTCTCGTAGTCATAGCGCCGGTAGGAGTAGTGCTGGAATCGACAGCGCCTGTCTGTGCGGAAATCAGCCATAAGGCCGGGTCTTCTTGATATGTTGCGGTCGAGGAGTTGATATAGCCGTCGCCTGTCTTTCGCAAAACTTGCGTCGGATTTGCAAAATTGTCATAACCCATTGTGGTATCGAGGCTGCGAATCAAGGCTTTTGAACCTTGAGAAGCACCTTCGAATTCCTGCCTTAATGTTTCGACCGGAAAGACTGCTACGTAGGAGCCGTCTGCTTTACCACTCGTTTTGTACGTAGTAGTAGTTATTCGCTCATTGAAGCGTCCGCTGTCTGTCAGAGTTACAACCGTGTCAATAACATGAGGACGATACGCCAGCGGATAAGCAGCGAGATTTGCAGTTGGTGGCCCCTGCGTGCTGGCGACCATTGTGGTGTTGTCATAGGTTGTAGTAGTTTGGGCATGGGTCTGCTGGTCGGTCATGGTAATACGCCCGAACCCGAGCCATCCTCGGCCGTGCAAGTCGGTTCGGCCGTCCGCGTAAGAGAAGGTATAGCTGTTGACAGGATCAGAAGGCTCGAGCGAGCCTGCGCGGGGGACACTATACTGGGTCACAACCCAGCCGCCGCGATTCACAACATATGTGTTACCCGGAGAAAACGGTGTTGGAGTACCTGCCGACGAGGCCACTCCGGGCGGAACGGTTGTGGTATAAGCGTCGTGGCTTGACAGCGGAGCGTAGCTAGCCGTTATCAGAGCTCCTCTATCCACGACTTCGGTGAGTAGATCGCGTTTGATACCGTCCCGGACATAGACATGGATGTCGCCATCCAAGATTTGCACGAGATCCATCAAGCCATCGCCGTTCGCGTCAAATACTCGAAGATTTGAACCGGAACGTATTGGGTTTCCCATTTGATCAAGGAGCGGTGTCGATTGATAGTGACCATTGTCTCCAGTAAGAAGGGCATAGAGGTACGAGCCCATGTCACTCGAGCCCCAAGCCTGTGAATAACTATCGTCGAAGTGCGGCACCCAAACGATCATTCCCAGCTTGTGAACGTTTAGCGCAGGATTGCTGTTCCAGAGCTGAACAATACGAGTTTGGTTGCCTCGAATCAGGTCTGCTGTCACCCACTCGCCGCCGGATCCCTGACCCATATTTATGGATTGCCAACCTATAGAAAAACTGTTGTTCGCATCGGGTACCCATACGTTCATTCCGAGCTGGTTCTGGTTCTGGTTGTCCCACACTTGGGTGATGGCATTTTTACGACCTGGCATGTGTACCGGGAGCCAGCGCATCGTGGGAACGAAGTCCTGATTCGTATCACCGCCGCCGATTCGCGAGTATGTGTTGTTACTATTCGGCCTCCAAACGATAACGGAGATTTTGTTGTGATTAGGCCAGAACTGAGCAATCTCGGTCTTGCCATCACCGAACATGTCGATTGGAACCCAAACGACCTCCCCGGAGCCCGGGCCCATATCGCTCGATGTCGACGCAAGTGAATAACTGTAATTTGCATTCGGGGCCCAAACATTCATGCCGACTGTATTGTTGTTGTCCCAAAGCTCCACTATCTCGGTCTTGCCGTCCCCGTGCATGTCCACGGGTAGCCAGACGGCCTTGGATTCGAGCGAATGGCCGGTGTCTCCCGCGCAACACACTTGCGAGTAGCTGCCATCAGCATTCGGACGCCAGACGATAAAGCCCAGATTCCCGTGACTATTCCACAACTGCGCAATTTCGGTCCGGCCGTCTCCCTGCATGTCCACGGGTAGCCATTTCTCCGCGCCCGATCCCTGGCCCATAGTTGCTCCCCAAAGCTGGGAGAAACGGCCATCCGGATTCGGACCCCATACAATCATGGCGAGTCTGTGGTCGTGATTGGAGTTGTCTTCCCAGAGCTGTACGATCTGCGTCTTGCCATCACCGAACATGTGTACCGGCAACCACTGCAAAGCGCCCGATCCCTGGCCCATATCGCTCTTGGACCATAACTGCGAATAACTATCGTTCGCATTCGGAGCCCAGACGGTCATGCCGAGCCTATTGTAGTTGTCCCATAACTGGACTATTTCTGTGAGACCGTTCCCCTGCATGTCAACGGGTAACCAAGCTGACGCCTGCGGTCTTTGCTCAACACTGGTGTAAATTAAATCCTGCGTTCCGTTGCCGTCGTAGTCGAACGTAGCCGGATTCATACTCCGAGGAAGAGCACCTTGAGTGATCTGAACTGGAGTGTCGAATCCGTTTCCCGTGTTGACGGCTATATAAGGATGTTGATCGGCAAAAGGAAGTGCTGGGGGAAGCGACGGCGCGGATGGAACAGACACAGAATCGGGGAGACCGTCTCCGGTGACGTCGATGAAGTAGTCGTTTCGCGGCGGTGTGTACGCGTCACCTGCGACTAAAGCGAGGTTCGGCGGCGGGAGAACCGGGCAGAACTGTATACCTGGTAGGCAATTCCGTGGACTTAGCCGGTAGGCGGCATACCAATTCGTACCTCCAAGATCGCGTAAAAGGAGGTCGGTTGTTCCTTCCCTGAAGATATCCGACATGAAGACGTTCGTTAGTCCCGAGACTGGAGTACTTCCTGGAAAGAACATTAGTTGTGGCCCAAGGCTGAGACACGGGTTTCCGGGTGTACCACATTTCTGCTGAAGAAGAGGCGGCAGCAAGGCTCTTCCTTGATTCAGTTGAGAGGACCACAGCGCCCCCTTTTCCCCCGGAGTTGTGATCAAGTGAACCAGGTCAGGAAATCCATCACCGTTGATATCACCAACGTAGGTCGAGATGTCTGGAGGGTTTGCCGTCCCAAGTATCGGCATCGGCGTCGGAGTTGTTGTGAGGACAAGGTTTTGGGTATCCCCTCCAAAAAGACCACTAAATGGATTCCACTGGGCAGGTGGAACGGACGATGCAAGGTAAATGGATGTCAAGAAATTTTGGTTCCATGTCGTGCTGACGCTACACGTGTGTGGAGTAGGATGGTCGCAATCTTGGGTGACAAAGTAAGAGAACAAATCTGCCCGACCGTCAAGATCGAAATCCAACGCAGTGAGTTGGTTGAAGCAGCCAACAGTTATACCTGAAGTGGCACAGGTCGCGGGATTAAAGATCGAGTACGTGAGCGGGTTATTGAAAGTAAAAGGAGGGACCCCGGAGTCCGGAGCCCCGGCGGTTTGGGGACTAAGTAGGAATAGATCGTCCGGGTTAGGCGCGGGGAAGACGGACTGTCCGTGCGAGATTGCGTCGTAACAAGAACTGAGACGGTAAGCGGCTTGACTTAGGTTTGCTTTGTTATCTTGGGCAGAGTAGATGATGTCGTCACAACCGTCTCCATTGATATCCCCAGTAAGGACCTGTCGAAAAACCGAACCTACCGAAGTTGTATTTTCCCCAACCGCAGTGTCGTCATGAATACCGGTATCGATGTCCGTGAATCTATCGGGGACTTCAACCGTGTATCCAAATTTTGAAGGGGCCAAACATATCTGATTGGCATCACATTCGGAGACACTAGACAATAGACTTCGCCCGCTCCCACTCGAGACGTTGTATTTCAAAAGGTACGATTTCACAAGAGAGGTTTCGACCGGGTTTGGTGCAGATAGGTTGATTTGTGACACGCGGTGGCGCAGTTGCAGCCTGAAACCTGATATAAAGGTCGTTTGGGTATCGGGGCGTTCTTCATATATGAAATTCACGGAACGCCGAGGAGCAAGGCTTTGATCTAAAGTTCCTGTGTATCTGATGGCCTGCGGCAGCTGTTCATAACCTTGCAGGTTCGCTGGATCACCTGTAGTCGCATACGTAACCGTCATGTTGTTTCCGAAGCGGTCTTGTACTTCAGAGAGTGACCACGTCAAGCGAACCGTTTGCGTAAAGTCTTTATTAATTTTCTGGCCGGCAAGCGAGGCGGGAGTGCTCTTGAATCGCTGACCTTCGAGGCGAGAATCTTTTGTTGTTCCGTAGAAAAATATACGGCCGTCTTTTAAACGCACTTCGAAAGAGAGCGGTCCCATGTCGTCTGTGGGTCCGTTGATAACGCGTGAAAACTGCTCGTCCTCCGTTCGGTATTCGGTTCCGGCGGCTCCGAAAACGCCAGTAACACCATCGTTCACACCTGGAAACGCGACAAGCCTCTGCCCGTCCAAACAGAGCGCATCCGTCTTGTCGAATTGAATGGCGGCATTGAAACCATCGCGCGCAATGTCACGCTTACACCGGGTGATACTGGAGAGGCCTTGCAGGACCCAACCCACTCCAAGTGCTCCATTCTCCTTAGTGCTGCTATACTCTATCGCCAGCGTCGGCTGTATTGCTCTTCTGCCTTTGGGGACCCAGATGGGGTACGAGTATGTAGCAGCCCCATCCGAGTTAACGGAAAACCGGCCAGTGGCCGCTGCGCCCGTCGAATTTGAATCCGTTGGAACAATGCTGTCTGAAGGAACAGGGAGCGGTGGAGGTGGAACAAATGACTTCGCTAGCGGAGCTTTGCATCCGCAAGCCGTAAGCATGAAAGCAATGAACACAACCGTTGTGTGAATCACGAGGGCACGTAAACATTGAGATTGCGAAGAGCTACCGTATGAAACGGTCAATGAGTACCAACGCGGAAGCAACATGGCACCTCCACTCCACGGTCAAGGGTTCATCAAATCTGCTCCCTGGTTCAGCTGTTGGACGCGGAGTATAGCACCAAATCAAGGCACTTGTACGAACCGCAGTGTGATGATGCTGAAGGTCGGCCTCCAAAATGGGTCGCAACCGCTGCGCTCGTCATCGTTGAGATAGAAGAACAGATTGTAGTCTGATGAGTCTCCGTATGAGAGCAAATATATCGGCAGTCACGAAATAGGGTTTTGGCAATTGTTTGGGGCCCTACCGATCTACCTTGTTCTCGATTGTCGTTGGAAGGTCACCCAGCTGCTTTTGAAATGTTGAGAAATCAGTCGTTCTCGTCGTCATCGCAACTTGAGATGGCACCCGGATAACCCATCGAGCCGTGGAGAGCAGTTGTGGAAATCGCGGCATACAGTCAGTCCCTCCGTCTTGGGTGAATGTTCGCCATGGATTCCCACTGCGGCATTAAGTTTTAGGAATCATCAAGTCGAGATGTTACCGATTCGTTCACATACCCCACAAGTACACCCTATTTCCCTTCCAGCTTGGGCCGTTGTTCGAGCAACCACACAGTCAGGTCGTTGGCCAGCCGTTCATCCTCGCCGCCGTGATGTTTGTCCGGATGGACGAGCCGCAGCAACTGGCGCCAGATGGTTGCCGACATCCTGATGCCCGTACGAGAAGGAGTTGTGGGGGCTGAGTAGGTTGCTTTTGTCCGCCAAAGGGATTCGGAGTGCGTCGCTTTCGTCCCCCAATGGGATAGCAGTACGAGTAGTGCGTTTCCATCAGCCCCGGCATTCCTTTCTCCTCCGGTTCGAGCGGGATGAATTGTCCGTTGTCGAGAGTGGCCCAGACGATCGCGAGACCGCAATATTTGCAGGTACCGTCGCTCACGCGGGTGCAGGGTCTGAAGGATCCACGGAATTTAACTTGCATGGCTCTCGCTCCTCCTCGAACTCTCTGGACGAAACTGCGTCGATATCGTTCCAATGTTCCTATCGTTCCCGGTGTCTCCGGTTCAAGGTTCGGAACGATGGAACAATCGGAACAATATCTAACCCGCGCCAGCAAAAACAACGAACCTCCGAGACTTTCTGGAGTTTGGGTTTCCTTTGATGACGAATCGTCGTTCGCCTAGTACCCTGCGGTCATAACGGGCGAGCAGTCTGCCGAACGAAGTGCGTTGTGCTGGACTCTGTTCCATGGACCCATCGCCGGTCAGCTGTGGGAAGAGGTCAAGGTCGCGGCACTTCGTTACTAGTTGAGTGTAGGTGTACTCAAGGTCAACCTGCATCTCCCTCACCAACTCGCTCATTTCAGCCCCGTCTTCATCGACGACGATAGTGCCTTCGAGCGGATCGAGCGGGCAGCCGAATCCTGCCGACTCGACGATCCCGCCGATAATGTCCGACCACTCGGGGAAAGCACTATTAACGCGGCTGGGCCCTGGAAATAACTTCTGGTCCCAATGCCGCACCAGAGCCCAGTGGGCCGCCAGCAATTCGGCGCGGCGTTTGTGGAGAATGACCGCGTCGAGTTGCTTCTTATAAACGCGATCTCCGGGATGTTCCCAACTCTGATGGAGTTCGATCACTAATGAGCGTCGAGCCAGGTCCGGCGAGATAGTCAGCGCCATTTCCGGTGACAAAGGTGGTAACAATATTGGGTCCGGCAACGATTCGATTGCTGCCCAGCAGACGGTCTCCCCATAGGGTGGATGTAAGGAAGGCTTCAAGCGCGGGAGACTTAAAGTGCCCACTGACGTTGTCAAATACGAGCGACAGGTTCCCGCTGCGCACGAGGGAGGTGAGTAGCTTGCGCAGCGGAGTTCAACGTCCCGATCTTCCTCACTTACGAGTAATCTGCGGCGTACTGCGCGGGGAATTTGGGTGAAGGCGCTTCGTGTTGGAGCGCTTTCGCAGAGAGCGGCGGGTCCCCTGAAAGGAGTTACTTAGAACGCAAGTCATTCTTACGGTCGGGGAAAGCGGGTTTAGCATGCAAAGACCTTATGCCTGTTTGCGATGGACAATCCGAGACTGATCCATTAGCCTTATTGCGCCTCGGCAGGGCTCGGCCCGCGGACGACAATAGTGGAGCGCGGAGATGTATGAACCAGTCTTCCGACTATGGCATTTGGCGCGTAGGACTGGAGCAACTGCTTTTTCAGCCATTTCAATTCAAAGGTTAACGGGCCGCGGTCGGTTGGGTCTGGTTGTCGAGCGACTTCCTAGGAAGGGCACTCGCCATGTGGAACAGCAACGGAGACATTATTGGCCAGACAGTAGAAGCGGTCGATCCCGGCGACATGCACGTGACGGGGCGCATTGACGGCAATAGCCGGGTGCGGCTGCGCAGCTCGGGCGGGTCAATTACCGTCGATGGGAGGATCGATGGCTCAAGCATCGTGCACCTCGTCGCGTCGACTGGATCTATAACGATTGGGGGGAAGATTGACGGCGAGGCGATTGTGGTACTGGTGAGCCCCAAGGGAACGCTTACGATCGGCAGCAAGATTGATGGAAGCAGCACCGTCACCCTGGAGTGCGAGGGCAATATAAGCATTGGAGCCCAACCAGGCGGTGATGATCCGAAGATCGATGGTAGTAGTTCGGTCTCGTTGACTAGTAACAGCGGCACGATAACGCTGGCTGGGCGGATAGACGGGAGCAGCGGCGTAACAATCACAGCAGCTGTTGGCGCAATTAACATTGACAACCGGATTGATGGCAGTTCGACCCTTCACGCGTTTGCGGGCTCGAATGTATTGATCGGCGACAAGATCGATGGATCGAGTCGGGTCGAGATCGTAAGCAACGGTGGTTCGGTGACGATCAACGAGAAGATCGATGGCAATTCGGTGGTCACGCTGAGCGCCGGTGAAGGCATCGGGATTGGCATCGGCCAAAGTGGAGGGGACGAAGACCACAAGATCGACGGCAACTGTTCCGTTACCGCAATTGCGGGCGGACAGATCAAGTTGGGAAGCCGTATCGCCAAGGACAGGACAACGGTTGACTTCGCAGCTGGCGGGCCCATCATGATCATGGGAGATATTGGCTTTGACTCCAAGGTGCGATTACTGTCCGTTGCCGGAAATATCACGGTCGTGGGGGGCATCACCGGCGTCGGGACACGGCTGATCACGTGGCCGAAGGGTGCGGCGAGTCCGCAGGTAACAGCGGGAGCGACTTGGATAGAGCAAGAATGGGCAGTTCCCGAGGCGCTGACACCAGGCCCCAGGCAGGAGGGGTACTGGTGGGAGAACTGGCCACAATCATTCGGGTACGTCGCCCCCTTCCGGGTGGTACCCCGCACCGTCGATGACCTCGTAAACGCGGTCATAGGGACCGGAACCTCTGACAACCCGGACCTCACGCCGGTCAAGGCGGTCGGAGGCGGGTGGTCCTTTACCGACGCTTCGTTGCCCTTCATCACGCCGGGAGAGGTAGAGAGGGCCTCCCTCATCAAGCGGGGGACGTGGCAGCGCCAAGACTTTCGCGGAGTCCTGCAGGGGCTAAACGACAGCTACCCGACACCATTCGATCCATGGCCAGAAGCGGTTACCCGGAGCGCCGCGACATTCACAAAGTATCAGCAAAATGCCTTCTTGCAGGTAACGCAAAGTGGCGCCCAGCTTCCCTCTTCGCCCAAAGTCAGGCTCATCGACACGCGCACGCTGGCGTCGAGCCTTCAGAGCGAATTCCCGTCTATTCGCGCCGCGCACCCAACGCAGGAGATCCTGTTTCACGTTGAGGCTGGAATAACTATGGCGGATCTGCAACAGGTCCTCGACCACCAGCATCCGCGATTGGCGCTTCGAGCAACGGGTGCATCGTCGGGGGCCACCTTGGCGGGCGCGCTTTCAACGGCGACCCACGGCGGCGAGTTCAATGCGCCCTTGCTGGTGGACTATGTCCGGGCAGTGCACATCGTCGGGCCTGGTGGGGAACAGTGGTGGATTGAGGGAGACGTGCCGGTGGCCGATCAGGCCAATCTGCAGAATCGGTACCCAGCAATCGACCCGGCGCACTTCATCGCCGCAGGTTGGAACGGGATTCCCGGCCTTAGCTCCCAAGACGTGCTGGATGCGGTCATCGTCTCGATGGGAACGATGGGCGTGATCTACTCCATGGTGATATCCGTCGTTCCGCAATTCGGAGTTCATCAGGTCGTGCATCCGACGAGTTGGCCCGAATTGCTGGCTGCGGCAGGGACGACGGTGACCGCCCTTAGAGCGGGAGACCCTGCGGCAAATGAGGCCGTGCTCAATGCGCTGATGGATGGGAACCTCAACGGTACCGGCATCTCCAGGGATAAGAACGAGTACATCGACCTGGCGATCAATCCGTTGAATCTTGATTGTTGGGTCGTCAACCGCGAAATAACGGCGAGCCCACAAGACCCGAACAACGCGTCGGCGAGCATCGGAGACTACTTGACCGCGTTCACACGCGCTCTTCAGCAGCACTCGACAGACGGCATTCAAACCGTCTCCTCGGGCGGCACTCGAACCCTTCAGGACACTATGTGGGCGGGGCGGGTATTCGACTTCCTATCCTGGGGAACAGACCTTCATAACCTCCTTTTTAACGACCCCGGTAACATCACTGGGCTGCTTGGGATCCTTACAGCTTCGGGAAACCCTTTGGGGACGGCGATGGGCATAATTAGCGCTCAGGCGGTCCTCAACAAGGTTAACCAGTCTGGTAACCCGGACCGCGGCCATCAATTTTTGGCAGACGTGCTGAGCGGACTGTTTCACGCTATGGAGGGGACAGAGCCTGGGAAGAACTCCGATTCCACCGCTGTCTCTCACGAGGTCGGCGCAACTGGCTGGCCGGCAAATGGTCTGCCTGGTCGGGGCCTCGAGATCGCCTTAGGACCGCAGAACGCCTTTACGTTCCTCCAGACTGTTCTTTTTGATGACGTACTGCCCAATACGATAGCTGCGGCGAATCAGCCTCTCTTGGGCTACATTTCGATTCGTGTATGCCCGAAGACCAACTCGCTGATGGGCATGCAACAGTATGCGCCTTCCGTGATGATAGAGGTCGTTGCCTATCGATCCCCAGAATCCAATAACGTCATGGACACCATCCAACAGAAAGCGGTGACATGGGCTGCTATCGGGCCGAGGCCGTTGCTGCACTGGGGACTTGAAAACGATCAAGTCGACCATGCGTTCCTAGTTCAAACGCCTCTGGGTGCGACGTACAAAGCGGGGATGACACGTCTGGAAGCTTTTAAAGCAGTCCGCGAGGCTCTTCGGCACGGGCACGCCCCGGTATTTGACAACGCCTTTAGCAACCGAATCGGCGTGTAATCTTGGTAATGTGTGGCTGGCGGTGCCGCATCCGAGGGATAGGTGTCGATGACGCCGTCGAGGTGGAAAGAGAAACATATCATGCTCATGAACGATACAGGCCAAGGGCCTCCTGAACGTATTCCACGTCTGCGTAACGGCGTTCCACCATTGAGTAGATGCGGGGCATGATCACAGGCGCTGAATCTTCTAATTCGTCGAGGCGTTGTTGAATCTGGGTAATCTGGTCTTCGGTCGGAGCGCCACCGGCAGCAAGGGTGGCCAATGAGTGTTCCAGGCTCCGGATAACTGCCTTGTACTTCACTCCCGCGGCACGATGGCGCTCGGCTCGAGCTGGGAAGTCAAGGAAAGTCTGTAGAGCCGACAGGACCGCTGCTGCAACGCTGAGCAGACCCACCCAGAGCGACACCGTCGATTTGGCTGCCAGCTCCTGAAATACTGACGTACCGACTATAGTGGACAAGATTATCGCAGCGGTGCCGAAGACATACTTTGACCACTCATAGATCCGAGCAGCGGTGTCGTGGCGGTCGCGTCCTTTGTGAGCGTGAATTAGCCAGCCTCGCAAAAGTTCGCGCTGGGATCCCGGCTCGAAGAATCGTTGAGTACTTGGCATGCGCCGCCCGGCTCCCTAGGATTTCTGCCCGAGTCGGAGAGCAGGACACGAGTAGAGCGCCGGTTTGCAGTAATGTCAAGGTTATTTCTTAACTTTGGGATGCGAATCTTAGGAATACCAATGGCAAGCTATCCTTGATTAGGATTTTGACAACGGTGAGCCAACCGTCTCAATTATGGGAGCCCCTGTGTGAACGATTATGATTCGAGGTTCTTCTGTTAGCCTCCGCAAGAGCGGCCATCAGGTACCAGCGGGTGTACCACCAGGTAGTCGCTAGGTCGATTTTCAATGCTCGTTGTTGGTCGCCTGCGGAAATGATGGCGTTCGTGATTCCGGTTTCACCGGAGGTATCGTCTGCGACCTCAGCGTTCGCAGATGCCCGAAGCAAGAATTAGCTCGTCGATGAATCCCGCCAGAAGCAAGATGCTGGGAACCAGTTTCGCGGGGCAGGCTTCTCAGGCCAACTAAGTATGGCCTCCTGCAGAATTAAATTGCCATTAATCCTCGCACTTATGGGAAACTTAGAGGCTTTAATTTACGAGAACCAAGACGCAATCTACCCAGGAGAGTACGTGCATGCCTGCTAAAACAAACCTTCTTGGACCAAGCGGTCAACTCTATGCTGACCCCAAACCCACTCCCGATGAAAACGCATTTCAGGTTAACAACACCAGCGATGCCTACTACAACTCGCCGTACTATCTGAAGCATAAGAATGAAGTACAGGCTATCCCGCCAAGTCGCACCGGCGCACTACCCTATCTAAATCTCGCCAACTTCGTGCCCCAGGATTTGATGGCAGCTATCACAACGTCGGAGAAAATTACATTCCATGCGGTTGGAGACACCGGGGCTGCCAAAGTGGACAAACACCAGACCGCGCCCACCGCAATTGCTGATGAAGCAGCCGTGGCCGATGCTATGGACGCCGATGTACAGACCTCCGGGGTCGATGGTCCGGCGTTCTTTTTCCACTTGGGAGACGTCGTTTACAACTTCGGCGAAGCGCAATATTATTACGACCAGTTTTACGAACCCTTCCGTGAATATGATCGTCCGATTTTTGCAATCCTAGGCAATCACGATGGCATGGTATTTGGTTCATCATCGAGCGCCCCTCAGGTCCCTACGCTGGCTGCCTTCCTGTCGAACTTCTGCGCCGCAGCTCCTGATCCGTCACCCGATGCGATGAGCATTACTCGCACCGTGATGACACAACCGGGAGTGTATTTCACTCTCGACGCTCCGTATGTTTCGATCATTGGGCTGTACAGTAACGTTCTGGACACGGGCGGAGGCATTATTTCTTCGCGAGGCGGACACTTCCCTCTAGTGGATGATCAACTGTCGTTCCTCACGGGAGAATTGCAGCGCCTAAAAGCGGACAGGCAAGCAGGGAAGCGCGCTATTATCATTGCCGTCCATCATCCGCCGCTGTCGATAGATGCCAAGACCGGCGGGAGCGGCGGCCTGATGAAAGATATTGATTCCTGTTGCGAGAAGGCACAGCTATGGCCAGATGCAGTGCTTTCCGGACACGCGCACCTCTATCAGCGCTTCACGAGAACTGTAAATGGAAGACAAGTGCCCTACATTGTCTCCGGATCGGGCGGATTCGCAGCGACGGCCCCACCGGAAGCCGTCCCGCCGGCCGGTACGGTAATCGGCGATTACAAGCTTGAGGTGGATCCAATCGTTAAGTTTGGGTATCTGACGCTGACAACAGACGCCAGATCGCTGACGATAACCTTTAAGGCGGCGCTGCGTGGCAAGCCGGTGACTCAAGAGGATTCCGTTACGTTGGATTTGACGCAAGGAAAAATTCTAGCCAGCGGAGCGAACCGGGCCGCCCAAAAAGGAACGAATAAACGCCCCACCAAAAAGACAGCTACGCCTGCGAAAGGCACCAAGAAGAAAGTGTGATTTTGAGCTCTCACATCGCACCTTCGCATAAGACGCACGAGACCTACGAAGGGGTCGTTAAATCGGTGGATAATCAAATGACTCACTTCGATATGTCTGCGCTTAAGCTCGTCAAACAGCGCAATGAAAACGCAGTGACTCTAAACGTCCCGTCTCGATTAATCGGACCAGGGGATTATAGCGTTGCTTTGTATAGGGTAGACGGCGATCAAGACAAGGAGCTTATTGCAATTCTCCAGTTAGCTATGAAACACGAATCATCTGCTCATCGACGATTGTCATTCGGCTAGTGGAAAATCATACCTGAATCACGGCCGTTCTTGGGTACATGTTCGGGTACAGACACCAGTTTGGCCAATTTACGTTCAATTTCGCTAAACCACTGATACGACATCACTTGGTTTGGTGAAAGCCAACGGTTAATTACACTTATTTATCATAGACTTACGGTATTCTTGGGAAACTCAAAATCCGCCGGGCTTCGGCCCATGGGGGTTCGACCCCCCTCCCGGCACCATAATCCACGGGATTCAAGACTTAAAGCCACCTACATCGGCCCACCTTCCCCCGCGTCTATGTATTCTCAATGAGATTCTCTTTGAACACAGACATGAGCTTGGCGAGGGCTCGTTCTGCCTGACGCTGGTTGTATGCGGAGTTATCAGGCATAGTCCAGCCGTGATGCGCCCCTTCATAGACCTCGCTCTCGTACCGCCCACGCCACGCCTGCAATGCTTTTTCGAGTTCGGCGATGGCTTCGGCATTCATGCTGTTGTCTTCAACGGCATGACCGAAGTAAAGTCTCGCCTTGATCTTCGGCAGGCCGAGATGGGCGCTCTTCGGATCGTTTGCCTTGTAGAGACCGCCACCATGAAATGAGACGGCCACCGCGGCCTTATCGGGACGCGACGCGGCTGCGCGGAACGCCAGCAGGCCGCCGATGCAAAAACCGACAACGCCTATTCCGCCTGGCTTAGTGGTGGGCTGTGAGGTCAGAAAGTCGATGTAGGCTGCGGCATCGGCATCAATGGCATCAGGAGTAAGCGGGCCTAGCAGTTCACCCATCCGCTGCCGCGTTGCATTATCCCCCGGCTTGCGCGGGAACTTGAAGACCGGAGGCTTGCTGGTCCGGTAGAACGGATTGGGGATGAGCACCGTATGGCCCTCATTGACGATCCTCTCGGCCATCTGGCTTATGACATCTCTGGGGCCGCCAATGTCGGGGATAAGAAGCACGCCTGGTTGTGGTCTGCTGTCATCGACTGTGTAAAGCACGGCATCCG
>Ga0126371_10000527_pt1 | contig 31714 bp, 30 predicted proteins | sample PanSoiMetaPlot_4_FD_110145 | JGI IMG/M metagenome (GOLD analysis project Ga0126371, IMG submission 110145) | Tropical forest soil microbial communities from Panama - MetaG Plot_4 | ecosystem: Environmental > Terrestrial > Soil > Tropical forest > Bulk soil | place: Panama | collected 2016-02-17 | reverse complement strand
TCGATCGCCGTGTTGCCTCCGCCCAGCACCACCACTACCCGCCCCACCTTTACATCATGCGCAGTCTTATAGTGCGCAATGAAGCGCAGCGCGTCGATCACCTCCGCCCGCTCCTCACCGGGAATGCCCAGCCGTTCCATGGCCCCGAGACCCATCCCGATGAAGACCAAATCGAATTCCCTTTCCAGGTCATCGAGCGAAACCGTCGTGCCGACTTCCGCCTTGCGGAACTCCACGCCCATCGAGCGGATGAGATCCACTTCTCGCAGACTGTCGGAAGCCCTCAGTTTGTATTCCGCAACGCCATATGTATTCAACCCGCCTGGCAGCGGCCGGTCATCGAAAACGGTCGCCGCAAACCCATGCCGCCGCAATTCCGCCGCGCAAGAAAGCGAAGCCGGCCCCCCGCCAATACACGCAACGCGCCCTTCCCGCGCCGTCTGCGCGCTTGTAATCGAGCCGCGACCGGCAGGGAGCGGTTGACCGTACCACCAATCCATCGCGTGCCGCTGCAGCCGCCCGATCTCGATTGGCTCGCGCCCGTGCTGATGCATCACGCACGCGCCTTCGCACAGCACGTCTACGGGGCACACCCGCGAGCAGCTCAGCCCCAGAATATTCGCGTCCAGAATCGTCAGCGCCGAGCCGCGCAGATTCCCGCTCGCGATCTTCTTGATAAATCGCGGTACGTCGATGTGCGTCGGGCACGCTACCGCGCACGGCGCGTCGTAACAAAACAGGCACCGGTTCGCTTCGGCCAGCGCGGCCTGCTCGTCCAGCGGCGGGTGCAGCTCTGGAAACTGCTCCAGGTTCCGCGGAACCGGCAGAGCCGCGGAGCTCATTTGGCTCTCCCCACCGCCACTGCCCCGCACGCCGCCAGGCTCCGATCCAGCGCTTCAATGAAATGATCCACGTCTGCGCGGCCGACGTTCATCGGCGGCGAAATGCGAACCACGTTGCCGAACATCCCGCCTTTGCCCACCAGCAGCCGGTTCTCCCGCGTCGCTTCCAGCAGCATCGCGGTCTCGGCGGGTGCCGGCGTCTTCGACTTCCGGTCCTGCACCAGTTCGATCGCCTGCAGCAAGCCCATGCCGCGGATGTCGCCGATGAGTTCGTGCTTGTCTTTCAACTCCTCGAGTCGGCCGCGCAGGTACGCGCCCGTCTCCGCGCAGTTGTGGCGCAGGTTGTGCTCTTCGATGAAATCGAGCACCGCATGCGCGGCAGTCGCCGTCACTGGATTGCCGCCGAATGTCGAAATGGTCAATCCCTTCAGCGAGTCCGCCACCTGCGGCTTAGCTACCGTCAGCCCGATCGGGTTGCCGTTCGCCAGACCTTTCGCCGAAGTCAGAATGTCGGGCGTCACTCCCCACTGCTCGATCCCGAACCACTTGTTGCCGGTGCGGCCCCACCCGGTCTGCACTTCATCGCTGATGAAAATGCCGCCGTGGCCGCGAATAATTTTCTCGACAATCTGGAAATACTCTTTTGGCGGTGTGATGAAGCCGCCGACCCCCTGAATCGGCTCGCCGATGAATCCGGCCACGCGCCCGCTGGTCGTGGTGCGGATCAGTTCTTCCATGTCCTGCGCGCATTTCACTTCGCAAGAAGGATACGTGAGGCCGAACGGACACCGGTAGCAATACGCGTTGTGCGCGTGCACGATTCCGGCTTGCGGCATTCCCAGCCGCCACGAGCCTTGCCCGGTGAGCGACATCGCCATCGCTGAGCGCCCGTGATACCCGTGGCGCAGCGCCACGATCTCCGAGTTTCCCGTGTAGCACCGCGCCGCCAGGATCGCGGTTTCGTTGGCTTCGGTCCCGCTATTGGTGAAAAACGATTTCGTCAGCTGCCGGCCCGGCGTGATCGAGGCGATCTTCTTCGCCAGCGCCGCTTGCGGCTCGTTCGCGAACACAGTCGACACGTGCTGCAGCGTGTCGATCTGCCGGTGCACTTTGGCGTTCACTTCGTCATTGCAATGGCCGACGCTGACCGTCACGATCCCGCCGAAGAAATCCAGATACTGGTTGCCGTCCGCGTCCCACACGTACTGGTTCTTCGCCCGCGCGATCACCAGCGGCTCCTTGTAGTAGTGAAAGACCGAGGGAAACAGAAATTCCTGGTTCGCGAGAATGATTTCGTCTCTGGTCATACGCTATGCCTTCACGAGCGACTCGTACATGTCCGGACGGCGGTCGCGGAAAAATTGCCACGTCTTCCGCACTTCCGCGATTTTGTCGAGATCGAGATCTGCGGTCAGCACTTCATCTTTATCGCGTGACGCCTGCGCGACGATCTGCCCGCGCGGATCGCAGAAATAGCTCGAGCCATAGAATTCGCCGATGTTCCACGGCGCCTCCAGCCCTACGCGATTGATCGCTCCGATGAAATAGCCGTTGGCCACCGCGTGCGCCGGCTGCTCCAGCTTCCACAGGTATTCGCTCAACCCCGCCACCGTGGCCGACGGGTTGAACACGATTTCGGCGCCGTTCAGCCCCAGCGCGCGGGCGCCTTCCGGGAAGTGGCGGTCATAGCAGATGTACACGCCGATCTTCGCAAAGCCGAGATCGAAAACCGGGTACCCGAGATTGCCCGGCCGGAAATAGAACTTCTCCCAGAAGCCCGGCGCCACGTGCGGAATATGCGTCTTGCGATATTTGCCGAGATACGTGCCGTCGTTGTTCAGCACGGCGGCGGTGTTGTAGTAGATGCCGTCCTGCTCGCGCTCGTAGATCGGCACGATCAACACCAGGTGCAACTGCCGGGCCAGGTCTTGCATCAGCCGGATCGTTGGCCCGTCCGGAATCGGCTCGGTGAAATCGTACCAGCGCGTAGTCTGTTCCGCGCAAAAATATGGCCCGTAAAAAATCTCCTGCAGGCACACGATCTGCGCTCCTGCCTGCGCCGCCTGCCGGATGTACCCGACATGCTTGTCGATCATGGCTTTCTTAGTGGCTTCGAGCGAGGCATCCGGAGGGGCAGCGTTGGTTGCCTGAATGAGGGAACACCGAATGACGCGAGACATGAGTCCTCCCGGCCGCCTGCGGGAACACGCTCACCGGCGCACGGCCACAAGGCCGCTAACAGGGGCTGATTCGCCTATTATACCGCCCGTCGTTAGCTGGGAAGGGCCCCGCTCAGCCGGCAATGACTCGCCGAAGCGCTGTGAGCGATGGGAGGAAGAAATATCCTCCCCCTGTGGGCACAATCCACTGAGCATTGGTCGCAATGGTTGCCTGCTCGAGACCGCTACCAAAAATCACGCAGCGCCTTTGCCGCCCTTCTCCTGGTGCATCGTTCTGTCCCACTAAAATGTCGTGTCCGCCCGGCATCTTTGGCCGGGTAGCGTCACCCATCCATCGAGCCGTCAAAAACTCAAATTGGTTATCAATCGATGCTTGAATGCTCAGAAACAGCAATCCCCGATTCCCTCTCTGGGGATCGTTTTTCGTTTCCGCATAGCGATTCTTCAGAGGCTTGCCGAACGGCACACCCACGCGAAACAAGCGCCGCGCATAAGTCGATTCACGGCCTCCCGTATCGGAGCCCGAATCCCGCGTGTTCACTTTGCGGATATGCGCCGCCCACGGGCACTTGATTCCGGCAGGGTCTGCCTTCGACTGAGGAAATTTATCCGGATATCCGGAACTCAGCTCCAGAGCGTTTGCATCGGAATCAAATCGGAAATGATTGTTCGCCAGAGGTTGTTTGCCGAGATCCTTGCTATCGCGATCGGGCACTCGATTCACGGGCGCTCCGCTCGGCCAACGTCCCACAATCCTCGCTGCCAACGCAACATCGGTCATTCCCTCGAATCCCGGAAGCTGCGACAGGCGGTGCGCTTCCTTTCGCATGGTCCTCCAGAAAAGCCCCACATCCTGGCGCAAACGTCGAAACACCAGGAACGATCCGTTGCGGGTCCACGCCGGTCGTGCCTCTGAAGGCAACCCGGGAACCAATGGGTCGGGACTCGTTGCCGGGTGTCCCAGCACCAGCACTCCCGGCCAAACCAAATCCTGTCCAGGGTAGCCGAACAGGGAATGATTGGGTTCGTCGCTTTCGACTATATGTCTTGGCGTGATGTAGTCTTTCCGTTCTTCGGAAGCCCGGCCTCTCACCCCTGGCTGCGAAATGCCATCGTCGAATCCAAAATGCTCGTGTCCCGGTAAGTCTTGGCGAACGTCGCCCTTCTCCCGATATCCGATCCGGATCTTGGCCTTCCTGACCGCGCGCTCTATTTCCAGCACCCGTTTATCGACAAGCTTCCGGTCATCACCCGCGATAATAATGAGCGCATCGAGTTCCGTCTGACTGCCGCCAACCTTCCAGTTCTCCGGACTTCCTTCATGCCTTCGATCGGTTGGATCGCCCAGAAGCGCAGAACGCGCGGCCATCCCCTCGCGAAACGCAACACTTGGCAAGTCAACTGCTCCGGGAGTCAATTTCAGCAACCCCTGATAGGTGAATCCGATCGCAACCAGCGGAGTCGCGGCGGGTGGCTTCTTTCGTCTGCCCGATCTGCCACTGCGGTGGCGCCGCCGGTCGGCCAGAGTAACCGCGGCCGTCGAGATATCGCCGGCAAAAGTCTTCAGAAATGTTTTGAACCATTTGACCCCATCGCCTTTCTCGGAGATTCTTAGACCCAACAAGGTTTGGTGTGGTTTCAAAAACCCTGGTATCGCGATGCCCTGGATATCGGACAGGAGCAGCACCGGTTCCTGCACGGAACTCTGTTCTTGCGTGTGTGGGTCGCTCATTTTGGTTTCCTCTTCGCGCAGTCCTTTATTAGTGAGAGCGATGTCTGCGAAGGGCCGAGGGCCTGAGTTGAAAAGCGGCTTTCATAGGCTTTGCCGGTGCCGCGACTTGAACTGCAACGGGCACGTCCCCAGTACCCTGATTGAGGAATGCCTCGATTCGCCCGAGCCCAATGTCGCCGTCTATCGTTCGCGGATTGAATGGGTCGATGCCGCTTCCAGCCGATGTTCGAACTGCGGGCCGATTGATCGGGGTTGGCAGAATATTCGCGAGGCCCACCAGCTTCACCGTGATGCACTCCGCGATCTGTCCTCCATAGCGGATTGGCTCTCCGGCAATCCTGATATCGCTGACCGAAAACTTCCGTGAAGACGGAACTTCCACAACCATCCGTTCGATTAGCCCCGGGAGGCCGCGCACGATGCGTACACAGTCGCCCGCATCCTTGCCATCGGGAGTCTGCCATCCCGAAAGATCGATGTGATCCATATAAAGACCGACGGGATTGCGCAGCGTGACGGGCACGCCCAGGCGCGCCAGTGCGTTTACGGAAGCACCGATCGTCGGATCGCTGTTCCGGTTCGGGCCGCCATAACCGGCATAGGAGATCAGAGCTTCCGGTTCCACCAGCAATCTCCCATTCGGATCTGCATACCGTACCGTTGCATCACCACCGAGTTGTATTTCGGCAACCAGTGAATTGGGAGGCGAGTTGAGATGCGCGATTCCGAGCGTCGTGTTCCATCGGTTATAGATGTTGTATTGACCCTTCGCAACCAAGATATCTTTCCCTACCTGGATGTCCGTCGCCGCAATGAGATCTTCCAGTTGCACGTCAAGACTGACCAGTTCCCTGTAGAGACGAAGGAGGGTGTGCAGGTCTCCAGGAAAGGACTGATCGGCAAATCCTTGGCTCGGGTCGCCAGGCACAAGGCCAAACAACGCTTGCCAGTATTCCGGTGGCTCCGATGTAAAAGTAACGCTGTGAATTCGTCCTGAGTCTGCGTCCCGCTGAACGCGCCACTCGCAATATTCTTCCTGCGGGCGGTAGAGCACTCCGGCTGTTCCGGTCGTATCGTCTGGATCCGCCGAGGGCTGCGCATATCGCTCATACGGCCAAAGGCGGTCCGCCAGCACCAGAGCGCGCTCCCGGCCGTAACGCCGGACCATCTCCTTGGGGAACGCATTCCACGTGATGGCCTGTTCGACCGGCACGCCACCCGGGTCGATTCTCGCGGCGTTGTAATACTGGAGAGGCGCCGCGCCGAATCTCTGTTGATCGAGCGCGATCACCTCGTCGAACCAGTTCGAAACCGCCCCGTGCCATGCCTCGAGTTGTCCAGGAATCGTGTTGAAGTCCGGGAGGAAGGCGGGTGGGTCGTAGCGGGTCAGGAGTGCCATCGGTTCCCTCCTAATAAGAAGACCATCTTAATTCATACATTCATACCCGGGAGAGCGACTCGTTTTCGGCTCTCGCCGTCGCTTCAAAACCCCCAGGCAGGCGAGGATGCGAGAGACTGGTCTGCTCGAAGGGAGTGTATGTGGGTATGGCCCACGCCGTGCTCACACATTCGTAAGAGCCTCTACCGGTGAATCTTCCTGCACTTTCGGACGCGAACCGGTTCAGCGTGGAAATTCTGATCACGGACCTGGACTTAGCCTTCACTTTCCTTCAGGTCGCGCGAACGTCGAAGAACCCGGAAACCCGTCAACGAAATCGCGAGAATGCCCACAAGGTGTATGATGCCGTACACCATTTTCTGCCACGACTTCGCCCGACTGCAGAGGAGCGGCAAGCCATTGAAGATAAAATGTCTTCGCTAAAGACACATTTGCAAGCACTTGGCGAAGTTGTCTGACGGCGCGGTGCGGTAGAGCAAATATCTGATTGACGCCCCTAGCCTTTGGGCACAGACTGAAGCCTCCAGCAGGATCTTTTCCGCCGGACCTGTTCTCCATCGCCCAAAACTGTCTTGCTGGCGAGGAGGTGAGGTATGGGTTCGAATCGCAGCGAAATTGAAGCCCTGTGGCGTAAACGCCTCGCCGACGCAAAGCTCCGCTTGGACTTCGCCCGCAACTTTCTGGAGGAAGTTCAGCGGGACTTTCCAATAGGCGATCCGTCGCCGGATGGCCAGTTTGCCTACCAGAAAGCGCTCCGCGCTGAGAGTGCCGCCCGTGCAGAATGCACCCGCTTGCTATGTCTCTATGCCCATCTTGTCTTGGACGGCAAGGTCCCCGATGAGAACGAATGGCGTCAAGCCGTCTGAACCTCTATATCTGATCGCGCCGGCACAACTCTCCCTTGAACAATGTGCAGAACGGGAAGAAATTGCTGAGTCCATCCGAGAGGTAATCGGCGTTCCAAGCACACCTCAAATCCCATGGGTGCCAGCGGCAGAAGGTGCTGCAATGATCCTCTAGAAACGTCGCGTTTCGGTATTGAGTGACGTGAAGGCTACCGCGGCAGCCTTGGGAATGTATTCCGGCCGCGCCAGAGCCAAAGCGGAACAGAACGCAGCGTCACCCGAACGCCACATTGTGTTCCGCGTGGCCGTGTAGTAATGTCCAGAGACATGAAGCGATCCATTCTGGCCGCCATTTCGTTGCTTGCCCTCGCCGTCCCCGGCAACGCGCGCATCACGCGCATTGTCATCGATCAGCGCGAATCGCCCGCTTATCAGGGACAGTCGTTCGGCGAGGCGGGGCGCTACGAACGCCTCTCCGGTCACGCCTTCGGCGAACTCGATCCGAAAGACCAGCTCAACGCCATCATCACCGATCTGCAGTTCGCGCCGCGCAACGCGCGCGGCATGGTCGAGTATTCCGCCACTTTCCTGCTTGTCCGGCCGGTCGATCTGTCGAAAGCCAGCGGCGTTCTGCTGTATGAAGTGCCCAACCGCGGGAACTCGGCGCTGGTCCGCCCGGCCCCGATGCCGGAATATTTCAAGCGCGGCCATGTCGTGTTGACCAGCGGCTGGCAGGGCGATATCGCGGCGCGCGACGGCATCGAAACTATCAGCGTGCCGGTCGCTAAGAATCCGGATGGCTCGAGCATCACCGGCCGCGTATTCGCCGAGTTCAGCGATATGCCCGCGCATTCGGCTTCGCTGCCGATCATCGCGGGACGCCTGCCTGCGCCGCAGCCCGCGAGCCTCGATGCCGCGAATGCCACGCTGGTTCGGCGTATCTCCGAGGGCACGGTCGCCATTCCGATTCGCAGTGCCGATTTCGCGTTCGCCGATTGCACCAAGACACCGTTTCCAGGCACTCCCGACGCCGGCAAGATTTGCTTGAAAGGCGGATTCGATCCGGCCTACCGTTATGAGCTGGTCTACACGGCCAAGGACCCGCTCGTGCTCGGCATCGGTTTTGCCGCAACTCGCGACATCAATTCCTATTTCAAATCCGGCGATGCGCAAGAGTTGCCGCGCAAAATGCCGTTCGCCGTCGCATGGGGCAATTCGCAGTCGGGGAATTTTCTCCGCAGCATGATGAACCTGGGCTTCAACCAGGATGAGGCCGGCCGCATCGTGTGGGACGGCATCAACCCCAACATCGCCGTGCGGCAGCTCGCCATGAATATCCGCTTTGCCGCGCCGGGCGGCGCCGCTGGTCTCAATGAGCCGGGCAGCGACGGCGTGCTCTGGTGGAGCGATTACAACGACGAAGCCCGCCACCATCCTGCGGGCGGATTGCTCGACCGCTGCCGCGCCACCGAGACTTGTCCCAAGATTTTCGAGACCTTCGGCTCTTCCGAATTTTGGGATCTGCGCGCCTCGCCCGACTTGGTCGGCACCCGCGCCGATCGCGACATCCCGCTGCCGCCCAACGTGCGCCGCTATTACTTTCCGGGCGTCAGCCATGGCGGCGGCCCCGGCGGCTTCAGCGCTGCTGCGCCCAAACCGCCGCGCGCTTGTGAATTGCCGGCTAATCCGAACCCCTCGTCCGACACGCTGCGCGCGCTGATGGCGGCGCTGATCGACTGGGTCGCCAAGGGCACACCGCCTCCGCCCAGCCAATACCCGCGCCTTGAGCGCCACCAGCTTGTCGTGCCCACTCAGGCCACGATGCACTCGCCGATCGTCCCTGGAATGCCGCTGCCCGACAACGCCATTTTGCAGTTCTACGATTACGACTTTGGATCGGGGTTCCATTACAACGACATGTCGGGAATCATCGCCATGCAGCCGCCGGTCCTTCGCCAGGTGCTGCCGAGCCTGGTTCCCGCCGTCGATGCCGATGGCAACGAGACGTCCGGCGTGGCCAGCGTGCTGCACCAGGCGCCGCTCGGCACTTACGTCGGCTGGAACGTTTTTGCGGAAGGCTTTTATAAAGGACGAAACTGCGGCCTCGTGGGCAGTTTCGTGCCGTTCGCGAAGACGAAGGCGGAGCGCATGGCCTCCGGCGATCCGCGTCCATCGCTCGAAGAGCGTTACGGCTCGCATGATGGATATGTGACGGCAGTACGCGCCGCGGCCGCCCGCCAGGTGCGCGACCGCTTCCTGCTTTCGGAAGACGCCGACCGCTTGATCGCCCAAGCCGAAGCCAGCGACGTGCTGAAGTAGGGGCCCCGAACATCATACTAAGAAAACTGAACTCGAAGTGTCACAAAACTCCCCTGGCCGGTGTTGTAATACCGTGGACGCACTCAGCGACGCCTTCATTGCAGGGAATTCCAAGGAACGGCGATCCGATATCGAAGAAGTTTTTCACGCGCAGTATGCGAGGATCGCCCGCGTGATCGCCGGCGTTCTGCGCGATCCGGCCCGCGCCGAGGAACTCGCCGTCGAGGTGCTGTTGAAATGGTCCCGCACCCCCAAAGCCCAGGACGAAAACGCTGACGCGTGGCTGTACCGCACCGCGGTTCGCGCGGGTCTGAACGAGCTCCGCCATCAAACGCGCCGCGAGAAATACGAACGCCTGTTTGACTTTGTCCGCCGCACGCCGACCCCCGAAGAGATTTTCGCCGCGCAAGAAGAGCAGCGGCGCGTCGATCTCGTTCTCAGCGCACTGCCGCCGCGCCAGGCGGAATTGTTGCTCCTCCGCAGCCAGGGCTTCGCATACGAAGAGCTGGCGGCCACTCTCGACTTGAATCCGAGTTCCGTCGGAACTCTTATTAGCCGCGCCCAGCACGCATTTCGAAAGGAGTACATCCGGCGCTATGAGAAACGATAATCTTGGCAACGATCACGATCTGGAACGCTGGGTCGACGATCATCTGGCGGGCCGGCTGCCCGCTGGCGAGTGGCAGCCCAATGCTTCGCAAGCATTCATCCGGTTCCAGCAAGCCAGCCGCAGGAAGCGGGCGCATGGCCGCGCGTATACCTTCGTCGTTGCCGGCGCGCTGGCCACCAGCGTCACGCTCGCCGCGTTCCCGGCCACACGCGTCTTCGCGCAACGCTGCGTCTCAGCCTGCCTCACGGAGTCGAGCAAGGTTTGGGCGCTTCTCGTCGGGGTGCCGTCCGGAAGCAACGGATTCGTCAAGTCCGGCAAGCGGAGCCTCGCCGCCGATTTCACGCTCACCGACGCCTCGGGCCGGCAAGTCACGCTTTCCGGCTTCCGCGGCAAAGTGGTTTTGCTGAATTTCTGGGCCACGTGGTGTGTGCCGTGCGGCGCCGAAATTCCATTGCTCGTCGGATTCGAACAGCAATATCGCGATCGCGGATTCGAAGTGCTCGGCGTCTCTCTCGATGAGGATGGATGGAAGTCGGTCAAGCCCTTCCTTGAGGCGAAGCATGTGAATTACCCCGTGATGATCGGCGATGGCGCCATCGCCCGCGCCTATGGCGGCCTTGAGGCAGTGCCCATGACGCTCATCATCGATAAGTCGGGCCGCATTGCCTCGACGCACATCGGCATTTGCAAAAGAGACGAGTGCGAGGCGGATATCCAAGCCGTGCTCAGTGAATGAAGAACGCGATCCCGCGCGCCGCGAAGATCACGGCGGCCCACAAGGCGAACGACAGCCGCCGCAGCGGATTGATTCCGATCGCCGCGAGCAGCCCCAGCTTGATCCAAAACGAAACGCTGTGATAACACTTCAGCGGCTCAACGTAGAAGAGAAGCACGCCCGTGGCCAGGATCGTCGCGAGGCCGATCCGGCGCCAAAGGCGCGCCGGCGGGAAGAATAGCGCGCCGCCGAACCACGCAATGCCGAGCACGTGCAGCGCTCCGAGGATGGGAAAGCCCCAGGTGGACTCGCGCAGCGCTGTGCTGGCGGCCGTTTCCTGGATCCACTGGCAGATCGCGAGCAGCGACATCACAGATCGAAATCGGCGATCGCGCGGCCGCCCAGCACTACGCAGGTCCACAACGCCATCGAGAGAATCGCGGCCAGCCGCCCGCTGCCCGCGCGCACCGCCTTGCGATGAATCGTGAAATGCGAAATCAGTGCCGCCAGCAAGAAGGCCATCTTGACGCGAAACGCGGGATTGGCGAGATAGCGCGGGATGTCCGAGAAGAACATCACCGGGCCGGTTGTCAGCATAACGGCAAAGCCCAGGCGTGTCCAACGTGAGTCCGCGGCGAGGCGCACCCCGAGCAGCTGGAGATCCATCAGGATGATCGTCCCCACCAGCAGAGCGAGCCCGCAGAGATGGAGCGATTCGATGACCGGAAACAGCCAGGAGTTTTTCAGCCCCTACTCCTTCTTGAAATACTTGCTGTAGTCCTCGTTGGCCTCGCAGACGAATTCGTCGATCCGCTCCAGGTCTGTTCGCAGCGGGAAGATCCGGTTCACTACCCACGGCTTCTCGAACACGTTCGGATCTTCGATCGTCGCCGTGTATTCGAGCTGGTCGTACGCAATGCGCCGGAAGCGCTCTACTACGTGCAGCGCATCGGTGTGCCGGATTCCGCCCGGCAGTTCGGTCTTGTCGTTGAACCCGGTCACGTCCACCACCAGTGTGTCGCCTTCCCAACGGCCGATCGAATCGCCCATCCAGGTCGGATCGAGATCGGCTTGGTGCGGCCCGCCGTGTGTCGGGATCACTCGGAACAGGTGCGGATATTCGTACAAGATGACCACCTTATCGAGCGACTGCACGAGCTGCCACTGATAGGGCATGTAGTAGGCTTCCGGCAAACCGGTCGGCCGGCAATCCGAGGTCAGGCCGGCATCGTCCGGCCCGCGCACCACCTTAAATTTCTCAGCGCCGGCCTTGAGCACCGGCTTGGTTTCCAGAGGCCCGGGAACGCCTCCGATATTCATCGGCGGCCCGCCGGGAAAAAACGTGCCGGGGAACGCGGAGTTGTACACGCCGGAAAGGTCCGGTTTGCCGTCCGGCATGTGCGGCACGGCCTTCTTCGCAGCGGCTGTCGTCTTGGCGGTCGGCTTGGTTCCCGCCACAGTTACTGTGACGTCGCGCGTGATCACTTGTTCGTTCGCGCCATGCACAGTCAACGTGTAGGTCGTAGTCGCGGCGGGCGTGACTTGGCGGCTGCCGCGCGCCGTGACCACGCCGACTCCCGGATCAATCGAGGTGCCGCTCTGGTTTTCCGTCTCCCATTTCAAGACGACCGATTGCCCGGGGCGGATCGACGCCGGCTCGGCGGTGAAGTTGAGAATGCGGGCCGGCAGCTGCGCTGCCCGCCGATACGGATTGCCGCTGCCCGCGGGCACCGCCCCTTGTTGCTGTGCCGCTAATGCCGCAGCCAGCAGCAGGCCCCACGCCATTCCACTCAGGATTCGCATTTATTCCTTCTTGAAATATTTGCTGTAGTCTTCATTGTGCTCGCAGACGAATTCGTCCACCTTGTTCAGGTCGGAACGGAGCGAAAACCGCCGCGTGATCTTCCACGGCTGCGCGAACACGTTAGGGTCATCGATGGTCGCTTCGTACTCGACCGTATTGTAGTCGGAGCGGGTGAAGCGCTCGACGATGTGCAGCTTCTCGGAATGTTTGATGCCGGAGATCTCAGTTTTGTCGTTGAAGCCGACCGTGTCCACCACCAGCGTGTCGCCTTCCCAATGGCCTATCGAATCGCCCATCCAGGTGGGATCGGGATCGGCCGGATGCGGCCCGCCGTCGGTGGGAATGGCGCGGAATGTGCCTGGATATTCGTGCAGGACGGCGAACTGGTGCGCACTTTGCACGAACTGCGTCTGGTACGGCACGGCGAACGCCTGCGGCCCGGCCAGCGGCATGCAGTCGGCATACTGGCCCGAGTCATCCGGACCGCGTACCACGCGATATTTCTCGGCCCCCGGTTTGAGCACGGGCGCCGGCTGCGAGGCGGGGCCGCGCGCGTCATAGACGCCGGAGAGGTCAGGCTTCCCGTTCGCCAGGCGCGGTACTTTGGCGGGTTCTGCAGCAGGCGCTACCGCCGCGGCGCTTGTCCCGGCCACGGTGACTGTCACCTCTTTTGTGACAACTTGATTGCTCGGCCCCCGCGCCGTCAGGGTGTAGGTGGTGGTTGTGGAAGGGGACACCGCGCGGGTGCCGCGGGAGACTACGCGGCCAATTCCCGGCTCGATGCTGACGCCGGCGGGATTCTCCGTAGCCCAAACGAGAACTGCCTGTTGTCCGGGTTGGAGCGACGCCGGCTCAGCGGTGAAATTCGTAATCCGCACTGGGGGCGCCGCCCGCCGCTGAATCGCGCCCGAAGTGGCTTCCGGGTTTGGAGCCTCCGGCCGGGGCGCCTGGGCCGGGGCCGCGCTTGCCAGAATCACCGCGAAAACCGCCCCTTGCCATCGCATGTGTGTGAATATATCAAAAGCGTGCTGAGGAAGGCTTGTCACCGATTTGACAATCCGCCCGCAGCCCGTTAGTCTAAAAAGGATTACCCAGGATTAGTGGAGACGTGTGTCAATGAGTACGGAGTTCCCTTCCAAGAGCGCGATTAGCCGGAACTGGCATGTGATCGATGCCCAGGACGTGGTATTGGGCAAACTGGCCAGCAAGGCGGCTATGCTGCTGATGGGCAAGACTAAGCCCTCGTATACGCCGTTTCTGGATACGGGCGATCACGTGATCGTGATCAATGCGCAAAAGATCCGCGTTTCGGGCCGCAAAGAACAAGACAAGGTGTACCGCCATTTCACGGGATATCCCGGCGGATTGGTGGAACGGAGTTTCCGCCGGGTGCGCGAAGAGCGGCCCGTGCACATTGTGGAAGAAGCCATCCGGGGCATGCTTCCCAAAACGAAGCTCGGCAAACAGATGTTCCGGAAATTGAAGGTATATGCGAGTGATCGTCACCCGCACGCCGCGCAGAAGCCGGCGGTGCTGGCGATGAAATAGCGGGAAGGGCAACGGCGAGTGGCAGCAACGATGGTGCAGTATTTGGGAACGGGCCGCCGGAAGAGTTCGGTGGCGCGGGTATTTTTACGGCCCGGCAAGGGCGAGATCCAGGTGAACGGGCGTGCGTTTGAGAATTACTTTCCGACGGAAAGCACGCGCGCGGTGGTGCGGCAGCCGCTGGCGGCGACCGAGACCGTAGACAAGTTCGACCTGGTGATTCTTGCCGATGGCGGCGGCGTCGCCGGCCAGGCGGGCGCAGCCCGTCTGGGAATCTCTCGGGCCTTGGTGGAGTTCAACGCGGAACTGCGGTCCCGGCTGAAGAAGCTCGGTTTTCTGACCCGCGACCCGCGCGCTCATGAGCGGAAGAAGTATGGACAAAAGGGCGCGCGGAAGCGGTTCCAATTCTCCAAACGCTAACGTGTGGAAGCCGGCCTGCGAAGCAGGCCGATTTTAGGAAGGCTCGGTCCTGGGGCGCAAATTTCGCTTTGGGCGCGTCTCGGGCTGACAGAGGAGGTAGTTTTTGCCGGCAATATCCATGAAGGAATTGCTCGAAGCGGGCGTTCATTTCGGGCACCAGACCAAGCGCTGGAATCCGAAGATGAAAGAGTACATCTTCGGCGAACGCAACGGAATCTACATTATCGATCTGCAGAAGACCCTCAAGATGTTCAAGGACGCCGCGCGGTTTGTGGGCGAGATGGCGGCGCAGGGCAAGACAGTGCTGTTTGTCGGCACCAAGCGGCAGGCGCAGGAAGCCATCGCCGAAGAGGCCAATCGCTGCGCGATGTTCTACGTCAACCAGCGCTGGCTGGGCGGTCTGCTCACGAACATGGCGACGGTGCAGAAATCGATCAAGCGCCTGAAAGATCTGGAAGCCATGGCGGCCAACGAAGGCGGCTACGCCGGGCGTCCGAAGAAGGAAATCATTCGCCTCGAGCGCGAGCGCAAACACCTGGACCAGAATCTGGCCGGCATCAAAGACATGGGCGGCCTGCCGGACGTGCTCTTTGTGATCGATTCCAGCAAGGAAGGGATCGCGGTGAAAGAGGCGCGGCGGCTGGGGATTCCGGTGGTGGCGATCGTCGACACCAACTGCGATCCGGACGAAGTCGATTGGGTGATTCCGGGCAACGACGACGCGCTGCGCGCGATTCGCCTGTTCGCCAGCAAGATCGCCGACGCCGTAATCGAAGGCCGCGCGCTGGCCACCGAGACGGACTTCACGGCCGACAAGATCGTCACTGACGAGACGCCGGCCGGTGAAGGGATGGAAGAGTACACCGAATACGTGGACCCGAAGTACGTCGATAAGATCATGGGAGAGAGCCTGAGCCTGGAGGCGGAGACAGCGGCAGCCTCGCAGCGTAAGGGCCCAGGGTCAGAGACGGCGGAACCGGCCACCGAGCCGGCGGTCACGGAAAGCGGTCATTAGGAATTTCCAGGTAGCGCCGGCGGTCTTGCCGCCGGCTGAAAATGCACCGGCGGCCAGACTGCCGGCGCTACGAACAAGGATCATACGGAATTATGGCGGAAGTCACCGCGGTATTAGTGAAAGACCTGCGCGAGCGCACGGGCGCGGGCATGATGGAGTGCAAGAAGGCGCTGGTCGAGGCCAAAGGCGACATCGGCGAAGCCGAAGTCCTGCTGCGCAAGTGGGGCATCGCTTCGGCGGGTAAGAAGTCGGCGCGCGCGACCAAGCAGGGCTTAATTGGCAGCTATATTCACCATGGCGGCCAGCTCGGGGTTCTGGTGGAAGTGAATTGCGAATCGGATTTCGTGGCGCGGACCGACGATTTCAAGGAACTGGTGCACGACCTGGCCATGCACATCGCGGCGGCCGATCCGCGTTTTATCCGCAAGGAAGACGTGACCGAAGACGTGCTGGCGAAGGAGCGCGAGATCGCGCGAGCGCGGGCGCTCAATGAAGGCAAGCCGGAAAAAGTGGTGGACCGGATTGTGGAAGGCCGGCTACAAAAGTTCTACGAAGAGGTCTGCCTGCTCGACCAGCCGTTCGTCAAAGAGGCCACGTTGACGATCAGCCAGGTGGTGAAGACCAAGATTGCGAAGCTGGGCGAGAACATCAGCATCGCGCGGTTCGTGCGGTTCAAAGTGGGCGACGTCGCGGCGGTCGAAGCCGGCGGAGACGGCGCCGGTTCGCAGGCCGCGGCGCAATCCTAAACAGACAGATGGCCGGCTACAAGCGAGTCCTGCTGAAGTTAAGCGGTGAAGCATTGGCCGGCGGCGCGCCCTTCGGCATTCACGCCGATCGGGTGAAAGACCTGGCGCTGGAAATCGGGGACGTTGCCGGCAGCGGCATCCAGATCGGCGTGGTGGTGGGCGGCGGCAACATCTTTCGCGGAGTCGCCGCGGCGGCGCAGAAGATGGACCGCGTCACCGCCGATCACATGGGGATGCTTGCCACGGTGATCAACTCGCTGGCGCTGTCGGACGCGCTGGAGCAACTCGGCATCCCGACGCGCGTGATGAGCGCGATCGAGATGCACCAGGTGGCGGAGCCGTACATCCGCAGGCGCGCGATGCGGCACCTGGATAAGGGCCGGATCGTGATCTTCGCGGCCGGCACTTCGAATCCCTACTTTTCGACCGATACCGCGGCGACGCTGCGCGCACTGGAAATCAAGGCAGAAGTGATCGCCAAGGCCACACGCGTCGACGGCGTCTACAACAAAGATCCGCTCAAGCACGCCGACGCGGTGAAGTTCGAGAAGGTGACGTATCTGGAAGTTTTGTCTCAAGGCTTGGGCGTGATGGACGCGACATCGATTGCGATGTGCCGCGACAACCGGCTGCCGATCATTGTGTTCAACCTGAACACGCACGGCAACATCATGCGCATGACGGCGGGCGAACCGGTCGGGACGCTGATTCACTGAGCCGCAAAATCCAGCGACTGTTCGAGGCGTTTGAGCTTGCCCACGGAATAGGTGATCAAGCCGCGCAGGCCGGCACGCGTGCCGGCGTCCGGACGTTTTCCCAGATGCGCCATCTGATCGAAGCAGGCGTCGAGGCGGATCTGCATGTGAGTGATGCCGGGATCCGGCGCCGCTTGCTGCGCACGGCATAGCTCGGCGCGCAGGGTCTCGACGGCTTTGCGAATGCGCGGCGCGTTTTCGGGAGTGAGGGGGATGGACTCGCCATCAACCTCGATGCCTTCCGGAGTGACGGCGGGCGCGAGCAGCCGGTACGATTCGGGGGAGATGCGGGCGATGCCGGAGAGCTGAAAATAAGTCTCGCCGAATTCGTCGAGGCGCTTGATGAGCTTGTCTGCATAGGGGCGGCTGATTCCAGCGTGCTGGATACAAAACTGTTCCCAGGTGAGGCCGAGGGATTCGTACGAGCGATCATCCCTGATCTGCTTGAGTTGCCTGGCGCCGGCGGCCGAGCACTGCCGCGCCATCCAGCGGAAAGCCTGGGCCTGGCCGACGCAGGCGCCCAGTTCCAGTTGGGAGGTCACAGGCTGTGTGATGAGATTCGTCATGTGGCGACCGCTCCAATTGGAGCGGTAATTCGAGAAAGGCGCGCTGAATTCAAACGACTTTAGAGCCAGTGACCGCTCCGATTGGAGCGGCTCGCCCGGAAAGCCTATTTCGCGGGTCTATCCTCTACTCTCATTATCGATACGGGCTGCAAAAAATCCGCGTGGCCGGAGGGTTGGTGGGAGGCGTAATCGAAGGGAAGGGAACGAGTTAGTTGTGAAGAAAAAAACCGGAAAAGTCAGAACTCAGATTTGTAGAGGCGCTCAAACATCTGTGCTTCGCGCGTGCGAATGAGGCGACGGTATTCCCAGCGAACCAGGACGCCGAGGCAAACGAAGATCAATCCAAAGACAAGCAGGATGATTCCGAGTGGCATTGTCCTCAGCATATCCAGCGGAAATTGCGATACAAGCCGGCCAAAGGTGATATGCCCGAGGATAATGGGTGAAGACCTGGAGATCGCGAGCAGGCCCATGAGGCCGACGCTCTCCGGTTCGGCGTGGGATGCGCCCGGGCGGATATTTCACGATATCCTAGGCTACATGCCGGCCGGTCAACTACGGCATGGTAAGCGGGCGGCCCGCTATGCGGCGGCCTTCGCCATCGCGCGAGTCTTGCTGGTGATGACCAGCTCCTGCGCGACTTCCAGCCCTCCGGCGACGGCGCAAAAGACCAGCAAAGCGAATCAGAAGGGAGGCGTCGTGCAGATCAAGTTTGCTCGAAGCGGCGGTTTTGCCGGAGCCGCTACGAACGTGTCCGGGAGCGTAGAGATTGCAGATACGAGTGCGCACGTGCGCTCGGAAGCCGCAGGGTACGAGCGGGATCTGGGAGTGCAGGAAGCCGAGCAACTTCGTAAGGCTGCGGCGTCGGGCGGGCTGGCCAAGATGAAGGCGGCACTCGCCGCGGCGTCCCCGCAGCGGGACGCCTACCAATACGACGTGACCGTCGTGAGCCCGGACGGAAGCACGCAGAGCCTGACGTATAGCGGCGACCGGGCGCCCGAGAGCCTACAACAGATCTCGCCGGAGGCGGCTCCGCTGATCTCCTGGGTCCGGGACGAGGCTCAGAAGATTTGGAAGCAGCGGGCCGCCGCGCGGAAATAGGCGGGCCCTTGGAGCCGGGTTGAATTTGCAACGAAGTGGGAGGATCTGTGATATGATCCTGCCACTCGACTCACTAGGTATAGAAGGAGGAGGCTCACCGAAAAATGAATATTCACCATCGTCACTCAATTTTCTGCATTCTACCGCCGCAAGTGCTGGTTAACATTGCGACGAACGGCACACGGGAGCAGCGCCAAACCGCCCTGCGAGCGTTACAGATTGATCAGACGGTACGAACAAACCGTCTGACGCACGCGTTGTTAGGCGGTCTCAAGGCAGCACATACGAGCCTGGGAGCCATGGCCGCGGCGCCGCACAATAATCGTACGATTGCGGATGCGAACCATACGGAGAATCTGCCGGGGCAAACCGTCCGGACCGAAGGACAGGCCCCTGTCGCGGACAGCGCCGTGAACCAGGCGTACGACGGTCTGGGCGACACGTTCGACTTCTACCTTGCCGCTTACCAGCGGAATTCCATCGACAATGCCGGCCTGCCGCTGAAAGCCTCGGTGCATTACGGCCAGGATTACGATAACGCGTTTTGGGACGGCCAGCAGATGGTATTCGGAGACGGCGACAACACGATCTTTGTGGGATTCACAGGCTGTCTCGACGTCATCGGGCACGAATTGACTCACGGCGTGACGGGAAGCGAAGCCAATCTTATTTATCAAGGACAGCCCGGCGCGCTCAACGAATCCATTTCCGATGTGTTCGGGTCGCTGGTGAAACAGTACAAGCTGAAACAGACGGCGGACCAAGCGGACTGGCTGATCGGCCAGGGACTGCTTGCCCCTGGCATTAAGGGCGTGGCGCTGCGGTCGATGAAGGCGCCGGGAACCGCTTACGACGATCCGACACTCGGCAAAGACGACCAGCCGGCCAACATGAAAGACTTCGTCCACACGACCCAGGACAGCGGCGGCGTCCATACCAACTCCGGAATCCCCAATCACGCCTTCTATCTGGTGGCCACGGGCATTGGAGGACAGGCCTGGGTGAAGGCGGGGCAGATCTGGTACGACACGCTTTCGGATCCAAACCTGAAGGCCAATGCCAGCTTCTCGGCGTTCGCGAATCTGACGATTCTAAACGCGGGGAAGCGGTACGGGAGCAGCAGCGCCGAGCGCAAGGCCGTAATTGACGCATGGAAACAAGTAGGCGTCAAGGTCAGCACCGGCGCGGCGGTGGCGGGCGCGGCATCGTAGACGCGGGTCAGCGCGGAGTCCTGGCGGAGGCCCTGGGTGTGCGAGAATCCCAGGGCCTCCGCTGTTTGATCACGGGATCAATTTTCAAGCGGTTGGCGTTCGACGCCCGGGCACACGGGCATTGAGCCATTTGAGGCTTAACCAACGGTCTAGGCAGTTCCATTCGCTAACCAACGTAAAGGACCGCAGGGTTCGTGTTGCATACGCAAGGATTACCTCTCATCTGAACACCGCAGTTCTATCGGTCAGCTGCCACTGCGAAGTACGCGCGGTACGTCCAGTTCTTGTTGCCCCCGCAGACAAGATTCATACTCGCAAGTGGGGGAAGTAACCCGGTGAACTGCCAATACTGCGGAAAAGGATTCTGGCTGGCGTCGAAGATTATTGATGATCCGGATTTCTGTAATCCGGCTCATCGATGGAAGTTTCGCAAGAGATTGGAGACGGGCATCACGATGATCCGCCGATCCTCCGAGCGAGACGCCATCCGGTCGGCCGGCTTTCAATGCGGGACTCAGGACCCGCAGGTGCTGGAACCCCCGTGTCAGGCGACTGCCGGCGCCCTATTCGCGCGCCTGCACGTGATGGCCCTGGCTTGGATGCCGCTGAGCTTAACCGCGGATACGCCCCATTTCGAACCGGATATCGAAGTCGCTGATGGTTCGGCGGATCATCACCGCCAGCCGCACGCGGGCCAGGAGAAGCGGGTTTCTGAACTCGTGGCCGGATTGCGCGCCGACATTGAAAGGCGTAGACGGGAGAAGGGAACGTTACGGCTATGCCGTGGCCCCGTACTGATCGACAATCGAACGCTCGCTTCGGCTTCTGCGTAAGCTGATTGCACCCGGAAACAATTGGGTGCGGACCATCACGATCTATGGGGAGGCGATCCGGCGGGGCAGCTTGCGCTTCAAGTCTGGCCAGAATTCCTTCAGGACATTAGAAGCTGCATCAAAACCTAATTGCAAACCGTACCTTCCCAAATTGTTTCCCAAGGTGCGGCCATCCGGGTAGTAGGCGTTGGATATGGCCAGCGAGGTGGCGCCGCCGACGACTTCGGAATAATTGAATTGAGGTTTGCCGGAATCCGTGCGAGTGATGAAAAGCCGGCTTACGGCGTAGCCGAGTCGAGACAGTCCAGTGCCCCGGCAGCGGCGGAAGTAGCGTGGGTCCTGATGCAGGAGTGTCGGGTAGACCCCCTCCGTCATCATGTTCTGAAGGGCGAAATCGGCGTAGGTCGTGCCAAATCGCTTGGCGTAGCCTTCCATTCCTTGCCCGAACGAAGGATTCGAGTTGGTGGCCTGGCCGATGCCCGCCAGGAAAACACTTTGCATGAATATAGCCCGATCGGTCGAATCATTCCACGCAATGGTGAACTTGCCCTTAGGCGTGAGCCTCGGCAGGTTCGCGGATTCGTCGGCTGTGCGGTGATTGGTAAAGATCCAGAAGATGCGCTTGTCTTCGGTTCTGGGTTGAGTGTTCCCTTGGGCGCCGAGGGTAATCGGAATTCCGATTAGCGCTAAGAGCGGGCACAACGACAGCTTAAACATGGAGAAGACTCTTGAGATTCACGGACGCTCCCGATTTGGGCGCGTATCGAGTTTGATCCGGCCTGCATGCCCAAGCCTCAATTTCTTTTCCCCAGCAGAGCTGGCTTGCCGGTTCCTGGGGATTTTTCCCGCAGTAGGCATGCGTATCAGATGCGGACAACGGCTCGCTTAACCGTCGTTCAGAGAGGCACAAGGGAAAAGAGATACCCCAGGCGGCGCGAAACCGACGAAGGACTTCTCCGCGGTTCCCAGATCAGACGGCGCTCTATTTCGCGATCGAAATGGCCGTAAAGGATCCGTTGGGAACCATGTCGATGTTGTGAGCCTTCACGATGAGGCGCGTGTCCGGGTTCTGTTCCTGTTTGGTCACGACCTCGGCGAACTCGGGATCATCATGCGCGGCCTGCAGCCGCTTGTCTCTCTCGGCTTTGGAGGGATACCCGCGCATGTAGATGAAGGTGTTCGCCGCGCTGATGCCGAGTTCCGGATCGCTCTGCTGGGGAATCCAGTAGCCGACATTGGTGATGCCGTGCCGGGCATAGACAGCGGCAGTGCGATTAGCGAAGCGGGCAGCCAGCGCGTCCCGTTTGCCGGGCTGCGCGGTGTAGACGCGCAGCTCGAAATACCCGACCGCTTTTTCCTGCTGCGCATAACCCCAGCGGACTCCGCCGATGCCGACGAGAACTCCGAGAATCCCGAAAACTTTCCACTTCCACATGTGCCGACTCCTGGAGGAATCTTACACTAACGGAACAGGACGCTTGGGCTTTATGGTAGACTCGGCCTCAATCAGGAGTTACCTATGAGACGTTCCGCATTTGTTCTTTCCTTGATTTTCGCCGCGGCCCTGCCGGGGCTGGCGGCGTCTATCCAAACCGCGAAACCCGAACAGACCGGCTTCTCTTCAGAGCGTCTGGGGCGCATCCACGAGATGGTGCAGTTGCACACGGACGCGCATGATATCTCGGGCGCAGTGACGCTGGTCGCCCGCAACGGCAAGGTGGCGCACTTCGAAGCGCACGGGCTGGCCGACATCGAAGCCCGGAAGCCCATGTCCAAAGATTCGCTGTTCTGGATCATGTCGATGACCAAGCCGGTAGTCGGCACTTCGGTTCTGATGTTGATGGAAGAAGGCAAGCTCCGGTTGACGGATCCGGTTTCGAAGTTCATTCCGGAATTCAAAAACATGAAAGTGGCGGTGTTGCAGGATCCGCCCGCGGGCGCGCCCGCTCGCGCCCCTGCCGCCGGCACGCCGCCCCAGTTCTACACCGTCCCCGCGGCGCGCGAGCTCACAATCAAGGACCTGCTCACGCACGTCAACGGCCTCAACACCGGAGGGCCGGCCAGCAATGCGGAAGTGGCGAAGATTGCGCTGAAAGCCGGCGAGAGCCTGGCGGACTACATCCCGCGGCTCGCCACGACGCCGCTCGATTTTCAACCGGGCACGCGCTGGCAGTACAGCGCGACAGCGGCCTGGGACACACTCGAGCGGGTGGTGGAAGTGATTACCGGCGAGACGTTCGACCGCTTCGCGCGCGAGCGCATCTTCGATCCGCTGGGTATGAAGGACACCACCTTCCGACCGTCGCCGGAACAGCTCTCGCGAATCGCCACGCAGTATCGCGGGGCCAATGGCACGTTTACCAGGGTTGACACCAAGGCGGTCTGGCTGAACAGCCCGACTTATTTGTCGGGCGGCGGTGGGCTGATGAGCAGCGCCGAAGATTACCTGCAATTCGGTCAGATGCTGGCCAATAAGGGCGAGCTTAACGGCAAACGTCTGCTCGGGCCAAAGACCGTCGAGCTGATGTCGTCGGTGTTCGTGCCCGACACGCTGCCGGGCCGCGCCAAAGGCCGCGGGTTCGGACTGAGCGTCCAGGTGATCAGCGACCATGTGGCGGCCGACACGCCTATCTCCAACGGGAGCTTCGGGTGGGATGGCGCCTTCGGGACGCATTTCTGGGTCGATCCCAAGGAGAAGATCGTGGGGCTCTTCATGGTCCAGGCCGCCGGTCCGAACCGCTCCATGAACCCGGATTTCGAGAATGCCGTGATGCAGGCTCTCATCGAGCCGGCGGACGCGCGCAACTGAAAGTACCGGCGGCTCGCGACGCAGAACCCGCGCCGTTTGTCGGCGGGCGCGGCGATCAGTGACGCGGAGCGAAGGCTACGCCGCGAAAAACATCTCCGCTTCGCGATTGCTGAAGGGTGACGAACCGGTCGAGGAACAGCGCCTCGAACCCGGTGGCCAGAGACTTCGCGCCAGGCGGGTCGGCCACGGCTACCAACCGGGTCGGGTCAGGCTCGCCGCCTGACATGGTGCTGAACTGAGCCGTGATCGCGTAGATGGTGACGCTGCCATCCCAGTTCGTAACTCCAGTCAGATTGCGAATGCCATATGTAAACGTTGGAACGGGATAGCCGGGCACATTCTCGGCCTTGTAGAGATTCAGGCCGTTCTGAATGACGTAGTCCAATTTCCATGTTCCGCTGGTGAGGCTCCACTTCTGAAGTCCAGCCATGGGATCGGGAATCAGATTCCCGTTCGCATCGGTATTCGGATTTCCTTCGTCAGCCACATACAGAGTGGTCGGATTTGCGAACCAGAAACCGAAGGGCGTGAGCGGCGAACTGGCGCCCGTAGTGGGATCGGTCGCGGGATCGCCCAGCAGTTTTGTGATGGTATTGCCGGTGGTAGTTGGCAACCCGCTGCCCACTTGGAAAATGCCGTCATCGCCGTTGCCGCCGCTGCCTTTCGAGACGTAGAGATTCCCGTCGAAGATGGTGATGCCCCGAAAGTTGTTGTCCTTTACATGTTGTTTTGCGGTTTCATCGGGACGATCCGCTGCGAAGTACACGCCCAGCTGAATAGACAAGTTCGATCCTGGTGTTCCAAAGCGGGCGCCGATGGTGGTGCCCGGCCCGGTGCCATTCTTGGCGATCGTCGAGTCGGAGTTACCCGCCATGTAGAACTGCGTACCGTCCGCCGTGATTACGGCGCGAGGATTGTCACCGCTGTAGGCATTCGCTTCGGAGGTCAAGCTCACAGATCCATCGGCCGATACCAGGGCGATCTCCCGATCGTACTGTGGGGCCGTGTTGCCGGCCAGGTTCGCGCCTGTCGTATAGGAGTTCGACACGTTGTTGAGACGTGTTCCCGCGTTATAGCCCATATACGTGAGAAATTTTCCATTGGCCGACAAGTGCAGCGCCCCTTCGGACTTGGAACTGAAGCTGGTCACGATCTTACTGTCATCCAAGGCCAGAGTGCCGAGACGAGGGAAGAGCGGAAAGGGCAGGTATTGGTCGAGAAAGATGCTTCCGGTCACGCCAGAGATATTCGGATTGTTAAAGATGGCCGGAAAGGTATCGGTGAAGCCCGCGGGGGCGCCATCGTAGTGCACGCGGCTGACTACCAGAGTGCCAGGAAGAAGACCCGGCAATGAGTGCTCTTCAGGAAAAGCCAGCCCGGCGAAACTCACCAGGAAAACTGCGGGCGCGAGAACTCTAATTCCCGCAAAGAAGCGGCGCGACATTCGAGAGAATCCTCCTCGGTCGCTCAATGTAGCGCGGCAGCATTACGGGATGATGAATTTGGGCTGCTGATCGAAGAAGAGAGGCGCAGGGCGGTATTGGAATCGAGAGTCATCGAAACCCTCACGGAAAAACGGGCAAGGCGCCGGCCGAGCGACCTTGCCCGGTGAGGGTTATGAACAGTCTTAGAGTAATCCAACGGCCGGCCAATTCAACGCTGGAAATGGTGAGTGCCCGATGGACTGATGCATTCCGCTGTCGTCCAAACTTGAGGATTGGTGTGGAAGAAAGTTGTGAAGGCGGGCAAGGCCGGAAGCCCTGCCCGCTGGAGGCGGACCCGCACGAAGTGCAGGTCACTACTGAGTGTATTCAGATCGGCGTCGCATGCAATGCCGGAAAAAGTTAAGCGGCGAAGTGCCAGGCGGCACACGCGCATGTTGCCGGTGGTGAGCTAGTGCTGCGGTTGCCCGGAGATCGTGATGCGGGTCAACGTTCTAGGGTGATTTCGAGCGAAGGAGAGGAGCCGGAAGCGTGGAAGAGGTGGGAGGCTCAGTCCTGGCGCGGGCCTGCGCCTCCCGTACGAGACGATTACTTTACGCTGTCTACCGTGATGGTGTCGCCGCTGGCCTTGCCGCTAACGGTAACTTCCTTGCCCGCCATGGCAACGACCTTATCCTGGTTGGCGATTTTGTACACCTTGCCGCTGTCCGTCAGCAGAACGGCGGGCGAGCCTCCCTTGATGCACTTGTTCGCGCAGTCGATATCGCCCTTCATGCTGGCGACTTTCGAGCATTTTTCGTCGATGATGTAACCTTTGTAATCGGCGGCCATGACACTGCCGGCAAAACCAGCCGTCAGCGCGAGCGCCAGCATTGCTTTGTGCATGTTGTCCTCCTGAGTGTGAGAATCGTCCTTCCTAGTTTACTCCTGAGACCGGTCCAGATCTGGTGGAGGGCTTGCGGTTTCCGGCGGGATGGACGGGAGCGTACAGAATGGGTGCTGCCGGCGATCCTCCATGCGATCCTATGGGCTTATGCCCACTGCGCCCCACGTGGAAAGCCACTTCGAAGCCTCGGAAACGGTCCGCGATGTCGTCATCGGGATGGCCGATGGGCTAACGGTTCCCTTTGCGCTGGCCGCGGGTCTCTCGGGCACGGTGTCATCTACCACGGTGATCGTGGTGGCGGGCCTCGCCGAAATCGCCGCGGGATCGATTGCCATGGGGCTGGGCGGCTATCTGGCCGCACGGACCGATCGCGATCATTACTTGTCGGAGCGTGCGCGAGAGATGCGGGAGACGGTCGAGATTCCGGAGAAGGAAACCGAAGAGGTGGCCGAAGTGTTCCGCGATTACGGCATGTCGGAAAAAGACCTGGCGCCGGTCGTGACCGCCATCTGTTCCGATCAGAAGCGCTGGGTGGATTTTATGATGCGGTTCGAGCTGGGATTCGAGGAGCCGGATCCCAAGCGCGCCCGCAACAGCGCCATCACGATTGCCGCATCCTATATTGCCGGCGGCCTGGTGCCGCTCGCTCCGTACATGCTGGTGCGGCAGTTGAACACCGCCCTCAGTTTTTCGGTCGCCGTGACGCTGGTGGCGCTGTTCCTATTCGGTTTCGTCAAAGGCAAGCTGACGGGCATCCGCCCGCTGCGCGGAGGTCTGCAAACGGTAGCGATCGGGGGGTTGGCTTCGGCGGCGGCGTATGGACTGGCGCGGCTGATCAGCTAGAGTGATAGCCATGGCATACTTCCTTGCGAAAACCGATCCGGAAACTTACTCGATCGATAACCTGGAGCGCGATCAGAAAACCACCTGGGACGGCGTCACCAATCCGCAGGCGGTCCGGGCGATTCGCGAGATGCGCCCGGGCGACCGCGTGTTCATCTACCACAGCGGCGGCGTGTCGGGCATTGTCGGGCTCGCTTCGGTGGAATCGGAGCCGCGCCCGGATCCGAAAAATGCCAAGTCGGCCGTGGTGGATCTCGCGTTTCGCGGCCGCCTGGAGCCGCCGACCACGCTGGCGGAGATCAAGTTGAGCGGTAAGTTCACCGATTGGGCCCTGGTGCGGCAGGGGCGCCTGTCCACCATGGCCGCTCCCGAGAAATTTGTCGCGTGGCTCAAAAGCCGCTATCCGCAGGTGAAAATCTAATTTTTTACATGCGCGTGTAACTGAAATTCGGTTATGCTGTGGATATCCGAATTGCTTGGTTTGATGCGTCGACCGTCCGCCGGGTCTGCGGCCGGTTAGGTAGTCTTAATCAGAAATCGTCACGTGCCTACGTGTCACTCGAGAGGAGAGAACTCGTGCGCCCCTTTCATTCGTACCTTCCCAAACTGATAGCAGTCCTAGTCCTGGCGTTGCTCGCGTGCGGAGCCTGGGGCCAGATCACCGGTTCCGGACTCATTGGCGGTACCCTCACCGATCCCAACGGCGCGGTGGTGCCGGGAGCTACGGTGGTGATCAAGAACCTGGGCACCGGCACGGAACTGCCGCTGTCGAGCAACGAAGTCGGCATCTACACGGCCCCGTTTTTGCAGCCTGGCCGCTATGAGATTACGGCCTCCAAAGCCGGCTTTGCGAAGGTTGTGCGAACAGGCGTTACGCTGCAGGTGGGTCAGACCTTGACCGTCGAGCTGACGATGCCTCTCCAGACTACTCAGGAATCGGTAACGGTCAACGCCGACGCCGATATCGTCGATACCTCGAAGACCGAAATGTCGCAGGTGGTCAGCCAGGTCTCGAAAGACAATCTTCCGATGGCGGGCCGCAACTGGGCGCAGTTCCAGTTCCTGACGCCGAATGTAACCAACGACGGCACCAGCGGCCTGGCTTCCTACCGCGGGATCTCCGGCCTCTACAACAGCAGCAATGTGGACGGAACGAATAATAACCAGGCTTTCTTTTCAGAGCAAAAGGGCCGGACTACGTTGCCTTACGTCTACAGCATGGATTCGATCCAGGAATACCAGGTCGCCTCGAGCAACTATTCGGCGGAACTGGGACAGGCGGCCGGGGGAGTCATCAACGCAGTCACCAAGGCCGGCACGAACGACATCCACGGCGACCTGTTCTATTATTTGCGGTACCCTTCGCTGAATGCCCTCGATCCACTTCAGAAATCCAAGGGCATTTACACGCAGCCGATCCATCAGCAGCAGCAGTTCGGCGCGAGCGTGGGTGGACCGATTATCAAGAACAAGCTGTTCTACTTTCTGACTTATGATGGATCGCGCAAGGTCAATCCTATTTCGTATACCAGCAGCGGCACCTACCCGCAAGCCTGCTCGCCTTTGATTCCGGCCACCACTTGTGCAGCCGCCAACGCATTTGTTGTGAGCAATCTCGGAGCATTCCCGCGATTCCAGAGCCAGGATATTGCATTCGGCAAGCTGGACTACAACCTCAATGAGAAGAACCGGCTCAGCGGATCGTTCAACTTCGATAATTTCCGCGCCCCGAATTCCTACATCACGTCGACCACAGCCAACAACTCATCCAATTCAGCGAACGGGAAAGCGGTTTTCCATGAGCGCAACCTGGTCGCGAACTGGAGTTCCACTCTCAATCCGACGACGATCAACAATCTGCGGTTTCAGTGGTCGCGAGACCTGGAGACGACTGCAGCCAACGCGACCGCGCCCAGTGTAACGGTAACGAATTTCATCAACTACGGCCTGCCGAACGCCTTGCCGCGCCCGGCCTTTCCGGACGAGCATCGCCTCCAATTCACCGATGTTCTGAGCAAGACTTATGGCACGCACACCCTGAAGTTCGGCGGCGATCTGAACTTCGTGCATGAATTGCTGATCAACCTGTTCCAGGGGGCAGGTGTTTACACCTATTCGGGAGCGAACAACTTCAGCAACTGGGTGGCGGACTTGGCGGGAATCAATCTCGGCGACGGACTCACCGGACGGCATTTCAGCACGTTTGTGCAGGTAAACGACCCGGTCACCGGCGTCGGCAGGGACGACTTTTATAACAACGACTACGCCCTTTTTGCGGAGGATAGCTGGAAGGCGCGTTCGAATCTAACCGTCACCTACGGCCTGAGGTGGGATATGTCGACGATTCCACAGCCACCGAAGCCCAACACGGCAACACCATTGACCACGCTGTACACTTCCACCATCAACATTCCGAAACATCAGTTCGCGCCGCGGATTGGCATCGCCTGGGAGGTCGCCAAGGGCACCGTGCTACGGGTGGGTTACGGCCTGTTTTACGCCAAGACCTCGAATAGCATGTTCTATGCAACCCGCGTGGAGAATGGCGTGATTCAACAGACTTTTAACTGCACACCCACGACCTGCCCGACGCTGGCCTTCCCGAATTTCATTTTCAAGCCGACCGGAGGCGCAGCGGTGGCGCCTTTCAGCGGCGCGCTCGTTCCGACAGTCACCTCTTTTACTCCGCCCGCGCTCACACAGACTTCGCGCGGCCAGGTCCCCGATTTCGCCAACCCGCGTGCGCATGAAGGCGACGTGTCCTTCGAGCGCCAATTGCCCGGCGACATGAGCGTGTCCGCCAGTTACATCGTAAGCCGCGGCATGCGTCTACCGGCGTTCATTGATCAGAATCTGGCGCCCTCGACCACCACTCGCACCTACGATATTACGAGCCCGACCGGCAGCACGATTCGATCCTTGACGGTGCCGTTCTACACCTCGCGCATCGACCCGACCGGCCCGGTGCTGGCGGGAGTCAGCGACGTGAATTCCTGGTACAACAGCATGGTCTTGACGTTCCGCAAGCGCTATTCGCACGGGCTCGAGTTCATCGCTAATTACACGCTGGGTTACGCCCACGACGGCGGCGAAATCCAGGGCCAGTTTGGAACCTTCAACGGCGGCGGCCAGAATTTCCCCGTCGATCCGAAGAATCGCACTTTGGAATACGCGCGTTCCGATCTGGACCAGCGCAACCGGTTCACCGGTACGGTGGTATGGGCGCCGGACTGGGGCAAGAACATTTCCAACCGCGCCACGAAATTCGTCGCCGGCGGCTGGACCTTCTCCACGATCATCTCAGCAGCATCCGGCCAACCTTATAGCGGCCAGATCAACGGCGCCAACCCGCCGCCCGGAGGTGTCCTCGGCGGTTTGACCGGCGGGACGAACAACAACTCGGGCACCGCTTTGAGCGGCGCTCGCGTTTATGACGAGCCGCGCAATTCTTTCACGTATCCAAACACCAAGGACGTGGATTTCCGGATTGGCCGCACGTTCAGCTTCAACGAGCGCCTGAAATTTTCGATTCTCGGGGAGGCGTTCAATCTGTTTAATTTCACCAATATCTACCAGGTTAATTTAACGGAGTATAATTTCGCCGCCGCGGGCGCCGGGGTTTGCGCGGGCCATACCAACGCCTGCGTGTCGCAGAACTTCACTCCGACGGGCTTTGGGGCGCCGACTGCCACCAATACCAACCTGACCGGCGCGCGGCAGTTGCAGATCGCCGCGCGACTGGCGTTCTGAGTTTCGAAGGGCGGGCCTTTGGCCTGCCCTATTCTTAAGGAATGGCAGCACGACGACGCGCGGCGCGGCGGACCTACCGCCTGTTCCGGCTCGACACCTGGGACCAGTTCTTGAATCTGGTTTCCCAGCCTCCCCATTCGACGTGGGCCTTTCGCGGCGAGCGCGACGAGCGCTGGCCGCTCTACAGCTCCCTCTCCCGGTATCTGCGGGCCTTCGGTATCGACCCCCACGCGTGGCCCGATCAGGAAGCTCGGATCCTGCGTATCTTCAAACGCAAGGCGCACCAGTATCTGACCAAGCCTCCGGATCCCGACGACGATTTCCAATGGCTGGCTCTGATGCAGCATCACGGTGCGCCCACGCGGCTGATTGATTTCACCTGGTCGCCTTACGTCGCGGCGTTTTTCGCCTTGGAGCGGACGCGCGCCGATGGCGTGGTCTGGGCCTTGAACAAGGCGCGCGTCGATACCGGCCTCGCCCGGATGGATCCCCGCGTCAGCGGCAGTTTCCGGCGCCACTTTCTGAAAGGCCGGCACCGCTTCATCTGGATGGGTGAGCCGCATACGATGAACAGCCGTCTGATCGCTCAGTCGGGCACGTTCGCCGTGCCGGGCGTGCTGGATGTGCCGGTGGAGGAAATTCTCAGCGACCAGGATCAGTCCAACATCCTGGCGAAGATCATTCTGACCAACCCCGTGCGCGAGGTCGGCATGCGCGAGCTATACCGCATGAACATCACCCACGCCACGCTGTTTCCCGATCTGGATGGTCTGGCCCGCTCGCTGGCCTACGAGCTGGAATTTCATTGGGCCTACAATCCGCGCACTATGCGGCCGTACGCGACTGAGACGTAAGGAGGCCGCTCGGACCTGGGTCTCGGTAGGGGCCACGGCCTCGCCGGCTAAATTGCTCGCCTCTACCTGGTCTCTGGCAGAGTCCAGATGGTTGCAGATGGTAGCAGATGGTAAGCGCGCGTGATTTCGAGCGGCAGATTCGCTAACCAAAGTGATACATCGTTGGATAATCGATGCAATTCGCTAAGGAGCATCCGTTAAATAAGGATGTAGCCGACGGCTCACGCCGAGCGTCATACACTCGTACGATTCGGGCGCGACCGACGAGTGTTTGCGCGAACCGTCGCTCGGGGCACGACTTAGTACTCGTGGCACCCCGCAACATGCCGGTGAGAGGACGTGTTGGATTGTCCGTCAGGAGATTGTTGTGCAACACAGCTTGCATTTGGACCCAGGCGCTTTGAATCCAGGACGCGAGTATCCAAGGTGGATGTATCACGCGACGAATGCTGCTGTCCTGGTTGGTAACGCGACCGAGGAACGCTATCTTGG
>Ga0126371_10000526_pt1 | contig 31731 bp, 22 predicted proteins | sample PanSoiMetaPlot_4_FD_110145 | JGI IMG/M metagenome (GOLD analysis project Ga0126371, IMG submission 110145) | Tropical forest soil microbial communities from Panama - MetaG Plot_4 | ecosystem: Environmental > Terrestrial > Soil > Tropical forest > Bulk soil | place: Panama | collected 2016-02-17 | reverse complement strand
ATCGCCCCCGGTCGGACATCATTGCTGCAAGACTGACTTTGCCGTTGGACGAACAAGCAGGGCGTCGATCTCTTTGCGGTCCCAACCTCCGCCCAGGGCCTTTACCAGGAAGACGGATGTTACCAGACGCTGACCCTGAATTTGAGTTGCAAGGCGCTGGTTTGTGAGCAACGTCTGCTCCGCAGTAATTACGTCGAGGTAGGTCACCAGGCCCCCGACGTAACGATCGTTTGCGATGTTAAGGAAGCGCTGGGAATCTGCTACTGCCTTTTGCTGCTCGGTGGCAGCATCGGCCAATGTAGTGAGTCCTGATAATCCATCTTCCACTTGCTGAAACGCCGTCAACACCGTGTTTCGATAAGTTGCGACAGATCCCTGGTATCCGGCCTTTGCGAAATCAACCTGAGCGTGAATGCGACCGCCATTCAGAATGGGCTCTACAGCAGACACTCCCAAAGACCAAAACGTGCTAGGCGCCTCAAAGAGTTTCGCGATGTCAGTGCTGTTCAGACCGCCCCCGCCAAATAGGAAGATTGACGGATAAAACGCGCTTTGGGCGACTCCGACCAGGGCGTTCTGTGACGCCATTAGGCGCTCGGCGGTCGCAATGTCGGGCCGGCGTTCGAGCACATCTGTTGGAAGGCCGAGAGGTATCGCGGGAATCTGCGCATTGAGAGTCGTGGATTGTACGTGGAACGTTGGTGCCGGAGAGCCAACCAACGTAGCGATCGCGTGTTCGAACGTCGCTCGCTGCTCTTGCAGTAGATGGAGTTGAGCGCGAGCTGCGTCGAGCACGGTCTCTTGCTGTGCAACGTCGAGTCCGGAGGCCACGCCACCAGCGTGACGATTGTTCACGAGGACGAGCGCTTTTTCGAAGTAGGAAATCGACTGCTGCACGACATCGATTTCTGCATCAACTTCCCGCAGTGTGAAGTAGTCAGCAGCCACGTCTGAAGTGATTAGCAGCCGGACGTTCTCGAGATCGGCGGCCGTGGCCTGATACTGGGCGTTCGCAGCTTCAACATTCCGACGAACGCGACCGAAGAGGTCGACCTCGTAGTTGAGCTGAAATGGGATCTGATAAACATTTTGTGTGATCGCATTCGTGGGCGCGATCGTAGAAACCTGCGCGCGATTGGCCGAGGTGCGTTGCCGCTGCGCGTTCGCTCCGCCCGACAGTGTCGGGAAGTGGCCGGCAACCTGAACACGAGGTAGGTCTCGTGCCTGTTCCACGCGCGATACTGCGAGTTGAATGGATTGATTTGCATTGATTGACTGCTCTTCGAGTGCATCAAGGGCGGGATCCTGATACAGCTTCCACCACGCGCCTTTGGGAATCCCATCTCGCGGTTCCGCCGCGCGCCAAGGTGCCTCCGCGGACCAAGCCGGCGGAGTAACGACGCTGGGCTTTTGATACCTCGGTCCGGCAGCGCAGCCAGCAATCACCAGTAGCAATGCCGCAACAGCAATATTCATCTTCTTCTGTAAATGCAAACTGAAACCTCGCAGTTTATGGAATTTCAATACGCAGAATCGTCGATGCGCTGGACTGGAGCAATTCAGATGGTTACAAATCTTTACGTGCTCTCGCGATACTCAAGAGATGAGTGCCCGTCTTGGTATCGGATAATAATAGACGTCCCGCTTCAACCAGCACGATCTTTCCGAGGAAACTTGACCACTGCTAGCAAATTGATGATTCGGCCGGCGCCGTTGATTCTTCTACTTCTTATTATTCCGTTGCTTCCAAATCCGGGCGTTGCTCAAGAAACTCCGACGACCTCGAATGTGGCCAGAGCGATTGGAACCGTTGCAGCGGTGAGTGGCAATGTGGTTTCCGTAAAGACCGATGCCGGCGCGGAAACAGCGGTCACGGTGTCGGATTCAACTCGAATCGTAAAGACTGCCCCGGGTCAAAGGGATCTCAAAGACGCAACTCCGATTCAGCTTTGGGATCTGCAGGTTGGCGATCGCGTGTTTGCGCGCGGCAAGCCGGGCGAGCAAGCAAGCTCTATTACGGCGACGTCGCTGATCGTGATGAAGCAGAGCGATGTGGCGAATCGCCAACAGCAGGATATTCAGGAATGGCAACGGCGTGGTGCCGGAGGAATTGTCCGCGGGGTCGATTCCGCTGCCGGGGCGATTACAGTGTCTACGACGCCGACTCAAACGATCGCTGTCCATACAACCGATAGCACTCTCTTCTTGCGCTACCCGCCCGATTCCGTGAAATTCAGCGATGCCAAGAAGAGCTCGTTCAACGAGATCAAAGTCGGAGATCAGCTACGAGCACGCGGAAACCGAAGTAGTGACGGGCTATCGCTCGATGCCGACGCGGTCATCTCGGGAACGTTTAGGAACATCGCCGGGACCGTCAATTCAGTGGATAGCACCGCCGGCACCATAACCGTCACGGATTTAATCCGGAAGAAGCAAGCGGTCGTGAAGCTTACTCCAGAAACGCAGATGCGCAAGATTCCTCCGGAGATCGCACAAAGGATTGCTATGTTCCTCAAGCGACCCGCTGGCGCAGGGAACAACGCAGAGCAAGCACAGAGCGCGCCACCAGAACAAGGCGCTGGCCAACAAATGCGCGCTGGCGGAGGTCCCGGCCGACCTGGTGGTGGCGGGCCAGACTTTCAGCAAATAATCCGCCGCATGCCGGCGGCGGCGCTGACAGATATTCGAAAAGGAGACGCCGTCATGATTGTGACAACCGATGCAGCCCCCGGCGAGCAGGTTACAGCTCTCACTCTCCTAAGCGGAGTTGAACCGATCCTGACAGCAGCTCCGACGGAGACTAGCGCCGCGAATCTGCTTTCAGGCTGGAGCATGGGTAATGCCGCTGAAGGCGGAAATCAGTGAACTGCAGTTCTAATACTTCTCATTCAGGCGAAAATTGCGTGACTTTTTGCTCGTCCAAATTGCGATTTTCTGCGTTATCCGTTTTATCTCTTCTGATTTTGTCATCCGCTCTATTTGCCCAAACAGCTGTCATCCGTGGAAGAGTGACGGATCCCAGTGGGGCCGTGATTCCGAATGCCGTAATCACTGCGAAATCAGCAAGTGGACAACAAGCAACCGCGACCTCTAGTGGAGATGGGCAGTACCAACTTAAGGGGCTCGCGCCAGGGCAATACACACTCTCCGTTTCGGCTCAAGGCTTCGCTGCGTTTTCAAAGACGCCAATTACCGTGGTTGAAGGACGCCCGCTTGCGCTTGATATTCCCCTCGAAATCGAAGTCGTACATCAGAATATTGATGTTCAATCGGAGGGGAACACTGTCGACACTGCGCCGACCAACAACTCCAATACGGTGGTCTTGAAAGATAAGGATTTGGACGCATTGTCGGACGATCCAGACGAGTTGCAATCGGAACTTCAAGCTTTGGCAGGCCCTTCTGCTGGTCCGAATGGTGGGCAGATGTACATCGATGGATTCACCGGAGGGCAGCTTCCTCCGAAATCCGCAATCCGCGAAATTCGCATCAATTCGAATCCATTCTCGGCGCAATACGACAAGCTTGGGTTTGGACGTATTGAGATTTTTACCAAACCGGGAACGGACAAATATCACGGGCAGGTTCAGTTCAACGAAAACAATTCGATCTTCAACTCGCGAAACCCCTTTACCTCGAATGTTCCCAATCCGCCCGACTATCACACGGAAATGTACGAGGGCAATTTCGGTGGACCCCTGGGAAAGAAAGCTTCCTTTTTCTTGAATGCCCAGCGACGCAATATCGGAGACGTTTCCGTCGTCAGTCCACAGTGTGGCGATCTGGTCCTCCCGGAATGCGCGCACCTGACTGTGCCGAATCCGCGCTCACGCACAGAGGCAGGACCACGCCTCGATTACCAGGTCACGAGCAGCAACACGCTGACTGCCCGATATGAGTACGAGGGGGCGCACGAAGAGAACGATGGCATTGGCCAGGTTAGTCCAACCCGGATCAATCTACCTTCGCTCGGCTACAACCTCAACAGCTCCGAACATAGCCTGCAGATAAGCGACACGCAGGTGTTGAGTCCGAAAGTAGTGAACGAAACGCGATTCCAATACCAACGTATTAACAGCGATCAGACGCCGCTGAGCACGGCTCCGGAGCTTTCTGTTCCTGGATTCTTTGCCAGTGGTGGCAATAGCGCAGGACATGTAGTCAATGGCGAAAATCACTACGAACTTCAAAACTACACGTCGATGTCCTCGGGCAATCATTCCATCAGATTTGGAGGGCGATTGCGTCTGTCGCAGGCTTCAAACCAGCTTGCACAGAATTTCAATGGAACGTTCAACTACGCATCGCTTGCAGCGTTCGCTGTTGGTAGAGCCAATCAGTTCTCGATTACCACGGGCCAGCCTCTGATCTCGGATACGTTTGTGGATGTTGGAGTCTATGCCGAGGATGATTGGAAGGCGCGACCGAATCTGACATTCAGCTACGGCCTGCGCTACGAGACTCAAAGTGACATCCACGACTACACCGACTTCGCTCCTCGGCTAGGTGTAGCGCTGGGACTCGGAAAGAAAGGCTCGACGCCGAAGACCGTTGTCCGTACCGGTTTCGGGATCTTCTACGATCGCTTCCCGCAGAGTCTCGTTTTGCAGGCGAACCGTTTGAACGGAACCAACCAGCAGTCATTCATCGTTCCGACTCCGCCATTCGGGCCTGACAATATTCCGCCGTCATTCGACGGATCTATGGGCGAATCGCCAACCGTTTATCGCATCGATCCGAATCTGCGCGCGCCGTATGTGCTACAGACAGCGGTCGGAGTCGAACACCAGCTCACGAAGGCGGCAAAGCTTTCTCTCACGTATCTAAACGCCCGTGGCCTCCATCAGCTCTTTACGAACAACATCAACGCGCCATTTCCAGGAACCTTTCCAGCAAACCCTGTTTGTCCGCTGGGCTGCGCCACCGGCAACATTTACGCTTACCAATCCGAGGGAATTTTTAAGCAGAACCAATTGATTACTAACCTGAACCTGCGCTATGGGCCGAACCTCTCGATCTTCGGCTTCTACTCGCTGAGTTTCGCCAATAGCGACACTGGGGGATCAGGCAGCTTTCCAACGAATCCGTACAAACCCAGCGCCGATTATGGCCGGGCCGCTTTCGACGTACGCAACCGCATCTTTATTGGCGGCACGTTAACGGCTCCCTTCGGATTCCGTCTGAGCCCGTTCGTCTTTGCCAACTCCGGCCAGCCTTACAACATCACCATTCCCGCAGACATTCTCGGCACTTCGATTTTCAACGCCCGACCTGGATTCGCGCCTACGTCTGCCCAATGCAGCTCGTTCTCAACAACGAATCCATTCTGCTTCTTCATTCCTCTACCCGGCCAAGCTTATAGTCCGATCCCGGTGAATCTGGGCGAGGGACCGGCGAACGTCTCCGTAAACCTTCGCGTCAGCAAAACGATTGGCCTCGGCGAGCGACTCGAAAGCTCTGCCAATGCCGGAGGCAATCACGGCGGTCATGGCGACGGTGGACATGGCGGAGGTGGAGGCGGTGGCGGCGGACGAGAGCGCGGAGGTTTTGGTGGCTTCGGCGGACCTGGCGCTGGTATGGGCGGGATGTTTGGCGGCGGCTCAAGCGGTCATCGCTACAACCTGACTTTCAGCGTTCAGGCCCGCAATTTGTTTAATCGCCAGAACTTGGCGCCTCCAGTTGGGGTACTCAGTCCACAGGCATTCGTCCCCAACGCGACCACAAATTTCGGTGAATCGATGTCGCTGGCGAATGGACCGTTTAACACGCAGGCGGCGAATCGACGCATCGATCTTCAGGTACAGTTTTCGTTCTAGCTCGGCGAAGCGGCGCGGAGGAATCGTTCTGTAGAGCAAGAACAAGGAAAACAACAGGGCATTTTTTCGAATTCTGTCTGAATATCGTCGAGTTCTGCCAAAAATTTGAAGATTTTCGATTAACGCAAGGGATTATCAAGGAATTCAGGGATTTTGCTTCCAACCTGCTGTTCCCAAGACGCTTAGCGCAGTTCAGCCGATGATGTAAAAAACTGACAGGGAATACTCAAAGGATTTCCCATTGGACTTCATCTATTCTCATCCGCTGTGAATCCAGTCCACCGCGATTGAGGCGGCCACAAGAATCGGCGGTCGCGAAACCTACCCATAAGCGCTTCTTATTACTCCTATCGCTATTTATCCCCTCTTTTTGCAAATTAATCCCTTGATAACGTCTTACTCCCTGTTTTATTCTTCGCGGCCAACAGAGCCGAGTTGCTTGTTGTTCTTGAGCAATGTAATCGGCGGATGGTTGTGAATTTGGTCTAGGGTCAGTGCCTTCAGTCTGACTCCGTGGGTTGGGAAGGATTCAAGAGAGGGTTTGAATAACAAAAATCCCACCGTTGTTCTATACCCACCGCACAGACCTGCTGTTTGTTTCACCTTTAGCAGCCTTGAGCATTTCCAGAGTTTTTCCATTTCGAATTGGAGGCGAAATCCATGAAAGCTCGGTTCACTAGAGCCGTTGTACTGTTTGGGGCATTTCTATATTGCGTGGCCACCAGCTTCGCTCAGACAGGCACCGCTGCGGTCCGCGGCACTGTCACCGATCCGCAGGCACGTGTTGTGCCTAGCGCGATGGTTACTCTGACTAGTACGGGCACAGGCATCGTTCGCACACAAAAGACCGGACCTGTCGGCAACTTCTCATTTGACCTTATCCCTCCCGGTGATTACCGGCTCGAAGTGGAGGCTCCGGGGTTCCAGAAGTCATTGCTGGAGAACATTCACGCTCTGGTAGCTACCCCCTCGGACTTGTCCGTCATCTTACGCGTCGGCGCGACAACCCAAACTGTAGAAGTCGTCGCTGAAAACGCCGCAGTGCAGGTCAACACGCAGGATTTGGGCCTCGGCAACACGATTGTCAGTCAGCAAATTACAGAGCTCCCTCTGGAAGCGCGCAACGTGCTGTCTCTGCTGAGCCTCCAGCCCGGCGTGACCAAGGATGGTTACGTTGCGGGCGGACGCATGGATCAATCCAACGTGACACTCGACGGTGTTGACATTAATGACGCGCAGACGAATCAAGCGGGACCCGACAGTCTGAACCAATCCGACGCGACGGTTGCCGGAAACCCAATTGCCGGGCCCGTTCTGCGCTTGAATGCAGACGCTATCCAAGAGTTTCGCCTTTCGACTGTCTCTTCAGATTCATCCGGAGGGCGCTCCTCTGGAGCCCAGGTTCAATTGGTCAGCAAGAGCGGCACGAACCGGTTTCACGGGGCTCTGTCGGAATTCCATCGGAATACGATCTTCGAAGCCAATGACTGGTTTAACAATCACAATGGAATTAAGAGACCAGCCCTGATTCGAAACACTTTCGGTCCCTCCCTGGGTGGACCAATCATCAAAGATAAGTTTTTCTTCTTTTACAGCTTCGAAGGACGGCGCGACGCAAGCCAACTTCCGGGCACTCCGTTCACCGTTCCACTTCCTTCGTTAGCGCAGGGTGTCGTAAAGTTCAAGGATTCAAACGGCAATTTCCAGCAGATTAACGCTACTGACATTGCGAACATCTTTCCCGATACCGGCGGAGTCAATCCAACCGCACTAACGGCCCTGGCCCAGGGAGCACAACTTCCCGCAAACAGCAATTCCGTTGGCGATGGACTGAACACAGCTGGAAGCGTTTTCAATTCACCAGCGCCCGTTCACCTCAATTCTCATTCGCTGAGACTGGATTACGCGCTGAATTCGAGCCAGCAGCTTTTTGTCCGCACCAATGTGATCTACGACCACATTCAGCAAGCCGCAAGATTTCAAAACGGGAAGGCGCCAGTGATCTGGAGCCACCCCTGGGGCCTCGCCGTTGGACACACCTGGACCATCAACAGCAACGTGGTCAACAACTTCCACTACGGGATGACGCGGCAGTCGTTCACAAGGGGTGGAGATACGTCGAGCAACTTAGGGTACTTCCGGCTGGTGTACCAACCGACCAACCTTACTTATGACAACAGCCGCTCAACGCCGGTGAACAACTTTGTGGATGACGTCAACTGGATCAAAGGTCGTCATACTTTTAAGTTTGGGGTCAACATTGAGACGATCAGCAATGGAACTGTCAATTACAGTAATTCGTTTGATACGGCAACAACGAATCCCTCGGGTTACAAAACCAATCTGCTGATCAATGCGATCAATCAATATCTGAGTGAGAATCGCGGATACACCGTCTCTTCCGCTTACAAGAGCTCAGTAGAAAATGCTGTTACGGCTCTCATTGGCCGCTACACTCAGTACACAGCCAACTTCCTCTTTGGCCGTGATGGTTCCCTGCTGAATCAAGGTACTGCGACTAAGCGCAATTTCGCTACTCAAGGCTATGAAGGGTACTTCATGGACCAGTGGAAGATGAACCAGAATCTCACTCTTACGGCTGGTCTTCGCTACAGCTTATGGAGACCGGTGTACGAGAAGAGTGGATTCGAGGTCCAGCCAACGATTCCTCTCGGACAAATCTTCCAGAATCGCGTGAATGCCATGAACGCCGGCAGTGCGTATCTGCAAGACATCATCATCAATAAATCCGGTCCTGCCAACGGCGGTCCCCCGCTTTACAACTGGGATAAAACAGTGTTCCTTCCGCGCGTGGCCGTGGCCTGGTCTCCAAGGACGAATGGCGACGGCTTATGGTCGAAGGTTTTCGGCAAAGACAACAAGAGCGTGATACGCGGTGTATTTGCCATGCTGCCCGACTACTTCGGCGAATCGATCGCAACGTTCTTCGACACTCGCAACACCCTTGGCTTCTCGTCGAAGACGACAATCCCCGTAAACACCTATAACGTAGGCTGCGGTCACTATGTGGTTGTTGGCAACGGCCTGCCTTCCTGCACCGTATCCCTTGGACCGCAGTTCACATCTTTCAATCAAAATGTACGGTCGCTGCCAAACATTACTGTGCCCGGCAACCTGACGTTCCCGTTGCAACAGAAGGAGCAAGCTTTCCCGACCCGAATCGAGTCTTCGCTAAACTCGCAGCTCCAAACTCCAAAGAATTACGCGGTCAGCCTGTCGTACGAGCGCGAAATGCCCAAGGGTGGGGTGCTGTCGTTGTCTTACATCGGACGCTTCGCTCGCGACCTTCTCGCGCAAAAGGACATCGCGACCCCAGCGGACCTGAGAGATCCCAAGAGCGGCATGGACTTCTATACGGCTGCGACCATTCTGGAGAAGGCTCGGCAGGCGGGCGTACCGTTCAGCCAGGTGGGAACGCCCGGTGGCGCTGTCCCGGTTATTCCTTACTTCGAGAATCTCTTTCCCGTAGCGGGAATGAACGCAGCTTTGTGCGATCCGGCGAAGCCATGCGTCTCCTCCACGCAGGCGGTATATCAGGATGCGCTCATCAACACTAATGACTGGACGACAACGATGCTCGATATGGAGCAGTTGTCGATCATCGGTCCACATGCGTTCTACCAGCCGCAATACGGTGCTCTTACCACCTGGACAACTTTCGCGTGGTCGAATTATCACGCCCTGGCAGCTTCTTATCGCCAGCGTTTGCGCGATCTGACCGTCGATTTCAACTACACCCTCTCCCATTCACTCGACAATGCTTCCGGATTGCAGGCCTATGGCGCTTACAACGATTCGTCGCTCATCCTCAATCCCTTCCGTCCGCAAGATGCTTATGTGGCCTCAGACTTCGACAGCCGCCACGTAATCAATGTCAACTCCGTGTGGCAACTACCCTTCGGCAACGGCAAGTTGCTGGGTAGCGACGCTCATGGCGTTGTCCAGCAAATTATCGGCGGCTGGCAGCTCTCGAACGTGTTCCGGTTCAACACCGGCACGCCATTTGGCGCTCCGTACGATGCGGCTGAGTGGTCCACAAATTGGGAAGTGCAGAGCTATACCAGCCTGCGTGGGCCGGTACCGAACAACGGCTGCAGCACGCGTCTAGTCAAGACGCCGCAGTACTTCGGCGCGTGCGAGCCAACAGCTTTCCTGAACTTCCGAAACTCCTATCCGGGAGAGACTGGATTGCGGAACTACTTCCGTTATCCGCATTTCATTAATCTAGATTTGGGATTCGGTAAAACCTGGGTGATGCCTTACAACGAGAAACACAGTCTGCAGTTCCGTTGGGAGGTATTCAACTTGACTAATACTCAGCAGTTCCAAGGAATTGACTTCAGCCGCAGCGGCTACGGAATCACTCCCGGATCAACTGCGCCGTCCCCGAACTTCAGCAACTGGACAACCATGGTCCCAAATACATACCGGGTCATGCAGGCCGGGTTGCGTTACACGTTCAACTAAGAGCTGCTACTAAGAAAGGCCTCTCAAGAAGAGAGGCCTTTTCTTTTTGCACTTTCGCTTGAGAAAAATCATCGCCACTCGGCTACTGCACAGCTAGCAGCTCAATGTCATAGACCAAATCACCGCCAGGATTGAAGCGGTTTGCCGGCTTATCTCCGAACGCGAGGGCGGATGGAACCCAAAACCGCGCCTTTTCGCCAACGACCATGATGGGTATTGCTTCGCGCCATCCCACTGGCGCAGTAGCTAACGTGACGAGCGCCGGATGATTGCCCATCTCAGTGGACTCAAACAATTTGCCGTCGGCTGTCCAGCAGGAAAAATGAATCATCACCTTGTCTCTTAGTGATGGATGAACCGAGCTCGTGCCCTTCTCAAGCACTTGGTAGGCAAGACCAGACGAGGTCTTGGTCGCTGCTGCCGGTGGTTGCCCTACATTGTTGGGCGTAGCCGGCGCTTTGATGATCGAGAGAAGTTCAAGATCGAAGGTTAGATCCTTGTGCGGCGGCTCTTCGTCTTCGGGTCTTCTTTGAATGTGGTGGTGGTGCTCCCTGAACGTGAGATCTTCCGGAACCCAGAGACGTCTCTTCTCCCCAACCACCATTTCTCTGAGCGCTTCCGAAATGCCAATGATGGCTGCGTTAAGGCAGAGAACCTCCGAGTTATCCATCGAGCTGGAGGTTGAGAACAATACACCGTCTGTCTTCCAGGCGACGAAGTTGGCGGTTACGCAATCGTTCGTAGCGGGATGTTCCGTTCCGGTACCTGCTTTCAGTACCTTCATTGCGAGCCCTGAGGCGGTTGTCTCGGCGTCCCGAGGCGGTACGGCGACGTCAGGAGGCGCTGTGATTACTTCTCCGCTGCGGGTGACCTCGGTTGTTTGCGCTGAAGTCAGCCGTGGGCAAAGCGTAAGGATGAACGCGAACGCGGTGAGAGCTACTGAGGGTATGCATGGCAGGCCGATGGAGAGACTGCGCTGCTTGCGCGTTGATTGACCTTGGCTTCGCATTTGTCTCCTCGTCATTTGCCGCTGTGAGAAGCTGTCTGGCCTTGATCCGAAGCAGGGAAGATCTGCATTTCGTAAATGTTTGCCGGTGGATCTGGCGTACCCTGATGAGTGATCACATTCAGGCGAACGTAACGAGCCTGGGTCGGAGGAATATCGTGCGTTGTGATGCTCTGAATGTTGCCTGTCGTGCTCGCTACAGTTGAGAAATCTTGTCCATCTGTGCTCACCTGGATGTTGAAGTCGCGTGTATTCAGGTTGAAATCATCTCCACCTGCTCCGGCGTGTTCTACAACGAAGCGGCCGATCTTCGTAACTCGGCCCAAGTCGACCTGAAGATATGGGTCGGCAGCGGAAGAACACCATTTGTCGTCTGGTCCATTTTCGGCGCTACCGTTGAATGCTTTGTCGGCGGTCTGGCTTGGATCGCAGGGAGTGCTTCCCGTCGCCTTTCCCCGCAATGCGAGATTTTGAAAATTGGAAGTGCCTTTGCGCTTGCCATACACTGACACAAAGTTCGAGATAGAGGCCACGTACACTTTGCCGTTGGCCACGATCGGAGGACTGCCCTTCGCAAAGTTCAAAGGATCGTCGCCTGCCGCCGTGCTTGACCAAAGCAGACTTAAATTCTCAGCGTCATAAGCATAGAGGGCTCCGGGCACAGTCATCTGGTTGGCGTCGCCGATTCTCGGCAATGTTGCCCATAAGACTCCGGTGCCAGAATGGGATTGGTTGGAAGAAACGGTCATCATACCGCCGGGCATTCCGCTCGGAGCCAAAATCGAACCTGTGGCTACCGGGCGTGTGGCGAACTTTTGTGTCGCAGGATTGAAACGGTAGGCACGTAGAAAATCGCTCTCTCCCCAGACATACACATTCAAACCCTGCGGGCTTTGCCACGCAGGAATTACATTGTGCATATGATGCGTGAGCGTTGGGCGAATCGTCGGATCGACCGCCTGGACGACTTGCGAGATCTGGATATCGCCGGGAGCTTGTCCTCCCAACTTCCCAGCATCAAGCAAATACATCTTGCCTTCCTTACCGCCGATCACAAGGTGATTTGTACCCGGCAGCATGGTTGGACCTTGAGTTCCGAAATCGAGATCGAAATCGTTCAGCGTATTGAAGTTTGATGGCGTGAAAAAATCGAGTGGTCGAAGCGTCTTCGCCTCCACCTTGACCAAAGACTCGCCGAATCCTCTTTTTCCGTCATAGGTCCCATTGCCGGTCGAGACGTAAACGTTCCCGGATTGATCCAGCACCGGTCCGGCGCCTGACATCCAGATTCCCGCCATGTTCCCATCTGGGGAGGCATTGAAGGCTCCGACTTGCTTCAGAGTCGAGGCGTCATACGAGAGCAGCCAGCCGTGATAAGGACGCGTGTCGCAAAACGAAGCCCAGCCGACGTAGATGGTCCCATCGGACAAAGCCAGCGCTGGACGCTGATTTTCCGTTACGGGATTGAAAGTAACAATCGATCCGTTGGTGTCGTCTCCGGTTCCCGCAACCGCTGCCTGGATGATCTGCGGACTATTCGGTCGGTCCGCTCCGGTCGTGATATTGATCGCGTGCAGACGTTGTACAGTCGCGTTGCCTTCTACCGTCCGCGTAACAAAGTACATCGTATTATCCTGCCCGATCACAGGCGTGCCTATGATGCCGATGTTCCCTATGAAGTCGTTATACGTGTGGCAGGCTTGACCCACCTCGGTATTACGCGTAGGGCGACCGTCACCGTTGAAATTCCGATGCCAAAGCGGGGCTCCGAATCGGTCCGCGTCGAAGGCATAGACGCTGTTGCTGACCGTGGCTACGAAAAGAACGTTGTGTTTGTGACCAGCAATCGGTAGATCCGCAGCATAGAGCAAGCCCGAGTAGATCTGATCATCAACCGGCAGCATGAAAAGCTTTCCGAACTGCTTTGCGTTGACGTTCGAGGGCTTTAGTTTTTTCTCGGTGAGATTGGCCGATGTGCGTTGATTGTTGTAGCCACGGGTGAGAACCTGCGCATGACCTGCAGCAAGTGCCGGCAAGCTGGTGATAACAGACACAAAGCTTGCGATCGCGATCACCAACTTAAAGACATGTCTAAGGCCCAGGCGGCAATCTATCGAGGCGAGCAATGTCGGCAGGTTCACAGTCTGAACAATGTACTCGACTGCGCCCAAAAAATGAACAGATTGTGCCCGGTGGCACTCGGACTGCGCTCTCTTGGCCTGTTATCCTGAGGCTCTCTTCTGGCCGAAAGATCTCCCGCGATGATCGCGTTACTTATGCCCTATCGCGGCTTTCATACGAAGATCCTTCGTGAAACAGCCGCGAGGCTGCTAGAAAGCCTTAGGCTGACAGGGTGGCATTTCGCCGTCGTAAGTTTAAAAGAGTCGATGAACCAGCCGCTATGATCGCACTTTGAACTTTCGGCTCGACTTTATCCCCGCGCCTTCCTGCACTGTGATCATCTGGCCCGCTGGAATGTCCCGAAGGGTTTCGTGTTGCCCACTGGGCCATACGATCTCGATGAGATCCGCCTTCGCGGAATTGCCGAGGCCAATGGTAAGAACTAGCTCGCTCTGAGAAAGGTAGCTGGAGCCCGATCGCATCATGAGCGATTGTTGGTTGCTGCCCCTTTGTACGCGAACAACAGCGCCGATTCCGTCGCGATTCGACTTCGTTCCCTCCAGCTTGATGCGTAGGCTCTGGTTTTCCTTTGTGTCGTTGCGAAAGAGTTGCGCAGGGCCGCCGTTGGTTGTGATTACGAGATCCAGGTCGCCGTCATTGTCAATGTCGGCGTATGCGGCTCCACGGGCGACCCGTGGACGTGCAAAATCCGCTCCCATGTTTTGCGTTACCTCGGTGAACTTTCCATTGCCAAGATTCCGAAACAGGTGTGGAGGTTCGGCGTAGCGGACGCGTTTCTGAATGTTCTCGATTTGATCCTCGATGTGGCCGTTCGCCACGAAAATGTCCAGCCAACCATCGAGGTCATAGTCAAAGAAGAAACAGCCGAATCCCAATGTGAGCAGACTGTCGCGACCAATCTCCGAAGTAGGCGCCACATCCACAAACAGACCGTGCCCCTCGTTGTGAAAAAGCGAGAGCATCTGATTGGAAAAATTCGAAATCAGAATACTAGGATTGCCGCTGCGATCGTAGTCGGCCGCATCAACTCCCATTCCGGCTCGCGCCAAGCCTTCTTCGCTGTACGCAATGCCGGCGGTGACAGCCAATTCGGAAAAGTGGGTGCCCTTGTCGTTGACGTAGAGTTTGTTCGGCTGCGTGTCGTTCGAGAGGACGAAATCGGGCCAACCGTCGTTGTTGTAATCGAGGACGGCGATGCCCAGCGTCTTTGACGTGACATCCAGCAGACCGAGCTTCGCAGTAGAATCTTCAAATTTTCCGTTGCCGAGGTTATGCCATACGCGAATCGACGCGCCTTTGTACGATTCAGGAGTGCAATAGGATTTTCTTTTACCGTCAATGCTGCAATAGATGTCGAGCTTCGGTGACCATTGGACATAGTTCGCGACGATCAGATCGAGTTTGCCATCGCGATCGTAGTCAACCCAGGCGGCGCTTGTGCTGAAGTCCTGCACGTCGCGCATTCCCGCTCGCTGCGTCACATCAGTGAAGGTGCCGTTGCCGTTGTTGTGAAAGAGATGACTCTGGCCCACTGCGCTGATAAAGACGTCATCATAGCCATCGTTGTCGTAATCACCGACCGCGATCCCCATCCCATACATGCTGATCGCCAGCCCCGACTTCTGAGTGACGTCGCTAAAGGTTCCGTTTCCATTGTTGTGATAGAGCTTCAGTGTGGAAGGACGCTTCGGAGCACCTGGCCAGTCCTCACTGTTCGCAAATAAAATGTCCTGCCAGCCGTCGTTGTCATAGTCAATGAAGGCAACGCCTACCCCGAGCGTCTCAGGTAGATAACGCTTTCCAGTTGCGCCATTGTTGTGGACGAATCGGATCCCTGCAGGTTGAGTGATATTGGTGAATTGGTCTCTTTGCGCAGATGCAACGGTGCCGGCTAATAGGAAACAGAGAGAGATACAACGCAGGATCAGGATAGAGTTCTTCATCAATGACCGGAAGACAACGAACTAATCGGCTGAGATTCTGAGGATTTAATCGACGGCCTGAACTTCACAGCCACCTTCGTTGGCCGTGGTGACTTCGACAGCGGAGCACTCTCGTGCTCATGGATGGTTTGGCGCTCATTATTGTCCTCAGGATGTGCCAGACGATAAGGACCCGTAAGCGCTTGCGCTGCCTCATCTACCTTGAAGCGTAGATAGCGCTTCTGGTATTCGGCAGACTGCTCGTTGTTTCCTAATCCGCGATAGCTCAACATGAGATTGTAGTTTGCCTGCAGATCCTCCGGATCGATGGCGATGGTCTTCTTCAGTTCATCAACTGCTTCCTGATACTTATGCTGCAGGAAGAGAATCCTGCCAATATCGTCGATCACCACGCGGTCCTGTGGATACTTCTGCTCAGCGATTCTCAAATGCTGCAGCGCTTCATCGTACTTGCCTTCGATCCGCAGGGCGCGCGCGTAGAAGTAGTGAGTACGCGCGAGGCTGTCATCAATCGATAATGCCTTCTCCAGCGCCTGCTTTGCGCGCTGCTCATCGCCTTCCTGCACCAGGACGCGGCCGATGTTCACATAGCTGTCAGCCCTTGCAGGATCAGCTTCAGCCGCAGTCTGAAAAGCGAACAAAGCGCCCTTCAAGTCCCCTTGCAGGAACAGGCCGATTCCAAAATCGTTCCAGCGCTCCCAATCCTTTGCCTCTAATTGCCGCTTTGGTTCTGCTTTCGGCGCATTCTTTGCCAGGACCGGCAGCGTAACTTCATCTGAAGCGATCGTGACTGTGGGCAGATTGGGAATATATTTGAGCGTGCCCGAGACTCCGGACATATCGCCATCGAATGAGACTTTGCGGTCGTCGAAGCTTGGCGCCATCTGATTGGCTGTGCCTTGATTGTTCCCAGCGTAGGAGAATTGCGTGTAGTACCACGAGAACTTCCGGTAATTCAGTCTGGCTTCAAGTTTGATCTTGCCTCCGGCATTCTCTGGAATCCGCAAACGATAGTGGACAGTGTCTGCCGCTCCCGGAGGAATCAGCTTCACGTACACCAACGCGCGTGCCGACCAGGCATTGCGCTTGTTAATGGGATTACCGTGCTCATCGATGCTCTGCGAACGATAAAAATGCGCGCTCTTCTCGACAGGGCCTTTGCCGTCATCTTCAGCCCGACCGCTCCAGAAGATGACTTGTCCCTTGTCGTCGGTAGCCTTAAGTTCTAGCCAGACGTCGAAGCCATCGACAGTTCCAGCAGGGAAGAAGTGTCCGACTTTACGCGTGCGCACCACAACATCTACGCGTTCGGTATCACCCCGCCGCAGCGCAGGCTGCACTTTGTTAAGCGGAGCGGTGATATCGAACGTCTCAGGGCCGCCTGTTTCGGTTCCGGCGGGCCGCATGCTGGACTCAGCTTCTTCGCCCACAGCAAAGGTTGTCGAGAGTTCGCCGGGGACAGACTCCGTCGTGCTCGCCTGCTTAGTCTCAGGAGCGATCGCGAAGATGTCTACGCTGATGATTCCGTTCTTGAGGAAACCAAGAACGGCCTGCATCTGCTTGTCGTCCTGATTGGCGAACGGCAGCGCAGTGTTGGCAGCAGGGAAGCGATGTGAGTGCAATTCGCCGTCAGTGGTTCCGTAATCAGCAGACTGTACTAGCGGCATGTGGCAATCGAGGCAGCGCTGCGGCTTTGGGGGATAGTAAAACGAGCGCGCTCCCAGCCCTGAAACTCCGCTCGCCTGCCAATTGTCGTAATCGTTGAAGCCGCGAATCCAGCGATAGTGATTAACCGGAATGTCAAGATGCACCTTGTGACAGCTCGAGCAGAACTCTGCAGACTGCTGGTTGTGCATGAACGGCTTGAAGAAAGCGCGCCGATGCGGCTCTGGATTTACATAAACCGCATAATCATGCAGCCAGCGCATCACCGGATTCGTGCTGGCGGCGAGCTCGTGCAGCTTGGGATACAACAACACGAAGTCGCCTTGGCCCATCGTGCTCTTAACTTTCGTGATCGAGTGGCACATCAGACATCCAAGGCCCGCATTTGCCTCCGGCGTGTGAACGATCTGCTTGATCGGTGTATCCATCAAACCGCTGTAGAGAACCGACGGGTCGTGACATCCCCCACACCACTTCGACGGACGCGTGCCAACCACGTCCTGCATGTACTCAATGCTCTTGCGATACCACTGATTATTGAAGGAGGAAAAGTGGTGAGCTGAGCTGCTCCACTGTTCGTAAACGTCCTTGTGACAGCGCTCGCACGCCTTCGACTCCATGAAATACTTCGCCGGAATCAGCTTGCCGTTGGTAGTTTGTGCGGAACTGGGGAAGAACGATCCGCTCGGACCATCCCCTTCTTTAGCCATTTCTGCCGGAGCGATCTCAGGATTCCTGATCGGCGTCGAAGCGGCCCACTGCGTCACGCGTAAATAACGAGCACCCAGAGCGAGAAGGATCGCAACCAGGAACAGCGCAGCACACTGCCCGATGAGCGTTGGCCCAGCCGACGAGAACCATTCTCTGGAGCGAAGCCAGTTCGCTACCAGCAGGAGCACTCCGACAAACGACAGAATCGAGTGCAAGTAAACGTAGTCGAGATGCGGGCGTGTTCCGCCGACCACCATTACGATCACGCCATCGACCGCACCCAGGGCTAAGAACGCGACCCCTGCCTTGCCGAGGCTAGAAAGCTCCCGCAGTTTGCGCACAAGAAAGGGAGCAGCAAGAATCACGATTACTCCCAGCGCGATATGTGCCAGCGAGAGTCCGATGTAGAAGAGGTTCGGCCCGGGAAAAGCATACAGATATCCACCGGAAAGGGCCGCAAACCAGAGGCAGGCCTTGATAATACTTTTCTGAGAGAGGAACCTCATTGATCGGAGTTCGTTTGGAACCTTAAACTTCCGCGCCGGGTTCGGACGATAGTGCTTTTATATTACTTTTCGGGAAGACCGAATGGGCAACTCCTCGAAGCAGCCAGGCGCATCGTCCTATCGTATGAAAGCGAAGCGAAGCACGCTACCAGGGAAATCTAAGCGGTGGGTAGCAAAGGTGAAAACTGATTCTACTCATCCTCCGGCCGGACTCTTTACAAAGAGTGCATCCACGATAGCCAGCGTGCTCGCTTCCAAAAAGGTGTCTCCGAAGGGCCCAAGCTCAGGTATGAGGATGTTAACCTACTTCATCAATCGCGCAGGACGCGGCTTAAACGCAAAACGCCGATCGGAGCTCGAGAAAGCAAAGGAATTGCTTTCGAAGCGAATTCATCGTAAGACAGCCTAGCGTGGCAAACTATTCAATCACGGCGATGAGGCTTCGAACTTGCCGATTGCCATCGTAAGACTCGGGTCTCCGAGGAAAACGAATGAAGGACTGCGCGTCGGCACGGTTCGCAGGCCACCCCGCGGCGTCCCGAAAACAGAATTCGCGAAGCGCGACTTCTATGACGTCTGGCTGCCGGATCTTTCTCCAAGTCAGGAGCTAGTCACGTTCGCTCAACAATCTGAAGATGAGAAGTCATGGAAAGCATTCAAGCGCAAATTTCGCGCCGAGATGAACAAGCCAGAGGCAGCGAGACTCCTTGATCTGCTGGCTGCTCTTTCTCGCCAGACCAACTTCTCAATAGGTTGCTACTGCGAGAAGGAGGAACGGTGTCACCGTTCGGTGCTCAAGGAGTTGCTGGCCGAGCACGGAGCTGAATTCTACTGAAATGGTCTGCTCTTGGCCTTCACGTAGACTTTGGGTTCGAGGGTCTGATCCAATTACGGCGAGTAGATAGCAATTCGCTCTCGGGAAATGGGTGAGTTCTGGGAGCATGTTCTCTGCTCAGACCTAAGCAACCATCGATCGCACGCAGCCGTTCGACTCAGCGAGGATAGGACTGTACTTAGTAAATGCAAAGGCGATGAGAGTCCTAAACACCTGGTTGCGCGTGATCGCTTCCTCGGTAGTGGGACCGTTTTGGGCGGGGTTTACGACTCAGGCCGACAGTGTGTCCAGTCGAAGTCGATCCATCCTTCGTGGCCTGAATCAGGCTGAGTCTGTGAAACTTTATCCGCGGCGGTTGCCTTGAATGCGAATACGGCTGGGCGGGAACCTTTCCAAAAAGAGAACGTGATCGGGACCTGCGCGCCGAGTTCGTGGAACGATCGTCCCTCGTCGAGACTGTAACTGTAGAGAGCACGATCTCCATCGACACGCACGAGGAGTTGAACGGTGTTGGCCTGGAGCTCCGGTCCGTCAGTGAATTCATTCGCGGCGAAGAATTGCAGTTTGCGCTTTCCTCCTTGTTGCACAACCTGCAAGCCATTCGGACTTTTCTGGAGCATAGCGATCCCGGCGCGAACGTCGTTCTGCATATGGGACACATCCAGGCGAACCGTGAACTCGAGCGATTCGCTTTGCATCTGCTGAGTGAGTGTGTTCCGCGCGTGCAGAAGGTCGCCCGCCGGTCCGGGCACAAGTCGCAGAAAACCACGATGCTGGCTGAGGCTCCAGCGCTCATCGTCTGGGTTGTGGTTCCATTCCCATTGTGGACTAAGAGTCGCCGAGTCAAACTCGTCCGACGTTCGTGGGTGCATGGTCGCTGCTTTGGCTCCGGCATCGACCGGCAGCTCGGGATATTGCGCAACGGGTTCGCCAATGCTCCCGCCCGGCGGGACCTCGCCTATTACGGGCCAGCCATCCTGCCACTTTAGAGGTTCAAGATGCACGATGCGGCCATGCGCTCCGCGAGATTGAAAATGCACGAACCATCCCAGTCCATCGGAAGTTTCGACATAAGCGCCCTGATGAGGGCCATTGATCTTCGTCGAGCCTTGCGCCAGCACAGTCTTGTACTCATATGGCCCCCAAATCGACTTTGATCGCAGCACCGCCTGAGAGCCCTTTTCGACCCCGCCGAACGGCGCAAAGATGTAGTAATAACCTTCGCGCTTGCAGACCTTTGGACCTTCGAGTGTAGGCAAGTGTTCGGGATCGCGAACAATCTCTTTCCCGTCGTCAAGCACTGACATCCCATCCGCAGCCATGCGGTGGAGAATCAAAGGACCAGCGCCTTTTCTTGAGTGCGCCAGATAGGCCGAGCCGTCGTCGTCCCAGAACGGGCAGGGGTCTTCAAGTCCCGGCTGCCGAATCAGAGCCACTGGCTTCGACCATGGCCCGCTGATTGTCCTCGCGGTAACGACAAAAATGCCTTCGGTCGGAGTGGGGAAGTAGATATAGAAGAGACTGTTGTGCTTGCGTATCGCGGGAGCCCACACTCCCATGCCATAGCCATTGCTGCCCTCGAGGTCATAACGAGGGTCGATGTTGAGCCTGGGCAGGGCGTGGCCCAAAATCATCCAATGCACAAGATCCAGGGAGTCCAGAATGGGAATGCCGGGGACAAAATGAAAGCTCGACGCGACCATGTAGAAATGATCGCCGTCGCGGATAACGTCAGGATCAGAGTAGTCCGAAAAGAGAATCGGATTACGATAGCCAACGCTGCTGCTTGAGGACTCTCGGGTGCTGGAGTGGTGAGGAGCCGATCCACGAGTATTCAGCTCCCTTGCCGCCTGTAGTGCAGTCTCAGCACTCGCGCTGTAGATTAGGCAAATTGAAAGGAGAGTAGGAAGTAAAGACCAATTAAGTCTTTCGGGCATGCGGGAAGGATAAATGAGGAAATTCAGACAAGAGTAGGTCCCGACTCTGACGCAGTCAGCAGTCGTTTAGACAGTGCGAGGCCGACGGCGCTCTACGATTTCCTTTTGCAACACTTGCTCGACCATGCGCTCAGTCTGAGGCATGAAAGGCTCTGGGTTGAGAAGCGCAACCTTGCCGCCGCTGTGTCCCAACTGCAGAGCTACTTCATTCCACCGTAGCAGGGGAGAGGTAACGGGAATATGCACAGACTCGCGTGCTTCTTCCGGCTTCAGAAGGTATCCGACCCAGATTAGAAGCGCGGCGTAGTATCCCATTGGCAAGAACTGTGACCAGAACGCCATCTTGCTCTTATGAGAAGAGATCAAAGCGATATATACGACAAGTCTGCACAATGCATCCAACCCGAATCCGAGTGCGAATCCGAAGACTCGGCGTTTCGCGGAAACGGCCAACTCTTGAGAGCCCACGAATAGAAAAATGAGCAACGTACATTCCATCACGCCCACGATTCGCTCGAAGTCATGAACGCTGGAGGATAACCAGTGGTGGGGAGCGCCAGCCGATGATGCCGGGCTGCTCATGAACACTACCAAGCCGATGAACAAGATGGATCCGGCGGCCCACTTGAAAACGACCTTCGCCAAGTCCTGCAGACCCGCAAACGGTTTGAATGCGGCGCAGAAGATTTCATAAAGGACCGTGAGGGCAGCCATGTTAGCCAATGCAGTCCCTACCCAGTAGACCGAATAGTATGTCCAGGAAGACAATCCGAACTTGCGATAACAGAAAAAGCGAATTGCATTCAGCAGCGTGAGAAACAGCAGGTAGGAAGCAAAGAATGCGTACTGCCTCAACAACTTACGCCGATACAGCAAATACACACAAAACAGCTGAAAAACAGGAGCAGACAACCACATTAGAGCTGCTTGAAGGGTCAGGCCGGGCATCGTCGAGTTTAGTTTGGAGGAGGATATTCCCTTGCCCGGCCCATCTTCAAGCAGAAAAGTACGGTCTTTACCGCAAGCCTAGGCTGATGCTAGTTGATGACGCACCCGTCCGGCGGGCAAATGGGCACGGGGTCTGCGCCAGCGGATGGTGATGGGTTCTGGGCAACGCTGGCAGCCGCGACCACTGCTCCCAGGAGCATGGTTCCAAGCAATAAGCGAAGCTTCTTCATAAATGTTTTCCTCAAGACACAAACAGGTAACCGTGCACCCTCTCCGGCGCCAGTTACCTAGTTGCAACATTATCAATCCGAGCGCAGATTCCCAACAGATTTTTGTCTGAAAAGCTCGTTTGAAGAGTCAAAAGATCATGGCCTGTTGGAGGCCGATGGGACGCAATTCTCGATTGACAATTCCGATGCCTGAGATAAGTCGGAAAAGCCCATTAAGCAGACATGAGGCAAGCTAATTAAGATACTTATAATCATTATATTGTGGAGATAAATGTAGCAGTTACCTCAGAGCTCTCGAATCTTCTTCAAAATCTGAGACATCTTAACGGGCACGTTCGGAGCAGCGTGCCCGATTGCTGAAACAAATGGCTTTGGCAAACTTGTCGATCCGTAACTAACTGGTAATCTTTGGTGGCCATAATCATCGAAAACAGCATCTAGGAATGTAAACTTTTGTAAAGCGCGTTTTGCGCTTGCGCAATCAGCCGACTTAGCCATAAAACCTTTGCTGTTTAAGGTGGTTCTATTGCTGTTAAAGGTGGTTTTATGGGCGACACTCCACAAATCCGCCCGCCCGACACTCAGTTTTTTCGGGATGTTTTCAACGCGAGTCCCATCGGCATTGCGGTAGAGAACTTAGATGGGCAGCCTCTCTTCGTAAATCCGGCGCTTTGCGCAATCCTCGGTTTCAGCGAAGAGGAATTTAGTGGCAAGCACTGCGTTCAGTTTTCTCCTCCTGAAGATGCAGAGAGGGACTGGGCCCTCTTCCAGCAACTGCGCGCAGGCTCGATAGACCATTACCAATTAGAGAAGCGCTACCTTCGACGTGACGGCTCGTTAGTCTGGGGAAGCTTGAGTGTTTCTTTGCTAAAGAACAGTGCATCTCCCCTTGTAGTCGCGATGGTGGAGGACATCACAGAGAAAAAGAAGGGGGAAGAGTCTCTGCGCGACAACGAAGAACGATTCCGATTGGCGCAGCAGGCCGCTCGCATAGGAACCTTTGAATGGAATATTCGGACCGGAGTCAATACCTGGACGCCCGAACTGGAATCCATGCACGGTTTGGCGCCTGGCGGTTTTACGGCAACGCAGGCAGCTTTCGAGGATCTGGTTCACTCCGATGATCGCGCAAGAGTCATCGATCTGGTCGACCGGTCGTTGAAAACCGGAGAGCCGATGCGCGGAGAATGGCGCGTAGTCTGGCCTGACGGAACTGTGCGTTGGATCGTGGGACGCTGGCAGGTCTTTATGAATGAATCCGGCCAGCCTTCACGAATGATCGGCGTAAATATTGATGTTACTGAGCGCAAACTTGCTGAAGAAGCTCTTGCGGACATGACGCGAAAACTGATCGAAGCCCAAGAGCAAGAGCGCGCCCGGATCGGAAGAGAGCTTCATGACGACATCAACCAGAGACTCGCAATGTTGGCGATCGAACTGGATCAACTGCAAGGCGATCCTTTTGAGGTCCAACGCCGTTTGCAAAATTTCCGAAAAGAAGTGGTCGAGATTTCGAACGACGTGCAAGCTCTGTCTCACGACCTGCACTCTTCAAAATTGGAATATCTGGGTGTCGTTGCCGGCATAAAAAGTTGGTGCAAGGAATTCGCCGAGCGGCAAACAGCGGAGATCGACTTCAGACATGATGTTTCCAGCGTCTTGCCATTCGAAATCGGGCTTACGCTCTTTCGAGTTCTACAGGAGGCCGTGCACAACGCCATCAAACATGGCGCGGTGAAACGGATTGAAGTACAACTGCGAGAAGAGTCCGGTGAAATTCACTTAGTCGTTAGTGATTCAGGCAGAGGTTTCGACGTCGCAGCAGCGTTGCGCGGTCGGGGTCTTGGTCTTACCAGTATGCGCGAGCGCGTTCGGCTGGTGAATGGAACGATTGCGATTGATTCGAAACCGACGGGTGGCACTACGATCCACGTTCGAGTGCCCTTCACCTGAGCGCGCCATTTCCGACGGGCGGTCGGGCAATAGAAGCGTTGCGCGTGACCCTTAAGGAGTTGCCCTTTGGAGCTGCCGCCAGCTTTCGATTAAGTGAGCAACGCGAGAGGTCATAATATCTACCTGTTGTAGTGAGTGCTCAGAAAATGCATGTGGCATGCGATACTGAACGAACTTCCTCTGCCGCAGAATCTCGAGGCTTTGTCTGTCCGAAAACACTGGGGTTCTGCGCAACATCTTGGACTACAACACGGCTTCGGCTCTTCATGGCGGAGCCACAACAACAAGAGTATCCTTCATGAACTCGATCGAAGAACTTTAGAAACTCACTGCTGAAGCCACGCTGTACGCAGATCCTAAGCTCCTTGGTGGAGGGATCAAGCAACTGGATGTTTCCACAAATCCGCTTGCGTTGAGCTACTGGCAGTGTCTAAGACCTCTTCCAGCAAGATGTGGAAATCGTCGCTGTCATTGAGCTCCACAGTCAGCGCTCGCATCAGGCCGGAGGCGCCGATATCGTCTTGCGATTGCGAACCTCTGAAGTACAAACTGCCGCGATCCGCAAAGCTCCTGCTCACAAACGTCTGCCCGTCTAAAACGGCGTTTACCGCCGTCAATAGCTGGCTTCCGGCGTCTTGCTTGAGAACATAACCAGTTGCTCCAGTGTCGAGGGCTGCCTGCACTAAATCGAGAGAGGATTGCTGGCTCACAAAGAGTATTTTCGAGCTCGGGGACAGTTCACGGATTCGTCGCGCGGCCTCGATTCCATTCAGCTTCGGAAGTCCGATGTCCAACCGAATCAAGTCGGGTCGCAGTTCCGCGGCCTTCTGAAATGCTGCCAATCCATCCGATACTTCGGCAACGATGTGCAATTTCGGATGGTTGGAGAGCGCGGCAGGGATAAAGCGGCGAAAACAGCTCGAAGTCGTCCACCACGAGAATCCGGATGCCCGATGTTTCCAAGCCTCCCTCCTAACTCACAACTCTCGTGCCACGCTGAAAAAGTCAGGGGTATCGTTTGATCCGTCGCACTGATAATTCGGACGGAACTATTTTTTGAGGGAGCAAGAGCACCTGCTCGGCCAGATGAAACCAAGGCGCCCACGTCTTTGCTCGCGTTTATTTCACGTAGGAACTGCTGGTCGAGAATCAGGAACCTGCAAGCGACAGTTCGTCAACCCGACAACGCAATCGTTGGCAACTCGGCGCGGGCTACTGCTGCGCTATTTGGATCGTCAATTTGAGCGCAAGTTCCGGATAGCGGCACCGAGTCGGGCGCGCTTAAAAAAAGCAGCGACCGGCTCTCAGCCACATCGAAGGTACTAATCGAAATTAAGGAGTCGACCATGAGCACAGCGCAAACAGGACTTTGGGTTTCTGCACCGCAGGCATATCGCGAAAAGATATTCAGGCTACTGGGTGAGCGGGATCCTTTGGAGGTGATGGCGCAGACCGCGGCCAGATTGGATGACATTGTGCGCAAGCACTCGCCAGAGTCACTGCGCACTCGGCCGTTCGAAGGGAAGTGGTCGCCCAACGAGGTCATCGGGCATCTCGTCGATAGTGAATGGGTGTATGGATATCGCTTGAGGCTGATTCTCTCCGAGGAGAATCCCACCATTCTGGGCACGAGCCAGGATTCATGGGTTTCCCGGCAGCGGTACAACGAGCGCGAACCATCGGAGTTGGTGGGGATCTTTCGCACGCTGCGCGAGTTCAACTTGGCCGTGTGGAGACGAACATCACCGGCAGACCTGGAGCGCACGGGGCAACACAACGAACGGGGCCCGGAGTCCCTCGGTGTGATGTTGCGACTGCTGGCCGGGCACGATCTTTCGCATCTGGATCAGATCGCACGATATATCGAAGCGAATAAAGCGGCTTAGATCGGAATCTGCGAGTCTCGTAGTAGGTTTCTGCCTCAGTATTGCCGATTGGGATAGCTCAGGCAACCACTCTTTAAGCCAAAGCTGCACTGAACTCACTTCAAAAGCCTGAGTGTCAGCACGGCGGGTTCATGGGATTCTTCATAAACAAGTCGAACCCGTGAACGGTACCCGCGGCGGGTTATGTAAATAGGTTCCAATGGTTATGAGTGCAATTAGCACGACAAGAAATGCTATCGGACGACGGTGATAAACTGCGAAAATGCCAGCCCGCAAGAAGACCGGAAAGAAGCAACCCAAGAGAAACAGCGTAAGCGCCAAGAGAAAGTCAAGCCAGAAGAAATCCAAGGCGCCGCGAGATAAAACGAAAACTCTGCAAAAGAAAAACAAAGCGCGGAAGCGAAGGATTACAGCCACAAAACGCACCGCTGCAAAGACTACGCGCACTCGCACACGCAGGGTCCGAAATAGGAATCAGGGATCGAACGAAATTTCCGCTCGCGCGAGACAGCAGGCTGATTCCGGAAATGAATCAGGCGACTTGCAGGGATTAGGGACACTTCCAGAGGCCGATTCCGAGAGCGCGCGTGAGTTGCTTGAAGAGGGAAATGCCTTCGAAGCGGACGTCGTGAGAGGGGTGGAAAGTGCCGGCGACGAACCCGAGCGCGAAGTACATCCCCGTCAGGTGCCAGAGGACGATGTGCCCGAAGAGTACTTGGATCGCGAATAACGCGTTCCTAAATCGCCCCTTGCTACGAACTCAAGGTGAGGGAAGAATAGCCGGAGATGAGTGACTGTCTCATCGCAACTTCGTCACAAGACCACCCACCTTGTGCGTTAGGATTTCAAATGCCAATCACCCTTAATTGCAAATGTAAGGAATGGCAGGGCGAGCGTCAAGCACCATCAGTCCCGCAAAGGGAATTAGTGAGAAAGAGCTGCCGTTTCATTACCGTTTACTTTTGTGTACTTTCGCTCGAGTACCTGCAGGTGCTTTCCTCTTCAACTTGAGCTGATTGTAAACAACCGCAGCACGGACGAGATTTTGCAGAGCACGCTCGTTAATCTTGTCGCCCTCGAAAAAATCGATCGCCCGCCACATGTTGCCTCCGAGGCCCGCGTTGAAGAGCTTTTCAGGATCTCGGAGGCTAGCCCCGTGCGAAAAGGTTAGCTTCACCTTATCTTTGTGGGCGTTGCCGACCGCGATCATTCCGTCGTGAGACCACACTGGGCTTCCCATCCACTTCCATTCCTCAATGATCTCCCGGTCGGCCTCAAGGATGGTCTTACGAATGCCGGCCAACGTTTTGCCGCGCCAGTCTGTGAGTTTTGCGATCAGCTCGTCAATACGTTCCGATGGATTCATTGTTTATGGCCTCGATTCCTGTCCCGTTTTCACGCGGGTCGCTCCGCGCCTTGTCAGACCGATGTTTTCCAAATAAGTCGCCGAACGACATGGCCTTTCCACATCCAAAGTCCCGAAAGGACAAGTATGGGAACGAAGATAAACCGAGTAGCGGGGGCGTACTGTGGAATTTTTTCGAACGGACTATAAATGTACCCGATTATCGGAATCGCAAGGACGATGTGAATCCAGCGAAACGTCGAACGCTTGATGGTTTCGTTCATGATCCCTCGATTCATGACTTTTGCGCCGGCTGAGGCGGCCAGTTGGGCATCTTCAAGCCGAACTGTTTGGCGTACTCCGCGTGCAGCCGCTGCCAACCGCTGAATTTCATCGCCTCGCCACCGGCGATGCGGCCGATGGGAGTTCCGCCCAGAAAGCGATCCAAAACATCGAAACAAATGTGCCATCCGGCAGCACCCATTGCGATGAAGCGGCGATCGAGGTTGTGCCACATCGTCAGGCGCGTGCCGCCACCAAAGGGTTCGAGTTCCCACCGGGTATTGGCGTCACCCCAGTTGTACTCAAGCACCTTGGGAGCATCGGCTCGCGTTATTTTTATTTCGGTAACCGGCTGCGTGGGCGCTGCCACCCACTTGAACTTCACCGTGCTCCCAACTGTACCCAGGCTCCTATCGGCGTCGAAGGGCGCCCATTCGCGCAGATGCGCCGGCTGGGTAAGCGCCTGCCAGACTTTCTCCGGCTTGTGGCGCAGCTCTCTGACAAGAATGAGCGTCCACATCTCTCCGTCCTTTTTTACTTGCGCCCCGCTGGCCGGACCTGGTGTGTACTGCTCGCGGTCAGTCATCTGCTTCTCCTTGTCTTCCTGTTCAGTGGTGTTGATTGATCTTCATCCATGCGATCGAGGTAGCGTTCGAGAGCATCCACAAAAGCGGACCAGAACCGACGGAACTGAGCCAGCCAGGCATCCCCCTCCCGAAGTGGTTCACTGTACTTCTCGCGATCGCTCACCTTCTTCTCCTTAGCGTGAATAGCGTGCCAATTGGGTGAGCTGAATCAGGTTGCCGCAGGTATCTTTCAGCATGGCAATTGTCGAGGCGGTCACGTCGGTGGGCGGCATGGTGAACTCTGCGCCGCGCGCCTTGATACGCTCGTAGTCGCCCTTGACGTCGTCGGTAAAGAACATAGCCGCGGGCTGGCCCTGTTGAAAGATCGCCTGCTGATAGGCTTTGGCGGCGGGGTTGTCGTTCCGCGCCAACTGCAACTCAGTGCCGTCCGGCTCCTCGGGCGAGGCCACGGTCAGCCATCGATATGGGCCCTGACTGAAATCGGTCTTCTTGGTAAAGCCCAGTACCTCCGTGTAGAAGCGTAGGGCCTTGTTCTGGTCGTCCACGTATACGCTAGTCAATTTAATTCTCACTTCGTTCCTCCTTTATCCTCGCTGCTTGGGCCCGTATCGTCTTGTCGTAGTCTTCCTTTTCGCAGGTGTTGACTGATCTTCATCCATGCGGTCGAGGTGGCGTTCGAGAGCATCCACGTGAGCGGACCAGAACCGGCGAAACTGCGCCAGCCAATCATCCACCTCCTGAAACGGCTCAGGTTTCAGCCGGTAGAGACGTCGCTGAGCGTCCACGGTGGATTCCACAAAACCGGCCTCGCGCAGCACGCGCAAGTGCTTTGACACGGTCGGCTGTGGCATACGAAGTTGACGCTCGATCTCCCCAACTGACTGTTGGGATGAGACCAGGAGGCTCAATATCGCGCGACGGTTCGGCTCCGCAATAATTTCGAATACAGATTCCACGTTCTTTGTATACTCTACAGAGTATATACTTGTCAAGGCATATTAAGAGAGTGGTTTTGCTAATTTCGTATTTCTGGATGAATCGTTTTCTACACTCCCATAAGATATTTATGGGAACAACCTGTGAGTGATACATGCGCGGAAGGCGCAAGCAGATTCTCTCGGCAAGTTGACTCATACATATGAGTCATATATACTCATTAGGTGAGCAAGCGATTACAAGTAATTTTGCAGGACCCGGAATATCGAGAAATCCAGCGGGTCGCGCGCTCCAGGCACATGTCAATCGCAGAGTGGGTTAGACAAGCCCTCGACTTAGCACGCCGGAAAGAGCCCATTGGCAACATGGCCAAGAAGCTCGAGGCGGTGCGGCAGGCTGCGCAATTTCAATATCCATCCGGCGATATCGATACCATGCTCAACGAAATCGAGGCGGGATATACAACCGGTCTACGTTCGTGATCTTGGTCGACTCCAACATTCCGATGTATCTGGTTGGCTCCCCTCACCCTCACAAAGCTGATGCGCAGCGCTTGCTCGAAAAACTGATTGCCGGCCGAGAGCGGCTGGTAACCGATGCGGAAGTGTTGCAGGAGATCCTGCATCGCTACGTGGCGATTAATCGTCGGGACGCGATCCAGCCCGCTTTCGACGCCCTCCTCGGGGTCGTCGATGAAGTGCTGAGTGTGGATCGTGGAGCAGTGGAACGCGCTAAACAGATCGTTCTTGGATATGGAAAATTATCCGCTCGCGATGCCGTACACCTATCGGTTATGGAACAAAACGGAATTCAACAGATCCTTAGTTTCGATTCGGGACTTGACGGGTTCCCTGGTATTACCCGGCTTTCGTAGAGTTCGCTGGCGCACGACCGGGGCTCATTTTGTGTCGGGCACGATACATCGGAGGCATTGAGGGCGGTGAGCGGAACGTGGGTATCAAGAATATCGTTAAAATTGCTAGAGCTTTAGGCGTGAAGCCGAGCGCGTTGCTACGAAACATTCACTGGGAATCGCTATACACCACAACCTGGCAGCACGGTAGTCCTATAGAATTTGAAACATCACATCAAACGCGCATATTGATAGATCGTGCAGAGAGGCCGGACTCCCGAGAGGCAATCACCCACCGTTTCAATCATCCTCGCTGGAGTCCCCGAACTTCTCAACGGCTTTCCGACAGTATCCGATATGGTGTTCAGAAGCTTTGCTCGGCTTAGCCCACCGCTCCGGAGTATGCTCTCCGGAAAAAGTCTCTCTAAGCGCTGATGTAACAACGCTGATCACTCGCGATTTGACTACTTTCCTGCCGGACAGTTCTTGTGGGATGTCTTCGGATCTTCCCGATGTAGCTTCAAAGTCCCCGGATCCAGTCCAGCCAAAGCGTGGAGTGCCGCAAGAGACGAAGCCGCATTAGCTTGAACCGCCGGACTGAAGGCTTCGGTGGAATAGTCCCCAACCAACTCAACTCCCCATGAGATTGCATTCCACGAAGGCGAGTGGACTCCGGGGACATCCAGCGGAGTAAAGCACTATTAGCCACATTCGAATGGACGCTAAAGCGAAAAGCTCTGGAAGCCCTGAGCGGGTTAGGGGGTTATGGCACAAAGAGCGGCACAAATTCACAGGTTCAGCTTCAGCCAGCATCAGCCAGCATCGCAACTGTTTGAAAATAATGGCGGGGACGACGGGACTCGAACCCGCGGCCTCTGCCGTGACAGTGGTGATTGAAACCGTAACTTACTAACAATGATCGGCACAGACGGCATCCCAAAACGGTTTCAGAACCCTGAGAAAGCGCTATCGGACAGTGATCGGACAGACGTCTTGCCGCGCCGACTTCCCATTAGCGCGTTGACCGCTACCCATCGACAGATTACTTCCGGATTGCCCGTCATCCGGGAGTTGTCACGCGGCCTCGCGGGCAGATACCCGCGGCATCGTCCGTCGCCTGACGCGTGTTCGTCTGACATTTTGCGATTGACTACATCTTGATTGCCTAATCGGAGCTCATCACGGCATCCATCTTTAGTAGAAGATGCGAAAGCAATCTTCCGTCAAGCTAATCGCAATTGTGATAGAGAAGCGTGATCCTGTCCGCCCCCGATGTTGGGAGTGATGATCAGTTCAAGCGTACTCACTCCGGAAAGCTGAACGCTGAAGTTCTCGGCTTCATGCACAGTGCTTGGCGGGCTGAAATTCCATTGCTGGCGGACGATCTCATAGGGCTCTCCCATATTGGGTCTCCATCGCAGCACAAACTCCTGTGTGCGTGCGGCCACGTTTTCGTCGAAGGCCAGTTCAATGCGTTCGATGTTCTGTGGTCTGTCGAAGATGAGCCGTATCATTTGGGTGCCAGCTTCCGATGCGCGCCATCCGCGCTTGTCCCCTCTAACCAGCGCTCCCTCAATCGGATGCTGGGGATCCTCGGACGTCACTTCGACCAAGGCTGCTCGATCCAATTCCAGCCATTGAGGTTCTAAATGCGACGTGACT
>Ga0126371_10000525_pt1 | contig 31739 bp, 24 predicted proteins | sample PanSoiMetaPlot_4_FD_110145 | JGI IMG/M metagenome (GOLD analysis project Ga0126371, IMG submission 110145) | Tropical forest soil microbial communities from Panama - MetaG Plot_4 | ecosystem: Environmental > Terrestrial > Soil > Tropical forest > Bulk soil | place: Panama | collected 2016-02-17 | reverse complement strand
ATATTTCTTTAGGATTGCCTTTGCCTGATACTCATGAATTTTCATAATGAATGCTCTTCAGTTAACAATTGGGAGGATCCTGCTTGCGGCATCGCACTGCGGGCAGCAAACTTTTGATTCTATAGAAGAAGATCAGCGTTGGGCAAACGCAGCGGTGAGCGGACGGCGGTCTTTTTTTTCAACATTTCCCAAGCTGACGTTTTCCAGCAAGGGCAGTTCTTTCGACAGGAATTCGTTTGGAAAATATTGCCAGGTGAGTGCCGAACAATCTGCCACTTTTTGATCACACAATCATCCAAAGCGCAGGCACGCCGGAAGGAAATGATGCCGTGAAATTGCTGTCGTTGAACGTGGCTCGCCCGCGCCTTACCGTGTACCAAGGCCGAACTATCAACACTGGCATCTTCAAGCGGCCGGTCTCGGGCCCGGTCGACCTCCGCACTCTTAATCTCGAGGGAGACCGCCAGGCCGATCTCAGCGTTCACGGAGGCCCATTCAAAGCTGTTTACGGATACCCCTCTGAGCATTATTCTTTCTGGCGCGGCGAACTCACTGACCTCGAACTTTCGGAGGGAACGTTTGGCGAGAATTTTACGACCGAAGGCTTGCTCGAGGCCGATCTCCACATCGGAGATCGCCTTCAAATTGGCTCGGCCATTCTGGTCGTTCGCCAGCCTCGCGTGCCCTGCTACAAACTTGCAGCCAAGTTTAAGCGGGACGATATCATCGACCGCTTCCTGCAAAGCGGCCGCAGCGGGTTTTACTTCTCGGTCGAGCAGGAAGGCGTGGTGCAATCCGGAGACTCCTTCGAACTGCTATCTATCGAGCCACAGGCCATCACCATCGCGGAAATGAATCGCTTGTTCGTCGCCGACAAGTACAACCGTCCTTTACTCGAAAAAGCCATAGCTACCCCAGCTTTGCCCGAGGACTGGCGTGACTACTTGGCACAACGGTTGCCGAAAGCCACGGTCGCGGGCTGAGCTGAGGTCAAGGTTTCAATGTTTCAAAGTTCATCAGCGCGCAGATTCGCGAGATTCCGCCACAGCGGGCACAGAGGAACACAGGGCATTGAAACGTTGAAACTTTGAAACATGGTTATAACGCTTATGCCGTAGAATGCTCGGCTAAGCATGATCCTCGACGCCCTCCATCGTTTGGCCAATCCCGCCACCGCGGAGCAGACGCAGTCGCTCAGCCGCGCCGAGGCTCGCGCTGTCATGGCCGACGTGCTGAGCGCCAAGTGCACGGACGCTCAGATCGCGGCGTTGCTCATCGCTCTTCGAATGAAAGGAGAGACAGTCGAAGAGATCGTCGGCTTCGCCGAAGCCATCCGCGCCGCTGCCGCACCATTGCCCATCGAACGCAACGAACTCGATCCTCTCGCGGTTAGCGGCACGGGCCGCGATGCCCTACTCGAGGAACCTGTGGTCGACTCCCTGATTGATACCAGCGGCACAGGCGGCGACGCCAGCGGCACCTTCAACATCTCTACTGCGACTGCGCTAGTGACCGCGGGCGCCGGAGTGCGCGTCGCCAAGCACGGCAACCGCAGCATCAGTTCCAAGTGCGGTTCGGCCGATGTCGTCGAAGCCCTTGGCCTTAATATTCAGCTGTTGCCGGAACGCTCCGCCCAGTGCCTGCGTGAAGTCGGCATCTGTTTTCTTTACGCGCCGAACCTGCATCCGGCGATGAAGCAGGTACAGGGCGTCCGCCGCGAGTTGCGCATGCGTACCATGTTCAACCTGCTGGGACCTCTTACCAATCCGGCGCGCGCCTCTGGCCAGGTCGTCGGCGTCTATTCGCTCGAATTGGTCGAAAAGCTGGCCGAGGCCCTCAGCATGCTGGGACTGAAACGGGCCCTGGTTGTGCACGGACTCGACGGCCTCGACGAGATCACCATCACCGGAGTGACAAGGATCGCCGAAGCACGCGCCGGCTCTGTGCGATCTTATGAAGTCGAACCCGAAGAATTTGGAATGAAGCGCGCCACGCTCGAGGAGATCGCTGGCGGAAATGCCAAGCAAAATGCGGAGATTATCCGTTCGGTGCTGAAGGGAGAAACATCGCCACGTAGAGATGTGGTGCTGCTGAACTCCGCCGCCGCTTTGGTGGCTGCAGGCAAGGCCGACCACATCGCACAGGCAGTCCCACTGGCCGCAAGATCGATCGACTCCGGCGCAGCTGCTGGAAAACTTGAAGCCCTGATCCGATTCAGTTCTGCTTCCTAAGGCTCAACCACTAAGGACACGAAGTATCACAAAGGCAACCCGGGATCTTCCTTCCTGTACCTTCGTGTCCTTTGTGGTTACAGATCACACCTCTACCTTTTCCCGATACTGCGCAACGGTCACATTCCATCCCAGCTCTTTATGCATCAGATCACGCAACTGGCAAGAAGCATTCGGCTCTCCGTGCACCAGGTACGTCGTCGTGGGTCGACCGCTAAACGTCCGCAGCCATTGCAACAACTCTGGTGGATCGGCGTGATCGCTGAACTGTTCGAGCGCCGCCACCTGTGCGCGAATCGGCACAAAGTCGCCATAAATCTTCACTTCGTCTGATTTGCTCTTGATGGTAAATCCCCGCGTCCCGGGGGCCTGAAATCCGATGAACAGAACGAGATTCCTCGGATCAGGTAATCGCTGCGCCAAATGATGCAAGATTCGCCCGCCGGTCGCCATCCCGCTCGACGAGATGATGACCGAGGGCATCCTCGCATCATTGATTTTCTTTGACTCTTCCGGCGTCGAAGCAAATGTAAACCCCGGCCACGTCAGCGGCGAGCCATATTTGCGGATCATCTCACGCGTTTCGTCGCTGTACTCTTCATCATGCTTCAGAAAAATCTCGACCGCCTTGATCGCCATCGGACTGTCGCAGAAAACTGGCATGCGGGGAATCTGTCCGGATTCAATCAAATGCTTGATGATGAATACGAACTTCTGCGTACGCTCAATGGCGAAGGCGGGAACGATCACGCTGCCTCCACGCCGTGCCGTCGCCGAAATCAGCTCGGCTAACTCGGGCAGCGGATCTTCCTTCGGGTGCCTGCGGTTACCGTACGTCGATTCCATGACAACAACGTCAGCGCTCTCGCCTTCCTGCGGGCCGGAATGCACCACCTTCCCTGGCGCCACCTTGTGATCATGCACGCGGCCAATGTCCCCAGTGAACAGCAGTCGACGTGCCTTGCCGTTGGTCTTGAGGGAGACCTCTGCCATGCATGATCCGAGAATGTGTGCCGCACGCACAAAGCGGAAGGAAAGTTCAGGCGAGAGTTGCATGGTCTCGCCAAGCTGCACTGGCTTGAAGTATTGCAGCGAGGCCTGCGCCTCATCGAACGTATACAGCGGTAACGCGGGATCGTGCTTCGACTTCTTGACCTTGTTGTAGAAGCGCGCGTCTTCTTCCTGCAGATGGCCCGAGTCCGGCAAGATGATGCCGCACAAATCGATGGTTGGTGGCGTCGCGTAGATTGGCCCGCGGAAACCTTCTTTCACAAGTCGCGGAATCCAGCCGCAATGATCAAGGTGTGCGTGGGTGAGAACAACAGCATCGATTTCGTTCGCGGGAATGGGAGTGTCACTCCAGTTGTGCTCTCGCCATTCCTTCGGCCCCTGAAAGAGCCCGCAATCGATGAAAACTTGAAACCCACTCTTCGCCGACGGATCGCCTGTATTAATAAGGTGCTTCGACCCGGTAACCGTTCCCGCAGCGCCAAGAAATTGAATGTAGGCCAATTCAGCCCTCCGCCAAAGAAGAGAACTTACCACAGCGGAGAGATGGAGAAAAACGGGCGAGATCACGGTGTTGGCAGGTCAATCGCGGCAAGCGATTTAGCGCTGCAAACGACAGCAGATTCCTCGTCGCTTCGCGCCTCGGAATGACAAGGGTTGTGGATGGTCCCACATTGGGCCCACTCTGTCAGAATGCTTTCGCTTTGCGGTCTATGGACCTCGTCGAGATCCAGACTTTGACTATTGAACTCTAGGATTTGGGTTCCGCAATCTTGAAGACGTTGTCTTTGGTCTCGCTCTCGGGAACGCTGCCATCATTCACGACGATCTCCTGCGGTGCCGCCGGCATCTCCACGCGCACCGTCGTCTTACTTTTTGCACGCACCGCAATGCACTTGGTAACCTCGCCGCGCGCTGACCTGATGAGCACCGGAACTTCTGTTCCCGCACCACCCTGATTCTCCAGCGTGATCGTCAGAACGAACAAACCATTCATCGTCTTCTGCGCATATGCCGACTCCACTTTGAAGTTCGGTAGCCCGTGGTCGCGATAGACCCAATCATCGAAGAACCATTCCAGATCGCGCTGCGTCTGGGCGGAAATCAGCCGCGGCATATAAGAAGGATCCTTATCCTGCTCGGGCTTATACGCCGCAATGGCCTTCTTCAGGGCGGCATCGCCGAGCATGTCGCGCAGCATCCACCACACACACATCGCCTTACTGCGATATAACTCCTCATTTACCGTGTTGATCAGCGAATGGTTCGCCTCGTCTTCAGAGCCAGGAGCGGACGACGGCGCTTCCACCGCATTCAGTGCGGACCGATGTGTTCCCATGTAGTCGAGCGCTGCCTGCCGTCCCTTGTCCTGCTCGAGATAGAGGACCTGGGCGAAGTGTGCGAGTCCTTCTTCGATCCAGGGGCGAAAAGACACGAAAGACGCGTGTGTCAACTGATGCGCCGCGGTAAGTGCAGCCGCTTGGGGCTCCGCCGCAAGTGGCGTGAGAAGAAACGCGCCATTCTCAAAGGGAGCACCATTTCGATCCGACAGGTCCGCAACCTTTGCCCTTTCACGCGGTGAACCGAACCAGTCTTTGATCACTGGAATCGCTTTTCCCGCCGCCTCGGCGAAAGCAGTGGCCGCCGCTTCATGTCCTTTTAAGTAGTGAACCTCGATTCCGGGCTTCTCTAGAATCTGATAGGCAGCGATCAGAAGGCTAGGCGAACTAAGCCTTTCCTTCTGCGCGAGACATTCCGCGTCAAGAACGCCACCTTCATATGTCCCGGGCATGCACGTGAGTCCACCGAGAAATATCTGGGGTAGTGTTCCGTTAAATTGTGACCAGCTAATCCCGCTAAGCCGCAGGCGCATCTGCGACCCTGCCTCCCTCTGCTTCCACCGCGCTAACACCTCAAACAGGCTTTCGCCTTCTGAGAGATTCGCCACGTCTGTCGCGATCGGATACCACGCCACATATCCCGCCCCGCGCACAGCCATGAAGTCTGGTCCGATCTGATCCCAGTCAGTATTCTTCGCGGTATCTTCCGGCGCGCCGATGCGCGTAAGTCGAGTCGCGTCGAGCACAATCACCCCTTCGTAGGCAATGTCGAGATCAATCGTTGCGCGCGGCGCCACTTCCTGCGGCAGGGTCACAATCGCTTCCGACAGGCTTCCCGTGTGGTCGATATCCGACGTATAAGGCTGGCGCACAAACTGCAGAGGCTTGTCGCCAGCCTTGATCGATCGCCAATCGAGCGATGACGAAACCTGCAGCACGGCAATCTTCTGCGGAATCGCGCTGTCGTTCCGCAAGGTGATTTTGCCGCGGACACCCAGCCGATGTTGCTCGGGGTCAACTTGCGCGTTGAGATCGTAATTTGTGATGGAGAAGGCTTCGCGATCTAGCGCAGAACATAAAACAGAACCACAGAGGACACAGAGGGCGCACAGGGCCTTCAGACCAGGCTTTCTTAGGACCAGCTTCATTCTGTGTGTGATGCGCCCTCTTTGGCCCGGCGCTGCCGCACGATCTCATAAAGTACGACGGCGGCGGCCACCGACACGTTCAGCGACGGCACCTTGCCCAGCATTGGGATCGAAACCAGAAAGTCGCACTTACGCTTAACCAGATCGTGCAGGCCCTTGCCCTCGCCACCCAACACGAGACCACAGTCCATGTTGTAGTCGATCGCATCGTAGGCTTGCTCGGCGCGCTCGTCGAGACCGACGGTCCAGATATTGTTTTCTTTGAGCTCTTCGACAGTGCGCGAAATATTTGTGACTTTAGCGATCGGAAGGTGCTCGCTGGCCCCCGCCGAGGCCTTCGTAACGCTTCCGGTCACGGCTGCCGCACGGCGCTCAGGAATGACCACACCGTTCGCACCCGCTGCATCGGCCGTCCGCAGAATCGCTCCCAGATTGTGCGGATCCTCTACGCCATCGAGCACCACCACCAGCGAATACTGCTTGCGCTTGGCGGCGATGACATCTTCAAGGTCGTTGTACTGCTTGGCCGATGTAACGGCTACCACGCCCTGGTGTGCGGCATTGCCGGCCATACGGTCAAGTTCGGTGCGCTGGAGAAAGCGTACCGGAACGCCGATCTTGCGACAGTCTTCAATCAATCGCTGCAAGCGAAGATCGTGCCGCTCCTTCGCCATACCAACCCACTCAAATGCGCGCCCCCGCGCCTTCAGCGCTTCGGTAACGGAATTGATTCCGTAGATGTAGTGCATGAAGGAATAGTGTAACTCGATGAGAACTCAGAGTTACGTCGCCATGGCCCGCGATGTCATCCTAGGACAGCGATGAGCCCTCCGAATGACCTCACGAAAGTTGGGAGCTGCGATGGTGTTTATGGGGTCCACGGGCGCTCCACGCATCTTGGGAATCCCCGTTTGCAGCAAATATGGCGCATCGCGGACGTAAGGTCCCTCGCGCCGGCTTCGCGCCGCTCAGGGTGACAAGTTGGTGAGAACGCGGAGAATCTCCGCCGGCTCCGGCCTTTCTGTGTAGTCTTCGTTCGCCGAGGCATAGGCAATCGCCCGGTCGCGATCGATCACAAACGTCGCGGGAATCGGCAACTCCCAACTGTCATCGCCGTTGGTAAATGGAAGATTCACAAACGCCCGCCGATATACCGCCTCTTGCGCCGCTGGCACGCGATATGTCAGTCCAAACTGGCGCGCCACTTTGTTTCCCGCGTCCGCCAGCAACGGAAACGTCAGCTTGTGCTGATCGTGCATAAAGTACGACTGCTTCACGGTCTGCGGCGAGATCGTGACAAACGAGGCCCGGGCCTTTTCAATCAAAGGAACGGCGAGATTCATCGCCTCCATCTGGCCCACACAAAACGGACACCACCTGCCGCGAATGAAGCAGATCATCAGCCGTCCGTGAGACAGTAATTCCGTCGAGCGGACGAACTTCCCATCGTGATCGGGCAACTCGAATGAAGGCGCTTGAGCCCCAACTCGCAGAACACCTGCGGACAGATTCCGCGCCTTCAACTCCGCAACCGCCGCCACATGCACCGCCTGCGTCTCCGCCGGAACGTACTTCGCGATGAGTTCCTTGCGTTCGGCGTAGATTTCCCGCAGAGAACGTAGATCCGCTGCCGGAGACGATTCTTCCAGAGAACGCCACTTCATGTCCGTCCATCATGACATACTCGCCGCTGCGTTGGTCTGCTCAGCTACCATTTGCCGACTGATATCCTACACGCGCGTGAACGGATTTCAGCTCCGATGGCTCGCAGCAACTGGGCCAGTGCTGCTGAAAATCGGAAAAATCCGGAGAAGTCGTTGGAAAGCAAGCCACACGAGGGTGGGTCAAGAGGGTAGGAATTCTTCGACTGCGCTCAAGATGACATCTGGACTTCGGGCAGTACTGACAACCGACCACTCGCCCCTAGCCATTGACCACTGCTCTCACATTCCGGGCAGCTTCATGCCTGCCAGGCGGCGCGCGAAGCTGGGCTTGCCCATTTGCTTGAACATCTTTTTCATCTGTGCGTACTGACGGAGCAGGTTGTTCACTTCCTGAATCGTCGTGCCCGAGCCGCGCGCGATGCGCTTGCGGCGGCTCCCGTTGATCACTTCGTGGTGATTGCGCTCGTGCATCGTCATCGAGTTGATGATGGCCTCAACGCGATTGATCTGTTTTTCATCGATGTTGTCAGCCGCTTTTTGCAGGCCGGAGAACGGGCCAATCGACGGCAGCATTCCCATCAGGCTCTTCATCGATCCCATCTTCTTTACGGAGCGCAGCTGGTCGCGAAAGTCTTCGAGCGAAAAGCCGTCTCCGCTGAGCGCCTTGGCTGCCAGCTCTTCTGCCTTCTTTTTGTCGATCTGCTTTTCGGCGCGCTCGATCAGCGACAGGATGTCTCCCATGCCGAGAATGCGCGAGACGATGCGGTCCGGATGGAATGGCTCCAGCGCATCATACTTTTCGCCGACACCGATGAACTTAATGGGCTGGCCCGTGACCTGGCGGATCGACAACGCTGCGCCACCACGCGCGTCGCCATCCATCTTTGTTAAAACAACTCCGGTCAGCGACAGCTTCTTGTGGAATTCTTCCGCCGAACGAACGGCGTCTTGTCCGGTCATCGCGTCAGCGACGAACAGAATCTCCGACGGATTCAGCAGCGCCTTCAGCGACTGCATCTCGCTCATCAGTTCGTCGTCGATGTGCAAGCGGCCTGCAGTATCGACGATGAGCACGTCGCATCCCGTTACAACGGCCTCGCGCCTGGCTTCTTTCACCAGCCGCTCGACGGTTGCGGTGCTTGCCTCCGCGACCTGGCCTTCGTAAATGCTGGACTTCACCGCCTGCGCTACCACCTTCAACTGCTCGCGCGCGGCCGGGCGATACACGTCAACCGACACGAGCAATGGACGGTGGCCGCCCTGCTTGAACCAGTTCGCCAGCTTGCCTGACGTGGTCGTCTTACCGGACCCTTGCAGTCCGGCCATGAGTACAACCGTCGGCGGCTGCGAGGCGAACTTCACCCGCGCCGTATCCTTGCCGAGGATCTCGACCAGTTCGTCGCGCAGAATCTTGATGACCTGCTCTCCGGGTGAAAGTGCCGTCATGACCTCGGTTCCGACGGCTTTGGCTCTGATCTGATCGATCAACTGCTTGACCACCTTGAAGTTGACGTCGGCTTCGAGCAGCGCCATCCGAATTTCGCGCAGCGCCTCGTCGATGTTCTCTTCGGTCAGCCGGGCTTGTCCGCGAAGGGCTTTAAATGCGCGTTGTAGTTTTTCCTGAAGATTCTCAAACATGGGAGTAATCGTTCATTCTAGCAGTCGGCGTGGGAGCGCGGCTTCGGGCTTTGGGGCTCCAGGCTTCGGGGCCCTAGCCGGGGGAACTGAAACTCCGGAGACCCGCACAAGTCTCCGCAATATCTTGAGCCGCAATGACTTATCCACAAAGCATTCCAAACACATGGGTTTAGGCACCGCATTCGGTCCAACTTCCAGGCAGCCTAATGAATCCCGGAGCCCAAGGTTAGATGTCAGAAGAAACGGGGACTCTTGGAGGAAAGACTAGCCGGAAAAATTGAAGTTTGGCGCGCACCTGCTGAGGCTCATCATCGGCCGCTAAGGCAGCTTATTCGGCGAGCCTCTCGGCCCGTTTGAAACTCCATCTATCTGTGCGAGAAAACGGGCGGCAAGATCATCGACCAGTTTCCCGGTGTGTGGCACAGGAAGTCCGGGCTGGCTGCAATGGGTGGACACCATGCCGACAAATCTCCCAGCGGGGTCGATGAGTGGGGTTGACTGAACTGAGCGGACTTTCGCCCGCAGCAGCGCATCTCGAGACTCGTTTGAAACCAGCAAATCCGTGGCTACATCGGGAACGTCCATCCGTGATCGCCGTTTCATCGCCATACCACAAACGCACTCTTGGTTCCAACTCACCGTATTGAAATGATCCAAGAACTCCATTTCAAAGCCACGCTGCGCCACGATTCTCAGGACGTCACTTGTGGAATCAAAGAGTTGAACGTTGCCAAAGTCGGCGGCGGTGGCAACGATAACGGACGCCAAGAAATCGGTGATGAATGCGCTGTCGCGCAACCGCATGTAAGGATTATCCGCGACTGGACGCTCTTCTTTCGAACCCTCTGCATCGGATATTACAAAATCTTGCGAAAGCAGGTCTGCGCTGATGAATCGCTCATCTTTGAGAACAGATTGCAAAGCGGGCAGCAATTCAATTGCGGCGTTCGCCTTAACAAGATATCCAATTGCGCCCGTACCCAAGGCTGCTTCCGCGACTTCAAGTGATCGATTTTCGCCTGCGAAGACAATTCTGGTTTTGGGCAAGAGTTCGAAGATCCTCCTTGCCGCCTCAATTCCACTGATTGTGGGGAGTCCGATGTCGAGGAGGATCAGATCCGGTTGCAATTCCGCAGATTTCCGGACTGCTTCCAGGCCGTCGGCAGCTTCACCGACGATTTGCAGCTGGGGATGACGTTGAAGAGTCATCCGGACAAAACAACGCCAAGGCTCGTAGTCATCGACGACGAGAATTCGAATCCTCGCTGCTTCCACCGGCGCCAACATTCAACCCCTTCTCCACCGGACGATTCCCCAAAGCGACGTGTCGGCCTTGACAAGAAAACATTATCACCGTCCCGACGGTTGTCAAATGACATTGCAATGATATGGGCGATCATGGCAGGCTCTCGTGCCTTTCAAAAAGGAGACTCCCGGCGTTCGCAAGAGACTTTCCAGGGCCCTATGGCAGGATCAACGACGAATAGGCGGTCCAGATTTGCTGGCCCGCGGGACGATGCGTCGTCCCTACACATACAACCGATTACAATTGCTCTGACCGGCCGCTGCGCGGACGATAAGGAAAGATATGCTCGCCGCTGGAATTGGCGCATTCGCGTGCCTCATATGGGTCGTCCTGATTGCGGGTTGGGGACGCTTCTGGCGCGTCACGACTTTACCGCCGGGGGTGAGTCTGCAGCAGCAAAAGGCGCCTCGGGTGGCGGTGATCGTCCCTGCGCGCAATGAGGCCGATGTGATCGGGACGGTGGTCTGTTCACTGCTGGAGCAGGATTATCCTGGCCGGCTGCACATTTTTGTCGTTGACGATCACAGCACTGATGACACCGCAGGCGAGGTGCACCGAGCTGCGAATGACCGCGATGATCGGCTGACGATGCTCTCCGCGGCTGAGCTGCCCACGGGATGGACCGGCAAGATGTGGGCGCTCGCGCAGGGAGTAGAACGCGCCGCCGAGTTCTCGCCAGACTACTTCCTGTTCACGGATGCCGACATTGTGCATGCCCCCGGGAGCCTTGGGGCACTGGTCGCGCTGGCGCAGGCGCGCCGCCTCGACATGGTCTCGATGATGGTAAAGCTACGCTGCGAATCGCTGGCAGAGCGCGCACTGATTCCTGCGTTCGTGTTTTTCTTTTTCATGCTTTATCCACCGGAATGGGTCAACGATCGGGGCAAGCAGACGGCAGGAGCGGCGGGTGGAGACATTTTGGTGCGCGCCGAGGCTTTGCGCAAAGCAGGAGGCATCGAGGCGATCCGCAATGAACTGATCGACGATTGCGCCCTCGCGCGCGAGATCAAACGCAACGGCGGCATCTGGCTGGGGCTGACGCGCAGTGCAACGAGTGTTCGCAGCTACGACGGTTTCAGTGGCATTGGCCGCATGATCTCGCGCAATGCGTTTTACCAGCTGCGGCATTCGCTGTGGCTGCTGCTGGGTACGTTGCTCGGATTGGGAATAACGTATCTCGCGCCGCCAATGCTCGTGTTTTTTGGAGGCTGGGCTTCGGTGTTCGGCGGGTTGGCGTGGCTGGGAATGAGCCTGAGCTTTCTGCCGATGGTGGGGTTCTACGGACAATCGCCGTTGTGGGCAATCACGCTTCCACTTGTAGCTTTGTTTTATGCTGGCGCGACGGTGCACTCAGCGGTGCAGTATTGGATGGGGCGCGGCGGTGAATGGAAGGGCCGGGCACAGGATTCTGAGGGCGTCAGAGCCGATTGATTCCTGCCGCGGGAGAAGGCTAAAGGGTAGGGATCCCTTCGCGTTCGCCTCAGGGCAGGCTCTTCAACTGCGGTTGTGCTTTGGGCTTCGCGCAAAGCACAATTCTCGCTCAGGATGACAATCAAGAAGAGAGCGTTGAAACGCTCGGCCTCATACTCAGCTAATCCACCTTGGGCGGGTCATCTCGAAGCGGTGAGTTGTTCGTGAGTATTGCATGCCGCCCATGCGACCGATCAGGTCGAGCGAGTTCGCGTCAACGCGGCCGTCTTTGAGGTGGGCATCGTCGACGTGGACGGCGACTACCTCGCCGATCACCAGGCTGCTCCCTGTCGGTCTGGGAGAGAAATCGATGATCCGGTGCAGCTTGCATTCGAAGCTGACGGGGGACTCTCCGACCCGCGGAGGGCGAACGGCTTGCGATGGAGCCGGCGTTAGTTTCGCCAGTTCAAATTCGTTGATGGTCGCGTCGTACTCGCCGCTGGTGGCATTCATGAGTTCGCGCAGGTCGTAGGTCACAACACTGACCACGAATTCTTTCGTCTCGCGAATGTTGCGCAAGGTGTCTTTCGGCTCGCCGTGTGGATTCGGGTCTGCATCCTTCCGCGGACGCAGGCCGGGAGAGAAGGCGAGCATCGGGGGATCCACGGAGACGCAATTGAAGAAAGAAAACGGAGCTAAATTGGCTTGTCCGGAAGCGCCGAGCGACGAGACCCATGCGATGGGACGCGGCGCCACGCTGTTCAGAAGGATGCCGTAGATCTCTCGATGGGAAAGCTGGGAAACTAGCGCGTTCATGGAGTGAGTATACGTTGCCGGGTCGGCGGTGGATCCTATCCCCCTTCCACCACAGGGACACAGAGTTACACAGGCGATTACACAAACATCTCTTTTGCAGCGATCACTGTGTTGGTGTGGATGGTCACAGTGTCTTCTACATTTTGAGCGTAGCCTCCGGCGTAGGTCACCATGATCGGGATGTCGCGAGCGCGGGCAACGCGGAACACCAGTTCGTCTCGTTTCTTGAGGCCATCGATGGTTAGACTGAGTCCGCCGAGTTGGTCTTCCTGATATGGATCCGCACCTGCGATGTAGCAGATGAAATCTGGCTCAAATTGCCGGAGGCCGGAACTCAGAGCGTTGTCGAGCCAGGCGAGGTAGTCGTCGTCGTTGGTACCGTCGGGAAGGTCGACATCAATCGAAGAGGGCGGCTTCCACAGCGGGTAGTTGTTGTGCTGGTGGAGAGAGATCGTAAAGACGTCGCCGGCGTGGGCTCCGCGCATCTTGCCGCGAGGGGCGTTGGCGGGCGGTTGCACGGTCGAGACCGAAGACGATGGAAGCAGTGCACTGGCAGTGCGGGTACCCGCGAAGATGGCGGCGGTGCCGTTGCCCTGATGAACGTCGCAGTCGACGGTCATGGCGGTCCGGATCTTGTCGTCGCGCTGGAGCCGGCGGATGGCAACGGCGACATCGTGAACCATGCAGAACCCCTCACCGTGATCAGGGAATGCATGATGGAATCCGCCGCCAAGGCTGATCGAAATTCTGTCGACCAGACAGCGTTGCGCTGCGAGGATAGAACCTCCTGCAGCGAGCCAGAAGGCGTCAACCAGGTCGCGGGAGTATGGGATCTCCATCTCCATCTCTTCGCGCCGGCTCAATGTGCCGGTCCGCAGTTTCTGTACGTACTCGGGCTTGTGGACGAGAAGGATATCCTGATCGGTGGCCGGCTGTGGCTCGAGGAAGTCGGATTCTTCCGCGACGCCGGTGGAGATCAGGCGGTCGTGAACGCGGCGATACTTTTCGGCGGGAAAGACGTGATTGCCGATTGGGAGGTAATAGGCGTCGCTGTAAACGAGCTTGAACGGGAGCATGCGAAGCCATTCATCATACGCTCATGCGATGTCATCCAGAACGACGGCGAAAGCCGGCGTGAGGGACCTTACGGCGGTGAGCAGATTCGATGCAGCGGAGTTGCTGGGAGTGGACGCAGGTGTGGCGATCCTAGCGGCTGAATCTGGTAACGGTCCCTCAGAGGGCTTTCCGCCTCCTCAGGATGACATCATTTGAGATCAAAGATCACAAGGTTTGAGATTAGCGTTTCTTCGGCGGATGGACTGTGACCAGCGGACGGCGGACGGGGACAATCGCTCCCTTGGACGGATCGGCGGCGGCGTTGGCCCGGGTTAAGACTTCTTTCTGGATGTATTGGACGAAGTCCTGAATCTGGCGCTGCATCTCTTCCATGCGCTCGCGCATTTGCAGAATGATGGCCATGCCCGCGATGTTCACTCCCAGATCACGAGCCAGCGACAGGATGAACTCGAGGCGGAGCAAGTCTTCGTCGGTGTAGAGGCGCGTATTGCCTTCGGTGCGCGAGGGTTTGAGCAGGCCTTCGCGTTCGTAGAGGCGAAGGGTTTGGGGATGGATGCCGTACATTTCGGCGACGGCCGAGATCATGTACGCGCCTTTGGATTTGCGTTTGCTCATTGGCGTTCTAAGGTTCTTGCCTGATCGTATCTGATTCGCCCTAATTTTAGAGTGGGGTGGAATTTTCTTCCAGTTTAGGCGGGCTTGACAGCGGCAGAATTCCGCCAAACCCGAATGGCAGGACGGCATCGAGGGTGGACGGAGGATTCATCTATGGACCAGAATAATGCCATCAATGTGGTTGAGAATCTTATCGAGACTTGCAAGGACGGGCTGAAGGGCTATCATGATGCCGCCGAGCACGCGAAGAGTCCGACCTTAAAGAGCTATTTCAATGAGCAGAGTGCGGAGCGGGCACGGTTGGCGCAAGAGTTGCAGACGCAATTGGCCACGCTCGGCAAGCCCGACAAGGAAGTATCCGGATCAGTGGGTGGCGCAATGCATCGTGCCTGGCTCGACACAAAGGCCCATCTCGGTGGCGGGGACAAGACGATCTTGGAATCGGTTGAGGCTGGCGAGGATACGGCCAAAGACACGTACAACAAGGCGCTTAGCGGAACTCTGCCGTCGACGTTGATGGAAATCGTCCGGCGGCAAGCCGCCAGCGTGCAGCAAGCCCATGACAAGGTAAGAATGCTGCGCGACGAAGCCAAGGCGGCATAAGGACGTCCGAATTCGGACTAGGGGCATGGATCGGGATGTAAGGAATGCGACGATGTTAGAGATATCTCACAGAGGATTGGAGGCTGCTCTCCGATCCTCTTTTTTTTGGCTGTGCATGCAAACGTCATGACCTAAGTGCCATTGATCCTTAAGAGGTGGGGGCTAGGTTGAGCTTTCGCCAGACAACAAGACAAAGCAACTTAAGGAGAAACCAAACCGTAATGCGCCCATTTGTGCGTTCCACTGCAATCGTCTGTAGTTTGCTTGCGTCCAGCTGCCTCGTCGGATACGGCCAGTCAACGGTTTCCTCAACCGCACCCGCAATGGAAACCCCGGCGACGGTGCAGCCTTCTTCGGAATCATCTTCCTCGCACGCGAGTGCGGATTTAGGACACGTCGGGGCGGCTGTGAAGGTTTCTCGGTTAGGCGTCGGCGGTTAAGTCGCGGTGTCTGTCACGCACCACACCAACGTTCGTGCTGGCTTTAACATGATCAGCTACCGCCGTGGATTCGACAAAGACGGCATCTCCTATGCCGGCAAGTTGGACTTCAAGACCTTCGAAGCGCACCACGACATTTTCCCGTGGGCCAAGAGCTTCCACATCAGCCCTGGCGTTCTGGTTTACGCGGGCGATCCGATCACGGCGACCGCTACTGTTCCCGGTGGCCAGAGCTTCAGTTTAGGCAATGTCTCGTACTACAGCGATCCTTCCAATCCGATCACGGGTACCGGAAAGATCGACTTCAACCGCGCCGCTCCGATGATCACGGTTGGATGGGGCAACCTCGTGTCGCGGAAAGAAGGCGCGCACTTTGTTGTTGCTTTTGAGATGGGCGTTGCCTTCCAAGGCTCGCCGAAGGCGTCGTTGGCTCCGAACAGAGCAAAGTCAACAACGGCATGTCGTTCTTTACGGCGTATCCGATTATTTCAGTCGGATTCGGGTACAAGTTCTAACTTCAAAAAAAAAGGCCACGGATTCAGGGATAGACCATTGGGTCATCCGTGATGATCTTTGGAATCCGTGGCTTTTTGTGTTTTAGGAAGCTGGCTGTGGTTTGCGCCTTGGGGTCTCGGCCCAGCCTTCAGGTTTGACGGCGTGATTCACGAAGTAGGCGACAATGCCTGCGGCTATCAGGATCATGCCGAATGCGAACGAGCTCATCCCGAGGATGGACTCATGCTCGCTGCGGATGACCGAGAACGCCAGCAGCATGACCGGTGGAATGCCGATGGCGATGGCTCCGGGCAAGCCTCCGGGAACGCGGAACGGACGCTTGAGTTCCGGTTCGCGGAAGCGCAAGACGACGAGCGCAATGAACTCTAGCGCCAAGCTGCCGCCGTAGAGCAGGATGTCGAGCGTGACCAGGCGGGCAAAGCCGAGACCCAGGCACATCGCCCAGCAGATGGCCAGGGCGACAATTGCGACCCAGGGAGCCTTCGATTTCGGATGCAGCTTGCCCAAGACTTTCGGCAACATGCCGTCTTGCGCCATCGCCAGCGGAAGGCGCGAGTAGCTCATCACTAGCGCATTAAACATGCCGAAGCCGCTGATCATGCCGCCGAGAACGACCCCGATACGGAGCAGCGGGCCGCCCATTAGCCCGGCGATATCGGCCCAGGAACCGGTTTCCCAAGCCGTCGACTTCAGGCCCGTCGCCCACATTGCGGCGAAGGGCAATACGTAGCTGAGCGCAACGATACAGACCGCGACAATCATGGCGCGGGGGTAGGTACGCTGCGGGCGCTCGACCTCGGTCGCGATGGTCGAGGCGTTGTCCCATCCCATGTAATTCCACATGCAGATGAGCAGGCCGCCCAGGATGTCGACGGTCGAGGTGGTCGGCTTGGTGATGGCGTTCGCCAGGGCTCCGACCTTGAATGGGGCGAGAAGGACCACGGCCGCGAACGGCGCGGACAAGACGAGGAACAGCCAGAGCGAGGTCAGGGAGACGACTTTTACTCCGGCAATATTAAGGAGCGCACAGGCAACGACCACGGCCAACGCGACCCACCATCCGCGATTGTTCACCTGGAACCAAGGGAACATCCGAGTGAGGTACGCGACGAACAGCGTGGGGTAGATCGCCATATCGAAAATTGACGCAACGAGCGAGAGCCAGGCTTCCTGAAATCCCCAGAAATTGCCCATAGCGCGTCGCACCCAGGCGTAATATCCGCCTTCATAGGGGAGCGCGCTCGAGAGTTCGCCGATCATGAAGGCGGTCGGCAGGCTCCAGAGAAGTGGCGTGATGAGCAGGATCAGAATGGCACGTCCGTAACCGGCGCCGTGCACGATGTCTTCGGTGCCATAGGTTCCGCCCGACACCATAAAGAAGGTCGCGGCGACCAGGGGCCAAAGGGTGAGGCGGACGAACTTTTTCCGGTTGGGGACGACGGAGAGGGTTTGGGGATTTTCGAATTGTTGCCGGCTAGCTGTTGCCAATTTCTATGGCTGCCTCCGTGAGCGACTCACTCTCACCACCGCGTCTCCCTTGAACATCTGCTCGCGGCTCCCGGAAGCCTGCGATTTCCCGGGCATTTCGGCGAAGTTAGTTCGCAATAGTGAGATTACGGGAAATTTGCACAGATGCAAGAATATTTTGAGGCTTTTTGCAAATTTTTGTAACGCGAGCGAGCTGGTACGAGGGTAACGGCGAAGAGCATTCACCACAGAGGGCACAGAGGATCACAGAGGACGGTCTATTTTTCCCAAACTCTGCCATCAACCATGCGTTTGATTCCGTCACGGAGATGCAGGACGTTGAAGTTGATGAGTAGGCCTATTGGAATTCCACTCGAGCGCCTGTAGGACAGAAGTTGGGCTTCGTGGATTGGGTGGATCGACTTACGGATTTCACTTCAACTATGACTCTTCCTTCGACTATCAAATCGATTCGGTATCCGACTTCCAGCTTCTCACCTTCGTATACAACCGGCCGGAACTTGAGCCGCGACTTGCAGACCTCCGCTCGCAGTTCATGAGCCAGACACGCCTGATAAGCACTTTCGAGAAGTCCGGGGCCGGTGCCGGTGATTGCGTTGATGTGAACAGAATGGGAACGCGCTGGAGAGGCCATGCTTAGTGCATACCATGAAACCCCTGTGGTTCTCTGTGACCTCTGTGGTGAAATCGCATTTCTCGTTTCAGATCGGGAATGAAGAGTTCACCACAGGGGACACAGGGTTACACGGGGAAACCTCACTGGAGCTTCAGCTTCCAGGTTTCGGCGACCAGGTTTTTGCGGCTCCAGCTGTCGTGTTTTTCTTCGGCCACCAATTCGAAACCGGCATGACGGTAGATTTTGCGGGCGGCGGTTAGTTCACTCTGGGTCCAGAGCATGATCTTCTTGTAGCCTGCCTCGCTGGCGAAGCGGACGCATTCTTCGACCAGACGCCTGCCGATGCCCAGGCCGCGGACTGATGGTTCCACCAACAGCAGACGGAGCTTGGCGATCGTCTCTGACTTTCTCACAAGAAACACTGAACCGACGTTGATCCCGTCTTTCTCGGCGATCCAGCAGCGCTCACCTTTGGGGTCGAGCTTTTGAATGAACTCCGCCACGATTTCTGCCACGAGGGCTTCGAAGCGCTCGTCGTAGTGGTACTCCTGCCAGTAGAGGGCACCGTGGCGGTAGACAACCCATCCCATGTCGCCGGGGCGGTGCTGACGGAGGATGTACGGCGTGGTCGGCACGGCGTTGGGCGCCAGGGCGGATTCAATGTCGCGGATGGCGGCTAGCATCTTTTCCTGCTGCTTCGGCGCCAGGCGTGCGAGCATGGCGGCCACTTCGTCGCTGGACCGGCGATCGAGAGGCTCGAGGATTTTGCGGCCTTCAGACGTGAGGGAGAGAAAGAGGCTGCGGCGATCTTCGGGTGAGGGCGTGGAGGTGATCCATCCGTGGGTCTGGAAGTTTTGCAGCATGCGGCTGACGTAGCCGCGGTCGAGACCCAGGTCTAGGCAGAGGTCTTTGGCCGTGATCTTGTCGCGATGCGCCAGCTCATACAGAACTCGGACTTCGGTTAGGGAAAACTGGCTTTCGAGGAGGTGCTCCTGCAGGACACCGATTTGGCGGGTGTAGAAGCGGTTGAAGCGGCGGATGATTTGGACGGGGTCGGAAGGGGATCGCGAGGTTGCTGGTGTGGACATGAAAAGAGAATAATCACACTAGTTGACTTAGTCAACTATCTAATCTTACCCTTCACCCCATTTAGAGATGTCATCGTGAGCGGCGGCGAAGCCAGCGCGAGCGACCTTACGACGCGTTCCGCTTTCGATGCGGTGGAAGGGGATCGTTTACGATCACGGCCATTTGCTGGGCCCTCGCGACAGCATCTCGGTGCCATCCGTCGCACGGTCCCTCGCCCGACTCGGGATGACATCACTTTGAGGATTTGGAACGGCGAGCGACTTAGACCTTGCTCCAGAGTTCAGCCCTAGGGTCTTCCGGGTTCAGCTTGGCGAGTTCGCGGAGGAGTTCTTTGGTGCGCTCATCCCGCGGCATCGGGACGTGGACCGTGATCTCTACGATTTCGTCGCCGCGAACACCTTCCCTTGTGGCTGATGGAACGCCCTTTTCGCGGAGGCGGAGCTTTTGGCCCGATTGCGTTCCGGGTGGAATCTTGAGCAGAGCTCGGCCGTCGATGGTCGGGACTTCGATCTTTGCGCCTAACGCGGCTTCCGTCGCATTTACCGGAACTGTCAGCGAGATGTCGTCGCCGTCACGATGGAAGATCGGATGTTCGCCGGTGCGGATGATCGCATAGAGATCACCTGGAGCACCTCCATGGGCCCCGGCATTGCCTTTGCCGGGAACGCGGATGCGCTGGCCGTCGCGGGTGCCCGCCTTGATGCGTACTTCGAGCGGTTCCGTGTGGGTGACCGTGCCCTCACCGTGGCAGGTCGGGCAAGTTGTCAGATTCTTACCGGTGCCGTGGCAGCGCGGGCACTGGACGTTGAACTTCATGCGCCCGCCGGTCTGGGTGATCTGTCCGGTGCCGTTGCACTCGGGACATTTGCCTGGGGCTTCGAGCGTTCCCTGCCCGTGGCAGGTCGAGCAAACATCCTGGCGGGTGATGTTCAAACGCATGACGCCGCCGCGAATCGCCGTCCAGAACGGGACGTTGACCTGGTATTCGAGATCGGTGCCGGGTTCCGGGCCTTCTTCCGCGGCTGCACCGCCGCGGCCTCCGCCAAAAATTCCGGAAAAGATGTCGCGGAAGCTTCCACCTCCAGTCCCAGTTGAGGTGCGCTGGCCGCGTTGGGCGTTATTCACGAAGTCCGAGAAGTCGAATCCGCCGAAGTCGAAGTGGACGCCGCCCTGGCCGCCTGGCTGCGAGCCTCCCGGGAAACCGCCTGGAAAACCGCCAAAACCACCTGCACCGGTGGCGCCTCCGCGCGCGTAAGCTTCGGCAGCGGCCGGATCGATGTTGTCGGAGTAGAATCCGACCTGGTCGTAAATCTTGCGCTTCTTGGGATCGCTGAGGACTTCGTTGGCCTCGGAAATCGCCTTGAATTTTTCTTCCGCCGACTTATCGCCGGGGTTTACGTCGGGGTGATATTTGCGGGCGAGTTTGCGGAAGGCCTTGCGGATGTCGTCGGCAGAGGCGGACTTCTTCACGCCGAGAACCTCGTAATAATCTTTTTTCGTAGTGGATGGCATGTCTAAAACTTCAGTCAGTCTTCAGTGTAGATCGGCCGTCCGGAATCCGGGTCAATGCGAACAAAGACGGGAAACTGCTCTCCGTTGATTCGCGGGAAGCAGAGCTTGTAATTCTTCGTCTCGGTGATTTCGACGCCTTGAGCGATCGGGCTGAGCGCGCGGAAATCGTCGCGAAAGCGCTCCATGACCTCGGCAACGGACATGGCTTTCACCGTGAAATTCAGGTCGACATCCACACGCAGGGGATCCACTCTCTCGATGCGAACTTGTCCGTTGCCGCTAAGGAGCGAGGTGGCGTGCTCGAGCTTGTCCTGAAGCCAGGTTTGCAAAGCGTCGTCGGCGATCTCGCTGTCCAGAATGTCGGAACGTCCCATTCGGATTGTGATCCAGAAACTCTTCATCGCCTTGTTTGATTTAGGGAAGCGCGGGCGAGGCGCCCGCGCCACACGTTTTAGTTCACGATCTTGCGTCCGCTCTTATCCTCGACCAGCACGCGGAGCTCGTCGGTGATCGGCGCGTCAATGTAGACGGGAATGCGACGCAGTCCCGTCGGAGTTTCCGCAAAGACCACCCACTGCCTCTCGTCGGGAGAGAGGTCGATAAAATACGTTTCGTTGTTCACCTCGAAATCCAATTCACACCCCCTTTGTTCCAATGCGTGTCATCCTGAGCGGAGTCGCTGGTCGCAAAGCGACCGGCAACGGAGTCGAGGGATCCCTACGCCCTCCGCTGCCGTATCGGCGATAGGGATCCTTCGACTACATGCTCAAAATGACAATGCCCTGAGAATTACTTCTTATCCTCGACATCCACGTACTCGGCGTCGATTACGCCTTCGTCCTTCTTCTTGGCCTGGCCGTCGCCGCCGGGCTCTGGTCCGGCGTTGGGGCCTGCGCCCGGCGCGCCCTGGGGTCCGCCTTGCGGCTGGGCGGCTTTGTACATCTGCTCAGCCAGCTTGTGCGAGGCCTGGGTCAGGTTCTCGCGGGCCTTTTCCATTTGCGCCTTGTCGTTGGACTCGAGCGCTTTCTTGGCATCGGCCAGCGCGTTTTCGACGTCGCCGCGTTCCGAGCCGGAGATCTTGTCGCCGTGCTCCTTCAGCATTTTCTCGATGTTGTAGACCATCGAGTCGAGCTGGTTCTTGGATTCGATCGATTCGCGAGCTGCCTTGTCTTCGGCCGCATGCGCATCGGCTTCCTTCGCCATACGCTCGACTTCGTCCTTCGACAGGCCAGAAGACGACGTGATCGTAATCTTCTGGTCCTTCTGCGTCGCAGTGTCTTTCGCGGTGACGTTCAGGATGCCGTTGGCGTCGATGTCGAACGTGACTTCAATCTGTGGCACCCCACGTGGAGCCGGCGGAATTCCGGTCAGGTGGAACTTGCCGAGCGTGCGGTTCTGAGTCGCCATTGGACGTTCGCCCTGTAGCACGTGGACTTCGACTGATGTCTGGCTGTCGGCCGCAGTCGAGAATGTCTCCGTCTTCTTGGTCGGAATCGTCGTGTTCCGCGGAATCATCGGCGTCGCGACGCCTCCAAGAGTTTCAATAGCCAGCGTCAGCGGGGTGACATCGAGCAGAAGCAGGTCCTTCACTTCGCCCTTGAGCACGCCGCCCTGAATGGCCGCTCCGACTGCGACGACTTCGTCAGGATTGACGCCCTTGTGGCCTTCTTTTCCGAACAGCTCTTTTACGAGCTGCTGAATGCGAGGCATGCGGGTCTGCCCGCCGACCAGCACGACTTCATTGAGTTTGCTGGCATCGACGCCGGCGTCTTTCATGCACTGCTTGCAGGGGCCGACCGATTTCTGGATGATGTCTTCGACCATCGACTCGAGCTTGGCTCGGGTCAGCTTCTTCACCAGGTGCTTGGGACCGTTCGCGTCGGCCGTGATGAACGGCAGATTGATTTCGGTCTCCATGGTGGTCGACAGCTCGATCTTGGCGCGCTCAGCAGCGTCACGCAGACGCTGCAGGGCCATTTCGTTGCCCTTGCCGCGCAGGTCGAGGCCTTCATCTTTCTTGAATTCGTCGATGAGCCAATCCACCAGGCGCTGGTCGATGTTGTCGCCGCCGAGGTGCGTGTCACCGTTGGTCGCTTTGACTTCTATCACGCCTTCGCCGACTTCGAGGATCGAGATATCGAACGTACCGCCGCCGAAGTCGTAAACAGCGATAGTCTCGTCCTTACCCTTGTCGAGTCCGTAGGCGAGCGCGGCTGCCGTGGGCTCGTTGATGATGCGCTTTACTTCGAGGCCGGCAATCTGTCCGGCGTCTTTGGTGGCCTGGCGCTGCGCATCGTTGAAGTACGCCGGCACGGTAATGACTGCCTCGGTCACTTTCTCCCCGAGATAGTCTTCTGCCGCCTTCTTCAATTTTTGCAGAATGAGTGCCGAGATCTGTGGCGGGGTGTATTCCTTGCCCTGCGCCAACACGGCGACGTGATCGCCCTGACGGACCACCTTGTAAGGCACCATCTTCATTTCTTCGCCGACTTCGTCATAGCGGCGTCCCATAAAACGCTTGATCGAATAAACCGTGTTCTCGGGATTGGTGATCGCCTGGCGCTTAGCGACCTGTCCGACAAGCCGCTCGCCGGTCTTGGTGAATCCGACTACCGAGGGCGTAGTACGCCCTCCTTCCTCATTGGCAATGACCTTGGGTTCGCCACCTTCCATGACGGCCACGCAGGAGTTGGTGGTGCCGAGGTCGATTCCGATAATCTTGCCCATATACTGCCCTCCTAAAACTTGATAAGTCCTTTATCAACAACGCATAAGCAACTAACCAGCTTTGTTATCAGTGAGATGATATGACTTGAGTGAAACGTTGTCAAGTTTTAGATGAGGCGGAAGAGCCGAAGGTTGCGGTTTTTCTGAAGCTTTTCTCTGCAGGTTAAATCATGGCGAGTGAGCCGCTTGCAGAGTTTGCTTTCGGACGTTTATTCCGTGTCCAGTTTCCAGACCATCTCTCCGCCAATCGAGTGGTAGAAACCCCAGGCGGCGAGTGCAACCACGCTGAACAGCGCCAGAAGAGAGTCTGTCATGTACCAGGCGGTGAGGTCCGAAGAGAACGGAAGGTTTGCGGCCATATTAATGGTGAAGATTGCGACAGCCAGGGGGATCAGGCCGAAGCGGAAGACGATGAGCACCGCGATAGCATAAACCAGAATCTCGGCTGGCAGTTCGATTGGCACGTGCGAACCGCTGAGGCCTCGCGGCAAGGCGAAAATCGCAACAAACGCAATGGCGGCAAGCCAGTCTTTGCGGAGTACTAGTCGGAGCACGAATAGCAGAAAGAAAAACTGGAGCGTGCCCAGAATCGAGCTGACAATTTGCATCATCCAGGCGCCCAGCGCGTAACGGCCACCTTCAAAATACTCATTCTGACCAATACCCGGCATCGCGCCCAAATGCATCAGTGGGATATTGCGAAGCTGGAAGATCAGGATCCACACGACGCCGAGCATGACGCCGAACAGAATGTCACGGCCGACTAGCGGATCGCGGAATTGTCCGGAGAGAAGGCGGCTCCAGGAGATCATGGTGTGTGGCCAGCGTTGTCGCACCCAGGGCTCGAGGGCAAGGTACAACACCCAAGTGAGTGCGGCCACGAACAGGGATGTGCTCGTTGCGAGCACAAACAGGCCGAAAGACTCGAGTCCGGGCACAAGGTGCGTTCTGCACAGCCAGAGCAGCATCTCCAGACAGAACATCACGACTGCGAGGCGGACGGCGCCATCGTGATCTCCGCGCCCGCGACGATGGTTGCGGCGAGCCATGTAGAGGGCGGCAAGAAGGCAAGAGATCAGCAGGGTCATGCCGAGGATCTGAGAGACCTTCTTGCCCAGAGTTTGGTCGGGCTCTTTCACACGCTGCGGCTTCGTCCAATCGCCGATCAGCGAGAAGTAGACGGGCTTACCCCTCAGAGATGCTGCCTCCACGCGGAGAGCGCGAGTCGTTCCCGGCCAAACGCCAGTCCAGGCAACGCGAATGTCAGATGAGGCAAGCGAGTTCCATTGCGGCTCCACTTTCTGAAACTTTGTTAGATCGAGTCCGGCTTCGTTGAACAGCAGACCCCAGTCAAACGGTGCATTCGACGCGGCTGAATTTTCTTTTTGAGACGGAATGGCGAGAAAGTGGATCAATCGGCCCTGAGGATCAAGGTGAACGTTAATCATGCCCGAGAGCGTTGTCGGCGGATCAGAATTCGTAACAATGCCAGGATTGAGAAGCTGGTCGCGATAGCCTTCCGCGAACATGTAGTTGGGACTTTGGCGGTACCAGAAGTAGAGGAGCGACGGACGTCCCGGAAGAACTGCGTCCCAGTTGGGATGAGGTTTATCGTTTTTCTCGACGGAGTCCTGAAAATCGCCATCGAAGTCGATGCCGTAGGCAGTATCGAGGGGGCGATCGGGGTACCCGAGGCGCGCCGTCATTTCTCGGGCTTTCTGGGCGAGCACTTCGGGAGTTTGGTCGAGATGCATGCGATCCAAGCCGGTGTAGTGAACCCCCAGAAATGCGACCACCCCGAGCGCTGCGAGGACCGCGGCGAAGCAGATGATCGCGACTTTTGGCCGCAACCCGACGGTTTCGCCCGCAGCAGCGACCATTTCGGGAGATGGCGTTTCTCCGGCGGCAAGCGCGGCCGCAAGCGGATCGCCCCCCGGGAGTGCGGCGGCGACAGCAAGCGCGTTCGGAGGGCGAGACGCAGGCTCTTCTTCCAGGCAACGCAGGATCACTTTCTCGATGATGGGGTCGAGATCTTTCACGACCGAAGTCGGCCGGCTGGGAGTGTGATCGTAATCGTCACGCGGCCCGGTTTGCTTTTCAACGAAAGCTCGCTTTCCTGTGAAGATTTCGTACAGCACGAGGCCGAGCGCGTAAATGTCACTCAGAGTGCTGACTTCTTTCCCGGCAAGTTGTTCGGGCGCCATGTAGGCCGGGGTGCCGCTGCGGACTTCGGGACCACGAATGTCGTCAGCGATGCCCGCAAGGCCGAAGTCGGTAATGACGACTTGACCGCGTCCGTCGAGCATGATGTTAGCGGGCTTGAGATCGCGGTGGAGCACTCCCTTGGTGTGCGCGGCGGCAAGTCCGGCACAGAGCTGGCGAGCCATTTCGACGGCTTTATCTTGTGGGAGACGGCCGATGCGGCGCAGCAAGGAAGCCAGGTCTTCCCCATCCACGTATTCCATGGTGAAGAACGATTGACCGTCGACTTCACCGACGTCGTAGACACGGCAGACGTTCGGATGCGAGACGCGTCGGGCAATTCGTACCTCGTTGCGGAAACGCTCGACGAGACCTTCGTTCTTCGTGGCTTCGTCGGGAAGGAACTTCATGGCCACGGCTTGTCCGAGCGTGAGGTCGTCGGCGCGGTAGACCTCGCCCATACCTCCCTTGCCAAGCAAAGCGATGATGCGATAGCGGCCGGCGATGAGACGTCCCGGGAGAAAGCGGCCTTCGCTGATCAGAAACTCCGTGGAAACACTGGAATTCCGCGAAGATGATTTCGACGATGAAGACGATGTTGGCCGCGGCGGAGGTAGCGGCGAAGAATATGTCGCAGTGGCTTCATAGTCAATGGTCGCAATGTCGGGATTGGAGATGGGGTGAGTGCTCGCGGGCTTGCCGCAAGAAGAGCAGAAACGCACGTTGGCAGAAAGCTCTGTGCCGCAGAAGGAGCAGTAAGCCATGAGAAGAGATCCCCGATACAGGATAACGCGGTTTTTCGGCTTCCGTTTCGGCTCTAGGCTTTCGCTTTTCGGCTTTCGGACTCCGGGCGTCTGGCCTCGCGTTCCGGAAGCCGAGAGCCGGAAGCCCGGGTTTCGAGCTGTGGTTTGTTACCATCCAGGCGATGACCTCACGCGTGGAGATATGGTTTCGAAGTCCCGTATTTCTGCTATGCCTGGCGGCCGGGTTGCTGGCATTTGTGGTGCAGTCGGGAGAGTTGGGAAGCGCCGACACGACGCACCGACTGCAGACCACGCACTGGTTGTGGACCTCCCAGCCACAGGTGTTTCCGAACGAGTATCCGGAATTTGGACTGCATGGCCACGACGGAAAGATTTATAGCTGGTATGGAATTGGGCAGTCGTTGCTGATGCTGCCTGCCGATCTGGTCGGCACATGGATTTCGCACTGGCGCAGCTTCGCCAACTATGAAGATGATCCGGCGGTGCGAAGCATTGTGGTCAGCTACAGCACGAGCATCTTGGTTAATGTACTGACCGCACTGATCGCGTTTCGGCTCCTGCGACAACTGGTTTTCGGAGTCAAAGAAGCTGTCGGCGGCGTGCTGGCGATGATGTTCTGCACGACACACCTGCACTACACACAGAACATGATGGAGAACAACTACATCATGCTTCTGACTCTGATTGGATTTTCCTATCAACTGAAGTGGCTGCGCAGGGGGAACCGGAAAGCATTGTTCTGGGGCTCCGCGGCGCTGGGTCTGAACCTGCTGACACGGGTGACCACCGCACTTGACCTGATCGCAGCCGGAGTCTTTCTGCTGGCGGTGCTTTGGTTCGAGAGACAACCGGGACGGATATATTGGCCAAAGCTCGTGGAGTACTGCAAGGTCTCCGTCCCAATTTACGTTTTCTTCGCGGTTGCGGAGCGCTGCTACAGCTATTACCGGTTCGGGTCGTTCCTGCACAGCTACATGCCGATCTTCGCGCGCGAATCGAGAATGCAGGACCCGAGCCTTCCAGCGAATTTTCCCTGGAGCACGCCGTTCCACGAGGGATTTCTGGGTGCGCTGCTCAAGCCGGAGAAATCCATCTTCTTATTTGATCCCCTCCTGATCTTTACGCTGCTCCTATTTGTGCTCGTATGGAAGCGGATGGAAGCGGAGGTACGAGCATATGCCGTGAGTTCCCTGTTGCTGCTCATCGGCTATATCGCCTTCTACGCGCGGTATACGTATTGGACGGGCGATTTTGCGTGGGGCGATCGGTATGTTTCAACTGTCGTTCAGATGGTGGCGCTGTTGAGCATTCCGCTGCTCCTACGGTATCGCGCGAGCTTGGGAAGTTGGGTGTGGCAATTGGGAATGGTGTTTCTCGTGGCGAGTTTCACTATCCAGCTTGCATCGCTCGCGTTCTGGCTGCCGCTTGAGATTTATCAGATGGAAACACTCGGCCATCCGACGTTTGTGATCGCGCTACGCTTCAAGAATATTGTCGCGTTCGCGATGGGAAAAATGGATGCATGGGGATTGAATACGGATGCGATGGGATATGACCAGTGGGATTATGTGCACATCACTACGTGGAATTTCTTTCCATTCTTACTCCGACGCGTAGGAGTCGCACCGCGATGGGTGGTGAATGTAGCGTTGGTAGTGTGGGTCGGAGCCCTGGCATCGTTGGCTGCGGTCCTGGCGCGACTTAGAGCGACTCTGCGGATGAACTCGTAGCGAATTTTACAAGCTCAACCGCCTGCGGTATCGTGGATACCGCTCTTCTGACTCTCGGTCTAAGGGGGAAGCCCCATGAATCACCAGCCTGCCTTGCAGCGCTCCTATCCAGTACTAGTCGCTTTAGCAATCATCGCGTTCTGCTTTAGCTCAGCAACTGCACGGGGCATCTCTGCGCAGGAGAAGAGCGCGCCGGAACGCGTCTCGGCGGATACTCCGCGCACGACCGCGGGAGGAGCCACGTTCACGGTGCCTGCGGGCTGGTCCATGGTGACGGCGAAGGATCTGGTTGTATTGGAGACTCCGGAACCGGACACGCACGTCGCAATCTTCGATGCGGCTGCGGGAGATGCCGCAGCAGCGGTGACGGCGGCGTGGGCCGCGTACAAACCGGAATCGAAGCGTCCGGTGAAATTGGTTACGCCGCGGCCTGCCAAAGAAGGATGGGACGAACGCCAGATCTTTGACTACGAGACTTCACCGAATGAGCGCGCCGCTGTGGAAGCACTCGCCCTGAGGGCGGGCTCATCCTGGACGGTGATCATCCTCGATGGAACGGATCCGACCGTGGAGAAGCGCGGGGCGGCAATCAACCTGGTATTCGAAAGCCTCCGGCCCAAGGGCTACAAACGCGAATCGTTTGCGGGACGGCAGGCGCATCCGCTTGACACGGATACGATCGCGAAGCTGACTGCATTTGTTGAAAGCTCGATGAAACAGCTCGACATCCCCGGAGTCTCTCTAGCTTTCGTCGACAAAGGCAAGATCGTCTTCCAGGGTGGATTGGGAGTGCGGGAACTGGGTAAGCCAGCACGAGTAGACGAGAACACATTATTCATGGCGGCGTCGAACACGAAGGGGATGACGACGCTGCTTCTGGCGGAGCTAGTCGATCAGAAGAAGCTGCGATGGAATCAGCCGGTGGTTGAGATCTATCCGTCTTTCAAGCTGGGCGATGCGGAAACGACTAAGAAGGTGCTGGTCAAGAATCTGATCTGTGCTTGTACCGGATTGCCGAGGCAGGACTTGGAATGGCTGTTCGAGTATAAGAACGCGACTCCGGAATCAGAGCTGGCTTTGCTGGGGACCATGCAGCCCACAAGTAGGTTCGGCGAGGTATTTCAGTACAGCAATCTGATGGCGGCGGCTGCGGGCTACATCGGCGGACACTTGGTTTACCCGGACCGGAAGCTGGGTACTGCTTACGATGCAGCGATGCAGAAGATGATTTTTGATCCGCTGGACATGAAGTCCACTACATTTGATTATGCAAAGGCCCTGGCGGGCAATCATGCGACGCCACATGGCGACGATGTGGATGGGCATCCGAAGGTCGCCAGCATGGACATTAACTATTCGATCGTGCCAGCGCGTCCGGCGGGAGCCGTCTGGACGTCCTCGGCAGATTTGATCCGATACGTACAACTGGAACTAACTCAGGGAAAGCTGCCAAACGGAAAACAACTGGTCTCGGCGGAGAATTTGCTGATGCGACGAGCACCGCAAGTTCAGCTTGGCGAGGATTCGAGCTATGGCATGGGCTTGACGACAGATCATACCTATGGAGTTCAAGTCATCAGCCACGGCGGCAGCATGTCCGGATTCAAGAGCAACTGGTTTGCGCTGCCGGAATACGGCGTAGGCGCGGCGATTCTTACGAATTCCGATAATGGCGGGATGTTGCTCGGACCATTCAGCAGGCGATTGCTGGAGGTGCTTTTCGACGGCAAGCCGGAAGCGGAGGCGGATGTCGCGGCGCGAGCGGCGGCGCATAAGGCCCGGATTGCGAAGGACCGCGAACGGCTGGTAGTACCCGCATCGCCGGAGTTAGTTGCTGGGTTGGCAAAACACTATTCGAGCAAAGAATTAGGCGACCTGGATGTGATTACTCACGCCGAAACCACGATTTTCAATCTGGGGGAGTGGAAGAGCACTGTGGCATCGCGCAAGAACGATGACGGAACCACCTCGTTCATTACGATTGACCCCGGGACCGATGGATTCGAGTTCGTGGTGAGTGAGCGTGGAGGGAAGCGCGTTTTGATCATTCGCGACGGTCAACATGAGTACGCATTCACAGAAGCATAATCGCACTCAAGATTGAGATGTCACTTTAAGCCGTCTGCTGGTGCCGTCGGTTCGTTTCCTCTCGTATGAATCGACTTTGCGAACCATCCACGCGCTTCTTCAACGTAGGCTGGGATCTTGCGAGGCTTGATTAAGCCCGTTTTTCCATACACAAAAACCCATTCGCCCATCTTTTCCACGTGCCAGTCGCTCGGCTCAAGAATTCCTCGGTCATGGCAAGAGGTGTCGGGAGAGACATGAAAGCCGACGATAGTTTGTTCGGTAGTCGGGTTGTCCTCGCTTGGCCGACCGACGGGCTCGATCAACATAGTCTTATCGAAGATGAGGGTATCGCGCCCCGCGATCTTGCCTCGCATGCAATTCTCGCCGGGATATCCGACGTCGAAGGTTGTGCCCTTAATACCGAGTTGGGCGCGCGACATGATCGGTTCGAAATGCATGCCGAGTTGCGAGGCCACTTGGGCCATCGCCTTCGCGCGAGAGGGCGCGTGCCACAGCACAATGCCGTAGCCTACAAGAATGAGGATCAGACCGTAGCCGATCCAGGTCTCATTCCCTCTGACAAGCAGCGCTGGCATCAACACAACTTGCATCGCTGGCAAGCTTATTCGACGGTAACAGATTTCGCCAAGTTCCTCGGTTGATCCACATCGCATCCGCGACGCACGGCGATGTGATAGGCGAGCAACTGCATCGGAACAATCTCGAGAATCGGAGAAAGTTCCTCCGGTGCGCCCGGAATATAAAGGACGTGGTCGGCGGACTCCTTAATCTCTTCATCGCCCTCGGTGGCGATTGCGATCACGACTCCGGAACGCGCTTTCACTTCCTTCAAGTTGGAGATGGTCTTCTCATAACGTAAAACAGAGTCAGGATTATTGAGGTCGCGCGTGGCAATAATGACAACCGGCAAGTTCTCGTCGATCAGCGCGTTGGGACCATGCTTCATTTCGCCAGCGGGATAACCTTCTGCATGAATGTAGGAAATCTCTTTTAACTTTAGGGCACCTTCGAGCGCGATGGGGTAGTGAATGCCGCGTCCGAGGAAGAGGAAGTCATGGACTTTCTGATAGCGCTTGGCTAGTTCGTCGCACGTGTAGTCGGCTGCCAACAGAGTCTCGAGCTTAGCGGGAATGCGCGTCAACTCCAACATGGACGTGCGGGCTTGCTCGCGTTTCATCACGCCGCGCACTTGCGCGAGGTACATCGCGAAGATATAGAGAGCGGTGAGTTGAGCGGTGAATGCCTTGGTGGAGGCTACGCCGATCTCCGGCCCCGCGTGGGTATAGATGGTGCCGGCGGCCTCGCGCGTGATCATCGACCCGACGACGTTGCAGATGGCGAGAGTCTTTGAGCCTTTTGACTTGGCCTCGCGTTGAGCGGCGATCGTATCGGCGGTCTCACCGGATTGCGAAATGACCAGCGTGATCGTGCTGGGCCCAACGATCGGATCGCGGTAGCGCCATTCACTGGCGTAGTCGACTTCGACAGGAACGCGAGCCAGAGACTCGATCATGAACTTGCCGGCTTGTCCGGCGTGCCAACTAGTTCCGCAGGCGATGATGTTGATCTTCTTGGCTCCGCGAAATTCGGCCTCAGTGATCTCCATCTCGTCCAGGAAAATATGGCCGGTATCCTGCGACACCCGCCCCAATGTTGTCTCGCGAACTGCGCTGGGCTGCTCGTAGATTTCCTTGAGCATGAAATGCTT